>JAABUQ010009829.1_pt1 | contig 12772 bp, 14 predicted proteins | sample 5560001 | NCBI WGS metagenome assembly JAABUQ01 (sample SAMN10711888, study PRJNA513371) | rock metagenome | isolation source: Antarctica rocks | place: Antarctica: Victoria Land, Finger Mt nord | collected 2015-12-18 | reverse complement strand
GACCGAGCAGCTTTGCTTCTTTCTTATTCAGCATCACTTCCGTGTTGCCACTCTTAAGAAATTCGTAATTATTGAGAGTGTCCAGCAGCCGTAACCCGTTTACGGTTTGCGCATCCCGATAGTGGGCCTCAAAGCAGCGCACCAGTTGCTGCTTGGCCTCTTTCTCGGCTCCCAGCCGCATCAGATTCAAACCGAGCTGCGAGCGCGTCGCCCACAGATCCGGGTTTAAATCGAGCGCCTTGCGATAACACTCAATCGCTTCCTTGTAACGGCGATTGATCTCTAGGAAATGTCCCCCGGTTGAGTACGCTTCGCCGTATCTGGGATTGACCTTCGAGATGTGGTTCATCCACTCCGACGACGTTTTCCCATTCAGCCAATCAATCGTCGCTAGAACCGACATCCCATCCAGCGCCTCCGCCGATTGCGCCAGAGCTTTTTGCGCTTCCTCCGCGGCGAGCTTGGGGTCCCCGTCTTCTAGCGCCAGGCGTGCAAGGAACTCGTGCGCCTCCATCATATTCGGATCATGCTCCAGCGCTTGACGAGCGAACACCACAGCTTTCTTGTCGTATCCTTCCGCGGCGACCCGCGACAACCCCAGATAGGCGGGCGCGAAGTTGCGGTTTATCTCCAACGCTTCCTCAAAGAGCTTGGCGGCATCGCCGGGCTGGTAGTGGTCCAGGTACATGCGGCCCCACTCCGTCCGGACTTCGGCCGATTTTGGTTGTTCTTTGAGAGCGGTCCGGAACTCTCCATTCGCCTCGTCATAGCGCCCCAAACCCCAATATGCCTCCGCCCGGTTGAAAGAGCTTCCGTCCCGCGCCAGATCCGTAAAACAGGCGCGCGCCTCCGCAAGCTGGCCATGATGGCGAAGTCCGCGGCACGCGCCTGGCGTCGCAGCCGGCGACGCCTCGCCCCACGCACAAACAGCCGCAACGCCAATCAGCAACGCATTCCGTTTCACCGGTCGATCTCCGCTTGCGTTCGCGCCAGTTCCAGCAGCAGTGCCGTCAATTGTTGTTTGTATTCATTCGCCGGCATCGCCGCTTTTCCGTACTTCAGCCTGTCGATCTTCGCCTCTAGCTGCTCCTTCTTCGCGACCAGCCTCTGCCTGTCTGGAGAAACGCTCCTTGCCGTGTCCAACTGCGGCCGCAAAACCGGAAACGCCGAGGCAAGCAGCCCTCCCCCGTTATCGGTCTTGGCCCCGCGCGCTCCATGAGTGGTTCCGCTTTCGTTGATGGTCGCGTGCTCAGTCGCCAACAGCTTCTCCGATTCGAAATAAGCCGCCGTCTTGCGCTGCGTATACACAAACGCCTCTAGCGCCGAAACTGTGCCGTTCTTATCCGTATCCGCCGCCGGATCGTGCAACGCGTCCACCCAATACCTCGCGAACACAGGCGCATTCTTCTCCGTGCCGGATTTAGTCGCCGTAATTACAATGCGATCCTTGCGCGCCAGCGCTGCTAGCGATGCTCCGCTGCAACTTGTCATGTTCACCACAAGCTGCCGCCGCGCTGGAATGCCGTTCAGTGCGGAAGCCAATTCGCCCGCCGTCACATCCGGCCCAGGCAGGTTGAACTTGTAAGCTGAACCGTCAAAGGTGCCATGACCAATTAGCAGCAGCGTGAACGCATCGTCCGGCTTCATCTCGTTCGCGGCCTGCGACAAAGTCTGCTGCACCCGCGCACGCGTGGCACTCGGGCCACTGAGCGTCACCACGTGCGCATCCGGACCATTCGTACGCAATTCCTGGTCTAGTTCCGCCGCCCATTTGGCGAACTGCGTTTCGTAATCGGGCGTACCGCCAAGCCCCGCGATCGTGACGTAGTACGCTGCCGCCTGCGCCGCGCTCGCGCGGCAAAGCAACAAAGCGGCCACTAACATCGCGAGCCCCCAACCACTCGTCAAACCACGCCCCACTTCCTGCGCAGTAGCCACTCCGCCGACTTCAGCATCAGGATTAGCAGAAAAACCGCCGGCATGTTCCACAGCTGTTTCATCTCGCGCGAAGTGATGCCCGCCTCCGAATAAGAAATCTCTTCCGGCAAGCGCTTCGCGTCCGCCGGGTTATAGTACCGGCCGCCGGTCTGCTCCGCCAACTTCTCGAGAAGCTCCCGATTCTGTTCCCGATGGAAGTTTTCCGCCACCCCATCTTCGCGCCGGAATGTCAGCACATCCTTCCCCATCTGCTCGGCCCCTCGCTTGGCCGTCACCTCCGCGATGTAAGATCCCGCTTCCGGTGCGTTCCACGTGGCCGCATAAATCCCTTGTGTCAACGGTTCGGGGCGCATCGCGACATCTTGCGCCGATCCATCCGGCCCAATAATTCGCGCCTCCACCTCTGCATCGCCAGCCGGCAAATAAGTCTTGTCGCGCACTTCCGCTCGCAACTCGATTCGGCCATCATCCTCCAGATGCGCTTTCGGAGCGATAGCGACGACGTGCGACGGCGTCGCGCTCACCATCGAGCGCAGAAGCTGCCGCCAAAAAGTTTGCTGACTCATATCGTCTACAGGCTGCTGCATGCGCCAGCGCCAGCTCCCGCCCGTCGCGAACACCGCGGTCCGCCCTCGTCCATAATTCTCGGTTATCAGCAAAGGCGGCCGTTTGCCGCTGGCATCCACTCGCGCCAGAACCACTGCGCCGGGCTTCGGCGTGCCAGGGTCCTGATAATTAGCGAGATAAGGAAGCACCTCCCAGTGCTGAACGCTCTTTTCCGGATCGTCCTCAATGCGGCAAATCAAACTGTTCTTGCCGGCATCTGTCAATTCAGCCGCTACAAAGTTGCGTTGAAAGGTGTCCTTCCGCGGCGGCAAAGTCACCGGCAGCAACTCCGCAAAAGGCGGCACGTTGTATCCGCCATCCGACAGCGCCCATCGTCCACCTTCAAACAACAACCCACCGCCCCGGCGATCCACGAAATCCTTGATCATTTGCTGCTGGGTCGTCGTGAAAAATGCCGCTTCCACGCTCCCCAGGACGATGCCTTGATATTCGAACAGGTCTTCCGCCTTGCTCGGAAACCCATCCGCTAAATCAGTCGGATTCGCGATTCCTTGGCGATAAATCTTGTTCTGCGTGGTCCGCACCATCGAGACGATCTCAAGTGCCGGATCGTCTTCCGCCGCGCGCCGCAAAAACTTGTACTCCCAACGCGGCTCGCCCTCCACATAGAGGATGCGCCGCTTGCGATCGTCTACCGACAGCACTCGCGTCAGTTGGTTATTGCGCGCATTTTCTTCACTGGGCATTGGATCGAGCCGGGCCTGAATATTCTCCACACCCGCTTTCCCGGCGCTGAACTCAATTGTCTCCACCTGCTCCGGACCGTCCTTCAGCTTGATGTCCCGCGTTGCCACGATCGCGCCGCCACCCGTCAGAACCAGCTTGGCTTGCTTTCCGCGGAAGCCGTTCTGCCGAATCGTGACTTGGGCCCGCAGTCGCGATCCCACCAGCGCCTTCGCCGGCACATCCAGTCCGTCGAGTTCCACATCGTTGGAGATCTGTTCGCGTCCAATGCCGATCGTGTTCACCGGAAGCCGCCGCCGCCGGATTTCCGCCAGCGTATCCAGATCCGCTCCGCCCGAATTGTCCGCGCCATCGCTTACCAGCACCACCGCCCCAATCGGCAGCGTGGCCGCTTCGTCGGCTAGCTGCCGCAATCCCTTGCCTAGCTGCGTCGACGCTTCCACCGCCTGCAGTCCTTTGGTGTCCTGAATACGATTCACGCCGTTGCCGAGCCGGTATAACCGTACCTGAAATCGTTTTCTGAGGCGATCGAGCAGCCCCGAATTCAGAAGCTTTACCGCCTGCTCCTCGCGCGAACTGCCGCTCTCGTCAAGGCTCATGCTCGCGCTGTCATCCACCACCACCGCTACAATATTTTGCTGCGGTTTCAGCATCGTTACGCTGATAGCCGGCTCCCATAACAACAGCAGCAACAGCGCAAGCATCGCCGACTGCATCAGCCACAACGTAATCGCTCTCCCGCCGCGTACTGCCGTTGCCAACTTCGCGCACCTGCCCCAAATCAATATTGCAAGCACGGCTGCGGCCGCTATCATGCCGGCAAACAAAGCCCATTCCGGCCAAGCGCCCGATAACACAAACGTCCCCTTCCGAAATACGCTAGCCGGATATTTGAAGAGGAATTCGAACATACGGCTAATGCGTCATCGAATACACGAGATAGTTCACGCCAATGCGAAAGCCCAGCGCCGAGTACTGCTCCGGATACACCGGATTATCCGCATGCTCCCATGAATCGCCCAAGTCCATGTTGTGGCAGATCGCCACCATGACACGGCCTTTAGCGTCGTAGATGCCCCGCCAGCGTGCGTGAAAACCGTCCTTCTCAAACGTTTGACGAGTGTAAACGAACTGCTCGCCCGGCACCTCATACCGGTCATCCAAGTCGTACACAGTGTGAAAGATCGCATCGCTGTTGGGCAAATCCACGATCTCGCGCTCGGGGAATACCTTCTTCATGCTCGCCTCGAAAGTTTGCCACTCCACCGTTCCGTGAAAATCGTCGCACATGAAAAAACCACCGCGCTGGAGAAAGTCCCGTAGTTTCGCGGCCTGTAAATCCGTCAAATCCCAGTGGCCTACTTCCACCGCGTAAAGCCACGGCCAGTTGTAGATATCATCGCCGTCTTCCGCTGCCACCGGCTCCTCTACGGAACGCGCCTGTATAAGCGTAAGACGCCGGACGGCGGCGGAAAGGTGCCGGTCAGATCTTGGATAGTCGATAGTCCAATTGTTTAGACGGCCGCGCCGCGTCGGCACCGCCCGGTACATGAAGCGCACGAATGCCCACTCTCCCGGAACGTCGTAATCAGAAGGAATGGGGTAGTTGCCGTACTCCCACGCCGGATACTCGCGAAAATCTCCCGGCTTCTGCTGCTTGCGCGAGGTGCGTTTACCTACCGGCGAAACATCCCCCGGCAGGCTCTCCGGATCCCGCAATGGGACCGTGGTCGGCGGTGTGCTCATAAGCAACCCACTCAAAAGCAACAAGCTTGGAAGGGCCGCCAACAGCACGCCACGCAAACGCATAAGTCCTAAGCGCGACACCTGCGGTGCGCGTGTTTTCCGGGAGACTGGCTGGCGTCAGAATAGCATGGCAGCCGGACGCCGGAACCTTACTGCGCCAACACCCATGCGTACAAAGTGCTACCCGCGGGAGTAAGCAAATACTGCCGCCCATCCAACGCAAATGTGGTTGGCCCCGTCTGCAAGCGCGCGCCCAGGTTCACGTGCCACAGGGTCTTCCCCGTCGCCGGGTCCAGCGCCAGCAAGTTGTCTGAGTTATCGCCTGTAAATAACAGCTTTCCCGCCGTAGTCAGAATTCCAGTCGCGCCTTCACCATCCCCAAGCTCGTGCTTCCACTGCACCTTGCCCGTCCGGTAATCGATCCCCTCCAGCACGGAATTAGCCCACAGATTCCGGTCCCGGCCGGCCCATCCCTCCGGCTTGCCTTCAGCAGTCATATAGAAAATGCTCCACAATCGCCGCGCGCTCACATACAACATGCCGGTCTGCGGATCGAAGCTCGGCGCCAGCCAATTTGTCGCGCCATCCGATCCCGGCGACACCAGCGTCCCGTCCGGCGTCGGCTCTTTTTCAGGCTTGGGTACCGGCTCGCCTCGTGAATCAATGCCCTTCGCCCAATCCGTCGCAATGAAAGGAGCTGTCAAAATATGTTCGCCCGTCGTCCGGTCCAGCACAAAGAAATACCCGTTCCGGCTCGCCTGCGCCAGTAACTTGCGATGCACGCCCTTGTACTCGTCGTCGAACACCACCGGCGTTTGCACCGCATCCCAATCATGTGTATCGTGCGGCGACGGCTGAAAGTGCCAGTTCAATTTCCCCGTATCGGGATTCAGCGACACAATCGAACACGTATAGAGGTTATCGCCCGGACGAATCTTCCCGTTCAGCACCGGATTCGGATTCCCAATTCCCCAATACAGTTGGTTCAGCTCCGGATCGTACGTCCCGGTCATCCACGTCATGCCGCCGCCGTGCGTGATGGCGTCCGTCCCTTGCGGCCACGTCTCAGATCCCGGCTCGCCCGGCGTCGGCTCCGTATTCCATTTCCATTCGATTTTGCCCGTTTCGGGGTTCACGGATTCAAGAAAGCCGGGGATGTCCGTCGCGTCGCCCGACACTCCCACAATCAAGTGATCCCGCACCACCAGTGGCGCCATGGTCGCGAAGTACTCCAGCTTCGGATCCGCCAGCTCTACATTCCAGCGCAACTTACCGTCTTTCGCATTCAGGCAGATCAAATGGCAATCCGGAGTCTCGAAGTAGACCGAATCCTTATACATGCCCACGCCTCGATTTCCGATATGGTCGCCGGTCGATTCGCGATAGTAGTGCCAGACGATCCGTCCAGTCCGTGCATCCGCCGCCCAAACATTGTCGGGCGTAGTGAAGTACAAAATTCCGTTCACCACCAGCGGCGTCGATTTGATCCCCACCGATTGCGACGGCAAAGCCCACGCAAGAGTCAACGTTCGCACGTTTTCCTGATTGATCTGCGACAGGCTGCTGTAGCGCCGTCCCGAATAATCGCCGTTGAAAGTCGGCCATGCGCCTCCCAGCGGCTTCAACAGGTCCTGTGTGTCCAAGCCTCCATCGGCGCCGAAACACGCCACCGTCAAGGTGCAGCAGGCAGACAAGGCCGCCCAGTTGATTTTCCGCATCGCTACTTCACCGTCTCCAGATACGCAAACAGATTATGGATATCCGCATCCGTGTACTTGCCCATCAATTCCCGATGCGCTGCAAGTGGGTCGCGTATCGCGATCGTCACCGCCTCGCTGGGCCACGACCGGTACCATCCGTCCTGGCACAGCAGCGCGATCCCAAACTCGTCCTGCTGCATCACTTTGCCTTCGAACCGCGTGCCGTCCCGCAGCGTGACCACCGCGGCCCTCTGCACCTTCTTGCTTTCCGGATAGACCATGTTCTGTTGCAGGTCGACGGGCGAGTACTTCTTCGCAATGCCGGCTAAGTCCTTGGTTACCGAATGACAGTTCGAACACCCGCCCGCGCCGTCGAAAAAGGCTTTCCCGGCCGTCGCATTCCCGGTGAGAAGTTTCGCCAACGGATAATCTCCCGGCACATGCGCGCTATGCCGTGCGGCCGAACCCTGATGATGGAGAAACCCGACAATATCGGCGATCTGATCGTCCTTCATCGTCGAGAAGCTCGGCATGCCTTTATCCGGTCTTCCGTTGCGAATCAGCGGTTCGAGCAGCGTCCCGTGATCGTCATGGCTCAAGATGGTGGACCGCACCAGGTCGGGTGCTCGCGCGCCCGTCGCATCGGACCCATGACAGAACCCGCAACTCGACTTGAACAGTGCCGCCCCGCGCTGCACCGCTGCTGGATCCTCTACCGGTTGCTGCCGAGGCTGCGGCACCGGCTGATGCCCTTGGCCGTCCGCCACGCGAATAATGCAGAGGAACACAAAGACTAAACAAAACACGGTCAAACCCAAACGCATAAACAATTCAGAAGTTTTCGCGATCATCTGTTCGCCCCTTAAGCGCTTCAAGAGAAGTTTATCTCCAGACGTTCGCCCCTACCGTCTCGTCAGAGAAGCTGACGAGGTTAAGCTTGGTGCCGAGTCGGCGCGGACCGTGGTAAAAAGGCTAGCATAAAAGGAGGGTACGAACATGGCAGCTCTTGATTGGTCCCAATGCCCCGCCGTGGAGAGCATTCCCGGCAAGCGCAGTGGCGCATGGGTATTCCGAGGCACCCGGACTCCGGTTTCGACCGTGTTCGAGAACCTTCAGGATATGAACGTTGATGAGCTGGTGGAGGAATTCGGCGTGACGCGGGAACAGGTTCAAGCTGTTCTGCGATTCGCTGCCCAGAGTACGGAGGCGCTAGCGCCTCACCCCTGATGCTGGTTCTGTTCGACAATGGCACGCCGCGCACTCTTGCCCGTTATCTGATCGAACACCACGCGGTCACGGAAGCCCGCGCCCGTGGGTGGGGAAAACTTGAAAACGGCGAACTTCTGACCGTTGCCGAAGCTGCAGGGTTTGAGTGTTAGTGACGACGGACAAAAATATTCGCTATCAGCAGAACCTAGCGGGCCGCAAGATCGCCCTTGTTGTATTGGGGCAGGGGCGATGGGGCCTCATCAAGCCGCATATGGCACAGATCGTTGCGACTGTGAACGCAGCGACACCCGGCAGTTTTGCCGAGGTGGAAATTTCTTACAATTAGTTCCCAGCAGAGCAGGACTGGCTAACGTCGCGGCTCCTCGAATTGCGTCCTTCAAGAGCAGCATTCCCGCGAGCGAAGGACAAGCTAAATTACCGCCGCCCTCTACGTCAATTTGCCCCCGCAGCTCGACCCCGCTCCCGCCGTGCAACCGAAGCAATGCTCGCCCGTCGCAATCCGCTTCCACGCTAACTCTTCAAATGAGTCTATAGTCCAGATGGTCGCGCCCCCCGGCGCCGGCATCTCCAGCATCTGGTTGAAGTCGCAATCGTACAGTCTTCCATTCCACCCCACGCTCACCAGTCCCCGGCACATCACCTGCTCCACTGTTCCCGGATTGAAGTGATCCGTCAACAGCTTCAGATAATCGTCTTGCTTTCAAATCCGAGTCAGGTATCCCGCAAACCGGCTGATCGGCATGTTCGTAATCGAAAACAATTCCGAAATCCTCCCGTAAACGCCGTTTGTAATCCGTCTCTAACGCTTCCTGCGGCGGCGGCAAGGATGGCCCTTGAGGATTGAACACCAGGTTCAAAGGAAGCTGCGGGTTCACGCCGTAGCCAATCCTATTCAATAGCCGCAGGGCTTCAATGCTCTTATCGAAAACGCCACGCCCGCGCTGACTATCCACGTTCTCGCGCGTGTAGCACGGCAAGCTCGCCGTAATATCCACTTGGTGCCGCGCCAAAAACTCTGCCAAGTCCTCAAAGCCCGCTCCAGCAGAATCGTTAAATTACACCGGTCAATTACGCGCCGTCCCTGCGCGTGGCTCTCTTCCACCAATTGCCGGAAGTTCGGGTTCAGCTCCGGCGCGCCGCCGGTAATGTCAACTGTCTCGATCGAACCGCTGTTCCTCAGTAGCGCCAGCACGCGCTCCGCCGTGTCCGGCGACATCTCTCCGTCCGCTTCGGTCCTGCATCCACGTGGCAGTGCTGGCAGGCCTGATTACAAACTTTGCCCACGTTGATCTGCAAAGTGCTGACAGTCTCCCTGCGCAGCCGCGGTAATCCATGCCGTTCCAAAGCGGATTCGAAGCTGATGGCCGACGGGAACATCTCTCTTCAGCTTAGACGCTGATAACGTGTGGTTTGAGCCTGATTCCCGCCTGCGTATTCGCCAAGCCGCCCATCCCCGGAAGCGTGAAGACTCGCCTGGCCGCTTCGTTTGGCGCACATCGCGCCGCCGAACTCGCTGCCGCAATGTTGAGTGACGTCTGGAGTGTAGTCGCCGGCGCTCCTGGCGTGCACCCAGTTCTTGCGACTGTTGAACACGGAGTTTTTCCCATCGACGTCCCGCCCGAAGACATCTGGCTCCAAGGTGATGGCGACTTGGGCGCCCGCATCGAACAGATTGTCGCGCGCGCCTTGACAAACGCACTCAGCGCGCTCGCCCTGGGCGCGGACTCGCCTCTCTTAACTGAGCATCATCTGCAACTCGCCCTCACCGCGCTTCAAACTCACGACGCCGTTCTCGGCCCCTGCCCTGACGGCGGCTTCTACCTGCTTGGTCTCAATCGCTGCCCGCCGCATCTGTTCAGTCGTCTTCCCTGGAGCACCTCCAATACCGCGGCGAAAACACTTGAGCGTCTGCGCCAGCACGAATTTTCTGTCCACCAGCTTCCACCTCTCTTCGACGTCGATACAGCGGACGACCTCGCAATTCTCGGCGAAGCTCTCAACCGCCATCCACTCGCGGCGCCCGCCACACACAGTTGGTATGCGGCGCATTTCTCTCGCTAGCCATGCGCGTCAGCATTGTCGTGCCCGCCTTGAACGAGGAAGCGCAAATTGCGGCCACCATCCGCACCCTTCAACAACTCACAGGCGAAAAAGAAATCATCGTCGTCGATGGCGGCAGCAGCGATCGCACCGTCAAACTGGCGCTAGCCGAGAATGTTCGCGTGATCCATTCCGCCCGCGGCCGCGGCCCACAGATGCACGCCGGTGCTCTCGAAGCCTCCGGCGACGTACTTTGGTTCGTCCACGCCGACACCGCTCCTCCTCCCAATGCTCTGGCCGAAATCGGCCGCATTCTTCAAGACCCGCGCACCGTCGGCGGCAACTTCGGTCTGCTGTTCGATGGCGGCTCCCGCGCCGCGCGCCAACTCACCGCGATTTATCCGCTCCTCCGCACCCTGCGGCTCTGCTATGGCGATTCGGGAATCTTTGTGCGCCGCGCTATCTACGCAGACATCGGTGGCTTCCGTCCGCTCGCTCTCTTTGAAGACCTCGATCTTCTTCGCCGCCTGCGACGCGCCGGCCGCTTCGCTCACCTCACCTGCCGCATCACCACTTCCTCGCGCCGTTTCGAGCAGCGCAACTTCGCTGCCGTGTGGATGCACTGGACCACTCTGCAGGTGCTCTACTGGGCCGGTGTGCCGCCCAACTGGCTCGCCCGCTGGTACCGCCAGGCCCGCCGTTAACTCACCGTCTCAGCGCTGTAGCGCGCAATCAATCCCGTGCGCACCGCATGCCGGTGAACCCGCGTGAAGAACCACGCCGCCAACGCAATATCCAGCACTGCCAGCGCGAAGCCCCACACCAGCGTCATTCCCGAGAACGCCCCGCCCGAAATAATCGTCCGCATCCCCTCAAATACATATGACGGCGGCAACACGCGCGCCACGCCTTGCATCCACTGCGGCAAAGTGCGCAACGGATAAAACACTCCCACGAACGGCGAAATCATGGCCGGAATCGGCCACACAAACCACTCTGACGCCGGCCCCAGCCGCAGCACCACCGCACTGCCGAAAATTCCCATCGCAATCCCAAACAAAAACAGCACCAGCAGAAACGGCACAATCAGCAAGCCGTATACCAAATACGAGAGCCCAAACACGGTCGTCGCCAGAATCAGCATCACCGCCAAACCCACTGCACTGGTCGCAATGCTCGAGAGCGCCAAACCACCCACGTACTCTGCAATCGATATCGGCGACGCAAAAACGTTCAAAAAATTGCGCGACCATACATCCTCTAGGAACGCCGTTGTAACGCCCTGCATCACTCGTCCGAAAAAATCCCACAGCAGCACCGCGCCCAACAATACAGGCAGAAGGTTGAAGCCCGATGCCGTGATGCTGCTCAGGTACTTGGTCATGAATCCCCACAGCACAATGTCAATGCTCGCCCACACAAACAGCGGCAGCACGCGTGCCGGACTTCCGCGCATCAAGTAATACTGGCGAAGAACAATCGCGCTCGTGCGACGGATACGCATGGCTAGTCGCGTTCGAGCGCCAGCGGTTCCCGCGCCACCGTGATAAAAAGCTCCTCTAGCGTCTCTTTCCCGTGCTCACCCGGCAAGATCTTCGGGTCGCCTTCCAGCAGAACCCTTCCTCGCGAAAGGAACAGCACGCGATTGCATACCTGCTCTACTTCGTACATATTGTGCGATGTCCACAACACGCCGCTGCTGCCCTCCGCCGCAAACTCCCTGATTTTTGCGCGTATGTCGCGCGCCGTCGCTGGATCCAGCGAGGCCGTCGGCTCGTCCAGCAGCAGCAGTTGCGGCCGGTTCAGCAGCGCTTTCGCAAGGCACACCCGCGTCTGCTCTCCTGAGGAAAGCACGCCGCACTTCGTATCGCGGAACTGCTCCAAGTCGAATTGCTTCAGCAACTCCTTCACCCGGCCCGACAAGCCGCGCACTTCATACAGCAAGCCGAAAATCCGCAGATTTTGCGAGACCGTCAGATTGCCCGGCAACGGCGCGTAAACGGCTGCGAAGTTAGTGCGCTCCAGCGCCCGCGATCGCTCCTTTCCCAGATGGAGGCCTTCAATCGAAATCGTGCCCGAACTCGGTTCCAGAACGCCCAGCAACATGTTGATCGTGGTCGTCTTGCCGGCTCCATTTGGGCCCAGCAGCCCCACAATCTCGTTCCGGCCCACTTCGAAGGAAATGCCATCCACCGCGATCGTCGCGCCGTACTCTTTGCGCAGCGCCGTCACGGCGAGCACCGCCGCCGCGATCTCATGGTTCACTACGGCTCGTTTCACTTACAGAAAAATGAATGCGATCGGAAGAGCCGTGCCCACCGCTAGCAATATCCAGATCAGCCGCCGGCCAGGGTTGACCTTAAACGCCATGTACACGCCGAGAGCGGTGGTCACCATCAAACCAACCGACATAACCAGCACAAACCATTTCAGCGCCGTAGTCGCAACGCTGTCCCGCGCTTTCACCGGCGTACTCTTTGCCTCCGCAGCCCTCCGCATCGCGCGATTGCCCGCCTGTTCTGGTCGCGGCGCGGGAATCACCGCAGTTTGCTTTTTATGCAATTGCCCCAGCACTCGCACCCAAGCCGGCGGCTGATACGCGTACCCAGGCGCCTGCTGGTGCCAGCCAAACGTTTGCAGCGCACCCGTAAAAGCAAAAAACAAAATCGCCGGAGCAAAAAACGTTCCTAAATACAAGTGCAACTCCCGAGCGCGCCGCACAAAACTCTTCGCCGCTCTCGTCTTTACTGGCTCAGGTGCAAGCGCCTGCGCGACGCGTTCCGGCTGCTCCTTAGTCATCGCAAGCG
>JAABUQ010009828.1_pt1 | contig 12774 bp, 8 predicted proteins | sample 5560001 | NCBI WGS metagenome assembly JAABUQ01 (sample SAMN10711888, study PRJNA513371) | rock metagenome | isolation source: Antarctica rocks | place: Antarctica: Victoria Land, Finger Mt nord | collected 2015-12-18 | reverse complement strand
TCCTGCCCGCCGCCGCCTGGGGCGAGAAGGAGGGGACCTTCATCAACTCCGAGCGGCGGATCGGCGTGATCAAGAAGGTCCGCAAGGCCCCCGGCCTGGCGATGGCCGACTTCCAGATCTTCCGCCTGGTCGCCCACTACTACGGCTGCGGAGCCATGTTCCGGGACTGGACCTCGCCCGAGGCCACCTTCCAGATCCTCAAGAAGCTTTCCGCCGGCACACCCTGCGACATCACCGGGATCGCCGACTACAAGATGATCGACGAGTCGCGCGGCATCCAATGGCCCTACCCGCTCGAAGGGCCCGACCCCGACCCCCAGCGCCGCTTGTTCGCCGACGGCCGGTTCTTCCGCGACGACGGCCGGGCCCTCTTCCTCTTCGACGACCCCCGCCCCCTGCCCGAAGGGGTCGACGCCGAATACCCCATGCTCCTGCTCACCGGCCGCGGCAGCGCCTCGCAGTGGCACACCCAGACCCGGACGGCCAAGTCCGACGTACTCCGCAAGCTCTACCCGGAGCACACCCGCCTCGAGATCCACCCCGACGACGCCTCGAACCTCGGGATCGAGCCCGACCAGTGGGTCATCGTCGCCTCGAGGCGGGGCGAGGTCCGCGCCCGGGCGTTCGTCGTCCCCACCGTCCCGCTGGGCCAGGTGTTCGTGGCGATGCACGACGGCGCGACCAACCAGTTGACCCACCCGACCTTCGACCCCCACTCCGGCCAGCCGTCGTACAAGGCGTGCGCCGTGAAGGTCCGCCGCGATCGGTCGGCCGAACGATCGTCCGACAAGCACGCTTGAACACCCTTTGAACCCCCCGGTAGCGATCGAAGCGAGGTGCGACGCATGGTTCGGGATGAGGGCGGATTCTCCGACGAGCAGAAGAACTTCCTCCAGGGGTTCGCGATGGGCGCCGACGTCGCCCGAGCGGTCCGCGGCCTGCCGATCCTCTCCGGCGGCGGGGCGAGCCCCGGCACGACCGTCACCCTCGGCCCGACCGCCGCGCCGACCGGCTCGGGCGACCTCCCGTACCCGATCCAGGCCGAGGCCCACGCCCGGACCCTGGCCGAGGGGAAGAAGCTGACCAAGGAGGAGGAGGCCAAGCGGGCGAAGGACCCATTCTCGATGTGGGACGAGTTCGCCGCCAACTCGGCCGCCGGGGTCTATCCCAAGGGGACCGACAACCTGCTCTACAGGTTCTCGGGCCTCTTCTACGTCGCCCCGGCGCAGGACTCGTTCATGTCCCGGCTCCGGGTCCCCGGCGGCCTGATCCCGACCTGGCAGTTCCGCGGCGTCGCCGACCTCGCCCGCCGCTTCGGCCCCGGCCACGCCGACCTGACCACCCGGGCCAACCTCCAGATCCGCGAGATCCGGGCCGAGGACGCCTCCGATTTCCTCGTCGGCCTCGCCGAGATCGGCATCATCAACAAAGGGGCCGGCGCCGACAACATCCGCAACGTCACCTGCGGCGCCACCAGCGGGATCGACCCCCGGGAATTGATCGACTGCATGCCGCTGGCGAAGCAGATGCACCATTATATCCTCAACCATCGCGAGATGTACGGCCTCCCCCGCAAGTTCAACATCGCCTTCGAAGGCGGCGGCCGGATCGCCAGCCTCGAGGACACCAACGACATCGGCTTCAAGGCGGCCCGGGTGAGCGAGGCCAACGCCTCGGCCGACCTCCCCGCCGGGGTCTATTTCCGCCTGACCCTGGGCGGGATCACCGGCCACAAGGACTTCGCCCGCGATACCGGCGTCCTCGTCGATCCCGGCGACTGCGTCGGACTCGCCGGCGCCGTGGTCCGCGTCTTCGCCCGGCATGGCGACCGGACCGACCGCAAGAAGGCCCGGCTCAAGTACGTCCTCGACGCCTGGGGCTTCCCCCGGTTCATCGACGAGCTGGAGAAGGAATACGGCAAGCCGCTCCGCCGGGTCGCCCTCGACCGCTGCGACCCCGCCGAACCCGAGGACCGCTGGGCCCACGTCGGGGTCCACCCCCAGAAGCAGGCCGGCCAGGTTTACGTCGGCGTCGTGCTTCCGGTCGGGCGGATGACGGCGGAGCAGATGGACGGATTGGCCGACATCGCCGATCGCCACGGCTCCCGGTCGATCCGCCTGACGGTCTGGCAGAACCTCCTGATCCCCGACGTCGCCGAGGGGGACGCCGACGCCGTCCGGCTCGCGATCGAGGCGATCGGCCTCGGCTGGGAGGCGTCGAGCGTCCGGGCCGGCCTGGTCGCCTGCACCGGCAGCGCCGGCTGCAAGTTCGCCGGGGCCGACACCAAGCGGCACGCGATGGACTTGGCCGCCTACCTCGAAGCCCGGGTCGCGATCGACCGGCCGATCAACCTCCACGTCACCGGCTGCAACAACTCGTGTGCCCAGCATTATATCGGAGACATCGGCCTGGAAGGGACCAAGGTCGAGGTCGACGAGGAGATGGTCGAGGGCTACCACCTCTGCGTCGGCGGCGGCTGGGGCGCCGAGCAAGGGGCCGGGCGCCGGCTCCTGGACTCGCTCCCCTTCGAGAAGGTCCCGCCGATCGTCGAGCGGCTGATCTCCCACTACCTGGCGAGCCGGACCGGCCCCGACGAGTCGTTCGCCGGCTTCGCCCGCCGCCACGAGATCGAGGAATTGCGCGCGATCGCCGAGTTCGAGCCGGCTTCCGTCGCCTGATCGGATCCCCATCTTTTATTCGCCTTGAGGGCCGACCCATGCCCCCCTTGTCGCTCATCCCCGAGTCCGCCCCCTTCAGCGCCGAGCAGCGGGCCTGGCTCAACGGCTTCCTCGCCGGCTGGATCGGCCTCCAAGGCGACGGCGCCTCGGCCCCCTTGCCGGCCGGCGTGGTCCCCGCGCTCGAAGGTCTCGCCGGCTCCGCCCCGGCCGCCCTCGCCCACTCGGCCGAGGACTTCCCCTGGCACGACCCCGCCCTGCCGATCGACGAGCGGATGAAGCGGGCCGAGGGCAAGCCGAAGCAACATCGACTGATGGCGGCGATGGCCCAGCTCGACTGCGGCGCCTGCGGCTATCTCTGTCAGACCTACTCCGAGGCCATCGCCGCCGGCTCCGAAACCTCGCTCACCCTCTGCTCGCCGGGCGGGACCGAAACCTCGAAGATGCTCAAGAAGCTCGTCAAGGAGCCCTCGGCCAACGGCCATGCCAACGGGACGGCCGCCCCGAGCCCGGCCGCCAACAAGGCCCCGGCGGCGCCGGCGGGCTGGTCGCGGAAGAACCCCTTCGAGGCCCGCTTGCTCCGGAGCGTCAACCTCAACAAGCCGGGGTCGGACAAGGCGACCCACCACGTCGAGATCGACCTCCAGCCCGACGGCCCGAGCTACGAGGTGGGCGACTCGCTGGGGATCTTCCCGACCAACTGCGGCGAGCTGATCGGCGAGGTGATCGAAGCCCTCGGGGCCTCCGGCGACGAGCCGGTCGAGACCGTCGCCGGGGTTTCGAGCCGGCTCCGCGACGCCCTCGAACGTCATTGCTGCCTGTCCGAAGTGCCCGAGGAGACGATCGGGGTCCTGGCCGAATCGGCCACCGATCCCGCCGAGGCCGAGGATCTCCGCGCCTTGCTCGAGGACGACGCCCCGATCGCCGGCTACCACCTGCTCGACCTCCTCAGGCGCCATCCCACCACCAAGCCCAGGCCGTCGGCCCTGGTCCGGACCCTGTCCGACCTCAAGCCCCGGCTCTACTCGATCTCCAGCTCGCCGAAGCGGCACCAGGGACAGGTCCACCTCACGGTCCGCAAGGTTGTTTATGCGTTCAACGACCGGGATCGCAAGGGCGTGACCTCGACCATGCTGGCCGACCGGGTCGCCGTCGGCTCGACGCTCCGGGTCTTCGTCCAGAAGTCGCACGGCTTCTCCATCCCCGCCGACCCCGGAGCCCCGGCGATCATGATCGGCCCGGGCACCGGCATCGCCCCCTTCCGCGCCTTCCTCCACGAGCGCGACGCGATCGGGGCCAAGGGGAAGAATTGGCTCTTCTACGGCGATCAGCGCGGCGAATCTGATTTCCTCTACGAGGAAGAACTCCTCGACATGAAGGCCCGAGGGCTCCTCACCCGCCTCGACACCGCCTTCAGCCGCGACCAGGACCGCAAGATTTACGTCCAGGACCGGATGATCGAGCGCGGCAAGGACCTCCATGCCTGGATCCAGGACGGGGCCCATGTCTTCGTCTGCGGAGACGCCAAGCGGATGGCCGCGGACGTCGACCGCGCCCTCCGCGAGGTCATCCGCGCCCACGGCGGGCTGTCCGAGGACGCCGCCGCCGCCTCCGTCGCCCGCCTCGCCTCCGAAGGCCGCTACAAGCGGGACGTGTATTGATCGGCCGATCGTCGGCGGCGTGAAGGACCGGCGATCACGCCATGTCGCTCGCGTGAAACCGCCCCCGAGGCCCTTCCGATCGGCCTTCGGCCTGGCGATACTTCCCCTCGGTCGCCCACCCTGACGCCGATCGAGGACCGCACCATGACCGGACGCCGACTCTTGCTCGCCTGCTGGGCCGCCGTTGGGCTCGCAGGGGGATTCGCCCCCGCCCAGGAGGCCCCCCACCCGAGCATCGCCTACACCCCGCCGCCCGACGGCACCTGGACGGCCGACGCCGTCATCGACCGGGCCACCACCGCCACCGATTCCGCCCTCGGCGCCGGCCAGGGGGTGGCGATCCGCGACGGCAAGGTCTACGCCTACGGCGACCTCGCCCGGAACAAACCCCGGGTCGGGATCCTCCGCGAATACGACCTCGACCTCCGCCCGACCGGCCGGGAAGTCTGGCTCCGCCGCGCCGGGGTGCCGCTGATCCTCCACCCGACCGGCTTGACCTTCGACCCCCGGTTCGGGACCTTCCTCGGCGACACGGTCAACAAGAAGGCCCGGATCTACCGCCTCGACTGGGCCCGAGCCTGGGCCGACGGCCACCTCGACAGCGCCGTGCTCGACGAGATCGAGGACGACGCCGCCGTCAACGGCTGCCGCCCCGAGTTCGTGACCGTGGGCGGCCGGACCTTGCTGGCCACGGCCGACTACGGCGACGTCCGCCCCGAGATCCGCCTGCTCGACCCCGAAGTCCTCATCAAGGCCAGGCGCACCAGCGCCCCGGGCGCGATCGTCCACCGGGTCCTGTCCGGCCCCTGGAACCAGAACCTCCATTTCGACGCCGACCTCGGCCGGCTCGTCTGCATCGAGAACGTGATCGAGGGGCGGGGATGGCGGCTCGACACCCTCGACCTCGCCCGCGCCGTGGCCGATGGCCGGGCCGACGGGCCGGGCGTCCGGGTCGCCCGCGTGACCTTCGCCCCCCACGACGAGCTGGAGGGCTACTGCCCGATCGACCGCGACCGCGGCCTGTTCATCACCTCGGGCCGGTCGGAAAACCTGACGATCGGCGTGGTCCGATCGACCGAGCCCCGCCCCTCGCCGCCGCCCCCCGCGCCGGCCCGGCTCGACCGGGAGCCGGTCCGGCCTTGAGGGGCCTGGCGGGCCGTCAGCAGGCCCCCTTGCCCCCGGCGACCACGGCGATCGTCCTGAGCAGGATGCTCAGGTCGGTCGCCAGCGTCCAGTCCACGACATATTCGAGGTCGAGTTCGATCATCCGGTCGGAGGCGACTTCGCTCCGCCCGCCGACCTGCCAGGGGCCGGTGATCCCCGGCCGGGCGGCGAGGCGGCCGGCGTAGCCGTCGGGGTCCGACCCGGCCAGCCGCTCGCTGTCGCGGATCTGGAGCGGGCGGGGGCCGACCAGGCTCATCTCGCCGACCAGGACGTTCCAGAGCTGGGGCAGCTCGTCCAGGCTGGTCTTGCGGAGGAATCGGCCCAGCGGGGTGATCCGGGGGTCGCGGCGGATCTTGAAGAGGACCCCCCCGGCCGCCTCGTTGCTGGCCTCCAAGTCGCGGAGCCGATCCTCGGCGTCGGGCACCATCGTCCGGAATTTGAGGCAGGTGAACACCCGCCCGCCCAGCCCTTTGCGGGCCTGCCGGAAGAGGATCGGGCCCGCCGAGTCGGACCGGACCAGCGCCGCCAGGATCGCCAGCAAGGGCGCCAGGAGCAGGAGCCCGAACGAGGCCCCGACCAGGTCCATCGCCCGCTTGGTCCGCGACCGGGCGACCCGGGCCGGTTCGATCGGGCCGATCCCCAGCCGGGATTCGAGCGATTCCGGCTCGACTTGGCCCAGCCCCAGCAGGTTCCGACATGCGGAGGGCAGCGTGGTCATCGGCGTCCAATCGCTCAAGGTGAGGATCGATTCGATGCGGCTCGGCCCGCCGACGCGACCGGTCCCGAGATCCTCGGAAGCCCCGCCCTCGCCCGCGAAACGATAAGTTACGACCCGAAGGGGGTCGCTCGCGAGAGAATTCCGCCATTTCTCCGAAACAAGTGGATTTGTCGATGCAAACGTTGCCCTGGGGAAACATGGACCTTGCCCAACGCTCCAAAATCGCGCAACCTGCCTCGTCTTCGCCGCGACTTCAGGGAACCCAGGAGGGAGAGTCATCCGCCTCGGCCATCGAGCGGCCGAGCCCGGACTCGAAGTTCGGGGTCAGAGGAACTTGGTCACGCCCGGGATGGGTACCGGCTTCATCGGGGGGGCGTCGCCCCAGGTGAGGTTGGGGGGAACGAGGGCCTCTTGCGACCCCCGGGCCTGGTCCCAGGTGATCACCTCGCCGGTGTAGGCCGCCATCCGGCCCATCAGGGCCAGTTGCGTGCTCGCCGCGGCCTGCTCGGCGTTGTTGATCGGCGCCCCGGCGCGGAGCGCGGCGAACATCTCGTTGTGCTCGACCTGATACATGTCGATCTTCTCGCCCGGCTCGGGCCGGTAGCGCCACTTGTTGGCGCCGCCGATCCGCTTGCCGAAGACGTCGGCGCGGCCTTTGGTCCCCTGGATATAGTCGCCGACCTGGTTCGGGGTGTTGGCCCAGTGGCGGCAGTGGTGGTACCCTCGGATGTCGTCGGGGTACTCGTAGACGATCGAGAAGTGGTCGTAGATGTTGCCGTATTTCGGCTCGGTCCGGACCTGCCGGCCGCCGGTGCCCCAGCACTTCGTCGGGGGGACCTCGCCCATCGCCCAGGCCATCGTGTCGATCCCGTGGACGGCCTGCTCGACGATGTGGTCGCCGCTGAGCCATGAGTAGTAGTACCAGTTGCGGAGCTGGTATTCCATCTCGCTGGAGCACTGCTCGCGGGTCCGCCGGGGCTCCCAGACCCCCTGAGAGTGGTACGTCGTCTCGATCGAGGTGATCGGCCCGATCTCGCCGGCGAAGACGCGGGCCATCAGCTCGCGCCGGGGCTTGTAATACCGCCAGCAGAAGCCGTTGACGGCGGACAGGCCCTTCGCCTTGGATTGGCGGGCGGCGTCGAGGAACATCCGGAGCCCCGGCCCGTCGACGGCCATCGGCTTCTCGACGAAGGCGTGCTTCCCCTTCTCGACGGCGTAGGCGAAGTGGATCGGCCGGAACCCCGGCGAGGTCGTCAGGAGGACCACGTCGCACTCGTCGATCACCCGCTTGTAGGCGTCGAACCCGACGTACCGCCGTTCGGGGGGGACGTCGACGCGCTCGGCCAGGCCGGGCACCTCGGACCCCTTGAGGGCCGAGTAGCTCTGCTCGATCTGGCCGGCGAAGGCGTCGGCCATCGCGTGGAGGGCGTTCCCCTTGTCGGCCGTCAACGCCTGCTCGGCGGCCCCGGTCCCCCGGCCGCCGCACCCGACCAGCCCGACCTTGAGCGAGTCGCCCCCGCCCGCGAAGGCGTTGTCCATGATGTCGACCTGCGTCCCGGCCGCCACGGCCGCCGCCGCGGTCGCCGACTTGAACAGGAACGTCCGACGGTTCGACGACGGGCTCTGCATCGATTCAATCTCCGCCGGTGAGGTTCAAACGCCGCGAGGGCGAAGTCGGCCGGGGCGCCGAACCCGCGATCTGCCGGGCCGGTGGCCGTTCCACAAATCGGAAGTGCGCCATCACGACCATCCAGTCACCCCGCCCCTGGGCGATCCCGGATTAACTAACCCAGATGATCCGGGCGGTCAAGTGGTGGCCGCGAGGCCGGGCCATTTCGGTGGATCTTCCGGGAGGATCGACTTTTCGGGCGCGAGGCTTGAGCGGTGGCCCGACCCGGGCCGCCGGCCGGTGGCGCGGAGGCCGAACGGGTCGGATACGATGGGTCGATCGGGCCAGGCGCGCGGTCGCCCCGCCCCCGTCGGATGTCCAGGGAAAGGTCTCGCGCCATGAACCCGCTGATCGTCGTTCTCGCCCTCCTGGCCGAGAAGCCCGAGGGGGCGGCGGCCGAGATCGCCCCTCGCGAGGTCCTGGTCGTCCGGTCGTCCGGCGATGGGAGCCGGAACGCGATCGCCGTCGACTTGATCGCCTCGGCCGTGGCGGAGGGGCGCTGGTCGCCCCCCAAGGCGGGCGACCCGGTCGCGCAGCTCGACGGCTCGACCCGCCCCTGGACGGTCCTCAAGGCCGAGGCCGATGGTGGCTTCCGGGTCCGGGGCGGGTATGCGTTCGCATCGATCTCGTCGGGGCGCGAGCGGGTGATGGTGCTCGAAGCGTCGGGCCACGGCATGGTTTACGTCGACGGCGATCCCAGGGCGGGCGACCCCTATGGATATGGTTACGTCCGCTTGCCGGTGCTTTTGAAGGCGGGGGAAACCTCGCTCCTCTTCGCGGGCGGGCGGGGGTCGCTCCGGTTCCGCCTGGTCGAGCCGAGGGCGAAGGCGATGCTCGAAGTGGCCGACGCGACCTTGCCCGACCTCGTCGAGGGCCAAGGGGGGGACGGGCTCGGGGCGGTGGTCGTCGCCAATGCCTCGAATATCCCCCTCGAAGGGGCGGTGATCGACGCCGAGTCGGCCGGCGGGCCATTCGTCACCACGCCGGTGCCGATCGTCCCGCCGCTCGGGGTCCGCAAGGTCCCGGTCGGGTTCCGGGTCGATGCCGGGAAGCTCGGGCCGGCGGAGGTCAAGCTCGGCTTGAAGCTCTGCGAGGGCGGGGCGGCGGTCGACACCGCGACGATTGCGCCGGCGGTCGTCGCCCCCGGCAAGACGCACAAGCGGACGTTCCGGAGCGGGATCGACGGCTCGGTCCAGTATTACGGCCTGGTCCCGGCCGGCGGGGTCGGACCGGGTTTGCCGGAAGGGCGCAAGCCCGGCCTGATCCTCAGCCTCCACGGGGCGGCGGTCGAGGGGATCGGCCAGGCCCGGGTCTACAAGCCCAAGCCGTGGGCCCATGTGGTCGCGCCGACGAACCGCCGGCCCTATGGGTTCGATTGGGAGGATTGGGGCCGGCTCGACGCGATCGAAGTCCTTGAGTTGACCCAAAACGAGCTTGACACCGACCGGCGGCGGACCTACCTAACCGGGCACTCGATGGGGGGGCACGGAACCTGGCACCTCGGCGTGACTTTCCCCGACCGATTCGCCGCGATCGCCCCGAGCGCGGGGTGGGTCAGCTTCACGTCGTATGCCGGGGGCGGTCGAGGGGCGAACCCGCCGGCCAACCCCGTGGCCGACCTGGTCCGGCGGGCGACCTCGCCCAGCAACACGCTGGCCCTGGTCCGGAACACGGCCCAAGCGGGCGTGTACGTGCTCCACGGCGACGCCGACGACAACGTCCCCGTCGCCCAGGCCCGGACCATGCGGCAGGCCCTCGGCCAGTTCCACCCCGACTTCGCCTATTACGAGCGGCCGGGCGCCGGGCACTGGTGGGGCGACGAGTGCGTCGATTGGCCCCCTTTGATCGACTTCCTCGCCAGGCACGAAATCCCGGCGCCCAAGGACGTCCGGCGGATCGACTTCCAGACCGCCCATCCCGGCGTCTCGAACCGATCGCACTGGGCGTCGATCGAGTCGCGGGTGAAAGCTTTCGAGCTGAGCGCATTGCACCTGGATTGCGACCCCGACAACCGCTCGATCGTCGGCTCGACCGAGAACGTCGCCCGCCTGGCCTTCGACCTCGGCCACCTCAAGCCGGGCGGCCCGGTCGCGGTCACGCTCGACGGCCAGAAGGTCGAGGGGATGCCCGAGGCCGGGGGCGACTCGAAGGTCTGGCTGGCCCGGGTGGGGGACGATTGGAAGCGGGTCGACATGCCCTCGCCCGACCGGAAGAACCCCGCCCGGTCGGGCCCGTTCAAGGATGCGTTCCGGAACCGGATGATCCTGGTGTACGGGACCAAGGGTGCCCCCGAGGAGAACGCCTGGGCCCTGGCCCGGTCCCGATACGACGCCGAGACGTTCTGGTATCGCGGCAACGGCGCGATCGACGTCGTGCCCGACTCCGGCTTCGACCCCAAAGCCGAGCCCGACCGCAACGTCATCCTCTACGGCAACGCCGACACCAACGCCGCCTGGTCTCCCCTGCTCGGCGAAGGGCCGGTCCGGGTCGCCCGGGGGCGGGCGACGGTCGGCCCTCGGTCGGTCGAGGGGGACGGCTTCGCCTGCCTCTTCGTCCGCCCTCGTCCCGGGAGCGACCGGGCATCGGTGGCGGCCGTCTCCGGCACCGGGATGGTCGGCCTCCGGCTGACCCAGCGGCTCCCTTATTTCGTCTCGGGGGTCGCCTATCCCGACCTGCTCCTGGTCGGCCCCGAGGCCTTGACCCAGGGGGCCGTCGGCTTCCGCGCCGCCGGCTATTTCGGCGACGATTGGGGGGTCGAGTCGGGCGAATTCGCCTGGCGCGACCAGTAACGACCAACCGGGCGGCCCCGGGCCCTCGACAGGGCGGCGGTGATCGCCCCGACGTGGGCCTCGGTCGTCCCACAGCATCCCCCGATCATCCCGACGCCCAGCGCCAGCAGGTCGGGGACGGCGGCGGCAAACGCCTCGGGCGACTCGGCCTCGGACCCGGGCTAAGCCGGGGTATCTTGACCATCGCCATCGTCGAGGATCAGTAGCCGATCTGGACCCGGGGGATGTCGTTCGGCACGAAGGACCCGATGTAGCTGATCCGCCCGTTAATGATCGAGTACCGCTCCATCATGTTGGTGCTGTCGAACATGCCCTCTTGTTTCGCATAAATTCGCAGGTTGACGAGGAAGCCGCCCTTGATCTGCTTGACCGAGTGGATCTCGCCGCTCCACCCCCTGACCTCGCGAGAGTTCGGTTGGAGGGCGGTGCGGAAATAGGCGATCCGGTCGTCAGGCACGCCGATCTTGGCCTTGTTGAGCAGGTCCTTGATCGGTTGCAGCGCCTGCTTCCGCGCATCGGGGAGGGATTGATCGAAGTACACATTCAGGGAGAAGTCGGGGGGCGGTCGCACCGAGGAAGACTTCAACTGGCTGGGATGTGGCGTGGGGCCCGGACCATCTGGGATGGTCGTGTATCCGCTCGGCAGACGGATCGGGGATTGCCCGAATCCCGGCCGGAGGGGGGCCGTGAGCGACATCAGGATGGTCGCGGCGAGGAAGGATTTGGCATGGCGCATCGATTCGCTCCTCGCGTGGAAGGCCCGGGGGTCACGGGCCAGGAGGGGGTACAGCTTGGCAGCGGGTAAACAACCCTAGGCCGCCGAAGGGCGGCGAATCCTGGCTCCGGCAGGCTGGGCAGCCCCTTGTGGCGCCGAGGAAGGGAAGAGGGGCGGCTCGGTGGGGCGCATGGAAAACCCCGGCTGGTCGGGCCGGGGTTGATTGGCTATCGCCGCCGCCGATCATCAATAACCGAGCTGAACGCGAGGCATGTCGTTCGGAACGTAGAACCCGAGGTACTTGACCTTCCCGTTGATGATCGAGTATCGCTCCATGATGTTGGCGGTGTCCACCATCCCGGATTGCCTGGCGGTGACACGCAGCTCGACGACGGTGCCACCCTTGACCTTCTTGACCGAGTGGATCAGGCCGTGCCAGCCCGAGACCAGGGTCGCTTCCGGGCTGATGACCGTCCGGAAGTAGGCGATCCGGTCCTCGGGGGCGCCGAGCTTGGCCTTGTTGAGCAGGTCCTTGATCGGTCGCAACGCCTCCTTCTGGGCCTCGGGCAGGCGGTGATCGAAGAAGACATTCAGGGAGTAGTCGGGGGGCGCGAACACCTGTCGCCTTGGTACCGCGGGCTGGGGATCCGGGATCGGGCTGACGTATGGCACGGGCCCCGGCCCATCGGCGACGGGCGGCACCGCCGTGCCCGCTTGGCCATCGGCGGCCTGGCCGGATGCCATCTCGGGACGCCCCGCCACCAGCATGAGGATGATCGCCGCGAAGCAGGCCTTGAAACCGAGCATCGATACTCTCCTCGCCAGGAAGGTTCAGGAAATATCCGAAACGCGGGTCATTTGAAGGTGGGAATCCACTGGGGGCCGGCCACCCCGGTGTACGTCCAGTCGTTGGTCTGGAGGGGCACCGTGACCTGATTGCCGGCGGAATCTACCCAGGAAATCTGATTCGCCTGAGTATATGTGCAAACCGGCCCGTTCAAGAACTGCCCGTTGAAGGAGGTGAGGGTTTTGAAGTCGCAGATGCCGTAGTCGCTGGTCCCGGGCACCGGGCCGTAATAGTAACTGGTGCTCGGGCCCTGGTCATTCGGGTCGGGGCTGGTGGGATTATTGGGCCTCCATTGCGAGTCTGGCTGGGGCATGCCATAGATGGTGAAATTGGTGAGCTTTTCCTGCACGGTGAACGAGACGGTCCGCGGCCCAATAGTCTTCCCACCGGACTTGAGGACAAAGTAGATCCAAGCTCCGGGCTGGCCGTTCAGGCTGGTCGCGGTGGGATTCCCGTCTCTAGTGTCCCGAGTTAGAAATCCGCCAAACAACCTTGCGCGATCGTGATTCTCATTATACACTCTGGCAAAGGAGCCA
>JAABUQ010009827.1_pt1 | contig 12774 bp, 10 predicted proteins | sample 5560001 | NCBI WGS metagenome assembly JAABUQ01 (sample SAMN10711888, study PRJNA513371) | rock metagenome | isolation source: Antarctica rocks | place: Antarctica: Victoria Land, Finger Mt nord | collected 2015-12-18 | reverse complement strand
CGCTGGGCAACCTGATTCCCGATTGGAACGACCTCGTGTTCCGTGATCGCTGGGAGGACGCCATCGCCCAGCTGCACGCGACCAACAACTTCCCCGAGTTCACAGGACGTCTGTGCCCCGCCCCGTGCGAGGCCGCATGCGTGCTGGAGATCCGCGAGGGCGACGCCGTGACCATCAAGCAGATCGAGAACGCGATCATCAACCGCGCCTGGGACGAGGGGTGGGTCACGCCCCAGCCGCCCCGGCGCGAGACCGGGCGCGCGGTGGCCGTCGTGGGCTCGGGCCCGTCGGGCATGGCCGCCGCTCAGCAGCTGCGCCGCGCCGGCCATCGGGTGGTGCTCTTCGAGCGCGATGAGGCCGCCGGGGGGCTGGTGCGCTTCGGCGTGCCCGACTTCAAGATCGAGAAGTGGTTGGTTCAGCGTCGCGTGGAGCAGCTCACCGACGAGGGGGTCGAGCTTCGCTGTGGGGTGGACGTGGGCCGCGACGTCGGGGTCGGCACCCTGCGCAGCCAGTTCGACGCGGTGGTCCTGGCCACGGGCTCACGGGTGCCGCGCGACCTGTCGGCGCCGGGCCGAGAGCTCACGGGCATCCACTTCGCCATGGATTACCTCTATCAGCGCAACCGCTGGGTGGCCTCGGAGCTCGGCCCGGCGCCCACCGCGCCGGCCCCGCAGGGCGCCATCCCCATCACGGCCGCGGGCAAGGACGTGGTGGTCATCGGCGGCGGCGATACCGGTGCCGACTGCGTCGGCAACTCCCTGCGCGAGGGCGCGCGCTCGGTGACCCAGCTGGAGCTGCTGCCCGAGCCGCCACCGCGGCGCCCGGACGACCGCACCCCGTGGCCGCTGTGGCCCACCAAGTATCGGCTCTCCTACGCCATGGAGGAGGCTCAGCACACCGGACGCGGTGAGCAGGACTACTCCATCGCCACGACGCACTTCAGCGGCGACGGCTCCGGCGGCGTGGCCGCCCTACACATCGCGCAGGCTCAGGACGCTCCGCCCTTCGCCCCGGTGCCCGGCACCGAGGGGGAGCTGTCAGCCCAGCTGGTGCTGCTGGCCATGGGCTTTCTGCATCCCGAGCAGGATCTCCTCGACCAGTTCGGAGTGCAGCGCGACGCGCGCGCCAACGTGAAAGCCGTGCGTCCCTACACCACGTCCGAGCCGGGCGTGTTCGCCGCGGGTGACGCCCGCCGCGGGCAGTCTCTGATCGTTTGGGCGATCAACGAGGGCCGTCAGTGCGCGCGCATGGTCGACCGCTTCCTGAGTGAGCTCTCAGACGACGCCCCGCCCGCGCAACGGGCGCCCGCCGGTGGGCGCGCCGGGCCGGCACACGACGCCGCGATACTCGGGGAGGCCGATGCCGACGGCGGTCCGGAGGGGCCGCCCCAGCACGTGGGCCCCGGCGTATCCGCTGCGTCCTGAGCGACTACCCTGCGTTTTGAGAAAACCAGAGCGGGTGCCCTGCGAAGGCCCCGGAGAGGAGACCCCGTGGACGAGCTGCCGACCGCCTGCGTGATCGGCGCCGGGTCGTCCGGCATCGCGGCCGCCAAGGCGCTGCACGCGCGCGGGATCCCCTTTGACTGCTTTGAGACCTCCGACGAGGTGGGCGGCAACTGGGTCTTTGGCAACCGGAACGGCATGTCCGCCGCCTACCGAGACCTGTTCATCAACACCTCTCGCGAGCGCATGGCCTACTCGGACTTCCCCATGTCCCATTCCTATCCGGACTTCCCCCACCACTCGCACATCCGCGCCTACTTCAACGACTACGTCGACCACTTCGGCTTTCGCGACCGGATCACCTTTCAGACCGGTGTGGCGGCGGCGCGGCGCGACGAGCGCGGGCTGTGGCTCGTTACCCTGCAGTCAGGTGAGACGCGCACCTACGACGCCCTGCTGGTGGCCAACGGCCACCACTGGGATCCCCGCTGGCCTGAGCCCGCCTTTCCGGGCTCGGACAGCTTCGCCGGCGTGCAGATGCACGCCCACTCATACGTCGACAACACGGCGTGGGCCGGGAAGGACGTGGTGGTCCTGGGCATGGGCAACAGCGCCATGGACATCGCCGCGGAGTCCAGCTACGTGGCCGCGCGCACCTACCTGGCCGCGCGCCGGGGCGCGTGGATCATCCCCAAGTACATCTTCGGACGCCCGGTGGACCAGCTGCACAACGACCCGCGCGTCCCCTTCGTAATCCGCCAGCGAATTCTGCACAACCTCATCCGCGCCTACACGGGCAGCCCCGAGCGTTACGGGCTCCCGCGCCCGGACCACCGCTTCGGTGAGGCTCATCCGACCGTCTCGGGTCGCATCCTGGATCGCATCACCCACGGGACGGTCACCCCCAAGCCCAACATCGAGCGTCTCGAGGCCGACGGCGTGCGCTTCACCGACGGCAGCGAGGTGCACGCGGACGTCGTCGTGTATTGCACCGGCTACAAGATCACCTTCCCGTTCTTGCACCGCGATCTCATCAGCGCTCCGGACAACGACATAGCGCTGTTTCGCCGCGTATTTCATCCTCTCATCGACAACCTCTTCTTCATCGGCCTGCTGCAGCCCCTGGGAGCGATCATGCCCCTCGCCGAGGCCCAGGGAGAGTGGGTGAGCGACTACCTGACCGGGAACTACCGGCTGCCGGCACCGACCCAGATGCGCCGCGACATCGACGCCGACCAGGCGGGCATGCGCCGGCGCTACGTGGCCTCAAAGCGCCACACCATCCAGGTCGACTTCGACGACTACCTACGAGCGATGAACAAGGAGCGCCGCGCCGGAGCACAGCGCGCGCAGCGCTCCCCGCGGCTGTCCGTACCGGCCCGGGCCCGCCAGGAGGGCCCGCTGGCGGCTGCCTGAGTGAGCTCCGAGGGTTCGCTGAAAGCTTTACCCCGCGTCGGGCGCGCAACCTTGGGCCCTCTAGTCTGTTCTGAGGAGCGTGCACTGACGCACGCAGAGGGCGAAGCGCCGCCGGGCCCATGGCCGGCGTCCCGGGCGTCACCGGCCAGGACCCTCATGGCCGTCACACCCGCCCCACCCGAAAACAAGACGAGAGGTAGACACACGTGCTCAAGCGCCGCTCATTAGCCCTGCTGCTGCTCACGGTGCTCGCCCTGGGCGCGCCGCTGGCCGCCGGGGCCTCCGCATACTCGACGGGCATCGGCGACCAGCAGACCGAGATGTTCACGGACTCGCACTGGAAGCAGCTGAACGCGCGCATCACGCGCTACATCACCCCCTATGACACCGTCGCGCGCCGCATCGACCTGGCGCGCGCGCGGGCCTTCATCACCGCGGCCACCAAGGCCCACCAGCGAGTGCTGGTCGCCTTCTACCACTCCAGTCACAGCGCCCGGCGCAACCCGACCGGCAAGGTGTACACGACCGACGTGAAGCGCTTCATGCGCCTCTTCCCGCAGGTCACCGAGTACCAGGCGTGGAACGAGGTCAACCGCGGCAACACCCGCGCGTTCGCCAGCCCGTCCCCGTCCCAGGCCGCCGGCTACTACAAGATCGTCCGCTCGCTGTGCCGGCACTGCGCGATCACCGGGCTGGACATCCTCGACCAGGCCAAGGTGGGCCCGTCGCTGCGCTACATCTCGCAGTTCCGCTCGGCGCTTGGGCGCCTGCACGTGCCCACGCCGCACCTGTGGGGCCTGCACAACTACTCGGACACCAATCGCTTTGGCAGCAGCCGCACGCGGGCCGTCCTGCGCGCGGTGCCCGGCCAGATATGGCTGACCGAGACGGGCGGCATCGTGAAGTTCGGTGGCGCCTTCCCCAACCGGAAGGGGTCGGGCGACACGCGTGCGGCCAAGGCCCTGTCCTTCATGTTCAAGCTGGCCGCGTCGAACCGGCGTATCTCCCGCCTGTACATCTACCAGTGGACCGGGTCGAGCTCGCGTGCCCGCTTCGATGCGGGCCTCACCGACCGCCGCTACGTGCCCCGTCCGGGCTACGTGGTCGTGTGTAAGAAGCTGCACGCCAAGCGCTGCAGCGGATTTCGCATAGACAAACGCAACTAGGCAGCACGTCGTCGGGGAGGGCCGCGGGCATCGCGGTCCTCCCGGGGTGGCAGGTGACGGCGACGCTCAGCGCCTAGACTGAAAAGCCTCCCCGGGTGCCCACCTTCTGCCGCCACAGCCGTTTCATCGAGCGCTGCCCGATCTGCGGGCCCGAGACGGGGGCCGCGCCTCGGCGGCCCGACTCGGGTGGCGCACCGAGGCGCAGCGCCGCCGCGAAGGCGAGCCTCACCGCCACGACACCGCGCCGATCGGCCGGTGGACGCGCTGCCCTGAGCGTGCGGCGCGAGAGCCGAGCGCTCGACGATGGCTACCGCTGCGCCCTGGTGCCCGGGCTACGCTCCTCTCAGGACGCCGAGCGGCTGGCCGCAGAGATCGGGTTCTCCGCCGGGCGCCTGCGCTCCCTGGCCGCAGACCCGCCGGGCATGCTGGGAGAGCTCGCGCGCGGCGAGGATCGCGAACAGACCACGTGGCTGTGCGTGCTCACCGTGTACCTCTCGCCGCTGCAGGGCTCAGACCCGTTCGCCGGGGTGCGGCGCGCAGCCACCGACTGGCACAGCGGCGAGATGCCCGACCTGGAGGGGGTACCTCTGGGGCCGCGCACGTCCCACGACCCCGCCCGGGGACTGCGCACCCTGGAGGCCTATCGCCACTGGGCCCGACGAGCAGGCTCGCAGGTCGCTGCTCTGGGGGGCGATCCGCAGTGGACTGCAGAGCGCCGCTTCGAGCGCGCGTTCGAGCGCCTGGCCCTGCCCGGTCTGGAGCGTGCCGGGCGCTATGACCTGCTGGTCACCCTGGGACACCTGGGGCTCTACGCACTGCGCGCCGACGCCCTGCACGCCCGCGGCGACGACAACGCGGTGGCGGCCGCCAAGCGGGTGTTCGCCATCGGGGACCCGCTCAACCTGGAGCTTCGCGCCCGAGCGCTCAGCGACGCCGCCGAGGTCCCGATCGAGACGCTCGACCTCGCCTTGGCCAACTGGGTATCGCCCCAGCGCGCAACGCTCGGCGCCGACCCTGATGGCGTCGACCAAGGGGCGAGCGAGCGCGCCATGGAGGCGCTGGGGCTGTAGGCGCCCTGACCGCCAAACGCCCGGCCGCCCGTCTCTCATCGAGACGGAGCCCCGGGCGCGACCGGCCCAGGCGCCCCGTTTGTCGTCCACTGCGCCACCTACAGTCCGCGCAACAGCACGTTCGCCGTCAAGTGTCAGGGAGCCACGATGCCGCTCTGCTTCATCGAACCTCAGGACGCTATCCGGGTGATCGCCGAGTCGGTGGGGCGCGAGGCTCGCCGTCAGCTGGTGGGCGAAGTGGTCCGGGCGTGGGTGGACGACCTGCCCGAGCAGGAGCTCTCGCTGCACTACGCCAAGGCCGTCGCGGATCTCGACGACGACGACCTGCACATGCTCGCGGCCTGGCATGCCTCGATGGAGGTGGGTCACCCGGTGCCCAACACCGCTTTCCTGGTCGGGGTCTTCCCGAGGTTGGGCGACCATCGCCGGGAGGCTCTGAAGATCGCCGCCGGCTTCCGCGGCGAGGAGGCCTTCGACGCAGGGGTGGCTGAGGAGCAGGCGCTGAAGACCGTGCTGCCGCGCCTGTCGCGCGAGCGCGCCCTGGAGCTCGCGTCGGAATGCATGGAGCTCTACCTGTGGGACCGTCTGGGTTGTGACAACTAAGACGGGCTGCTCGTCAGCGGGGCTGGCGTGATCGGGTCCGCTGGGTGTCGCTCGCCGAGGGCCGGCGCAGGATGCTGTAAGGACCAACTCCCGACCGCCCCTCCATCTGCCAGGCCATGAAGGCGCAGTCCCAGCGCGTGGCCACCGCGTCGGGCCCTTCGAGCAGGATGCTCGCGCCACAGATGGCCTGCGCGGCGGCGCGGCGCGGATAGTCGGAGTCCGCCTGCGGCCACATCTCCAGGCTCGCGCGACGTTGGTGACCCTGGGCGTCGTAGGTAGTCGAGAGCCTGGTCTCGTCGAGGGCCAGCAGCCGAGCGGGAGACCCCTCCTGCATGACGGCCGTGACCGTCTCGCCGGCGTGTTCGCGGACGCCGAGTGGTCGCACCGCACGCACGCAGATCGCCATGTCGTCCGCCAGCCACGCGTCGAGCTCGCGCTCTACGGACGCGGCGCCGGGGGGCCGCCCGATACGCGAACGACCCACCTGGCCGACCCCCGCGATGGCCCCAGGGCGGCCGGAGACGGTGAGCTGGCCGTGCACCCGAGCCAGTTGCTGCTCACCGGCGTGCGGTCCGCCGCTGACCCCGTCGCCCGCGGGCGCGTCCAGCGTCGAGCCCGCGGGCGACACCCGCAGGGCGAAGGCTCCCTGGCCGTCGGCCCCCCCGTCGAAGTCGGCCGACCACGTTCCGTCGGGCATCTCGCACAGACGCAGCGGTCCGTTCGCCGCCGGGTCCGTGCCCGGATGAGGGGTGCCAGACTGCACCACGGCCAGCGTCTGCGCGCGAGCGAATACCGCCACTGTGGTCTGGACGCGTCCACGCTCGGGTCCGAACCTCAGGCGGGCCTGGCCGTAGCGCCCGGCCTGCATGTCGGCGAAGGACAGCGTGATCAATTCGTCGCGCCCTTCCGGCGAGACCGGGGAGGAGGGCCTGGCGGCCTCGCTCATCACCGGCCGTGCTCGCCGGGGTCGACCTCGACAGCGCTTCCCTCGATGTCGTAGGGACGCGTCGCGCCGTCGCGCGCCCGTGCACCGGTCTGCCGCTTGCTGCCCGCGCGCGGTGGGTTGCGGTGGGTGCGTGCGCCGGGCCGGGTCGGTTCTGGGTCCCCCGGCTGCGCCCCGTACGGGCCGCTCGCCCGATCGGCCGCAGCCCGACGGCGACCACCGCCCAACCAGGCCGTGGTGAAGCCGGTGAGCAAGCGGCGGCGCAGGTGCGCTTGCAGGCGCCGCCGAATGAAAGACCGCGTGGGGGGCAACAGCAGCAGGGCGCCGAGGAGATCGGTGACAAAGCCCGGCGTGATGAGAAAGGCGCCTCCGACGAGGATGAGCGCCCCGTCGAGGACCTCGCGGGTGGGAAGGCGCCGCTCGCCCAGCGTCGCGGTCAGCTGCCGCCAGGTCGCCCGGCCCTCCCTGCGCATGAGCACGCTGCCGATCACGGCGTCGGCCACCATCAGGGCGAGCATGGGCAGCAGCCCGATCGCGTGCCCGATCTGCACCACCACGTAGACCTCGAGCAGCGTGGTGCCGATCAGGGCGGTGAAGATCGCCAGCAGGAGCACGGCAGTCAAGGCTACGCCGGTGCCTCGCTCCTCGCCGTGTCGCCTGCGGTGGACCGCGTTCGCGTCGCTAGACTCGCAAGGCAGGATGCCGACGGTCGACGAGGTCATGGATGCTCTGAGCAACGTCATCGACCCGGAACTGGGTCTGGACTTCGTCGAGCTCGGCCTCATCTACGCGGTTGAGGTCACCGAGGGTGACGTGCACGTGACATTCACGCTCACCACCCCGGGCTGCCCCATCGGACCGCAGGTCACCGAGCAGATCGACGAGTTCGTCAGCGAGCTCGACGGCGTCCGGTCGATCGAGTCAGAGATGGTGTTCACCCCACCCTGGTCGCCGGAGAAGATGAGCGAGGACGCCAGGTTCGCGCTCGGCTTCTGACGGTGGGCTCCAAGCGTGCGACGGCGGCGTCCGTAGCCCTGCTGATCCTCGCGTTCGCGTTCGCGTTCGCGACGGGGGCGGACGGTCCCCCTGCTGCGCTGACCCGCGCTGGCGGGCCGGACACAGCGAACGCCGCGGGGCGCGTACCTGCGTCGGCCCCTCGGCCCGCTCCGGGGCTCCCCGCCGGGCCCCTTACCGGCAGGGTGCTCGTATCCCTGCGTGCGCCGCCGCGTGGGCGGGCGCACGCCGCCGCCGGTGCCGTGATCGCTCGGACGGGTGCCCACGCCCAAGGCCCCAGCGTGGCGCAGATCGGCCTGCTCACCCTCGCGCCGGGGCCCGGCGTGTCCGCCCGACGCCTGCTGGGGAAGCTGCGCGCTGAGTCCGGCGTGCGGGCGGCCAGCCTCGAGCGCCGCTTCAGCTTTCGCGACGCTCCCAACGACCCCGCGCTCAGCTCACCCGAGACCGCCGCCGGGACGCCGCCCGGAACGCCGGTCGAGTGGTGGGTCCCGCGCGAGGGTCTACCCCACGCCTGGGACGTCACCCACGGGGCGGGGGCCCGGGTGGCGGTGATCGACTCGGGCGTCGACGCCGCGCACCCCGAGCTCGCCGGCAGGATCGACGAGCTGGCCAACTACGACTCGGCCACGGGCGACGGCCCGCCCGGCATCGACCGGGTCGGGCACGGAACCCACGTGGCGGGACTTGCGTGCGCCGCCGGCGCGAACGGCGTCGGGTTGGTCGGGGCGGGCTACGGCTGTCATCTGCTCGTCGAGAAGAGCGACCTGACGGAGGCCAGCGTGGTCGCAGCCATCGTCGACGCCACCGATCACGGCGCCGAGGCGATCAACATGAGCTTCGGGACCGACGGCTCCAGCCCGCCACCGCAGGCGCTCATCGATGCCGTCTCCTACGCGGGCCGCCACAACGTGGTGCTGGTCGCCGCGGCCGCCGACTCACCCGTCCAGGAGCAGGGAGATCCGGCCAACGTGCTGCAACCGGCCGGCACCGCCCCCGACATCACCCAGGGACGCGGGCTCAGCGTCACCTCGGCCAACTTCGCCGGGCAGCGCTCCTCCTTCGCCGGCTCAGGGACGGAGATCTCGCTGGCCGCCTACGGCTCCTTCTTCGACGGCGTCGGCCACGGTGGTCCCCCCGGCATATTCAGCACCTTTCCGTCCGGGCAGACCAGCATCGAGCAGGGCTCGCTGATCCCGCCCGCCGCGCCGTGCACCAACTGCCGTACGAGCTTCGCCGGTGACAGTCGCTATGCGTACCTGACCGGCACCTCGATGGCGGCCCCGCAGGTGGCCGCCGCCGCTGCGTTGCTGCGCCGCCTGAATCCCGACCTCAGCGCCCTGGAGGTCATCCGCCTGCTCAAGGAGACCGCCTCGCGGCCCGCCGGCTCGGGCTGGACCGCGGACCTGGGATGGGGGGTGGTCAACACCGGGGCGGCCGTGGACCGGGCCCGGGTGGTGGACCGCCGTGCTCCCCTGTCGCGCCTGAGCGCACCACGCACCACACGCCGCTCGACGGTCACGCTGCTCCTGCGCGCGGCCGATCCCGCGCCGGCCGGTCTCATCCCCTCGGGCGTCGATCACCTCGAGATCTACCGCACCGTCAACGGAGGGCGCCCTCTGCGCATCGCCGTGGTGGCGGCCGGTCACACCACGGTGGCCGTTCGCACAGCGCCCGGTCGCCGCTACGGATGGTGGGCGGTGGCAGTCGACCACGCCGGCAACCGCGAGGCCAGGTCATCTCCGCAGGCCCGCACGCGCAGCGCACGTCGTACTCATCGCCGCAGGGCTCGGCGAGCGGCCCGCCGAACCCATCGCTCGCATCGCGCGCATTGAGGCGGCACCCGCCTGAGGCGCCGACCTGACCCCGCTGGGGGGGAGAAGGGGCTAGGAGGGGTTGACGGCGCGCGCGCGCCGCGAGGTGGACGCCGCGCCGTTGGTTTGCGCGGCAGTCCTGGCGCGCTGCTCGCCGGCCAGCTCCAGCAGGCGCCCGAGCTCCGCCACGATGCCCTCGGCGATGACGTCGATGTCGGGCAGGGCGTCGTAGTCACCGAGCAGCCCAAAGTTCATCTGGCCGTTGTAGGACATGATCGCGATGGCCAGGGCATGGTCGCGGGGCAAGAACGCCACCGGGAAGACCTGCTGCATCTCACGCCCGAGCACGTACAGGGGAAACTGCGGCCCGGGCACGTTGGTCACGAGCAGGTTGAACAGGCGGGTGGAGAAGTTGAGCCTGGAGGCCTGGGCCAGCAGGGTGGGGGGAGCAAAATTCTGCGCGCCGGCGATGACCTCGGCTCCGAGGGCCTGCTTTGACTCCTTGAGCCCGCGCATGGCCTGGCCGATGAACTCCAGCCGCGCCAGGGGATCGGCGATGTAGACGGGCAGCGGGCCGCGCATGGCGGCGATCCGGTTGCCCCCCTGGTGGTGCTCGTGCTCGGCGCGGATGGACACCGGCACCAGGGCGCGCAGCTCCAACCCTTCGGTGCGCACACCGCGCGAGATCAAGAAGGTGCGCAGGGCGCCGGTGACCACGGCCAGCACCACGTCGTTGACCGTGCCGCCCAAGACGTCCTTGATCGCCCTGAGGTCATCGAGACGGTTGGGCACTCCGACGAAGCGTCGGTGCGGGCCGATCTCCACGTTGAGCGGGGTGGAGGGGGCCGGGTTCAGGCCGGCCCACACCAGCTCTCCGATGCCCTCGGCGGCCGCGCGCGCGCTCAGGAGCGCGCGCTCCGGATGGGTGGCGGCGTTCAGCACGCCCGTGGCGGCGACGATGCCGGCTCGCATCACGCCGCGCATGCCGGCGCCCACGAGCGACACCGAGCCCGGCTCCGGGTGGGGCTGCCACCGTCGTCCGGAGTTCTCAACGCGCCGAGGCACGGGGGTGAGGTCGAAGAGCACGGTCGCCAGGTCCACTCCGGCGATGCCGTCGATCAGGGCATGGTGGGTCTTGGAGATGAGGGCGAAGCGGTTGCGCTCCAGGCCCTCGATGAGCCAGGTCTCCCACAGGGGCTTTGACCGGTCGAGCTGCTGGGAGAAGATGCGGGCGGTTTGCTGCTGGAGCTGGTCCCAGTCACCGGGCGCGGGCAGAGCCGTATGACGCACGTGGTACTCCAGGTTGAAGTTCGGATCGTCGACCCATACCGGGCGGCCGCTGTCCAGAGCGGTATGGGCGAGCTTGTGGCGGTAGCGGGGGACCAGGTGCAGTCGTTGGCGAATCTGCTCGAGGAACACCTCCAACGATGGAGGGGGACCCTCCAGCACGGTGAGCCCGCCGACGTGCATGTGCGACTCCGGGCCCTCCTGGTGCAGGAACGAGGCATCGATTGGGGTGAGCCGGTCCAGGTGCTGTTGGGGCATAAAGTTCTCCTTCGGGGAAGGCCGGCGTGCCGAACCGCCCCGTCCGCGCGCGAGGCTCTGGGCTCGTCCGAGTCGCTCGCGCCAAGGGTACTGCGGCGGGTGGGCGCGCGGCGCATGCCACCCTGGCGACGAGGAGCGCTGCGAGCCGCGAGGATGTGGTCGATGGCGTGGGACTTCTCCACCGATCGCGCCTTTCAGGCGCAGCTGGACTGGATGGACGCCGTCGTGCGCGAGGAGATCTGGCCGCTGGAGACGCTGGAGCTCGGCGTGCGCGAGCTCGAGCAGGCGATGGCCCCACTGCGCGAGCGTGTCCGAGAGCGCGGGCTGTGGGCGGCTCACCTACCTCCAGACCTGGGCGGTCAGGGCTTCGGGCAGGTGAAGCTCGGTCTCATGCACGAGATCGAGGGGACATCGATGATCGCTCCGCTGGCCTTCGGCAACCAGGCCCCAGATTCAGGAAACTCGGAGATCCTGGCCCTGGCCGGGACCCCCGAGCAGAAGGACCGGTGGCTGCACCCCCTGCTCGCCGGGGACCTACGCTCCTCGTTCTCGATGACCGAGCCGGGCGCCGGCGCCGATCCCACCCTGCTGAGCACCCGCGCCGTGCGCCAGGGCGACGAGTGGGTCATCGACGGCCACAAGTGGTTCTCCTCCAACGCCTCCATCGCCGACTTTCTCATCGTCATGGCCGTCACCGACCCCGAGGCGCGTCCCCACCAGCGGGCATCCATGCTCATCGTCCCCGTCGACACGCCGGGCGTACGCATCCTGCGCGACGTTCCGACCATGGAGCATCCCGAGGGAGGCCTTGGTCGTTACGGCGGTCACGCGGAGATCCTCTATGACAACGTGCGCGTAGGAGCCGAGAACCTGCTGGGTGCTCCCGGCGATGGCTTCTCGATCGCCCAGCAGCGGCTGGGACCGGGGCGGATCCATCACTGCATGCGCTGGCTGGGCGTGTGCCGTCGGGCCTTCGACATGCTGTGTGAGCGGGCGTTGACGCGTTACACCCACGGCTCGCTGCTCGCCGACAAGCAGACGGTGCAGAACTGGATCGCCGATTCGGCGGCGCAGATGCACGCCGCCCGCCTGATGACACTGCACGCCGCCTGGGTCATGGACACCGCGGGCGCTCGGGCGGCACGCCGTGAGATCAGCCTGATCAAGTTCTTCGGCGCGCAGGTGCTCCACGACGTCGTCGACCGCGCGGTTCAGGTCCACGGCTCGCTCGGTTACTCAACCGACCTTCCCCTGGAGGCGATGTACCGCTACGCGCGAGGCGCACGCCTGTACGACGGCCCCGACGAGGTTCACCGCGCCGCCGTGGCGCGCCTGATCCTGGGCGGCTTCCAGGCAGCTCCCGGAGGCGTCCCCAGCGAGCACGTGCCCACGCGCCAGGCGGCGGCAGCGCGCCGCTTCGCGAACCTGCTCGAGACCGTGACCGAAAATGACTGAGCACCGTCGTGGCGGAACCGCGGGTCCGCTGGCGGCGCTCTGCGTGCTGGCGGGGACCCTCCTCCTGATCCTGGCGCTGGGGGCACCGGCGGTCGCAGCGGCTCGGTGGCACCCGCGCGCAGGCGTGCAGCAGTGGCAGTGGCAGCTGCAGGGACGCGTTGACCTGTCGGTGGCGGCCGGGGTGTACGACGTGGACGGCCTGAAGTCCAGCCGCTCCCTCGTCACCGCCCTGCACCGGCTCGGGCGGCGGGCCATCTGCTACGTCGACGTGGGCACGTGGGAGCCGTTCCGCGCCGACCGCGACCGCTT
>JAABUQ010009826.1_pt1 | contig 12774 bp, 14 predicted proteins | sample 5560001 | NCBI WGS metagenome assembly JAABUQ01 (sample SAMN10711888, study PRJNA513371) | rock metagenome | isolation source: Antarctica rocks | place: Antarctica: Victoria Land, Finger Mt nord | collected 2015-12-18 | reverse complement strand
TATGAGCCGTCGATGATGGTCTCGCTGCTGCTCTACGCGTACGCGCGCGGGAACCGGTCCTCGCGGGGGATCGAGCGCGGGTGCCGCGAGGATGTTGTCTACAAGCTGATCACGTCGATGATGGTGCCAGACCACTCGACGATCGCGGAGTTCCGCCGCCGGCACGAGCGCGCGCTCGGCGAGCTGTTCGGCTCGGTGTTGGCGCTGTGCGGCGAGGCTGGTCTGGTCGAGGTTGGGGTGATCTCGATCGACGGGACGAAGATCTGCGCGAACGCGTCGCGCGGCGCGAACCGCACCTATGAGAAGCTGGTCGCCGACATCCTCAAGGAGACTGACCGCTGGGAGGACGGTCTGTTCGGCCGAGACCGGGGTGACGAGCTGCCGGAGCACCTGCGCACTGAGGCGGGCCGCCGCGCGGCGTTCGAGGCCGCTAAGGAGCGCCTGGCCAGGAAGGCCGGTCGGGAGGGTGAGCCTTGAGGTGGCGCGGATCGAGGTCGATCCTCCGAACCCTTCTGCCTCGAGTGGCTGGGGTCGGCGTGCGTGGCATCGCGAGGGTCGCAAGGAGCTGTTGCGCCAACGCGAGCAGCACGCGCGACCGATGGCTCGTTCACGAGCAGACCGACTGTTGGACGCTGCGCCGGCTGGAGGAGAACCACCAGGTCGAGATCCAGGCCAACCAGGCCTACGAGACGTGGAAGGCCCAGAGGGTTGCGGCTGGCGGCAATCGCGTCGGCGGTCCGCCGAAGCCGTTCACGCCAGCACCGGTGCCCGAGGGTGTGATGAACAAGACCGATCACGACTCGCGGATGATGCGCACCGAGGGCCAGCCGACGGTGCAGGGCTACAACGCTCAAGCCGCGGTCACTCGCGGGCAGATCATCGTCGCGGCGGAGGTCACGGTGGAGAGCCCGGACTTCGGCCACCTCGAGCCGATCGTGAACGCGACGCTACGCGAGCTCGACGCTGCAGGCGTGCCCGACCGACCCGAGACCGTGCTCGCTGACGCGGGTTACTGGCACACGCAGCAGATGGAGAACATCGTCAGCGACGGCATCCAGGTGCTGGTCCCACCCGACGGCGGTCTACGGAAAAACGTCAGGCCCGGCTGAGCCAAAGGCATCTATGCGTTCATGCGAAGTGTGCTGGTCAGCGAGCACGGCCACGGGCTCTACAAACACCGCAAAGCAACCGTCGAGCCGGTGTTCGCCCAGATCAAGTTCAACCGCAAGGTCAACAGGTTCCAGTGCCGCGGGCGCGCCGCCGCCTTATCCGAGTGGCGCCTGGTGGCGGCCACCCACAACCTGCTGAAGCTCCACGGCCACTGGATCGCCGCCGACACCGGCTGAAACCGCGTCGGGTCGACCCTGACACGACCCTCGACTGAGCGGAACCACGACACGCCGCAGGTTTGCCCGACAGCCACCGCCAAGCGCAGGTCTCGCCCAGCGCTCAGATCCCGGACGAAGGCGAGCGTTGTGTGCGTTCCCGCGCGAAAGGGTCCGTATCGCGCCGATTCCCTCGTCGCCAGCTCGATCGTAAGCGCGACGGAGCCGAGCTGAGCAAAGCAGGCGTCGCGGCGGCGGCCAACGGTCGTAGGGGTGCGGCGGCACGGATCTGGACCGATGCCGTCGATGCGCGGAGCTAACGTCCATCGCGATCACGACTCGCCCGATACCTCATGTCCTCAACTCCACAAGCCCCCCTCATCGCAGTCGAGATGCTTGACGACCGAATCGCTGACCTGGGCTGTGTCTTCATGCTCTTGCTGAACTACGTTCAGCTGCGTTACGAGGACATCAACGCCGACGGCGGCGTGTTCTTCGTGGGTTGGAATAAGTGGCGATGGGGCGAGCCGAAGGAGGGAGCCCAGCCTCACGTTGGGACAGCGCGCCAAGCGTGGGGATCCTTATCGAGTCTCGTTGCGCAGGCCGTGAGGCGAAGCGCCCCCGAGCGGTTGCGACAGCTGGAAGGCCCGAGCGAGCTTTTCCGCCGCATCATCGAACACGACGACGAGCGCGGGGCTCCGGCGGCAAGCGTGGACGGGATCCGCGTCGCGGTTAGTGAAGCGCTGAACGAGGTCCGCGAGCTTCTACACGGCCTGCCCTCCGCGCACGGCCCCGGAGGCAGGCTGCTCGTCCCCGACACGAACGCGCTTCTGTACAAGCCGGAGCTCGCTGACTGGACGCCGCCAGACGGACCTTGGACGGTCGTGCTGGTTCCGCAAGTGCTACGCGAGCTTGACCAAATTAAGATGCGGCCGAACGAGCTCGGGAAGAAAGCCGACGGAGTCATTCGGCGAATCAAGGAGTACTCCCGAAGAGGGGACACGTTCGTCTCCGTTCGAATCAGCGATTTGCTTGCGATGCGTGAAGTGGCCATCGACCCCGACATGGCCAGCACGCTGCCGTGGCTCCAGGCCGGTCACGCCGACGACGAATTGCTTGCTAGTGCCCTCGAGCTGAGAGGCGACAACCTCAATGCGGCCCTAGCGCTCGCAACCCGTGACCGCAACCTCCAGAACAAGGCGCGTCTTGCGAGCGTTCCTTACCTCGACGTCGAGTTCGACCTCTGACCGGTGCGGCTTGGTCGCCTATGAGGGATCGTGCGATGAAGGCCTGTCAGAGGACGAAAGCGCTCGCGCGGACCGCGGCGGCCGGACCCCCGAGACTGCGCGGTTGGGCAAGTCACGCGGCCGGACGCCACGCCGACCATCTCGCCATTGCTTTCCGACGACTGCGGCGGCCGTCACAACCCCTTCAGCGACGTGCGGACCGGCGACGCTTGTTTCCGGAGTCCCGTGCAGGAGTGTCGGCGTATGAGGCGTATTGAGTGCCGGTGAGCGGGCAAACGGATGACCTTTCGGGCGGCAGACTGACGAGCTCGAGCGCCTGGCAGCTGAGATTGAGCGCCTAGCCGAACGGATGGCCGCCCAAGCGGATGAGATCATTCAGCTGAAGGCGCAGAACGCAGGCGGTAATAAGTTCTTGCCGACTGCGGACAGCATCAGGACCATCGGCGGCCTGGTGGTGGTGGCGATCGGCGTCTTGGCGATCACGATCCTGGCTGTCACGACCATGGCTTTCATCGGAAGCGATAACGACGGCAACACCATCGTGCCTCTCTCGACGGCCGCGTTCGGCGTGATCTCCACCATCGTCGGCGCCTATCTCGGAATCAAGATCGGGACCGATCAAACAAAGACGCTTGCCCAGAGCGCCAGTGAAGCCCACGCCAGGCTCTCCGCCATACAGCCGTTCGTTCCTGCCGACAAGCAGGCGGAGGCTCAGGACGCCGGTCAGAAGGCGGTCGATCGAGTCAGCCTCTCTTGACCTCGATCCACACGACTCGGGCTTCCGCACTCAGGTGCCGATCACGGGGACGCTGTCAAGCGCGCTGACCGCGCACCTCGCCTCGTAGCTACGGCGTGGCTACCGCGCCCGGGCCCATGGATCGTCGCCGAAGCATTCGTACACCGCGCGCAGCCCCGCGGAAGAATGCAATCGTACGGAGCGGCACCTGCGCTGGTAGCGGGACGCGGGAGTCTGCGGATGTGAGCCGCCTATTGACCGGCGCGGCGTTGACCCGCATCGACGATGCGAACGCCAGGCCGCTGGTCAGCGGTGAGGTGCACGCGAGCGTCCAACTGCAGTGGTCTGGAGCTCGGAGGCGCGGCGTGAGGTCGCCGCGGAGAGCTCCTGAACGACGCCATCCAGGATGGCGAGGAACGCGCTTCGTGCAGCGAGGTCAGCGAGCGGTGCCAGGGCCGTTCGCGGCCAGCGGCGGCCAGGCCCGAGCGTGATGCCGCAGGTCGCCTCAAGGTTTGCCACAAGCTGCTCGATGCGCGTGTCCCACGTGTCGTCGGCAACGCGCAGTGTTTCGAGGCGCACCTCAACCGTGCCCTCTGGCCACAGGCGTAGCAACGGCTGCATACCGGGCGGAGCGAGGTCCGCTGCACGCGTCCATCGCACTTCGAGCGCCGGGTGATATTCGGCCCAGTCCAAGAGTGCTTCCGCTGCGGAAGCGGTCTCGCCGCTGATCTCACCAAGGACGTCCAGAAGATGATCGCGATCGAGAGCCGCCTGTGTGCCCCGGGTTCCCTTGCTCACGCGGGCCTCGGCCGTATCGCCGATGAGTCGTGGCACGATCGTCTGGTGCTCCCCGTTCGCGTCGGTGTACTGCTTGACCTCTATCGCGAGGACCTCGGTCCGGGTCATCTGGCCGTTGAGGAACTCGATGATCCTTCGTAGCTCCGGTGCGATGAGGTCTGAGACGAAGATCAGCCGGAATCTCTCGGCATCGAGGTTCGTGGCGACCAGCTGCCAGAAAGCATCAGGATCGTCAACGCCGAGGACGTTCGAGAGGATCTCGCTGACAGTTGAATTGTTCTCACGCCCGTTCCCTTCCATCCACCCGACCAGCATCTCAACGCCGAAGGACAGCTTGGCGTTTGCGGCGTAGTCGAGCATCTGGGCGACGACCTCACGCCGACCACGCGTATCGGACGAGCGCTTGACCTCCACCAGCGTGGGCATGCCTTGAGCATCGAGGTAAAGATGGTCGAGGCTCCAGCGTCCGCCGCCTTCCTCGGAGTCCCGTACCGACGCTTCCCGGCGCACGAGCAGCAGCCTGGCCGGCTGGTCGCCATCCGTCGTGAGCATCTCCGGGTGCTGTGCCAGGAGTGCCTGGAGGACATCCTCACGCTCGTAGGGCGTCTCGGTCATAGCAACGTACGTGTCCCCGCGCCTGAGATAGATCGCGGCCATCGCTCGTCGACAGAATGCCACACCCTCCTCGCGCTAAGCGTAAGTCCGATCGGCCGCCACAGACGCTGCGGGCGCTCGCGCGCCACCTATGCAGACGTCACGTTCCGGTGGCGCGAAAGGACTCGGTTTGGGCCCCCGCTTCTGGCGAATACGAGGGACCGGTCCACTGCCGGCGAGACACCTGCTCCACCGCGAACCCGGTAATCAGCTCAAGCGCCTGTCCGCTTGCCGACGGAGTTGTCGTGCGATTCTTGCGGTCGGTTGTAGTCTGGTGAGGCGTCGCCGCGACTGGCGTGTTTAGGTGGAATTGACCACTGGGGAGCGGCGTCGCTTGTTGTCGCCGCGCGCCTGGGCACCGACCGTCTCTTCGCGAAGGAGGTGCCCGCAGTGCTCAAAGCGATCGACCCGGAGGTGGGCGAGCTGATCTCTGCCGAGGAGCTCCGGCAGGCGTTCTCGTTGACGCTGATCCCCTCCGAGAACCATGTCTCTGAGGCGGTGCTCGAGGCGAGCGGCTCGGTGCTGACCAACAAGTACTCCGAGGGCTATCCAGGCCGCCGCTACTACGAGGGTCAGGCGTGCGTCGATCCGCTAGAGGCGCTCGCGCGCCGGCGGGCGTGCGCGCTGTTTGGCGCAGATCACGCGAATGTGCAGCCGTACTCGGGCTCGCCGGCGAACCTGGCGGTGTACGCCGCGTGCGCCCAGCCGAGCGAGACGGTGATGGGGATGGCGCTCGACGCTGGCGGCCATCTCACCCACGGGCACGGCGTGTCGGTCACCGGCAGATGGTTCCGGGCGGTCCGCTATGGGGTGCGCGCCGACACCGGACGGATCGATCTGGACGACGTCCGGGCGCTGGCGCTGCGGGAGCGGCCAAAGCTGATCTGGTGCGGGGGGACCGCAATCCCGCGGATCGTCGACTTCGCCGGCTTCGGCGAGATCGCCCACGAGGTGGGAGCGGTGCTGGCAGCCGACGTCGCGCACGTCGCGGGGCTGATCGCGGGTGGCGTTCACCCCTCGCCGTTTCCGCATGCCGACGTCGTGACGACCACCACGCACAAGACGTTGCGCGGCCCACGCGGGGCAATGATCTTGTGCCAGAGCCGCCATGCCGAGTCGATCAACCGGGCGGTGTTCCCGGGCTTGCAGGGCGGCCCGCACGACCACACCACCGCGGCGATCGCGGTCGCGCTGCATGAGGCGGGGCAGCCCGAATTCCGCGACTACGCCGAGCGCGTGGTCGAGAACGCGCGCGTGCTCGCCGAAGCGCTGATCGAGCGCGGCTTCGAGCTCGTCTCAGGCGGAACCGATACGCACCTGCTGCTGATCGATCTGCGCTCGAAGGGAGTAACGGGGGGCACTGTCGCCGAGGCGCTCGATCGCGCCGGGCTGGTGTGCAACCGCAACGCCATCCCGTTCGATCCGCGCAAGCCGCTTGACCCCTCCGGCATCAGGATCGGCACCCCCGCGGTGACCACGCGTGGGCTGGGACCGGCGGAGATGGAGCTGATCGCCGCCTGGATCGACGAGGGCGTCGCCGCCGCTCGCGACGGACGGGAGCAGGCGCTCGCGCAAGTCCGAAGCCAGGTGCGCGAGCTGGCCGAGCGATTCCCGGCACCTGGAGTGTCGAGCAGGCAGGCGGAGTGATGCAACCCCATGTGGCCTCGGTCAGCCGCAGTCCAGATCACGGGCCGAGGAAGCTGCGACGCGAGCGGATCAGACTGCTCGAGGGGCTCGGTGTGGAGGGCGACGCGCACATGGGCTCGACCGTGAAGCACCGCTCGCGGGTGCGCCGCGACCCCACCCAGCCCAACCTCCGCCAGGTGCACCTGATCCACGCCGAGCTGCACGACGAGCTCCGCGGCGCCGGCTTCCACATCTCGCCAGGCGACATGGGCGAGAACATCACCACGCAGGGCATCGAGCTGCTCGCGCTACCGGCCGGGACTCGCCTTCGGATGGGCGCCAGCGCGGTCATCGAGCTGACCGGGCTGCGCAACCCCTGCACTCAGCTCGACGGGATCCAGCCAGGGCTGATGGCCGCGACGCTCACCCGGGACCAGCAGGATCAGCTCGTCCGGAAGGCAGGCGTGATGGCGACGGTGATCGTACCTGGCGACGTACGCGCCGGCGACCCGATCCGGGTAGAGCTGCCGGCCGCGCCGCACCGCGGGCTCGACGTCGTCTGATCCTCTTCTAATCCCCGACCGGCGTCCAAGCCGCGTGAGCCTCATTCGCTGGGAGCTGCTTCTCGCGGTTGCAAGAGGGCACGAGCAGGAACGTGAGCATCCTGGGCCGGCGTCCTGCATCGGACCGGCCGGGCACGTCTGGCACTGCCGGGAAGATGTCCGCCGACAGTCCTGCTCCGGCGGCCAGAGCAGCAGCCAGGTTGGGGCCCATCATCTCCTGCGCAACGGAACGCAACCGACAGCCCCGCCTGCGCCTCGCGGAACACTTACGCACTGACCGAGACCAAACGGCTTCCCTACGGCGGCGCTGCGGACGCCCGCACAGGCGGGCTGTCGCTAGCCGACCGCTTCCGCCGGCACGCCGACGCCCTGGTGCGCGATCACCGCTCGGCGCTGTCCGCGCAGCTGATGTACGACGCTGCCAGAGACCTGGACGCGGGCGGGCTGATCGCCAAGCTGTTCTCGGGCGTGCCGGCACCGCCGGGCTCGGTGCCACAGCTGCGGCTGCTGGCAACCCTTCACCATCTCGTGCTCGCCGGCCGCGCCCCCGCGCTGGCGGCGTTCTATCCCAGCGCCGGTGGGGAGCTTCCGCCACGCCGGGTCTGGCCCGCCGCGCTCGCCACGATCGAGGAGCACCTCGACTGGATCTCCCAGCGGCTGCACCGCACGGTCCAGACGAACGAGCCAGGCCGCTCGGCCGTGCTGTTCGGAGCGCTCCTGTGGCTGACCGACCGCTACCGGCTGCCGATCAGGCTGCTCGAGATCGGTGCCAGCGCCGGGCTCAACCTGATCCCCGACCGCTACTGCTATCTCGTCGAGGGCGAGGAGCTCGGCGACCCGGCCTCGCCCGTGCGCTTCAACGAGCCCTGGCAGCCAGGACCACACATCGACACGCACTACGCCACCAGGCGCCTTCGGATCGTCTCGCGCGCCGGCTGCGACCACCATCCACTCGACCCGCGCGACCTTGAGGACCGGCTCGCGCTCCTGTCCTACATCTGGCCGGATGAGCTCGAGCGGATCGAGCGTATGAAAGCCGCGCTCGAGCTAGCCTCCTCCTCCCCCGTGCCGATCACGGCACAGTCCGCGAGGGAGTGGCTGGAGGGCGCGCTCGATGCTGCCGGCGAGGATCAGCTGACGGTGGTCTGGCAGTCGATCTTCCGCCAGTACGTGGGCGCGGACGAATGGGCGGCGATCGAGGACACGATGCGCCCAGCGCTCCACAGAGACCGACGTCGACCGCTGGTGTGGCTCCTCATGGAACCGCGCGATGATCACCTCGCCCGGATCCGGCTGACGCTCCGCACCCATCCCGACGAGCCCGAGCGTCAGCTCGCCTGGTGCGGCGATCACGGACCGCCGGTGCTGTGGAAGCGATGAGGAGCACCGACCAGCCGTCGATCAGGCGCGCCACCGCCAACGACAGCGATTCGTTAGCCCCACTCCTTGCGCAGCTCGGCTATCCCACCAGCACGAACGAGGTTCGCCGCAGGTTGAAGCGCCTGCTCGAGACCCCGGAGGCCGGCGTGCTGGTCGCCGAAGCCCGCGGCGAGGTCGTGGGCGTCGCCACCTTCCAGATCCTCGAGCTGATCTACCGCCCGCGACCGCAATGTCGCATCACCGCGCTCGTCCGTTCGCACCGACCACCGCCGCGCGGGCACCGGCACCGCGCTGGTGGCGGCAATTGAACATGTCGCACGCGAGCGCGAATGCTTCCGGGTGGAGCTCACCACCCGACCCGACCGAGGAGAGGCCCTCCCGTTCTACACCGCACTCGGCTTCAGCGAGCGACCCCACCGGCTCGTCAAGACGCTCGACGACGAACAATCGCGCGCTCCCGTATGACCCCGACCTGGCGAGGCGCTGTATCACCGGATCGGGGCCGGGTGGTTGCTCAGCTCGCCGAGATCAGGAATCGCTCTAGCTGGTCTGCGAATCCTGGCGCTGCGGCGACGAAGTGCCCGGCACCGGGCGCGATCACCCGGTGGGCGTTCAGAGCGGTTGCGACCGCCTCGCACATCCGCTCTACCGCTTGGTGGTGGTCGCCTGAGGCGACCAGGGACGGTATCCCGGCCGCGCGCAGCACCTCGAGCGTCGGGCGGGCCTCGGCGGGGTGCCGACTGCCGTGGGCGCGGCGAACGCCGCGGAGGACCTCCTCGGGAAGCGGCCCATAGTCGCGTACTGGCGCGCCGGCGATCTTGAGGAACTCGCGCAGGGTGGCTGACTCGGTCTCGAGCCCGTGCGTCAGGACCGCTTCGCCCATCCGCTGAAAGCGCGCCACGTCCGGATCGTCCGCAGGCAGGAAGAGCGCCGGCTCGATCAGGGTGAGCGACCTCACCTAACTTGGTCTACGGGTTGCCGCGATCACGGCCCCGACGGCTCCGTAGGAGTGCCCGACGATGTGCATGCGATTGTCGAGCAGCTCGACGAGGTCGGCCGCGTCTAGCTCGAAGTCTTGGCGGCCGTCCGGCGGCTGGGGACTTGGCGCAAAGCCGCGGCGGTATACGAATGCCAGCGTCCACCGCTCGGTCAGGTGCTCCAGCCCCGACCATGTGGTCGGCGGGCTGGCGCCGCCGTGCACCAGGAGCACTTCGGGACCGGTCCCGTTGCGGATGACCGCGACGGTGGTGTGCGCCGTGCCAAGGGATGATGGGTCCGGCTGGCTCGTCATCCTCGGTCGGTGAGCATCGCCAGCTGGCGGGACTGGGCCACGAGTGCACCGCGTGAGTCCCAGATCTCGACGTCCTCCTCGTGCAGCCCGTCGATGACGTGTCGGGTCATGTTTCTGCACGACAGCCATCCCGGGGCCGGGTGGCCGCGGAGGTGGACGGTTAGCTCGAGCGTGGTCGAGCCGGGCTCGCCGAGCTCGAGCACGGCCAGCGGAATCGCATCCACGAGCAGCGCGAGCGCGAGCAGGTCGGGGTCACGGCCGTCGGCCAGCCTGATCCACAGCTCGCCCGCAGCTCTGCCAGTGGGCTTTCCGCGCAGCCATCCAGGCGGTTCTGGCGTCCGAAACTCGATGCGCTCGGCTACCGTCGCCGAACCGGGCGGGAGACCCTCAAGCGGATTGATGGCCTGCTCGGGAGGCGTGACCTCGGGTGGTTCATTGAACACCGCTGTGCGTCCGCGTCTCTGGCGGAGATCGGTGAACGTCGCAACTAGCCGGACGCGCTCCTTGCCGCCCTGGAGCAGTCGCGCCTCACCGCTCGCGGTTCGCCTTCCCGCTCGCATCAGCTCGATCTGGATCTCGGCAGGGCCGACCTCCCCCGCCCGGAGGAAGAATGCCGAGAAGACCAGTGGGTCGGGGAGCGGCATCACTTCGGCAAGTGCCCTCAGGCAGATCGCGACCAGGTAGCCGCCCAGCGGTCCACCAAGGAGCCGGTTCCACCGCCCGGTGACGGTTGCGCCGAAGACACCGCCGCCGCGGCGCTCAACAGCCGTATCCGCGTCGAACACCGTGGCGCCTTGGTCGCTGCCAGCGCTGTCGCCGGTGTTGCGGTCAGCCATCGCTATCAAGACAGGCCCGGAAGCGCTCCAGCTCTGTTTCGTCGATCGCGTAGCAGTGCTCCTGGTCGGGAAAACTGCGCGAGCGGACGTCCGCCGCATATCGCGTCAGTGCATCGATGATCGTGGGGCGCAGCTCCACAAAAGCTCGCGCGAACCGCGGTCTCCACTCGTACAGGCCAAGCAGGTCGTGCCAGACGAGCACCTGTCCGCTGGTGCCAGCGCCGGCCCCGATCCCGATCGTGGGGATCTCGAGCCGGGCGGTGATGAGGCTCGCCACCCGCGCCGGGACCGCTTCGAGGACGATCGCGAAACACCCGGCGCTCTGCAGCGCGAAGGCGTCATCGAGGAGCCGGCGCGCGCCGTCGGCAGTTCGCCCCTGGGCGCGACGCCCGCCCAGCGTCACCTCGGTTTGAGGCGTGACCCCCAGGTGGCCCATCACTGGGATGCCGGCTTGGACGATCGCTGCCGCGCGGGATGCCGAAGTGCCAGCGCGTTCGAGCTTGATGACGTCAGCGCCGGCCTGCTTGACGAACCGCTGCGCCGTCAGCACGGCCTGCTCGTTTGAGGACTCGTAGGTCCCGAACGGCAGGTCGCCGATCAACAGTGGTGTGTGCAGGCCGCGTCGGACGGCGGCGGTGAGCGCGAGCATCTCATCGAGCGAGACCTGGGCGGTGGAGTCGTAGCCCAGCACCGTCTCGGCGGCCGTATCTCCCACGAGCACGAGGTCGACCTCGGCCGCATCGGCCAGCTGGGCAGCCGCGTAGTCGTAGGCGGTCACCATCACGATCGGCTTGCCTTGCGCGTGCTTGGTGCGCAGCAGCTCGAGCGTGACCCCGCCGCTCGCGCGATCCGCTGCCTCGGTGGCGCTCATCGTCGGTCCGAGTCGGCTCTGACCGTGAGCGATTCGATCACACGCGCGGCGAGATCACCGGCCAATCCGGGCCGGACCGCGTCGGGATTGCTGAGCACCTCGAGTGCCAGCCCGATGCTGAGAGCTTGAAGGGCTAGGGCAACCTCGTCCGCCTCAGACGGCGCCAAGCCTTGCTCGCACAGGGCGTCTTCCACCAGACGGCTGATCGCGAGTGGCACCGCGCCAACGCGGGTGCCAAGCTTTCCTCGAAGCTGAGGGTCGTGGGCACCTCGGACGGCGAACTCCAGCCGCAGCAAGAACGCCCGGGGATCACGGCGGAAATGCTTGATCCAGTCATCGGCCACGGCGCGCGCCCGCTCGACCAGCGTGCCCTCCGTCCTCCAAATGGCTTCGATCCCAGCCACGCGCTCAGCCACCCACTGCTCATACAGCGCCAGGAACAAATCCTCCTTTCTCTGGAAGTTGGAGTACACCGCTCCGTGAGAGAACCCCGCCTCGTCCGCGATCTCGGCGATCGACGCGCCGCTATAGCCGCGGCAGTCAAACACCAGCGCTGCAGCAGCCAGCAGCTCACTGCGCGTCTTGGCCTGGGATTCTGTTCGCGTCATCCGCCGCCGCGGCATGTTGGGATTATGGCAGCATCTAAATAACAGCATCATCCTAAGCGAGATGCACATCACCAACCTTGACCACCTGTGTGGACCGGAGCGGCGGCCCAACTTCAGTCCCCGCGACGCGGGAAGATTGCGATGTCATGTGGTCACCGGGCCGGGGCGCAGGACGTCGGGATCGTGGCCGGGGAGGACTGTGAGGCCGGCGTCGCGCAACGCGCGCAAGCGGTCCGCCGAGCGTCCCTGCGCGTGGTGGTCGTCGCCGAACACGGGGAAGCGGTGGTCGTCCAGTCCACTGGCGAAGTGCGCGACGTCGGCACCGAGCACGAGCTCGCCGATGCGCCCGACTGGTGCCCGGGTGTGAGCAGGAGCTCGATCGATCCGTCGCCGATGAGGTCGTGGTCGCCATCGACGAGAACCAGGCGGCGTTCCTCGCTGGTGTAGTCGCGGGGGCGATAGGCGTTGCGCTGGACCATGGCACGATCTTCTCCGCCGGCCCATTCACGGCGCTGGATCACGAGCGGAATCGACTTCGGCAGGAGCGGCAGGCCGCCGGCGTGGTCCCAGTGCAGGTGGGTGAGAACTACTATCGTCACCGTGTCGAGGTCAACCTGTTCGGCGACGGTCAGGTCCTGCTCAAGCGCAAACAGGTCCATCGCGTCCGATCGCCCGTAGAAGGCGGCCGTGTCGGCGACGGCGTCCGGGTGCAGCCCGGTGTCGATCAAGATCCGCTGCTGGTCGGTCTCGACGAGGTAGGCCGGGACGGGGAGGCGGATCGGCTGGTCGAGCGGCTCGCCACGGCGCATATCCCGGCGGGCGCGGTAAACCCGCCGACG
>JAABUQ010009825.1_pt1 | contig 12774 bp, 10 predicted proteins | sample 5560001 | NCBI WGS metagenome assembly JAABUQ01 (sample SAMN10711888, study PRJNA513371) | rock metagenome | isolation source: Antarctica rocks | place: Antarctica: Victoria Land, Finger Mt nord | collected 2015-12-18 | reverse complement strand
AGTACGCTATCGCGGTATCGAAAAGAACGCGCAACGTCTCGCCACCAACTTCGCCCTTGCGAACTTGTATCTGAGTCGACGGCACTTGCTACGGGTGTAGTGTCTCCAAAAGTACGAAAATTGCTCCGAAACGGGACTCATTAAGCGAACCGAGCGCTCAAATCGACAAGAAGTGCTCGCCTCAACGGCTCTAGCCGCCACCGAGCCGATTGATCAGACTATCCCTAGAAGCCTTAGTCGTGATTAGCCGGCACGAAGATGATGTGCTCATGAGGTATCTTATTCAACCAGTGGAAAGCGTCCATAACTTCGCCTCACGAGCCTTCGAATCAAACCGAAGCGTTTTTACTTAGAGAGCGAGGAACGAAGATGGCAAATCAACCTAATTGGGCTGAAAGCGTTACCGCAATCGCGACGCCCGTCTTGACCGTAGCAACTATCCTTTTGACCATAGCAACTATCCTCATAATCTGTTTTGCTTCACGAACTGGAGTTGCCCCCATTAAGCCGGACACGCGACAAGTGAAGAATTGGCTTGGATGAACTCGCGCGGTGAGAGCATTGATGAGAGCTGTTGTAGTCTTCGAACCAAGTCTTCGAGTTTGCCTGCGATTGGAAGCAGCAAGAGGATTACGAACGGGAGCACCTTGGAAACGCATTTCATTATTAAATCCCGTTCCCCGATTCTCTTAGCTGGCGTCTGATCCATCGGCTACCGGTTGATCACACTTACAAACGTCAGAGATGGATGATACATTTAATCATACCAATGCTACGCCGCTAGACGGATGTCCCCGACAATCGACACGACCTCTTTACAACTTTTTCCGGAGCGCCAACCTATGTCTAGCAAACTCCACAACGGTTACACAATTCTGCAAACCGACTCGAACACTTCGAGTCTATTGCAATATGCATGGTTGCCAATGGCGCTACTGCTGATCCTCGGCTTGGCTTTGAGATTAAGTTTTATTCAGGCCGATGGTTTCAAGAGTGACATTTCGTCATTCGAAGGTTGGACACTTGGACTATTAGCGCATCCTACTGCTGACTTTTACTCAACACAAGGGTTTGCGGACTACCCACCCGGCTATCTGTATGTCCTGATAGCCGTCGGTCACATTTATAAGGCATTAATTCATTCGGATGACCAGCTCTTCTGGCTGAAGATTGCCGTCAAAATGCCTGGCATTGTATTCGATCTTATAGATTCATGGCTCGTATATCTGATAGTCCGTCGTTTTGCCTCCGCATGGCAAGCGTACGTAGCAGCAGCCTGCGTAGCTCTTAATCCTGCGTTCATCATCGTGTCCGGCTTTTATGGTCAAGTCGATTCTGTACCAGCACAAATGACACTACTAGCAGTGCTTCTCATAATTAGAGCATATCGTTTATCCGGATGGGCATTATTCGCTACAGTCACCGGAGCCTGGTTGCTCGTCTCAGTTTCAATTCTGATGAAACCGGCAGCAGTCGTTGTGGCAATCCTATTTGCTTTATTTCCGTTTATGAGAGGTATTACAAATTCTAGGAGGGAGCGAGCAGTTGCAACAGCCACAGGCCTCTTCGCAGCCCTACTCATCGCATTGCTTTTATCAGCACCATTTCACCCGTCAAATAACCCAACGAAAATTCTAAGTTGGTTGTATGAACGATACCACTTCGCCAGCAACGTCTATCCTTACAATTCCGTCAATGCCTTTAATCTATATTCAATCGCACAGAAGTTTTGGCAGCCCGATGGCCAAGTAATATTAAGCCTTGGAAGTCTTGGGATTGAGCGATACGAAGCCGGAATTGTTTTGTTCGTCGGGGCGACGATTATACTCGGTTGGAAGTTACTGGAACGTCAAGAGGAGATTGCCTTTCTTGAGGCTGCGATGATGTTATCGCTCGCTTATTTTGTCTTGTTAACTAGAATGCATGAGCGGTACGTTTTCAATGCGGTGATGCTCATAGCTCCTTTAGTGTTTTTCCGTAGGCGATACCTCATCGCTTTGGCGCTACTTTCGCTGACGCTATTGCTCAATCTCTACTATACGTTGGTATATCAGGCTGCAGTTACAGGGGCCTTGGGGATCGTTGACAGCACGAATCTTTTGCCTTTAATAAGTAAACCCGCATCAGTGTTAAACGTCCTTATTTTCTTATATTTGGGTTTTTCGTTTTTTGGTTCAAAGGTCAGACGTGTTAAAGTTTGACGCGATTGATACCACGACCATTCATTATCCTCTTGTCACCAGGTGGAGCAGCCCCCGTGTCGGTCGGGCACGCGACATTGCCTGAGCGCATAGCGACGTCGCCCCGGGGATCCGGGCCAATTGAGATCGTGGGTTTCCCGGCCAAAATGGCCGAAAGGAAGCCCGTATGCGAAAGTCCCGCTTCACCGAGACGCAAATCGTCTCGGTCCTCAAGGAACATGACGCCGGCGCGTCGTTCGTCGATCTCGGCCGCCGTCACGGCGTGCATCCAAACACCATCGCAAATTGGCAATCAAAATACGGTGGTATGGAAAGTAGCGAGTTGGCTCGTGCCCGCGCAGTCGAGGACGAGAACGTACGAATGCGCCGGATCATCGCCAATCTCTCGCTCGAGAACGACGCGATGAAACAGTTGATCGAAAAAAACTCCTGGAGCCCTCCTCGCGAAAAAACGCGGTGAGGGCCCTCCAAGAACTTGGCTTGAGTCAGCGCGCCGCGTGTCGCATCACGGGCTGCGCGCGTTCCGTTGCGCAGTACCGCATTCGTCGCATCGACGATCCACATATGGTCGAGCGTCTTAAGGCGATCGCGCTCGAGCGCCGTCGTTTCGGCTATCGTCGTTTGGGGCTGATGCTACGCCGCGAAGGGATCGTTGCTAATCACAAGCGCGTCTATCGCATGTATCGCGACCTTGCGCTGCAATTGCGGCCGCGCCGCAAGCGTGGAGTCCGCTATGTCCGCGGCAATGACGTGCCCGTCGTCACCACTCCGAACGAGCGTTGGTCGATCGATTTCGTTCACGACCGTCTGAGCACGGGCCGTGCTTTTCGCGTACTAACCGTCGTCGATGAGTTCTCCCGCGAGTGCGTTGCACTTGAGGTCGACTTCTCGTTTTCCGGAGAACGCGTTGCCAGGATCTTCGACCGCGTTGCCCTTTCTCGGTCGCTGCCAGCGACCATAAAATCCGACAACGGTTCGGAATTCACGAGCGGAAAACTACTCGAGTGGAGCGGGAAAACCGGCGTCGAGCTGCACTTCATCGAGCCCGGCAAGCCGAACCAGAATGCCGTCGTCGAAAGCTTCAACGGACGTCTTCGCGACGAGCTTCTCAACCAGAATTCATTTCCGACGATCTTCCACGCCCGATCTGCGATCGAGCCTGGCGCTTCGACTACAACCAGCGCCGGCCGCACACGACGCTCAGCGGAATGACTCCGGTCGAGTTCCTCAAATCGTATCTCAATCAAGACTCACAACTTCAAGCGGCCCTGTGAACGGGGCGGCGTCGTCCCTACGCTGACGTGGCACGACGGCTAGGCAACATACTCTTTATTTTTTCGTTAAGAGTTGTTTGCCGTGATCCCAGCTGGACAGTTTGTATTAGGATAGCCTAGCGGACTTGAGTTTCCAGGATTTGCCATTTCTTGGTCTGCAAGAATCGTATTTCCAGAGGAATTAGCCACTACAGCTGGACCAGCCCAAATATTTGTGGAGTTAAACAGCGGGTCGTAATGCACGCCTCCGGGACCTTCAGCTACGAACCCAGCCTCGGTTTTTTGGTACGTCTGCGTTGTAGTATTACCACCCCCGGAGAATCCAAGATTTTCAAGGTTTTGATACAATCCACCTGAAAGGCCATACCGCGTCATCGGTCCCTGGTTTGTGTTTGGGTCATAATGACAGTAATCGTTAGCATTCGCATCTGCGTTTGAATGTTGACGAGCAACCTCAAGCGTCGTCTCATCAAAGATGAGCTGTCCAACGCCCTTTGAAGAACGATCTGAATTCATCAACGCGAGCCAGCCTGCTTCATCCGAAGATGCCGTCGTTACACGAAGCGTACCGACTGAACCACTCGAAATTCCGAGGAAGGAGTGGTTTGGAAGCGGCGCACCCGCACTCTTACCATCAACACCAGGCGCAAACACTTCGACGAAATAACCTGTCGCCGGAGGATTCACACCGTACGCGTTATTGTATGGAAGAACGAACGTTCCAGCGGGCGGGGCCGCTGGTCCTGACGGAACGATTACCGTGAAAGAGCCATCCGAGGCAGTCGTTGTCGCAACGTCACCCGCCGGAAGCGTCATTGGAACGGTCGCACCCTGGATGGCAACCGAACCAACCACGACGACCGCACCGGCTAGCGAGCTAGCTGGTGCGCCAGAACCATAAGATCCGACCGGGATTGAAACAACCCGACCCGACGCCGTCGTGCCGGCTGGGGCAGCGGTCGGAGTCGGCGTCGGGGTCGGAACGGCACTGATAGGCGTTGAGGTGGGATTTGGATTTGAAACAGGCGTTGAAGTCGGACCAGGACTCACTGGATTTACTGGGCCCGGGCCGGTTGGCGGAGAACCGCCTCCGCCGCTACACGCGGTCAACAACAACACAAAGGACACCCGGGTAAAAATTCCTGATCCAAATCTCAGCATGCGGGGTGCTTCGATAACAACTAGAACTGATCATGCAGCGAACGCTATATTAATGGAGTGCAATAGAGCGTCCGCACAGCACTTTGACTGCCTCGCGCTCCGTAGAAGCCCCTCATGGCTACGGAATTGGGCTCTGCCTTGCGGAAAGCACGCCTGGCGAAGGGGCTTACGCTACGCGATGTAGAGAAGTTGACGGGGATGTCGGAGAGTCAAATCTCGCAGATCGAGAACGGCAGGCGACGGGATCCGGCGTTCAAGACCGTCGTCACTCTTGCCAAAGCCCTCGGACTCTCACTTGATAGCCTTGGCGGAATCGATACGAACCGCTCGTCGCAGCCGGAACTCTCCCGACACGCCATTACCACGATCGAACGGTCTCTGAAGGATGCCAATGCGGTCGTAAGCCGGCTCGGTCAATTGCTTTCGGAATCAGATGTATCGCCTGCAACGACGGCCGTTAAGAAACACGAGAAATAACGGTCGTAAATTTTCTATGAATCGATTGACTAAGAAAATTAGCAAAAATCTGTCGCAATTATTTGGCCAAATTTGGGCCTGCCGAACGACCCACAATGACGCCGTTGCATCGTGGAATAATTCACTCGGATCGCTTGGTATTGATTCGGACGGCTATATGGCGATGCGCTGCGCCGCGGAGCTTTTGAAGGGAATAAGCGCGTGGCGGACCTATCCCCACAAAGTTTTAGAGAACAAAGTCGCGTTCGCTTTGATCGAGTATGGCACAGCTTCTCAGGATGCCGTCAACAACGTTGAATCCAATCTCATTGAGGGGCTCGGGCATCAGCGCGCATTCGTGCCTTTTTGGGGCCTATATCTAGAAGACGGTATTGCGATAAACTTTGGAAAGTACCGCTTTAAGAAGCTTGGCGAATTTGGCATGAATGAGCAAATTATAAAGCCGTTCGCGGAGTTTCGAAGCGGTGTTGAAGAATCGGAGTACGCATCCGACATCGCGCATGTAAGCAAAACATTGCAGCATATTTCAACTATGCCGATTTTGATCGTCGATTTCTTCGGTACGGCCGAGGGAGCTCGTGATTTCGTCGCCCCAATAGCTGAACACGTTGCTGAGTTTTTGCAATTTGTGACGGGCTGGTCTCTTCAAAATCGACATGAAGTAAAAATTATCGACCACCGCGGAGCGTACTTCGGCCGTTTTATGACTATAATGCCGGTTCTTTCTCGAGAGGCCACTTCTAAAGAACCATACGCGCTCGAAATGCCTAATATACGTGATAATCCGTATGGGGCAGAACTAACTAATGAGCAGTACAAAGAGTTACAGCAAATCGGTATCGAAACGCTTCTTCCGATTGTTGCAGAGGGTTCGCGAAGAGGTAACGACGTTAAGACGATGCTTTTACGCGCGATCCAGCTCTTTAGCGATGGTGAACGTGCCGTGAGCCAACGTCAGGCAATCGTGGCATATGTGGGTGCCTGCGAAGCACTATTCGGAAAGAAAGATGAGGCGACGCTTTTTACTTGCGCTGGGATGGCCGCGGCGATGGAAGCCGATTTCAAAAGTTCTTTCAAGTTCGCGACATTTCTCTATAAATCTCGTAGCGAAGCCGTACACTCCGGCATGACGCCCGTTGACGTGGAGCCCGCGCGTAAGTGTGCTAAGCAATCAATCCAATATGTGATGAATAACAGAGAGTCGCTTCCGCACAAGCAAGCAATCAGGAAATGGCTCGAGCCGTACGTTGAGCGCTCAAAGAATATATAGCTGAAAATCTTCACGGTTTTTCAACAAAACCGAGGTCGTCTTTTCACAAAAAATGCGCTGAATCGTTTGCAACCTTGTAGGTGTTATGTGATGCACCTTGGACGTTCAGGACAGGCAAATCTCGAAGGATACAAACGACGTCGTATCCCGTCAGCTCGCGTCAGGCCTGACTGAGTCCGAAGTCAGGCCTGACGTTCCCGTGCTTTTCGGTAGCGCGGACGCTCAAGCGCTACTCCTCAACGTCGCAATAAACAGACACATCGAGTTTACCGGAAAGCTGCAATACACCCGAAGGCTTTATAGCCTGCGGAATTCTGTTGGTACGTCGTGACGGCGATGCTCGATATCTTTGCTTGGATATACGTCATCCAAAGATCGTGCTCATAAAACAAACTCTCGAGGACCTCGCCGGGCATGTGCTTACCGATTCACCTTGGTCACATACGGAACGAGCCAGAGGGCGACGTACACCGCGCGTCTGCATTGCCGTCCGTAATATTTTCGTACTCCGCGTATTTATTGAAACTGGCTTACCGCTCTCGCTCAATGCAGTAATCGCACGGATTTCCCACATGACGCCACGTTCTGTCAAATATGTTGTCGGCTTGTTGCACAGCGATGGACTCCTGACGAAACGGGAAGGGGAGGGTTATACAATAAGCGCTCGCGTTCCATTATCATATCTTCAGCTTGTCACAGAACTTGCGGAAGAAGCGTCGGTAAAAGACAAACGCTTTGACGTACCGTCGGTGCCGACCGGCCGAGCTGAGCGAGGCGGATACACATCAGCATCAGACGGTGCGCCGCGATTGTTCATCGGAGACAATCGCCTTCGGAATCTGATGGCCCTCGCAAAGTACGGCCCTCTCACCCAGCGCGAGCTTACGGATGTAACTGGGGTGTTCAGAAATATGAACGAGTCCCGGAACGTCGCGCAGTTCACACGTAGCGATGTTGTCCGCGTATGGGAGACGGAGCGCGGACTGGCGGCGATGCTCGACCCGGCATATCCTGTCGCCCTCCCCCTTTACAAACTTCTCCGCCGCCTCGAACAGCAATATCCTGTCGGCGCCTTCATCCGCCGGGGAGAGCCATTAAGCCCGCCGCAACCTGAGCCGTGGGCCGGCGACCGCCTTGCTCTTTTCGGAAGCCCCATCCCAACCGGAATTCTCTATACAATTGGCGTTCTTGGCTGGACGTTTGAGGGACTCTGTTGCCAAGCCGTAACGGGCTACGATCGGGTGGTCATCAAAAAATCTCTGAAGCGGTTAGAAGCTGACGGCATCTTGCAGGGCAATCGCGACCGCAAGCCCGGCTTCAATGTGCGAGTAGTGACGATCGCTGATGACTTCCCCGCAAAAGCGGAACTGATGGAGTTACTTCAGGCGTGCATGCGCAATTGGCCTGACCTCGCTGAACGCATCAAATCGGCGTATGACACTCTGCCAGCCCGCACAAAGGAGCACCTGAAACGACGACGGCTTGAAGGACGAGATCAATGGGGTCCAGCTAAGCCTGGCCGAGATTCTGCTTCGCTGCGGCTACGCAAAGAGAAATTCGAACGGCTTACCGAGTATCGCGCGGTTGCGAGCGAGCTAGGATATAATCCGACCGCAGGTGAGCTCGCCAACACGAATTCCGGACTCATCAAGCGTATTAAGAAATCATGGGGATCATTTCGCACGTTCTGTGCTGAGCACGGCATCGTTCCAAGATTCAAAAATGAATACGCGCTTGCGGCCGCCATGCAAGCAAACAAAGATAAGCCTCAACACAGATTGCGAAAGCCGACTGCAGAGCAAGAATTACATGAGGCCCGACGTGATTGCGTTCGTGTCTACCGAAAGCTCGCGCAACAATACGGTAAGCCGCCCTCGAGCCGCGAAGTGCATCTAAATAACGCTACGTTGTATTTCCGTATTCGAGCCGCGTTTGGTTCTTTCGCCAAATTCAGGGAAGCCTCTGGTTTCCCGCGACGGAGAACCTCAACGCTTCAACCGTCGATCGAGCTACGCAATTACTGTATCGCAGAATATGGCAAACTCGCAGAGCGCCTGGGATTCCAGCCCAACAGTGAACGGCTCAAACAAGATCTGCCCAATCTGTATACACGCATCCGGGCACAGTGGGGTTCTTTCACCGTGTTCTGTGCGGAACTCAAAATAGAAGCAGCCGGTCATCGCCGTGCTTCGATTGGGGATGCTCGCGAACGGCGCGAGCGTTGCATCGAAGAATACAAGGGCCTTGAGCGTCGACATGGCTATTCGCCCGCAAGTCATGAACTTCAACAACTAACGAATGGCCTTTACAAGAGGATTGCTAAGGAGTGGGGCGGATTTGCGCATTTCCGCGATGAAATGCTTTAAAATATTGCCACCAAGCTCGTGAGGATGAAAGCGGCGAGCATCATATGATGCGTAATGATTGGCTTGATTATGCATGGCGCGTCGTCAATTGTGACCACCTTGACGATTGCAGAGCTGCGGGCGGCGAACCGATCGAAAAAAATGCACGCCGGTACATCGGGAATTGCGTTATCCCGGTTACTACGGACCAGAATATAAAGAAAACGGAATCCTTTGCATTGCGTGGGTTCACAACGCTCGACAGTTGTTCCAAGGTAGTTTTCTGGGCGTAGAGCAGGCGACGTTTAAAAGCAAAATATCCAAGCGTGAGAATTCGGACGCATACATTGCCGCAATACAGAATGGTTACATCAACGCCATTACAGAGTGGGGACCGTGGGCACAATTTGGTCCTCCAATAAAGCACATCCTCGGTCTAATCGATGATCTGCAAGCCGCCCACAGCATCGCCTACGTCGACTTTGTCAAGTGTTGGCCACTGGCGCGGGCGGTCAACAGCAAGGGCCGAGTGGTTGCGCCTATAGTCATGAACGTATGCCAAGACAGGGAACCTATCGAAAACCTTGTCGGCTATATTGATTGTTCTGATATGGGGACCGTCCGTTCGGAAATTCGATCTGGGTATGCCGCGCGACGAAATAGGCGATCGCGTATACCGCATTTTTGCAGCTGGCGAGTCAATTGGCTCGCGCAAGATAAGTTTTAATTCGACCGAACCGCTGTCCTATTGGCAGAGCAAGCACGCCTCGAATATAAGCGTTCCCAGGTTACAATGTATCAGCCGGCCGCATCGCCTATGTCGACAGCCGCCGAGAAGCGCACGATCGATTCGCCTCCAGAGATATGGATCGATCCCGTATACTGGCAAGGATCGACGACGGGAGTAGCATGCCGAGCTCGTCGCTTTCACTGCGTTTAAAACCGTTGGCACCACTTGAAACGTCGGATCGACGCCAGCGTTTAACCGAAGGAATCGAACATGTGTTCGTCCAATATATGCGGCTATGCCCTATAAGCCCGCGTGGAGTTGCTGATTGCTGAACGCGAACGCATCGTCGCCAGCAGAAGAATTAGAAGGGTTGGTCTTACCGGGCGGATGGAAGGTGGGCCCGAGGGTTACGCCGTCCGGGGGAACTGGAGGATCCTTCTCTGCGCACTATAGAGTCACGTCGGCGGACGGCAAAGAAGCTTTTTTAAAAGCGCTCGATGTCAAAGCGCTGTTTGCTAGTTCGACGAAGAACTTCATCGACACGATGAAAGAGCACAGCATCATGTACGCGTTTGAGCGCGACATGTTGGAGAAGTGCCGCGACATGAAGCGTGTCGTGACGTCTCTCGCTACCGGTGAAGCTGCTGTTCCAAATTCGCAGTACGGAGCGGTTCCCTATTTCATCTTCGATTTGGCTGCGGGCGACGTTCGGTCACATCTGGATGGAGTTGCTGCGCACGACGAAATATCTTGGAAGCTGCGGTCGTTGCACCATATCGCCATCGCGCTAGGTCAATTGCATCGCGAGTTTATCGCGCATCAAGATGTAAAGCCGTCAAACATTATTATTTTCGGTAAGGCGGAGTCGAAGATTGGCGACTTAGGACGAGTCTCTGAGCGCGGCATTCAGTGCCCTTTCGACGATCGTCCTAGTGCAGGAGATGCTACGTATGCTCCACCCGAAGTTTACTATGGATACCAGCCCGCCGAATGGAACGTCCGCCGCTTCGGAGTAGACGTATACCTATTGGGCAGTATGGTGGTGTTTTTCTTCACACAATTGACGATGAACACGCTCCTCTATCAGAGCCTTGACCGGCAGTTCTCGCCTTTCGCTTGGCGTGGCGGCTACGTATCGGCTCTGCCTTACCTACAGGACGCGTTTTCACGAGCCCTCGATGAATTTCAAGCGCAAATTCCGAATCGGGAATTGGCGTCGTCTCTGCGTAGCGTGGTTTCGGAAATGTGCAACCCAGATGCGCACCTCAGAGGGAACGCCCGGGCAAGACGTCGCGGCGAGTCGCCACTCTCGATGGAGATCTACATCTCAAAGTTTAATCTGCTGGCTCGGCACGCAGAATTAAGAATGTATAGATGAGCGGAGATGGCGAGCTTCTTTAGCCCGAAGCATCGGTCAGTCGTGCCACGCTGGAGATTGTTCGCGGCTACGGCTGCTACTGGCGATTTAGCATGGTCTGGCCCAGGGTCAGTGAACTCGATCATCATCACCGCTGATGCCCAGGAAAAAGACTGGCGCGAATTCCATACCGTGTGGCACGCAACGGACTTCCTTAGTGCATCGGTAGTCTCAAATCGTACGGGCGATGCCCAGGATGCCGCTCGCTTTCTGCTTGAAAACCCGTCTGACGTGTCCGTCTCAGCGTTATCCCTAGCTCGAAGCATTGCCCCTGGTGGAACAAGCGAACAAGGCGATTTCGACGAGAACTGGGCGGAGGTCGTACGAAGGCTGCGCACGTCTTTGGCAACAGATCCTCGCAGCGCGATGCAATGGTCTGATTTAGCGTTAGCTCATACCGTCCTTGGCAACCGGCGAAACGCGCTTCGTTCGATGAACGTTGCCATCAGCTTAGCTCCAGACAACAGATTCGTGTTACGTACCGCGGCGCGTTGCTTTCAACACTGGGGAGAGCCCGATCGTGCGCATGCTCTGCTCCGATCATCCGCCGCGACCCTTCGAGATCCGTGGTTGCTCTCGGCGGAAGTCGCAATCGCTTCTGCACGCCAACGTCCACCAACTTTCTTTGCTGCTGGTCGGAGCATGGTGAAAGACCGCTCCTTTTCTTCGCGCGACGTCAGCGAATTGGCATGTGGTCTTGGCAGCATCGAGTTCGAAGCTGGTGCAAAGCGACACGCGCGCCCATTGCTTGTATCAGCGCTCAAAGAGCCGACAGAAAATTCTGTGGCCCAAGTTGAGTGGCTATTCAGCAAGGATAATCGCCAATTTCCCGGAGGAGGACTCGAACAGTTCCAGACGCCGATGCTGTTTGAAGCAACGGCAGTCGAAAACTACGTGAAGGGAGAATGGGTCGAAGCCCTTGCGTCAGCAAAGCAATGGTTGGAGTTTCAACCGTTCTCATCTCGGCCTGCCGAGTTAGGTTCGTATGCCGCCTCTTTGATCGGCCAGTTCAATGATGCGGTTGATATGCTGGCGAGCGTTCGCGCATCCAATCCGGACGATCAGATGGTATTTAACAATCTTGCCTATTTTTCGGCGATGGGCGGGAAACTTGAAGATGGAAAGCGCTGGCTGGAGAAGGTGAACTGGACCGAACTTGACGCTGATCAACTTCCAATTTTGACCGCTACCGCGGGCTTATTGAAGTTTCGGGAAGGTGACGTTGAAGGCGGTCGAGCAATGTATGGCCGTGCTGTTCTCCAGGCACAGAAGACCGACGGTCCTCGCGTTGAAGCTGTCGCGCTGATCAACCTCAGCCGAGAAGAGATGTTGGCTGGAAATAACAGCGAGGCGTCAGCAAAACTAAGCAAGGCGCGAAAACTTGCTAAGCGTGCTCAAGGGGCTGACCTGCAAACCATGCTGGCGCGGGTCAAGCGTCCTTTTCGGAGCAAGGCCTCATTGTCCGTGACTCCGGATAGGCAACGGTCTTCCCAGCGCCTGCCCGCGCAAGGTCTAGCCTGGTTGATAGTGACGCGCCGGCCTCCCTATCTCAAACCTTGCCGCGCCGGCGACCGCGTTACGGTGCGGGTAGCTTGCGACCACGAATAGAGACTCTATGCGCATTGTTTGCATATCCGATACTCATTCGATGCAGGCGACTTAACGCTCGAAGGCTCGTGGGGCGAAATTATGAATGCCTTCCGCTGGCTCAATAAGATGCCGCACGAGCATCGCGGCCTCGAAATCCCGCCTGGGGATATGCTCATTCATGCAGTCGAAGCTCCGTTATCGTACGTCGATCAAGCTCTCCTAGCATCAATTTCCAATCAGTCGATGCATGGCATAAATTCTCAGCATATTGAGGCGACACTGCGAACGCTTTACGAACGGCATCTGACC
>JAABUQ010009824.1_pt1 | contig 12776 bp, 11 predicted proteins | sample 5560001 | NCBI WGS metagenome assembly JAABUQ01 (sample SAMN10711888, study PRJNA513371) | rock metagenome | isolation source: Antarctica rocks | place: Antarctica: Victoria Land, Finger Mt nord | collected 2015-12-18 | reverse complement strand
GGCACTTGTGCGGGCCGCGGGCTCCGAGCAGGATGGAGCGATCTTCCTCACCGCCGCCTTCACGGGTTTGCGGATGGGAGAGCTTCTGGCCCTGCGCTGGCGCGACGTCGACTTCGCGGGGCAGACGATGCGCGTGCGCGCGAGCTACTACCTCGGCCAGTTGACCACGCCGAAGTCGGGAAAGGTCCGAGCGGTTCCCCTGGCGCCGGGTGTGGCCGCGGCGATCGCTCAGCTCGGCCAGCGCGAGCATTGGGTGGCTGATGACGAACTGGTCTTCGTAGCCGAGGCTGGCGGTTTTCTCGATGGCTCCGCGATGCGCCGTCGCTACAAGGCGGCGCTGGAGCGAGCGGGACTCCGTCCCCTCCGTTTCCACGATCTCCGCCATACGTTCGGCACGCGAATGATCGCCAAGGCGGACATCCGCCGCGTGCAGGAGTGGATGGGGCACGCTGATGTCCAGACGACCATGAAGTATCTCCACTACGCACCTCGTGAGGAGGACGCCCGCCTGGTCGCGGAAGCGTTTGCCCTTCCGGGGACGCTTGAGCGGTCGGTCGAGCGCGAGCTGTGATCGTTCCAGGTGACGGGCTCGCGAAAACTGCTCGTTTGCAGGTATTCGTCCCAAGACGTCCCGAGATGTCCCAAGATGTCCCGCGGTCGGCCCCCGGTTCAGCACCACAGGCGAGGCCGACCGGGCGAAAGACCCCGTAACTGCGGGCGTTGTGGCCTCCGGGGACGTTCAGGGACGTCTTCGAGCACTGCGAGTGCGTGGAGTGTATGTCTATTGGGCCGTAGTGAGACGGCGTGGGCTGGAGTGGTGAGGCGTCGCGTGAGGCTCCTATGTCAAGGGTGAGTCCGCAGCGGGTGGCCAGGTTCGGTCTGCGCCGGCCGTGGTTGGCGTGATCAAGGGGCATGGATGCCCCGCCTGCAATCTGGATGATCCCGGCGGGTAACTTCCGGAAGGTCGGCGAACTGCTGCTCTCGCGTGGTTAGCGTCTGCAGATCGTGGCCCCGATCCTTCGACCTTCCCCACTCGATGCCGGCGCTCGAGGTCGGACTCTCGCAGGCCGACTTCTACCGCGAGCGGCACGGGGTGGTGTTCGCCGCCATGCGGGCGCTGCATCAGGCCAACGAACCGATCGAGCATCTGACCGTCCCAGAGCAGCTCCAGCGCCAGGGGCAGCTCGAGGAGGTGGGGGGGAGCGGTGCGATCGAAGAGCTCGCCGCGAGTGTTCATCGCTGGCCGCCAGGAACCCGGCTCCCGACACACCAAGCGGCGCTTGCGGCGCTACCGAAACCGGCGCGGAAGGCCGTACCAGTCACCTCAAGCGCCGATACGGACTGGACCGCAGCCGCCTCAAGGGCGACCAGGGCCAGCAGATCTGGACTGAGTGGGGGATCCTCGCCTACAACGCCGACACCCGTGCCGTCCGGACCCGGTTAAACACTCCCAACCGCTCTCTCGATCAGAGCAACCCATCACTTCCTCGAGCGGCCGCACCCCGACAGGTGTGGCCGTTCCTGGTTTCAGCCACCCACCGAGTTATTCCGGCTCTCCGGGGATGATCGTAGGTGAAAGTCTGCGGTGGACGGCCGGCTCGGGACCCACGTAGCTCCGCTACGCCAGCCCCTCAAGGGCGCCGCTGCGCGGCTCGCTCCGCTCGGCCCTGTCAGGCCGCCCTTGACCGCCGGGCTCCGCTTCACTGGTTGGCAATGAACGTTGCGCTGACGCGCAACCTGCCCAGAGCAGGGCCTTCTCGTAGGGCGGTCGGCGGGCAAGTGGGCTGGCCACGCTCGATCCCAGCCTGGGCTGGCTCACACCTGGAGCCAGCCGCGAGGGCCCTTGGGCCTTCACGTCGGGCGGGACCTTGGCCTCCCGGTCGTGGACCCGTTACTTGCGATCTTGGGCTCCGGAGGACGTCCCAACATGCCTGCGAGTTCCACCGGCCTGTTTCACCGTTCAAAAGCCCTGCTCAGGCGCTCAAGCGAGGCCCAAAGTCACCTACGATCATCCCCGGAGCCTCGTTATTCCGCGGCATGTATTCTAGCTGCCGTCACGCGCGCGGCGAAGATCGCCCTTCAAGGGCCAAGCCGTAGGCTGTGGCAAAGCCTCAAACGAGTCGTAGCACTCGGTCAGCTTCGGGAAGCCAGCAGGGCTGCAAGACCAGATCTGGCGTCGATCGAGTCGGCGTGGATTCGTCCGAGGCCCTCGACCCGAGACCCGGGCTCGACGGCCGATCCACGCCGTGTCACGATCCGCCCGAGGGAGTTCGGGAACGAAGCGAATGATCCGGTAGCTCACCCTCCTCGTAAGTGCTTCGGTAGGAGAGACGAAAGAGGATGATCTTCGTCGAAGCTCGATTCGAGAAAGTTGCGTGCATCACATGGACAGAGTTACGCTCGGCGGGTCAGGTTCCGCTGCACCAGCGTGGCCTGAGGACCAGGTCTGCTTCGCGGTTCTGCGCCTGGCGGGTAGGCGGGTGTGGGGCGCGCTCCTGGTGGCGGTGGTGATCCTGGCGGCTTTGCCCGCGGTAGCCGGCGCTTTCACTGTCGGAGGCTTCTCGTTGCAACCGGAGGGCCCGGGGTCAACGGTCCCGAATACGCAGGCCGGGACAGACGCGGATCTGGTGTCCAACACCATCGCCTTTGGGGGCTACGCGAGCTCAACCGACACTCTGAAGAACCTTTCGCTGCAGCTCGCCCGGGGCCTGGTGGCGAACCCGAGCACGATCCCGGCGGCCGACTTGTGCCCTGATGCGACGCTTCTCTCGCCCGCGCCGAGCTGCCCGCCGGGAGGCCGGGTGGGGACCGGGACGCTGACGGCGAACGTGGGTGCGCTCATGGGCGTGAAGCTCAGCGCCGTGCTCTATCTGACCGCTCCGCCCACGGCTGCCGACGCCGCTGGGGTGGGCATCATCTTCTCGCTCGGCTCGGCGCCGATCGTCGGTGTGGCCGGGGCGGCGGACCTGAACCCGGACGGCACCCTGCAATTCAACTTCGTCAACCTTCCGCAGAGCGCCTCGGTGGCGGGTGTGCGTCAGTCGATTCAGATCACGGGCCTGCAGTTGACGGTCAACGGCACCGTCAACCCGAGTGGGGCTCAGCCGGTGCCGTTCACGCGTCTGCCGACCAGCTGCGGTGCCGCGACCTCGATCGTCCGCGCTGACGCGTACAGCGCACCGAGCGCCGTCCAGACTCAGGCCACCCAGTTCGCGCCGACCGGCTGCGCCAAGCTCACGTACTCGCCCAAGTTCTTTCGGGCGACGGCCATTCTCAGTCCCCGGGACCCCGGGCTGGCCCTGACGACGACGTTCGACCTCGGAGCCGGGGCCGGGGAGTCCGCTACCTCCGCCCTTTCTCTGTCCCTGCCGTTCAGCGCTCTGGCTCCGAACGCAGGCACGCTGATCGATGGTGCCTGCCGACTTCCGCTGACGGCGGCCTGTCAGCCGGTCGGTACCGCGTCGGTTTCCACGCCGTTGCTGGGCGATGTGCCGTTCAAGGGCAGCGTGTTCGCCGTGCGGACGAGAGGTCTTCCGGGCTTGTCGATCGTCTTCCCCAAGCCCGTCGGCCTGGAGCTGGACGGGGTCACCACCGTCGGTTCCAGCGGGGCCATCGTCGAGACCTTTACCAACATCCCCGATCTGCCGTTGAGCTCATTGAACGTCACGATCGCCGACACCGGCCAGGACTCGCTGTTCGCCGCCGGTCCGTCGCTCTGCGCTCGCTCCGCTCCAGCGCTCAGCGCAAGGTTCACGCCTCGCAACGGCGCGCGGGTGGTGACCAGCTCGGTCCGAGTAACCCGGGTCAACTGTGCGGGGCCCGTGCGGCGGCGGCCAGTGCCGCCGGCGCTGTCACTGCCGCGCTCGCAGGTGGTTCGGCTGGCGAATAACCGAACCGGTCGCGTCGTCGCCCGCTGCAGCCGCGGGACCTGTGCCGGCACGCTGATCCTGACGGTGAGCGTCAATCGACGGACAGGTCACGGCCGGAAGGCCAGGATCATCAGAGTTCGCCGGGTGGTGGCCAGCGGCCGGTTCGCGCTCCGCGCCGGCTCCAGACGCCCGACGATCAGGGTTGAGCTGACCGCGTACGGAAGGTCGGTGTTGAAGCACCACCACCTGCGGTTCAACGCCTCGGCCGCGATGCTCTACTCCCGCCATGTCCTGCGCGGGTCGGTCACGGTAACGGGTCATGCCGCCCCCAAGGTGCGGCTGGCGGCGTAATGATCAGCTCCTTTGCTGTTACTCGTAAGCTCTCTGGGGGAGACCTCGGGGCAGTGGGGCTCGAAACCATCGTGAAAGGAACTTGACCCATGTCGCCAAGCTCAGAGGTAGGCCCGAAAGCGCCACGCCACAGCCGCCGCTCGTTTCTTCAGAGTTCCGGTGGCGTGGCGGGAGCCGTGGTGGCCGGCGTTATGACACCCGCTGCGGTAGTGGCCATGGAGGGCACGGCCGTGGCGGCCGGTGCCCCGGCGGTGCCGGTGCCCCACAACTCAAAGCCGCTACCCCCCGAGCCGGTGATGGCGTACGTGAGCGATCCGGACCGGGGTGAGGTGACGGTGCTCTCCGGCACTCAGGAGACGACCTTTCACGATCCAGTCCTCGTCCGGCGCCTGCTCAGCGCGGCGCGTTCGCACACCAGCTAAGGAGGAGGAGCGATGTCATCGCACCGCGAGGCGCCGGAGATCAGTCTTGATCAGGTCGCCGACAACACCGACACATACGCCTTTGTCAGCCCCGATCGACCCGACACGGTAACGATTCTGACGAACTACATTCCGATCGAAGCGGCCGCCGGCGGCCCGAACTTCTACGAGTTCGGCGATGACGTCCTTTACAGGATCTACGTGTCCAACACCGGCACGGCGATGCCCGACATCACCTACGAGTTCCGGTTCCACACCGAGGTCCGGAACCCCAACACGTTCCTCTACAACAGCGGCACGATCAAGTCGCTGAACGACCCGCACTTCAACCGTCGCCAGTTCTACTCGGTCATCAAGGTGCTCGGTCACCCGAGCCAAAACGGCCATGCCCAGGCTCACAAGCCGAAGCTGCTGGCCAAACGGCTGGCCTCGCCGCCGTGCAACATCGGGCCGGCATCCACGCCCAACTACTCCGCGCTCGCGCACGCCGCGATCCATCGGCTCCCGAGCGGCGAGAGGGTGTTCGCCGGTCAGCGCAACGACGGATTCTTTGCCGACCTGGGCGCCGTGTTCGACCTGGCGGACGTTCGGCCGTTCCAGAATCTCCATATCGCCCCGATGGCCGCATCGCCGGCGGTCGACGCGCTTAATAAGAGCGGGATCAACGTGCACACCATCGCGCTGCAGATCCCCATCAGGCACCTCACCCGCGACGGCTCGGTTCCGACCAATCCGTTTAGTGCGCTGTCCACGATCGGGGTCTGGGGCGCGGCCTCGCGGCGCAAGATGCGCCTGCGGGGTGACGAGACGCAAGGGAAGGCTGAGTCGGGTCCATGGGTGCAGGTCTCGCGGCTGGGGATGCCGCTGTACAACGAGTTGCTGGTGCCGCTGGGAAAGAAGGATGAGTGGAACCGCAGCCAGCCCTACACCGACAAGCGATTCTCTCACGGCGTTCTGCATCCGGAGCTCGGCCGGCTGCTGCCCAAGTTGTATCCGGGCGTGTTTCCCAACCTAGCCAAGCTTGATCGGGCGAATACCGCCCGGGCCGACCTGGCCGCCATCTTTCTGACCGGGATCCGGTCCGGGATCATCCGCGGATTCCAGAATCACACCGGCCGCAGGCTGGCCGACATGCAGCGCCTGAACGTGGCCATCCCCCCGGCGACCAAGCCGAACACCCTCGGCTTGATCGGAGGCGACCTGGCGGGATTCCCGAACGGCCGGCGCGTGATCGACGACGTCGTCACGATCGAACTGCGGGCCCTGGCCGGCGTGACCTACGCGCTCGTCGATAAGCGCTACAAGCCCGACCCGGCGGCGGTCGCCGTCACTCAGGGTGTGGCCACACCCAGGAGCGGTCCTCCCGGCTCGGGCTCGCGGTTCCTATCCACCTTCCCGTATCTCGGCGAGCCGCACGACGGGTTCGACACGCCCCCGGCCCCGTAGCCAGGAGCAGGTCAATGACCAGCGAACCGGTATACCGACCCCACCCTGAGCCCGTCGTCCTGGAAATCGGCGGCACGATCGGCGCGCTCATCGTGCACGGCCGGGCCGATCAGATCGACGTACCGGTCGAGATCAGCCCGACCGGCGACGACGCCGCGCGCTCCCACCAGCACATCCTGGAACGTCCGATGCCCGGTCACACCGCCTACGCCGCGGTATTCGACCGGATCGAGCAGGGCTCCTACACACTGTGGATGCACAACGAGGCGCGAGCTCGCGACGTCACGATCGAAGGTGGGAGCGTCACCGAGCTCGACTGGCGCGCCAAACTAGACGACGCTGCCGCAGCCGCCTCGCCAGGCGACCAATCCGACCGCCCGCGGATCCTTCGCTGCCCATCACCGTTGCCGAGGACGCGGACCGACCGTCGACAATTGCGGCGGAGTTGAACGGACCACGTTCTTCGGTCCACCCTTGGTGAGAGCCGGGTGCGTGTAGTGGTGCGGACGAGAGCCGCTGCGGCGGTCGCGCCGCTGAGGTCTCGGCGTAGGGTGAGGCTCCGGGTCCCGCGGTCACGCTAGGGCAGCGCTAGTGCTCGTGGCGCTTTCGCGGGGGGGCGGAGGGCGGCGACTGGCGCTTCGTTTCGTCCAGAGGCGGTCGGCGAGCGCCCAGCCGGCGTAGGCGAGCGCGCCGAGCGTGCCGGTTGCGGTTAGGAGCACGCCGGCGGCGCTGACGCTTGCCACACCGCTGGCGCCGAGGATCAGGACCATCGCCCCGGCGCCCACACCGGGGCCGATCGGCAGCACACTGAGCACCGAGACGGCGATCAGCACCGCAGTCGCGTCGAACACCGAGGCGCGGACGCCGATCGCGTGCAGCATCAGCCAGTTGCGCGCGATCTGCGCGCTGACGGCGAGCCCAACGAAGACGGCGACGCGTAGGCGGGTGCGTGCTTCCTCCAGGGCGGACAGGCCCTTCCACCATCCGGCAGAGTGGCGCCGGGCCAGACGGGCGAGTCCTAGGACGACGGCGAGGACCGCGGCGAAGGCGACGATCGGTGTCCACCACGGCAGCCCGAGGGGAGCAACCAGAGTGAACGAGAACATCGCCTGGCCTCCCAGTAGCGGATCGGGCCGTTATTGCGGCAGTGGCGCACCAAGCGGCGGCGCACCCAGCTCGAGCTGGCGCTCGACCCCGGAATCTCGGCGCGGCACTTGAGTTGTCGAGACGGGCCGGTCGCGGCCCAGCGCTGAGGTGGTGCTGTTACTCGCGGAGCGACTCGAGGTCCCCTTACGCGAGCGCAACCAGTTGTTGCTCGCCGGCGGTCACGCGCCTGTGTTCCCAGAGCGGTCGTTGCAGGATCCCGAGCTCGCGCCGGTTAGATGGGCGCTTATCCGGCGCCGGCGTACGAGCACGATCCCGCTGCGCAGGCAGCGGCGGGGGAGATACTCACGCCGCTGCTGCGGCTGCCGGGACCCGACGGAGACGAGTTGTCCTTCTTCGCGACCGTCGCGACCTTCGGCACCGCCGTGGAGGTCACCGCATCGGAGCTTTCCATCGAGCTGGCGTTCCTGGCTGATGCGGCGACTGCGGACGCGCCGCTCAAACTACCTCGGAGGTAATCGACAGATCTCCCGCTGGCGGTCAAGGTGGGCGGCGTCAAGTCCGGGTTTACAGGAGGGGACGTGGAAGAGTTCGATGTTGTAGTCGTGGGCGCGCGCTGTGCTGGATCCGCTCGCTAGTGGCATCCGAATGGCGGGCGGGCCGAGGTGCCGCGGCTTGCCGAGGTGATGGCCGCTGCGTTCCATGAGGACCCGGTGTTCGAGTGGCTGATGCCAGCCGACCTCCGGCGTCACGTCGGCTTGCGACACTTCTTCGACCTCGAGCTGCGGACGGTGGGGCTGGCCCGCGGACAGGTCTGGACCACCGACCAGCTCGACGGTGCCGCGCTCTCCATCCCACCCGGCATGTGGCGGCTCCCGTGGCCGGTCGCGATACGACACGGCCTGGGGTTCACGAGGGCATTCGGTGCGCGCCTCCCGCACGCCACCGCGCTGCTGCTGATGATGGAGCGCCGCCACATATCCGAGCCACACCACTACTTCCCCTACATCGGTGTCGCGCCCGCCGCCCAGGGTCGGGGCTTGGGCACGAGACTGATGCAACCGACGCTCGATCGCTGCGACGAAGTTGGCCTGCCCGCGTACCTGGAGGCCACCAGCGAGCGCAACGCCAAGCTCTACGAGCGTCTCGGATTCACGGTCATCGAGGAGCTCACATTCGCCAGCAGCCCACCGCTCATCCTCATGCGGCACCCCGAGGCGAAGTGGTCCGCGCGTATCGACTAGGTCAACCGAAGTAGTCGAGCCACGACGCCGGGGAGGTCATCGAATGCGTGAGCCTCGGTGGTGACGAGGGTTCTGCTCGTCGCCCTTGCCGTCGCGGCGATCTGTAGATCGTGGGCGCCTCGCGGCTGGCCGGCGCGCCGGCAGTGCGCGAGGAGCCTGGCGTGGTGCCCGGCGATCTGGAGATCGAACGCGACGACTTCGATTAGCTCGAGTAACCCCTCGACGATCCGTTGACGTCGCTCTCGCCGCTGGTCATCCGCGAGTTCGATGCCGACGATGAGCTCGGAGGCGGTCACCGCGCTCATGACGACGTCTGCATCCGCGGGCAGGACATCGATCTCTGGGTTGATGCCGCGCTCGAGCGCGATCAGCGCCCCGGAGTCCAGGATCAGTCGCTCCACGGGTCTCTTGTCGGTGCGCTGGCGACGACTCTGCGCATTGCGGCCAGGTCGCGCTGCCAGTCATCGTCGGGCGGATGCTCGGCCAGCAACTGACGGACGTCGCCGAGTGTTGAGCGGCGTGCGGGAGTGACCGTGGCGATCGCCTTCCCCCGCCGGAGGACTGTAAAGGTCTCGCCGCGATGCTCGACGGCGTCGAGCAGGTCGGCAAAGCGCTTCGAAGCGTCGGTGGCAGAGATCTCCATCATTATCCGATTATCAGATGATGTCGCTCCGGTGTCAAGGGTCAGGCATTCGCGACGCGGCTCAGGAGCGCGAGCGCGTCGTGCACCCGCGCTCGCTCGTCGGCATCGAGCTCACGTTCGAGTGCGTCGGTGAGCCACGTCTCGCGCTGGGCGCGGGTTGCCTGCAGGAGATCGTGGCCTGTGGGGGTCAGCTCGACGAAGGCTCGGCGCCGGTCGCTCGGATCAGGACGACGCGAAACGAGTCCGGCGGTCTCCAGGTCGTGGACGGTCTGCGCCATCGACTGAGGGCGCATCCGCTCGCAGGCGGCTAGGGCGCTGATGCTGGCGGGGCCGTCTCGGTCAAGGCGGCCCAGTACGGCCATACGCCCCACCGACGGGCCGGGCTCGGCGCGCAGCCGACGAACGAGGCGCCCGAGCGTTTCACGCAGCTCATGCGCCAACAGAGTGCTCGGGGGCTCCCGGACCGGCATGGCCACAGTCTAGGCAATCTTCAACAGGTCAACTGTTCAGGCAACCTGTGTATCCTGGCACGGCAGATGCGCGCCTCCAACCCCGATCGCTACAAGTGGATCGCCCTGCTGAACGCGACGCTGGCCGTATTGCTGGCCACGCTGGACGGCTCGATCACGATCATCGCGATGCCCGACATCTTCCGCGGCATCCATCTCGACCCGCTCGTCCCCGGGAACTCGTTCTACCTGCTGTGGATGATCTTGGGCTACCTGGTGGTGACCAGCGTTCTCATCGTCAGCCTCGGGCGGCTCGGGGACATGGTCGGCCGCGTCAAGATCTACCGCCTTGGCTTCATCATCTACACGGTGGCGTCGCTGCTGCTGGCCATCGACTGGATGCAGGGCCGAGATGGCGCGATCTACCTGATCACGCTACGGGTCGCGCAGGGGATCGGCGGAGCCTGCCTGCTGGCCAACGCGGCGGCGATCATCACCGACGCGTTCCCGGCCAACCAGCGGGGGATGGCGCTGGGCATCAACAACATCGTGGGCGTCAGCGGCACCTTCATCGGCCTGGTGCTGGGCGGCGTGCTGGCCCCGATCAACTGGCGCCTGGTTTTCCTGATCTCGGTTCCCGTCGGGATCTTCGGAACCGTCTGGGCCTATCGCAGCCTGCGGGAGCTGAGCTCGCCGCGGGCGGCGCCGATCGACTGGTGGGGCAACGCGACCTTCGCGATCGGCCTGATCCTGATCATGACCGCGGTGACCTACGGGATCCGTCCGGCCGGCGGACACCCCGTGGGCTGGGACAGCACCCGGGTGCTAGGGCTGGTTGGCGCCGGGGTCGCGTGCCTGATCGCGTTCGTGTACGTCGAGCTCCGCTCGCAGAATCCGATGTTCCGTCTCCCGCTGTTTCGCATCCGCGCGTTCACCTTCGGCACGCTGTCGACGTTCCTGTCCTCGGTCGCCCGGGGCGGCTTGATGTTCATGCTGATCATCTGGCTGCAGGGCATCTGGCTGCCCCAGCACGGCTACAACTTCACCGAGACCCCGGTCTGGGCCGGTGTCTACATGCTCCCGCTGACGATCGGGCTGCTGTGCGCGGGCCCGGCATCCGGCTACCTGTCCGATCGCTTCGGAGCGCGGCCGTTCGCCACGGCGGGGATGTTGCTGACGGCGGTCGGCTTCGGCTTGCTGCTGTTGCTGCCGACGAACTTCTCCTACGTGGCCTTCTCGCTGATCCTGCTGCTGATCGGGATCTCGATGGGCCTGTTCGCCTCGCCCAACCGTGCCGCGGTGATGAACAGCCTGCCACGCCACGACCGTGGAGCGGGAGGCGCGATGAACCAGACGTTCCAGAACTCCGCGCAGGTGCTCTCGATCGGCATCTTCTTCACGCTGATGATCATCGGGCTGGCATCGACCCTGCCCCAGACGATGAGTACGGGGCTGCAAGCCCATGGCGTCTCCGCTGCCGCCGCCCACCATGCCTCGCTCCTGCCGCCGGTGTCGATCCTGTTCGCCGCGTTCCTGGGTTACAACCCGATCCAGCACCTCCTCGGAGCCCATGCGCTCGCCGGGCTCTCCGCTCACAACCTGTCGATCCTGACCGGTACCTCGTTCTTCCCCAACCTGATCTCGGCACCCTTCCGCGACGGATTGCACGCCGCCTTCCTGTTCGCGATCGTCGCCTGCCTGATCGCCGCCGCCTCGTCACTGATGCGCGGTGGGCACCCCGCTGACGACGAGGACCCCGCGCCCGCCGCCGCCCCCATCCCCCCCCGCCTGTTGGTGGCCGAGCCTGAGGAGCAACATGCACGTTGAGTGGTACGGGCAATCCGCGTTTAGCCTGAGCGACGGATCGACCACGGTCTTCATCGATCCCTTCGCGACCATGACCGCCGCGGCTGACCGCGGGATACGGTGGGACTACCCGGCCATAGGCGATGTCGACGCCGACCTGCTGCTGGTGACCCACGAGCACCTCGATCACAACGGCGTCGAGGCTGTGGGTGGCGACCCGGTGACGCTGCGCTCGGTCGTCGGGCATCTGGAGTCGCCGGTCGGCGAGGTGCTGGGCGTCGCCTCCGAGCACGACGAGGTCGCGGGTACCGACCGCGGTGTCAACACGATGTTCGTCTTCCATCTTGCCGGACGGCGGGTCGCGCATCTCGGCGACCTCGGGCAGCGCGCGTTGCGCGAGGAGCAGCTGGCCGCGCTGGGCAGCGTCGATCTGCTCTTCGTCCCGGTGGGCGGCGGCCCGACGATCGGCGCGAGCAGGCCACGGAGGTCGCGGCCGCCCTGGGCGCGGGCTTCATCGTGCCGATGCACTACAAGACCGAGCGCATCGACTTCCTTCAGCCCGTGGACGAGTTCGAGCGCGCGCGGCCCGCGTCGAGCGACTGGCCTCGCCCGCGTTCGACCTGAGTGCGCTCCGGGCCGGCGAAACCCCCGTGGTGATCGTGCCAGCGGCGCCCTGACCGACAATGCCGGCATGATCGAAATCGACCACGTCACCAAGCGCTACGGAGAGAAGGTCGCCGTCCATGACCTCACGTTCTCGGTCCAGCCCGGTGTCGTCACCGGCTTCCTGGGCCCCAACGGCGCCGGTAAGTCGACCACGATGCGCGTGATCCTCGGCCTCGACCGGCCCACCTCCGGAACGGCATCCGTGAATGGAAAGCCATACCCGAGACCTGCCGGCTCCGCTGCACGAGATCGGGGCGATGCTGGAGGCGCGGGCAATCCACACCGGGCGCTCCGCCTACCACCACCTGATGGCGATGGCCCAGACCCACGGGATCGGAAGGGCACGGGTGCAGGAGGTGATCGCTCTCGTAGGGCTCTCGGAGGTGGCGCGCAAGCGCGCGGGGGGCTTCTCGCTGGGGATGGGCCAGCGTCTCGGTATCGCCGCCGCTCTGCTTGGCGATCCGGCGACGCACCTGATGGCAGAGATGGCTCAGACCGCGGAGCACCTGGTGGTCATCGGCCGCGGCCGGCTGATCGCGGACACCACCGTGGCCGACGTCCTGGCCCAGGCCTCCCAGTACGCGGCCGTGATGGTCCGCACGCCCCAGGCCGGCGAGCTGCGTGACGCGCTGCTCGCAGACGGGGTGAGGGTGCAGAGCGCCGAGCGCGAGGTGCTGGAGGTGCATGGCCTCACCAGTGCCCAGGTGGGGACGACAGCGGCACGGCACGGCATCGTGCTCCACGAGCTGATCTCCCAGAAGGCCTCTCTGGAGGAG
>JAABUQ010009823.1_pt1 | contig 12777 bp, 12 predicted proteins | sample 5560001 | NCBI WGS metagenome assembly JAABUQ01 (sample SAMN10711888, study PRJNA513371) | rock metagenome | isolation source: Antarctica rocks | place: Antarctica: Victoria Land, Finger Mt nord | collected 2015-12-18 | reverse complement strand
CGGTCGCGCTCAACATCCTGCGCGCCAACGGCGTCCAGAACATCAGCCTGGCGCTCTACGCCAACGCCGTCAGCTTCGATCAGCTGCTCGCTCTTGGAACCCAGTAATTAGAACTGAATGGCCCTGGCTGCTGACCTTCTCGGTGTTCGGGGTGGGCTTCGTCATGCGGCCGGTCGGCTCGGTCGTCTTCGGCCAGTATGGCGACCGCCACGGCCGCAAGCGCGCATTGAGCGCGGTGATTTTCCTGATGGCGGCCTCCACCTTCGCGGTCGGGCTGCTGCCGACCTATGCGTCCATCGGCGTGCTGGCGCCGCTGCTGCTGGTCGTGGCGCGGCTGGCGCAGGGCCTGTCGGGCGGCGGCGAGTGGGGCGGGGCGGCGGCCTACCTGGTCGAGTATGCGCTGCCGGACAAGCGCGGCCTCACCGGGTCGTGGCAGCAGGTCAGCGTCGGCTGCGGCTTCCTGCTGGGGTCGCTCACCGCCGCGGTGCTGACCACCTGGATTTCGCCTGCGGACATGCTGGCCTGGGGCTGGCGCATCCCGTTCCTGCTCGGCGTGCTGGTTGGGATCGTGGGCGCGGTCATGCGCTGGCGGCTGGACGACACGCCCAAGTTCGCGGAGCTGGAACGCCAGGGGCAGGTCGCGGGGTCGCCGCTGCGGGACGCCTTCACGACGTTCCGCAAGCCGACGCTGATCGCCTTCGGCATCACGCTGCACAACACCGTCGGCTATTACGCGGTGCTGATCTATCTCACCACCTGGCTGACCAACATCGTCAAGATGCCGCGCGGCACGGCGCTGTGGATCGGCACGGCCTGCCTGCTCGCCTTCGTCGTCGCGGTCCCGGTCATGGGGGCGCTGTCCGACCGCATCGGCCGCCGCCCGTTGTTCATCGCGTCCTGCGTCGGCTACATCGTGCTGGCGTATCCGCTGTTCCTGCTGGCCTCAACGGGGGTGCCGGCCTACGCCTTCCTGGCGCAGCTCGTCCTCGTGCTGCTGCTGGCTCTGTACGCCGGGCCGGGGCCGGCGGTATACTGCGAGCTGTTCCCGACGAGGGTCCGCTACACCGCCCTTTCGGTCGGCTACAACATCCCGGTCGCGATCTTCGGCGGGTTTGCGCCGTTCATCGCGACCTGGCTGATCCAATCGACCGGCAACCCCCTGTCCCCGGCCTTCTACGTGATCGCGGCCTCGCTGGCGACGCTCGTCACCATGGCCTGGGTGAAGGAGACCGCGTTCGAACCGCTGCCGTGACAGCCCGCGGTCACACGAGGCACACCACTCCCGACAGCAGGGCGAACGCCAGCATCGCCAGCCGCAACGGCCGCCCGTTCAGCCGGCCATAGAACCAGCGCGTCCCGACCACGCCCAAGCTGAGCGCTGGCAGCAGCCACGCCGCCGCGACGACCTGCTCCCCATGCAACCGTCCGGCGGCGGCCAGCAGGGCCAGGGAGACGACTTCGCCGACGAAGAAGCACGCTGCCAAGGTGGCGCGCAGCACCGGGCCGGGCTGATGCTGATAGACCAGCGCCATCGGCGGCCCGCCGATCCCCGTCGCCGTCTCCGTGATCCCGGTGATCAGCCCGGCGCCGAGCAGCACCGGGCGGCCGAGCTTGAAGGAGCCGCCGATCAGCGAGGCGCCGACGGTCAGGATGGTTGCGAACCCGATGAACACCCGCAGCGACCCGGCGGGCAGCGCGGCCAGGACCGCCAGCCCGGCGAGGGCGCCTGCGCAGCGGCCCAGCGTGATCCAGGCGGCGCCGGTGCGGTCCACCCACCGCCGCTCGCGCCAGGCGACGAAGGCGTTCATTGGCAACATCAGGATCAGCACCGTCCCCGGCAGCAGGTCGGGCGCCGCCAAGGCCAGCACGGGGGAGACCATCAGGGCAAACCCCACCCCGATGGAGCCTTGCAGCAGCCCGCCGAACAGCACGGAGACGGCAATGGCCGCCCCGAGCGGCAGGCTCATGCGCCCCGCATGGCGTCTTGGCGGTGCCGGGCCGACACCGGATGGATGCGCTGGATCGGCGCCCGCGCGACCGCCGGGCCGGCCACCGCCGCGACCTGTCGCATCAGCGCGCGCGCGTCCCAGTCCACAGGCCAGCCGCGCCACAGCCGCAGCCGGCCCGCCACCACGGTCGCCACGATCTGGTCGCGGTTGGCCAGGCGCACCAGTTCCCAGCCGAGATCCCAGGACGGCGTCATCTCCGGCACGTCGAGGTCGATCAGCAGGTAGTCCGCCGCCAGCCCGGGCGCGACCGCCCCGGTGACGCCGCCCAGCCCCACGGCCTCGGCGCCGTCCGCCGTGGCGTGGTCCAGCCACAGCCAGCCGCCGCCGCCGGAGAAGTCCCCCGCCGGTAGGCCGAACGCCACCCGCTGGCTCGCCTCCGCCGCGTTCATCAGGTGGAAGGCGTCCGACCGGGTACCATCCGTTCCTAGGCCGAAACGGATGCCGAGCGCCGCCATCAGCCCGGCCGGCGCCACCGCGTTGCCCTTCCACCAGCTCGCCACCGGGTTGTAGGCGACCGCCGTGCCGGTGTCGCGCAGCGCCACCGTCTCGTCCGGGGTCAACATAGTGGCATGGGCGAGCAGCGTCTGCGGGCCGAGCACGCCGAGCCTGTGCAGCAACTGGATCGGCCGCTGGCCGCGCGCCACGAGCGAGCGCTCGACCGCGGCCAGGTGCTCGTTGGCGTGGGTTTGGAACACGATCCCCGCCTCGGCGCACAGGGCGGCGACGCGCTGCAGGGTGGCATCTGTGGCCGCTTCCGGGATGGAGATCGCGAGCGACGGCCGGATCAGGCCGTCATGCTCGAAATGAGCGATATGGCGTCGCGCCGCATGAAGGATGGCGACGGCGTCGGTGCCGGGTCCGCCGCCGCCCGCGTCGTTGCAGATGCAGCCGAGCACGCAGCGCAGCCCGGCCTCCCGCACCGCGCCGGCAATCGCCTCCGTGGCGCCAGCCGCCCGGGTGCCGGCGTCCACCACCGTGGTGAAGCCGCCGCGCAACGCCTCCAGGGCGGCAAGCTTCGCGGCGAGATGGATGCCCTCCGCGTCGAGGCTGCCTTCCAGCGGCACCCAGATGCGGCGGAAGATCTCTGACGGCTCGCCGAACGCCAGCGCCTTGCCGAACGACTGGCTGAGGTGATGGTGCACGTCGATGAACCCGGGCATCAGCAGGATGCGCGGCAGCGGCAGCGGCGTCAAATGCGGGTGCGCCGCCACGATGTCCGCCGCCGGGCCGACGGCCGTGAACGCCCCGCCCGACACCACCGCCGCGTGGTCCGTCACGGGGCCGGCGCGAAGCGTCAACTGCTCCGGCAGCAACAGGACGTCGCCGGCGAGGTCCGCCGGGCCGAACGAGTCCGTCACGGCGCCCGGACGGCTTGGGCCGGGACGGCCAAGGCGTCGCCCGGCTCGGCGGCGACCGCCGGGCGTCCGAGGTGGTGGAAGACGATGTTGAACAGCACGGCGGCCATTGTGCCCATCGCCAGGCCGTTGCCCAGGATGATCTGCAGCGTGAGGGGAAGCGGCCGTACATCCCCGGCACCAGGATCGGCAGCAGCCCCGTGGCAAGCGCGGCCGCCACGGTGTACAAATTGCCCGGCGCGTGCAGGTCGACCCGGCGCAGGATGTCGATGCTCATGCCGCAGATGATGGCGAACACGATCACCGCCGTGCCGCCGACCACCGGCGCCGGGATCGCGTTTGCCAGCCGGGCCAGCGGCGCCACCAGCGCCAGCACCACCAGCATCGCGCCACAGGCCGCCGTCACGTAGCGGGACCGCACGCCGGTCGCGCGCACGATGCCGATGTTCTCGCCGCTGGTGATGATCAGCGAGGTGCCGAAGCAGCCGCCGACCAGAGACATCAGCGCATCGCCCAGGATCGTGCGCGGCACGTCGCGCCGGCGATTCACCGGACGGCCGACGACCTCGCTGACGGCGACGGTCTGGCTGGTGGCCTCGGCCATCGAGACGACGCTGAACAGGAGCATCGGCAGCGACGCCAGCAGGTCGAACTTCGGCCAGCCGAACGGGAAAGCGGTGGGTAGGCTGAGCAACGGCCCGGCGAACACGGCGTCCAGGCGCAGCATGCCGGCCACGGCGGCGACCAGCGTGCCGGCGACCAGGCCGAACATGACGGCGAGCTGCCCCAACAGGCCGGGCAGCACGCGGACGAACAGCACAGTGAGCAGGACCGTCGCCATCGCGAGGCCCAGGCCCGCCAGGTCGCCGAACGCCGGCGTGCCGGGCCGGCCAGCGATGACGCCGCCATACACCGCGATCAAATTCACGCCGACCAGCAGCAGCATGGTGCCGATCACCAGCGGCGGAAAGAACCGCAGGCAGCGCGAGAACACGGGCAGGATCAGCGCGTAGAACGCTGCGGTGACGATCACGGCGCCGGTTGCGGTCTGCACGTCGGCAAGCGTGGCGATGCTGAGGAAGCTGAACACGGGCGCACCGCCCGGGACCATCACGAAGGGCAGCCGGGAGCCGAACCGCCAGACGCCCAGCGACTGCACCAGGGTGCCGAGGCCGCATGCCAGGAGGGTGGCGCTGATGAGGTTCACGGTCAGCGCGGCGGGCAGGTTCAGCGCGCGGCCGATGACGAACACCGCCGTGATGGGAGAGGCGATCATGACCAGCAGGTGCTGCAATCCAAACGCGAACAGTTGCCGCGGCGGCAGGACGGCGTCGACGGGATGCGGGGTGGCTGCCATGGCTCGCTCCTGGTTGGCGCCGCAGGATGCAACAACCGTTCCAGGGAAGCCGCGACTGCCGGATGCGATGGCTCAGATTTGCAGTCGATACCGCTCGATTTTCCGGTATAACGTGCTGCGGACACGCCCAGCGACTTCGCCGCCGCGGTCAGGTTGCCGGAGCATAGCCGCACCGCGCCGATGATCGCCGCACGTTCCGACGCTTCCAGGCTTGCCGGCGCCTCAGACACCGCAGGCGGCGGACCGATCGGCTCCGACGACAGCCCGGCGGCCAGTTCATCCAGCCGGACGTCCGGCATGTCCGACATCAGCAGCAGGCTTTCGACGACGTTGCGCAGCTCGCGCACGTTGCCGGGCCAATGGTAGGCGGCCAGCAGACGCAGCACCTCGGGACCGAACCGGCGCGGCGGCACGTCATGGCGCTCGGCGAGCGTCGCGTTGAAGTGCTCGACCAGCAGCTCCAGGTCGCCGTGGCGCTCACGCAGCGGGGGCGGCCTGATCCGGGTCACGCCGATGCGGTGGTACAGGTCGCGGCGGAAGCGCCCGGCGGCGACCTCGTCCAGCAGCGTGCGGTTGGTCATCGCCAGCAGGCGCACCTCGACGCGCCGGGGCTGGCCGTCGCCCAGGCGGTAGATCACGCCTTCCTCCAAGGCACGGAGCAGGAAGGGCTGCAGGTCCAGCGGCAGCTCGCCGATCTCGTCCAGGCAGAGCGTGCCGCCGTGGGCCAGCTCGAACCGACCCTGGCGCCCCTCGCTGGTCGCGCCGGTGAAGGCGCCGCGCACGTGGCCGAACAGCTCGGCGGCCAGCAGGTCGCGGGCGACGGCGCCGCAGTTGAAGGCGATGAAGGGGCGGCGGGGGTCGTGCGCGAAGTGGATGGCGCGGGCGAACAGCTCCTTGCCGACGCCGGTCTCGCCCTCGATCAGCACCGGGACCTGCTTGCCGACCAGTTGGCGCGCGCGGCCCACCGCCTCGGTCATCGCGGGGCTGCGGCCCAGGATCGCGTCGAAGGCGCCCGGCTGCTCCGGCGTGGCGTTGCGCGTCCGGGCCGGCACCACCAGCACGGCGCCGATGGCGCGCCCCTCCACCCGCACTGGGCTGAACCATTCCGCCCGCAGGCCCTCCGGCAGCCGGTCGGCCCAGTCCTCGACGGTCGAGCCGTCGTCGAGGCCGGGCACGCGCTGGCCCAGTCCCACCAGGGTCGGCACCCGCCCGGTGCGGTGCACCAGGCGGCCGGCGCGGTCGATGGCCACCATGCCCGCCACGTCGGCCTCGCTGATGCGGTCCAGGCAGACCTCCAGCAGGCGCATGCGCTCGGCTGCCGCGCGCTCCGCCAGGACCATCTCGATCTGCCGGGCGGCGGACACCGCGAGCGACAGGTTGTTGCGCCCGTAGGTGGACGGCGGCCCCGAAATATCGACCACGCCGAGCATGGCGCCGGTGCCCGGCTCGAAGATGGGGGCGGCGGCGCAGGTCCAGGCCTTGATGCCCTCGCAGAAGTGCTCCGCCGCGTGGACCTGCGCCGGGCGGCCGGTCGCGAGCGCCGTGCCGATGCCGTTGGTGCCGACCGCGTCCTCCCGCCAGTCGCCGCCGCGGGTCAGGTGGATGCTCTCACCCTGCTCCAGGGTGTGCCGGTCGCCGACCGCATCCAGCACGACGCCGTCGTTGTTGGTGAGCAGCATGATCGAGCGCGACCCGCTGAACATCTCCGCGACCTCGGCGAAGACCTGGGCGGCGGCCGAGACCAGGTCGGCGTGGTGGCGGCGCAGCCGCTCGATGGCGTCGCCGCGGGCCACGAGGGGGGCGGACCGGCCGGTCGGGTTGATGCCCAATTCCTGGCTACGCAGCCACGACGCGACGACGAAGTTGCGGGCGGGGATCGCGGCGGCCGGGTCGCCCGTCAGGAATCTCTCCCAGGCCGCCATGGTGTCGGCGGCCTCGGGGCGGCGACCGATGGCGCCGGGTGCTGGAAGGCCGCTTCCGCCTAGCCGCCGCTCCGCCATGGGCTTCTCCCCCAAGGGCTTCTCCCATTTTCCGCCGTGTTAAAGCAGCTCCGCCCCGCCTCCCATCGCGGGGCCGGCGGTCGGATCGGCGCCGCCCGGCTTGGTCGCGATCAGGGTCTGCGTCGTGAGGATCAGCCCGGCGACCGAGGCCGCGTTGCGGAGCGCGGTGGCGGTGACGCGCACCGGGTCGATGACGCCCGCCTCCACCAGGTCGGTGAACTCGCCGGTGCGCGCGTCGAAACCCACGCCAGAGGGCGATTGCCGGACTCGGTCAACGATGGCGGCGGCGTCCAGGCCGCAGTTCTTGGCGATACAGGTCAGCGGCTGCGCCAACGCGCCTTGCAGCAGCCCCGCCCCCTCGCGTGCGCTGCCGGACAAGGCTTGCATCATCCGCTCCAGTTCAGGCGCCACCTGCAGCAGGGCGGTGCCGCCGCCGGGCACGATACCTTCCTCGACCGCGGCGCGGGTGGCGTTGATCGCGTCCTCGATCAGCTGCACCCGGCGCTTCTGCTCGACCGGGGTGGCACCGCCGGCGAGGATCACCGCCGTGCCGCCTGACAGCTTGGCCAAGCGTTCCTGGTACTTGTCGCGCTCGATGTTCTGCGGCGCGGCCTCGTATTGGCGCGACACCTGCTCGCGGCGGGCCTTGACGGTGGCCGGGTCGCCGCCGCCGGCGCGGATGATGGTCTGGTTGGCGGACACGCTCACCTGCCGCGCCCAGCCGAGATCGCGCATCTGCACGTCGGCGATGCGGCCGCCGAGGTCGCGGGCAATCACCCGGCCGCCAGTGGCGATGGCGATGTCCTCCAGCATGGCGCGGCGCCAATGGCCGTATTCCGGCGGATGGATGGCGGCGACTGGCGGCTCGCCGCGGTCCCGCCGCGACAGCAGGGCCACGACGCAGGCCGGCGCGACTTCCTCGGCCAGAATCAGCAGCGGACGCTTCTGCCCGGCGATCAGCGCCTCGATGGCCGCGACGTCCTCCGCGGTCAGCAGCTTGCAGTCGGTCATCAGGATCAGCGGGTCGTCGAGCACGGCCTGCATGCGCTCCACGTCGGTGACCATGTGGTGCGACAGGTAGCCGCGGTCGAACGCCATGCCATCCACGACTTCGAGGTGCGTCTCGACCGTGCTGCCGAACTCGACGGTCACGATGCCGTCCGTGCCCACGCGCTGCAGGGCGTCCGCGACCATGGCGCCGGTCAGCTCGTCGTTGGCGGCGATGACCGCGACGGCGCGCGTCTCGGCCGGGCCGCGCACCGGGCGGGCGATGCGACCCAAGGCCTTGGCCGCGGCGGCGGCGGCGGCCTCCAGCCCATGCACCAGCTCGACCGGGTTGGCGCCGCGGGCGAGGCATTCCAGCCCCTGCTGCACCATGGCGTCGGCGAGCACGGTCGCCGTGGTCGTGCCGTCGCCGGCGACCTCGTTGGTCTGCTTCGAGACTTCGCGCAGCACCTGCGCGCCCATGTTCTCGAACGGGCACGCGAGCTCGATCTCCTGGGCAATGCTGACCCCGTCCCGCGAGATCATCGGCGTGCCGATGGGCCGGTCGATGATCGCATTCATCCCCTTCGGCCCCAGCGTGCCGCGCACGGCCCGGGCGAGCTTGCCTACGCCACGCCCCAAGGCCATCCGCGCCGCCTCGTCATGCAGCATCATCTTGGACATTCTGCTTCCCCTGACCGGCTTTCCGATCGTTTATTGGTTGGCGGCGTGTCGGCGCGGCGCCTCCTTGACGCGCCCATGCTTGACGCGCCCGTGCGCGAAATCCAGTAAGCTCGGCTCACCCTCGGGCTCATCGAACCGTGCCGCGAGCAGGCCACGGCACAGCGCGCCGTTGAACTCCACGTTCACCGCGACCCGGCGAAGGGTGCGCCGATGCGCCAGGAAGCCCGCGGCAGCCACCGCGCAGCCGTTCTCGTCCACGAAGGCCGGCGCGTCCGGTCCGTCCGGCCCCGGCACGCCCCGGCGTTCCAAGTAGCGCGCCGCCAGCCTCGCGCCATCTGCATCGCCGGGCAGCAAGCCTAGCTCCGCAATGGTCAGCCCCATCAAAACGTCCGGTGCATGACCGGCCGCCAGCAGGTGGTCGAGCAACGCCATCTGCCGACGCTGGAACGCTTTCAGCTCAAAGACCCGGCGCAGCGCGTCGAGGTCGCCATCCGCCTCGGCGGCGAACGCCTCCTGGAAGGACTGGCCGCGCTGCATCGCGGCGTTGATCGTCTCGGCGTACATGTGTTCGCCCAGCACGACGCCCACGCCGCTGACCCATGGCAAGCGCCCGACCTCGGTCCGCATGTCGTCGGCCATCAGGAAGGCGAAGTTGGCCGCGCACCAGTAGGTCGGCAGGCGAAAGCCGATCTCGACCCGGCCGTCGTCGCCCACCGACACGCCCGTGACGAAGCCGAGGCTGGTCACGGACTCATCGAGTTCCGGGTCCTGCACGCGATCCAGCCGGGCCAGCACCTCGCTAACCCGGCCGCTTACAGTGGCCCGGCTATTCCCGGCAGGGATCATTCTGCCGCGACCTGCTCGCTCGCGCGCAGCTTCGCCTTCTGCGCCTCGATGTCGATGCCGTAGATGCGGGCGGCGTTCAGCCCGAGGATCTTCTTCTTCGCCTGCAGCGTCAGGCTGACTCCGGTCTCCTGCGCCACGTCCTCCGGCAATTCGAAGTCCATGAACTTCTCAACCAGCCAGCGCGGCGTCCAGATGGCGTAGTCGCTGCCATACAGGATCTTGTCCTCGCCCACCCAGAACAGCAGTTCCGAGATGATGTGGGCGAAGTATTTCGGGCGGCTGTGGATGAACGGCAGCGCCACTGCGAGGCCGGCGAAGACGTTGGTCTCCTGCGTGGCGATCCAGCAGAAGTCGTCGAGGCGCGGCAGGCCGCAATGCTCGACGATGAAGTTGAGGTTCTGGAAGCTCGACGCCGCGTCGTCCACGTCCGCCACGTCGAACGCGTCGCGGTTCAGCGGCAGGATCGTCGGCCCCTTGTGGACGTGGACGTTCTTGATCCCGAGCTTTTCGGCCGCCTCGAAGTAGCGGTAGGTTATCTTGTCGCTGAGCTTGTAGCCCTTCGACTCGCCCTTCCACTCCGCGGTGTAGAGCTTGAGGCCCTTCAGCTTGTACTTCTCCGCCAGCGCATGCAGCGCCTCCAGCCCCTGCTCGCCGTCACGCGGGTCGAAGGTGCCGTTCAGGATGAAGCGGTCGGGATATTTCTTGAGCATGGCCGAGTTGCGCTCGGTGGTGTTGAAGCCGTTGGTGTAGAAGTCCGTGAGGTAGGTCGGCTGCAGGATCGCCATGTCGTCGGGGCCGTCGACGAACAGGTCGCGGTGCATCGTCTCCGCGTCGTACTTCTCGAACTTCTCCTTGGCCCAGAGCTGGTCCTTGGGGCTGAGATTGCTGTGGTAGGCGTAGAAGCAGTCGATGAACTGCGCGCCGTGCACGTTCTTCTGGTTCGCCTTGCTGGCGTCCCAGAAGTGGACGTGTCCGTCGATGATGAAAATGTCTTCGCCGTCCTTGGTGCGATACATCGTGGGCGCCCCTTTATTCGATGAAATGCTTGACGTCGTCCATGTTGCCGAACAGCACCACGGTGTTGTCGTCCACCATGACCATCCGGCCGTAATGGGTGGAGGTCGAGATCTCGAACAGATGCGGCGTCATCTCGCGGCCGAGATATTCGCTCAGCTCGTCCATCTTGAACTCGATCTTGCCCTCGCCGTCGATGCGGATCATCGCCGGCATGTAGGTCACGCGGATGCCGGGCTTCTCCCCCATCACCTCGGCGATGGCCCGCGCCTCGACGCTGTCGTTCATCGTCACCCCGCACTGGTGGGAGATGGTCTGGTTGCGCTGCATGTCCTTCATGGACTCGAAGATGTTGTCGTTGTGCGACATGGGATGCTTCCTTAACCGCCGATGAGGGGACGCACGTCGAGGCCGATCTCCGAGCCGATCGCGCGCAACCGGTCGTGCGAGCCGGCAAGCACGTCGGGGAACTGCGTGATCTTCACCCGCGGTTGCGACCAGATCGGCTGCAGCAGGTTGGCGGCGTTCATGGCCTCGGTGCCGTGCTTCTCCAGCCAGCCGGCGAACAGCGCCCGGTTCGCCTGGCCATGCGTCTCATCCAGCACCAGCATGCGGAACAACTCGACCGCATTGGCCAGGTTGCGCTCGTAGTCGCCTTCCGCGGCGGCGACCACGGACGGGGTCATGAAGTCATTCTGCGAGGCCGCGACCTGCATCACGAAGCCGCTGCGGAACAGCTCGGCCACCAGAGGCTCGAACACGACGTTGACAGCGAAATACTGCTCAAGGTAGTCGGTGGCACCCCCGATCGTCTCGACGGCCCGGCGCACGCCCTGCCAGGTCGGGTCCTCCATCCAGTGCGCCTTGCCGGCGTCCTGGTCAAAGCCCTCCAGATCCATCCCGAGTTCGCCGAGATATAGCGTCAGATCCTGAGCAAAGCGCAGCTTGTACGACGAGTTGGTCAGCACGGCGTTGTTGATCATCTGCGTGTAGCCGTAGCGCTGCGCCTGCATCGTCGCCATGCCAAGGCCGAACTCGGCATGCTTGTAGGCGCCCAGGTGGTCTTGCAGCACCTTGACCCACGCCTTGTCGAAGCGCTTCACCGCGCCCGAGCGGCGACCGTTCTCGACCACGTTGGCGATCATGCCGACAATGGTGGACTGCCGCTGGTAGTGCGTGCGCTCCCACTCCTGATCGACGGCGCGGAACACATGCCAATCGGAGCTTTTGGCCACCGTCCAGCTCTCGCTATAGGTCGGCGTGCCGTCGGCGAACGAGATGATCCAATCCTGCAGCAAGTGCCGTTTCGGGTCCGGCTGGACGTCAACCGTCATGTCTTCGTAGTGCGAGGCCTTGCGGCCCTTCGGGGTGAAGTAGTTGTACTTGCGGCTGTTCGACCCGGCGAACGTGGCGGAGCCGGCTGCGGCGGACTTCCGCGGTGCGGATGGTTCCTGGGTGGCGCTCATCTGGACTTTCCTTTATTGCTGTCAGCGCGTTGCCGGCGTGAACTTGTCGAAGTAAATCCGCTCCGGCTCGACCCCGGCCATCTGCAGGACGGGCAGCACGGCGTCGATCATCGGCGGCGGGCCGCAGGAGTAGGCGTCCATGTCGCCCTGCAACGCCTCGCTTCGCAGCGTCCGGGCCACGACCTCGTGGATGAAGCCGGTCTCGCCCTCCCAGCCATCCTCCGCCCCAGCGTGCGACAGAGCCGGGATGAACCGGAAATCCGGCAGCTTGGCTGCGTGCGCCGCGAACTCCTCCAGCAGGAACAGGTCGGCCCGGGTGCGCGCGCCGTAGAAGAAGCGGATCGGCCGCTGCTCGCCGCTCCCGACATGGTCGCTCAGAATCGACCAAAGCGGCGACATGCCGGACCCGCCGCCGATCAGGATCAGCGGCCCGGTGCGCCCCTCGCGGCGGAAGCAGGTGCCGTATGGCCCCTTGGCGACGATGGCGTCGCCGGGCTTGAGGACGCCGGACAGCAAGGCGGAGAACGCGCCGTTCGGATATTGCTTGATGATGAAGGCGAGCTTCGTGCCGCCATCGGGCGGGCTGGCCATCGAGTAGGCGCGGGTGACGCCGTGGCCCGGCACCTCCAAATCCACGTATTGGCCCGCCCAGAAGCGGATGGGCGACGCCAGCTCGATGGTGAGCTTGCAGATGTCATAGGTGAGCGGCTCGATGGCGGTGACTGCGCCGGGAAACGACTTCACCGCGATGGAGCGGCTCAGCAGATCCTCGTCATAGTTCAGCAGCTCGATCGTGAGGTCGCTGAAGGCCAGCGTCCGGCACAGCAGGATGTGGTCGGTCTCGCGCTCCGATTCCATCAGCGCGAAGGTCGAGTACTTCAACAGCTCGATGTCGCCGTCGATCAGCAGGGACTTGCAGCTTGCGCACTGGCCCTCCCAGGGCCATTCAGTTCTGCCGTAGCGGGCTGGACGTGAGCGGCGGCGAGGTGATGTAACAGCGGTATGGAGGCGGCTTTCCAGCTTCGTAGAGGTCGCCCTGTGCCATTTGCTGTCCTGCTTGCC
>JAABUQ010009822.1_pt1 | contig 12777 bp, 10 predicted proteins | sample 5560001 | NCBI WGS metagenome assembly JAABUQ01 (sample SAMN10711888, study PRJNA513371) | rock metagenome | isolation source: Antarctica rocks | place: Antarctica: Victoria Land, Finger Mt nord | collected 2015-12-18 | reverse complement strand
TGTCCGAGCTGGCGCTGGATGACCAACAGTGGAACGCCCTCGCGCGACATCTCCACAGCGTGCGCGTGACGCAGTTGATGCGGAGCAAACCGTCGTCGTACCCCAGCGCGAGCGGCTGTCTCGTGCAGTTGGGTCCGGACGCCGGCCGGGGCCCACTGCCGTCCGCGGGTTCGGACCGCGCAGGATGCAGAACAGCGCTCCGCCCGGCAGCATGGAGCGCAGCCTGAGCCACGGACTGAGCTGCTCCCAGCCCCAGCGGTCCATCCCGACCTCACGGCGCTTGCCGCCTTTGCCATGGCGTACCAGGATCGCCCCTCGGCCAGCGTCGAGGTCGCTCTCGGCCAACGCAAGTGCCTCGCTTATCCGTAACCCGGGGCGCCATAGCAGGACGATCAGGCCGCGCAGCCTGGTCCCGTCGGCGTCGCCACCAGCGGCGCGCATCACGGCGATTATCTCCTCGACCGTCGGTGGGTAGCCCGGTCCGCCGGCGCCGGGCGGTCGCGATGCTTTGTGACCGTCTCGGCGTCAGCGAGCGCTGGGCCTGCAAGGTGGTTGGGCAGCATCGCTCGACGCAGCGCCGGGAGCCCGAGCGGCTGAGCGGCTGCTTGGTGAGGGCAAGACGCTTCCAAGCTGCGCACGCAGGCGGTCACGCTGGCGGCTGCGGACGATTTGGCGTTGCGCGCGCAGCTGAGGGCGTTCTCGAAGGATCGTCCGCGGTGGGGGTACCGTCGCGCGCATCATCATCTGCGCCAGGACTGCTGAAGCCCAGCTTCGTGCCAACCGCCGTCGGACACTCGATCCTCACCGCCACCTGGCACATGCTCCAGACCGGCGAGCTACACCGCGAGCTCGGCGGCGACTACTACACCCGCCAGAACCCCGACCGCACCACCAAACGCCTCGTCCGACAACTCAAACGCTCGGCCACCACGTCACGCTCAAGCCCCGGGAGGTCGCCGCCTGACGTGATTTCGTTTCAGTTTTCTTGGCCGGCGTCGCCGGCCTCCCGGGTCGGGTGAAAATGGTGGAGGATGTGCGGCGTTGCTTGCTGACGTCGCGTTTTTCTTGGTGCTTTGAGCCCGTGTTTCAGTTTGACTTGGGGACCTCGCCCGGATCCCGGGCCTGCCGCTGCGAGTGCGCTCACTAGAGTCGTCTGTTTCCGAGGTCCTGTGCGAGCAACGATCGTTCTGTTCTCGAGCGGGAGGTCGTGATGGATGTGATGGTGGCGCGCCAGGCCGCGCTGGATGTGCACACAAGGCGAGCGTGACCGCGTGTGCGCGGGTCCCGGGCGTGGATGGCGTGCGGGTCCAGCAGGTGAAGCAGTTCAAGACGACGGTCGGTGGGCTGCTGGTGCTCTCTGACTGGCTGAAGGCGCACGGGGTCACTGATGTCGTGATGGAGGCCACCGGCGATTACTGGAAGCCCGTCGTGCGCCACGAGGCGCTGTCTGATCGGGTGGGATGAAAGGACCCACCGGGCGGCCCGTCGCAGCGGGCTGCGTGAAGCTGGGGGCAGCCTGACCCCGGAGGCGCGGGTGAGGGCGAGAGCAGCCCCGACAACGACGAGGCGGATCGGCACTGCCAGACGCTCCGGGCTCGGCAAGCAAGGCAGAAAGGCGTAACGCGCAGTGAACCAGTGGTGGAACCCCCTCAAGTCCAGTTCTCGGCTCCAATCTGGCGGATATGGGCCGAGCAGGCAGCGCGCGCACGCTCCTGATGGGGAGCACGCGACTCCGACGGTCGGTCAACCGGGCCGACCGGGAGGCCACGAGGAAAGGCTGCGGCGTACTCGTGGCGAGGCTGTCAGGGGAAAAGCTGGTCGCCGACCCTGCCGACCGATCGACAGTGAACGTGGGAACCATCCGGTGCTGCCCGATCCCGCTTGTGCGGGTGGGCAGGCCCGTCGTCGGCTGATGGCATCGGGATGGGGCGGAGCCTTCGTAGTAGTCCGAGGACGGGAGAGCCGTCCACATGGCGAAGGGAGGCAGCAGGCTTGCAGAGTGGGCCTGGAAGGCGAGGAGGTCGTCGTTGAATAGCGACGCGCCGTTGCCTGAGCCGAAGATGGCGCAGGAGCGGGTACTCGGGATCCAGCGCAAGCTGCACAAGTGGGCGACAGATGACCAGGACCGGAGGTTTGGCGACCTCCATAACCTCGTCTGTGACCCGGCCATGCTGTTGGTGGCTTGGGAGCGGGTGAGGACCAACCGAGGGTCGCGCTCAGCGGGCGTGGACGGCGAGACCGCCTACTACGTCGAGAAGGTGCTGGGCGTCGAGAAGTTCTTGGCCTCACTCCGCGAGGAGCTGCGGTCCGGGAGCTTTCGGCCCGATGCGGTCAAGCAGCGCTCGATCCCCAAGCGTGGCGGCAAGCTGCGCTACCTGGGGATCGCGACGGTGCGCGACCGGGTCGTGCAGGCCGCCCTCAAGCTGGTGCTCGAGCCGATCTTCGAGGTTGACTTTGAGCCCTGCTCCTATGGGTTTCGGCCGGGACGCCGAGCGACGGGACCGACATCAGTGCTTGTCGCCGAGCAGGAGTCGCAGCGCCCGAAGCCCCGAGCGCTGGGTCATCTGGACGTGCCAGTAGGTCGCCTCCTCGCGGCTCATCGCCGTCACGCCGGCGACGACTCGGTCGATGCGGTCGACGCGTCGCAGCGGCTTCGTCGCGCGGACGAGCACCTCGAGCTGAGCGCCGGTGGCCTGGTCGAGCTCGATCGGCGTAGCGGCGCCCCACGCGCGGGAGCTGACGCCGCGCTCGCGGACCAGCTCGTGCACCGCGCCGATGACGCGCGGGACGCGAAAGCCTTCGAGGCGGGTCTCCCGCTCGCGCGCTGAAAGGTCGGTCGCCGAGAGGCGCAGCGCCGCGACCCTGCCGTCGTCGTCGCGCTCGAGGGCGAGCTGGAAGTGCTCTCGGCGTCCGTTGGCGGTCGCTGAGGCCATCAGGACGGGGGTTCCAGCGCGAGGCGGACCGTGGCCTTGGACGGACCGACGTTCGCCGCCTGCGCGACCAGGTCGTCGATCGCCGGGGCGCCGTGCGCGAGCGGTCTCGGGAAGGTCGCGGTGAGCGTCGCGTCGATCCCGGCCGGTCTCCCGGTAGTCAGTGCGTGGACGGCTTGGCGCAACGGCTGCCACTCCGCCAAGGACCCCGAGAACTCAATCCGCACGCTGTCCAGCGGCCCCGCTAGCTGCACTACGGCGGTCAGCTTGACGTGGAGCTCGGCTCCCGCCGGCGGCGGGCTGGCAAGGCACGCGACGAGACGACCGAGCTCACCGCCCGCGGCCGGCCCGTTCTCGCTGATCGACACGCTCACCGCCGCCAGCTCAAGACCGGGGCGCTCCGCCGCCTCCTTGAGAACCTGGCCGAGCGCGTGCCCGGTCGCACCGCTCGCCTGCACGCTCGCGCCCCTGGGGGACTGCTCCGCATGAGCGTCATCAAACTCGATCTCCGTGTCATCCCCCAGCCCCGTCGCGGTCCCGGCCGCCGCGCCCGGGGCGGGCGCCGTGCCCGCAGGATGCAGGTAGGTGTCCGGCGCGATCCGGTAGGACCGCGCGGCCCCACGCTGCGCGGTCGCCCAGCCGGAGTCGCCGCTCTCGCCAGCGTCGTGGTACTCCCACGCCCCGTTGAGCACCCCGGCGCGCAGCATCTCCCGCACGCGGCCCGAGTCGAGGACGATCGGTAGATCGGTCCGCGTAGCGAACGTCTCGAGCAGCTTCTGCGTCGTGATGCCGCCCTCAAGCTGTCTTCCGAGCTTCGCTGCGAGCAGCGCCGGGTCGGGGATCGGGTCGCCGCTGGCCAGCAGCTTGTGATCCCGCGCGAGGTGGTCCTCGATCGCTTGCGTCTGGTTGGGTTTCAGCGACGCCTGTGTAACCACCGGGAGCATCGTCGCCTCCAGGCGCGGGGGCTGCCCGTCTGGAACATAGAGCACGCTCATCAGGCTGCACACGGCGATCCTCGCCATCACGGCGGCCTCGCTGCGCATCCCGTGCGCCTCCTGGATCTTCTCCGCGCCGAGGTGCGAGAGCGCACCCGCGTCCTCGACGAGCGCCTCGAGCGCGACGAGGCGGCGAGTTGCCTGCGCCATCGGCGCGAAGCGCTCCGCGGCAGGCGCGATCAGCACGAGACGGTTGCGGTTCTGGCGGATCCCGCCGTCCGGGGCCCGCTCCCACGTATCGCGGACGAAGTCCGGGGCGTCCGCTGCCGGATCCCCGATCCCCTTCGCGGGCGAGAAGCGGCTCCAGTGAAACAGAACGAGCGTGGCACGGTCTGACTTGTCGAGCACCTTTGCGTCCGCCCACGTCGGATGCACATGGAAGGCCGCCGGCTTGAAGGCGTCCTGCAAGAGCTCCTGGGCGCGCTTCTCCACTTGGCTAGCGGTTACCTCGAGCTCGTGCTGGGCGATGATGCGCCGCAGCGTGACCTCCTCGCTGAAGCGCAGCCCGCTGGCGCTGTCGTGCATGTACCACGCTCGCTCACGCAGATCCTCAAGCGCCCGCAGCAAGCGATTCGGATCGACCGTGGGAGCGAGCACGGCGCCGAGCGCGCCGGCCTCCGCCACGCCGGGCGTGTCCCGGGTCAGTGAGTAGAGGAAGACCGTCGTCGCGAGACGCTCGGCCAGCGGCTGGTCGTCGCTGCGCTCGCCGTCGATTGCCTGCGCGTTCGCGCGTGCGGCCCCCGCGGGGCTGAAGACATCGGCGCGCACGACGTTCTCGAAGCGCGACCGGTCGAGGCGGCTCGTCAGATCCTCGACCGTGTCCTTGTCTCGCAGCGACAGGTGGTGCGGATGCAGGAGCGCCGCGGTCTGAGCGTCACCGCGTTCCCACGCACCTCGCACCGAGCGAGCCAGGAGCCGCAGCGCGCCGCGTGTGCGCTGGAATCCTGGGATCGTCGAGAGGCGCTTGTCGAGGACGACGAGAAGATCAGGGTGAAACGGGAACGCCTCGCGAAGCTCCCCGACCCAGGCGGCGCTGCACATGCGCTCGGGAAGCGGCAGACCGGCGTCGAGCGCCTCGCGGGCGTGCTCCGCGTAGGCCCGCGCCACCGCATCGGCCGCGAAGCGATCCACGCTCGCGAACAGGCGCGCCGCAAGGATCTGCGGCAGGTCTGACTCCTCACTCGGGCGCAAGGTGCGAGCCCGGCGGCTGACGAGATCCGACGTGCCCTGCAGCGCCTGCGCGAGCTCCGCGGTCTCGTCGCCGAAGACATCCGCCAAGCCCGTCGCCGTGAGCACGAGACACGCGTCGTCGCGGCTCGAGACAGCCTCCATCAACGACATCAGGAAGCTCATCGTCTGCTTGGCCAGGTTCGAGTCGCCGACCGTCTTCGCCGCGGCGGTCGCGAGGTAACGCGCGAGCTCATCGACGAGGATCAGGTTCCGCGCTGAGAGACCGAGCACAGCTGCCAGCTGGTCGCTACCGGGGGCGCTCAGCGACCGGTCCTCGGCTGCGACGAGCGCATACCCCGCCTCGCCGGCGAGCTGGAGCGCCAGATGACCCCAGATCGTCTGCGGCACGATCCCTTCCGCCTGAGGAAACGCGGTCGCTCCGACGCTCGTACCGACGAAGACACCAATCGCCGGCGGCGTAGCGAGGAGCAACTGAGGATCGAGGAACCGAGCAGCTTCGGACGCCGGCAGGCCGCCCCTCGCGGCATGAAAGAGCGCGATCAGGTTGTGGGTCTTACCCCCACCGAGGCTCGTCTCCAAGCGCAGAATCGGAGCCTCGTCGCTCCGCTTGCCCGAGAGCCGGCCGAAAACGGCCTCAAGCATCTGGCGCAAACCGAGCGACGGGAACGTCTGGGCGAAGAACCTGGCCGGCTCACCGTAGACGGCCGGCGCGACGGCACGCACGACATCGTCGAGGTTTGCCGCGAAGACCGCGTCGACCAGCGCACCGTCGAGGACGTCCTCGCGGGGAACGACGGTCTTGGACAGCGGAGCGGGGATCACGATGAGCACGGCCACGACGGGCACCAAACGTCCAGAGCGTGATCTTGACAGGCGACCAAGACCCGGGAGCGTTGGCGGGGCTCGGTGGCGGTTTACTGAGGCCTTCGTTGAGGCCCAAAGCGGCTGAGCCGGACCCCGCCGAGCCCCTGCTACTGGCGGCTGCGCTGGTCGCCAGCGCCTACCGCCAAACGTCGACCTCGAGGCTGGGGTCATCGCTCGAAGCCGGTAGTGGCAAGACCGCAATCCTGATCGTTGCGCTTGTCGCGGCAACGGGCCTAGTCGCGGTAGGGACCGCCCTTTCGGGCGGCCCCCCGCGCAGATCCCAGCGTGCGCGTTAACGCACTGGGCTCCTGCCTTGGGTGGTGGCGGCGAATCGCGCGTTGGGGAAGGGGTGCATGCGTTTGGGGGGTGGGAGCCATCGGGCGCTGATCCGCCGCATCCGCGTCCAGGGCATCCGGTGTCGCTGGCTGCGCCTTCGAAGCGCGCGCAGCCAGTGTCGGGTGACCTCGTTGTAGAAGCGGTTGATCCGGTCGCTGTTGCCGGGCACGAGAGCTTCGCCCGGCGACGACCCGGCTTACCATACGTTCCTGCTCCATTACTACCGGAGGCCTGCTCGAAGGGGCTCAGGCGGAGCCTGGGCATCCAACGACACGGGGGGTGTCACGACCGCATCGAGCGGAAAGCGGCAGCGGGGGACGTCCGTTCCGGAGGCTCGCGAGAGTGCCGGATGTTCGTGGAAAGCGGCACTCTCGGATTTGGCGCGATTCCGATCGTCCGCCCCGCCGCCGACCGCGCCCGAGCCGCACGATCGGAAGGTCGCCATCGGACTCGTCCGGGTGTACGGCCGGGCGGTGGCGAATGCAATCGTCCGGGCCGGCACCGCCAGGCGCGCTCGTCGCCGGTAGCAGGGCCCACGCCCCGACCGGCAAATCGAGCGCGGTACCTATGCAGGCGCCGCCGCTGCCGATCCGGCCGTAGCGCTTGGGTTTGGACGAACCTGATCGTCGACCGGGGCGATCACTGGGGCCGAACCGGGCGATCCAGATGTCGCCAACCGGTCGCCCGCTGGTCATCCGGCCATCGCAGCAAAGCGATCGCCCGAGCGCGCAACCGACCGATGGCCTCATCGCGCTGCGCTCAATCGGCTGTGGCGTCGCCCGTTCTCGGAACGACATGCTGTCCGTCGAAGATCCACCGCTGGACATCTCGTCCGCTGAACATGCGCCGGATGCTCCCGTCGAGCGTCTTGAGGACGAGTTCTGCGGCGAGGCCACCAACAGCGTCGCCGACTACGTGCTCCGTTGTGACCGTTGCGACGTTGAGCTTCCAGGTCCAGGCGAGGACGCGCACCGCCGGCTGGCCGGGGAGGTGGAGCCAGGTTGGCTCCGAGAACGGGTTCCTCCGACCGAGCTCGGCATCGCCTCCGAGCGGGACTAAGGGAGCGGGCATAAATTACGCGCAGGATTCTGGGTGGGTCGGTAGAACAACGGGTGCGTGCGTGATGTTGAGGCTCAGATCGCGGAGCGTTTCCGGTTGTTGGGGCCGGAGTTGAACGAGCGTCAGCGGCGGGCGTTCGCGGCGTCGGAGGCGAGGACGTTCGGGCGGGGTGGGATCGCCGCGGCGGCGCGGGCTTGTGGGCTGGCGGAGAACACGGTCCGTCGGGGGCTGCGTGAGCTCTCAGAGGAGCGCTTGGAGGTGGGTCGGGTGCGGAAGGCCGGCGCGGGGCGCCCGGCTGCTGAGCACTCAGACCCTGAGCTGTTAGACGCGCTGCGGGCGTTGGTGTCCAGCGACACGCGCGGGGATCCCGAGCGAGTGCTGCTCTGGACGTCGAAGAGCTCGCGGAACCTCGCGGCGGAGCTGACCGAGCAGGGCCATCCGGTCGGATTTCGGACCGTTCCGAAGCTGCTGCGCAAGCTTGGGTTCAGCTTGCAGTCGGCGCGCAAGACGTTGGAGGGCAAGCAGCACCCCGATCGTGATGCCCAGTTCCGGCATATCAACGACACCGTCAGCGCGGCGATCGCCGCCGGGCAGCCAGCGATCAGCATCGATACCAAGAAGAAGGAGCTCATCGGCGAGTTCAAGACCCCGGGCCGCGAGTGGTATCCGGCTGGGAGGGCTCCCAGGGTCAATACATACGATTTCCCGAGCTTGGCCAAGGGCAAGGCGATCCCCTACGGCGTCTATGACATCGCTGATGACTCAGCGATGGTGTCGGTCGGGATCGATCGGGACACCGCCCAGTTCTCGGTCGCGGCGGTCCGGGCGTGGTGGGAGCAGTTCGGTCACCTCCGCTACCCCGAAGCGCGGCAGCTCGTGATCACCGCCGACTGCGGCGGCTCCAACGGCAACCGCACCCGCCTGTGGAAGACCGAGCTGCAACGCTTCGCCAACCACACCGGGCTCCAGATCATCGTCTGCCACTTCCCGCCCGGCACCAGCAAGTGGAACAAAATCGAGCACCGCTTGTTCAGCTTCATCTCCAAGAACTGGCGCGGGCAACCCTTAGTCTCCCACCAGGTGATCATCAGCCTGATCGCCGCCACGACAACCAGCACCGGGCTCCAAGTCAACGGCCGCCTCGACGAGAACGACTACCCAAAGTCGAGGTCACCGCCGCCGAACTCGCGGCGGTCAACCTCACCCGCCACTCCTTCCACGGCGAATGGAACTACTCCATCAACCCATCATCTAATTGATGGACGAGCCCTAAGGCGTAATCCTCACTGAGCTGGCTCATGAGCAGCGGATAAAACTCGCTGAATTCTCCCGCCTGATCACTCAAGCGGATCGCTTTGGTCTGCGTGGTTGCGACCGCGGCGCGATCAATGAGGTGAGCCTCATTCTCTGGGATATCCCACGAGATCGAGGGCAAGCTCGTCTGACCGGTGATTCTCAGGGTCAGCACAACGCGCCGAACGAAGCCTTCCCAGTCCTCGTTACTCGGTGGCCGGAGAACGGCGAGTTGGACGGCCTTCCCGGCTGCATACGTGACTGCGGGCTTCGTGAAGCCCACGGTGGTGACGATGAACGCTTCATCCGCTCCCAGGTCTTCGACCGCCGCCCAAAAATTCCGGACGAGCGGCAGGCCAACCTTCTTCGCGTAGTCCTTGGCCTCGATAAGCACCCGCTGGCGGTCGTCCCCAACGATCACGTCGATTTGATGACGGGCCCCGGTCGCCCCGCGCAACCGAAGGTCGTGGACAGTGGTGTCTGCCATGAGCTGCTTGAACACGATCGCCGCGAGGCGCTCATACTTGCTCCCGCGCTTCAACTTCTCCTCGGCGACCAGCCGCTCATACGCGAGGTCGATTCGTTCGCTCATCGCCGCGTCTTGCCGGGTTGACCAGCTCTCACGGGGCGCCGGGACATCGGCGTCAGCCTATTCGACGACGACGTCCTGATTGCACATCACCTCGGCTCGGGCCCAGGGAGTCCGGGGCGTTCGCTAGTCATCGGCTCGTGCCGAACTGTCTCGATTTCCTCGTTGCGCTCGATGAGCACATCGCGAGCAGGACCCTCGGTTCCGTCAGGTATGCGCATGAACTGTACGAGGGCTGCAGGGGCCCGCGTCTGTCAGCGGAAATCAGTCAACGCCAACCCTGGGGCGCCTGAACAATGGATTGCCGACACGCCAGTCGTGCGACGCGCGCGTGACGAGGCGGAGTTACCGAGGGGCCGACCGCTTGATGTTCGCCGCCGCGGGCGGACACGTACGTGTCGGGGCCGCCGGTGAGGCCGCGTGTTGGAAGCGCCGCCGGGCCGCGTACGCTCAGAAACCGTGGCCGCCGCGGACATCAACGCGCTCGACATCACCACGCTCGACTCCCTTGGGTTCGCGGCGCTGATCGCCGCCGGCGAGACCGTCGTCGAACGCAAGGAGAGGCCGCCGAAGGAGGGCTTAGGGCCGAGCGTCGCCGCCTACGCGAACACCGGGGGAGGGTGGCTGTTGCTTGGCGTCAGCAATGCGGGCGACGCCGTCGGCTGGAAGCCTCCGGGCCGCGCAGAGCTCCACGACTGGCTCCGGACGGTGCTTCGTGAGGCGATCGACCCGCTTCCCCTGTTCAACTGCAAGCCCGTCGAGCACAACGGCCATTCGGTCGCCGCGATCCGGGTCTATCCGGGCACCCCGCCTTACGTGCTCCGCACGAGCGGTTGCGTGTACGTCCGTGAGCCCGGCGGCAAGAACCCGATTCGCACGCAGGCGCAGCTCCTGGCGTTCGTCCGCCAGAACGGCGAGACGGAAGCGACGGCTGCCGCGCGCCTGGAGCTCAGCCGAGGGCTCGGCCTACGTCTTCACGCGGACAGCGACCCACCGGCAGTGCCCAGCCAAACGCATACTGCGCGATGGGTGATGACCGGAACGCCGCAGGTGGTGCCGATGGACTTCGCGGCTCGCGCACTCATGGAATCAGCCATTCGCGCAGCGGACACGCGGTTGGTCGCAGTGCTTCAAAGGCAGACTCTGCATCCTCACTCCCAGCCGCCGGGTGCGGCAGGCCAGGCGTTCGTGATCGAGGGGCAATCCACCGTGAGCGGCATGTTCATGCGCCTCATCGTTACGGCCGCCGGGACGGTCGCGGCGACGCTCGCCGAGAGCCTCAGACGGCCCATGTTTCACACGGGGCAGATCGCCGACATCCGCCTCGCGTCGCTGCTGAACCTAGTGTTTGGCACGCTCAGCGACCTCGACGCGACCGGACGAGGCCTCTTCCATCTCTCACTACACGTGGAGCCCACCGCGCCCGGTGCCGACCACGTCATCACGTTCGGGAGCGCTAATCAGGGATATGCGATGAGCACGGCTCAGTCGTTGGAATGGAACGGTGAGGTGCTGCTGCCCGTTTCCGATGAATCGATAGCTGAGACCGCCGAGCGAATGATGCGGGCAATCGCGCGCGAGGCCGGAATCACGTACTGGGAGCCGGAGCCGGCGTGAGCCCTCGTGTCGGCGGTGAGGTCGGCCATCGCGCGCCGCCTCCGGCGACGAGCGCGTGTCCGCCTATGCCCCTCGCCGCGATCGCATTGGTCTGCCAGCCAGGCGCTCGAGCCGACGAGTCCGACGGCGACCGAACGCGTGCCACGGTGGTGTCGACTCCCATTGCTGCTTCAGGTCAGAGTCAACTGAGCGTGCGGCCGTGAGTATGGAATCAGGGCCGCGGGCCAGCGGCTGTTCGCGCCCATTCATCGAGTTGCCGGACGTCATCCTCACTGCCCTCGAGCCCAAAGACCTGTTCGCAAATCAGGCGGCGGTCGTCTGGACTGACCAGTAAGCGCTGCGCCATCCGCGGTGCAGCGTTATCTCCTGCGAGCGCGGCTACTCCCGTCCACCAATGAATCGACTCAACGCCGTTTCGCCCCGCAAGGGCACTGCAGAGCCACGAGAACTGGGCCAGCTGGTGGAGAGCTGCCTCCAAGAGTGGTGCGACTTCAGGATGGTTTTCAGCGCACGTATCACTCGAAGCCATCAAAGCTGCGGCATGCCAGAAGATGCTGAGCTTGAGCCGCTTACCAAAGCGCGCGAGTTCGAGCGCGCCGGCGAAGCGATCAGCAGAGGACAGCCGCGCAGCCGGAAGTGGTTCGCCCTCTTTCGTGCGAGTGTCCCAAAGCTCGCGAACGACGGTAAAGCGTTCCAGTACGCGACAGCGCCAGCTATGAGCACAAGCACTGAGGCGAGCCAGCGTGGAGAGTTACTCCACTCCGCGTAGCTCGCCGCACTCCGACCCCAGTTGAGGTCGACGAGGGCCGCGAGATATCGACACTCATCCCGAACGAGCGGCTCCGGCCCGAACTGGACAACCGGGAGAAGGGTCGCGAGGCGACGCTCGAGACACCGCACCAGCTCAAACTCGAGCTGCCGAAAACGCTCTGTATCGATCTCGGGCCCCGGAGCGTCGCTCTCAGCTGACGCGATCGCCTCACGCGCAGCCTCGCTAAAGCCGCGTCGCTCGTGCCTGAGAAGATCGGTCGCTCGGATGAGGTCGGTGTCGGCTAGGTATCCAACGAGTCGAGCTCGAAGCCCGTCAACGGGCCGGGCCATCCGCGCTGACGGCGGGGGTTCTTCCGGGAGAGAGCCCTTGGGCTCCGATCCAAGCGGGCTCTGCTCGTCAGCGACCGTCGGCTCGACGCGACGCCGATGGTGCGCGAGGATGTCTTCATACAACGTCTGAACGACCGACTCGGGCCGGTCCGACGCCGCAGTCCGATAGAGCTTGTCGCGTATTGCTGGAGGCAGTTCCACCAAACCAATGCGAACGGTTAGCACCTTCGGAATGTCGTCCCCGTCGAGCTCTCCAGTCAGCGCTAAAGCAATCTCCCTTCGGCACCAGCGCGATCCGATGGAGGACTCGGACACCAACCGCGACTAGGAACTCGGTTGTTCCGACAGCGTCCGCTATCCGCTCGATGACCGAGTCTCCTGCCAGCAGTTCTCCCTCGTCGATCCAGACATCACAACGACGGTGGGCAAGACCGGCCGCAAGGACGCGGGCAACTGCCTTGTCCTCATGCGCGTAGCTAATAAACACGGTGGGTCGGTGCACTGCGACAACGGTATCCATAGGATCTTCGTGAGGTTCCGGGTCGAGGCCCCAGAACGAAGTAGGCGCGCCATAACGCCCGGCTGCAAATCTCTCGCCGCGCTGCCCCCGATCGCTCAGCTCCCATATTGCGCAAGTGGGCTATGTCGTTCGCTCCCCTGATCGCCCGTCGGCGCTGATCATGCGGCCGATTCACTGGTGAGGGCCTTGTAGGGATGCGGGTCGGTCGCGATCGCGCCCTCCAGCAGCCGGTAGAACAGCAGGCCGCGGTGATGAGATCGCCGGCGGTTGAAGCGGAAGGCG
>JAABUQ010009821.1_pt1 | contig 12781 bp, 16 predicted proteins | sample 5560001 | NCBI WGS metagenome assembly JAABUQ01 (sample SAMN10711888, study PRJNA513371) | rock metagenome | isolation source: Antarctica rocks | place: Antarctica: Victoria Land, Finger Mt nord | collected 2015-12-18 | reverse complement strand
AGGCGCAGCTCCAGGCGGTCGACCACCGCCAGGTCCAGCTCACCCGACAGGGTCAGATGGACGGCCCCGTCAGGATCGTGGAACTGCTCCATCTGGAACTCGAGCGCCGACATGCGAGGTGGATCCAATCGTCTCACGGCGAGACGTGAAAGGCAATGGGTGGCGCCCTGCCGGCCCCGGGCCCAGAGGGGATCATGACCGCCGCCCCGATTGGACGCGGCCGAGGCCTCAGTCAGCCACCGGCTGGCCGCGGCGATCGACCTCGGCGGCCGAGGGCCGCTCGCGCAGGCGCGCGAGCCATGCTGCGCTCTGCGGATGCTCCTGCTCTGAGGGCTGGAGCTCCGGCTTCCACGCCGGCAGGCGCACGGCCAACGGGATCGCGGCCAGATCGACCAACGAGGGCTCCTCGCCCGCCGCCATCCACGGCCCGCCGCTACGTCCCAGCAGCTCCTCCACGGTCGGCCAGCGCCGCACCAGGCGCTCGCGGAGCGTCGAGACGATCTCCGGATGGTCGGAGGCGTCCAGGCCGAAGGCCTCCTTGCGCATCGACAGGAAGAAGTTGGTGGTGAGTTCGTCGTCGACGAAGCGGAGCAGGCCGCGCGCGGCGCCGCGCGCGTCAGCGTCCTCAGGCCAGAGGGGAGAACCGGGATGCGTGTCCTCCAGCCACTCGCAGATCGCCGTGGACTCACGCACCGCCACCCCATCGACCTCCAGCACCGGAACCCGGTTGGTGGGGTTGAGCTCCCGCAGGCGCTTCGGGCGCGTGCGCGGGTCGACCTCCAGCAACTCCAGCTCCACCCCCTTCTCGGCAAAGGCGATCCGCACCTTGGCCGAGAACGGTGAGAGGCTCCAGGACCACAGGCGGGGCAGCGACATGGCGCGAGCCTACACGCCGCGGGCGAGGAGCCGCCGGGCGAGCACTGGCACACTTCGTCCGTGACCGAGCTGAGCTCTGCGCCCGCCGGAAGCGTCGATCCGACCGCGGCGAGCCCGTGGCGCGAGCCCGTGCGCGGCGGCTACCCCGATCCAGCGCTGTTCGGCCTCACCGGCCGTGACCAGCTCCAGGCGATGCTCGCCGGCCACGCTCCGCAGCCACCGATGTCGAGACTGACCGGCCTGCGGCTGTGCGCCGTCGGCAAGCGCACCGCAGCCTTCCAGATGCCGCTGAGCCAGTGGCTGGACTCGTCAAACGGCACTGTCTCAATCGGCCCGATCGCGATTCCCGCCGATGCCGCTGTGGCCTGCGCGATCCAGACTGCGCTGCCGGCAGCTACGCCCTTCTCCACCTCAGAGCTGTCGCTGCGTCTGCTCTCCCCCACCCGCCCTGGCGGCACGCTCACGGCCACGGGAAAGCTGATCGCGCTGCGGCAGACGATCGGTCTGGCCGAGGTCGCCGTCACCGACGAGCAAGGCGCGGTGCTGGCCCACGGCAGCTCGATGTGCTTCCTGCAGACCCCCCTGTCCCCGGCGCCAGAGCCGCCGGCGCTCCCCGCAGCGCGCCAGGAGGGCCCGGAGGAGCAGGACGGCGATCCCGATCCCCACCTGCGTCCCGCCGCCGGCCAGGTGCTCGGCGAGGACGTGTGGCGGACCCAGGATGGGCTGGAGGTGCTGCGGAAACAGCTGGCCGGCTCGCTGGCGCTGGCGCCGATACCACCTCACCGGGCTGACGGTCCAGAAGGCCGCTCCGGGTCGGGCCCGCTTCTCGATGCCCTGCAGCGAGTGGTTCTGCGCCCCTGCCGCCGGCCGTGTGCAGGGGGTTTCGTGGACCTGCTGGCGGAGGCGGCGCTGAGCGGCGCGATTACGACGCGCCTGCCCGCCGGCACATCGCTGGCTCCCGTGGACCTGAAGGTGAACTACCTGCGCCCGCTGCGCGCCGACGGCCGGATCGCCCACGCGAGCGGGCAGGTGGTGCATCTCGGTCGCCGGACCGCGGTTGCCACCGCCGAGGTGCATGACGGCGACGCACGGCCGGTGGCGCTGGCCACGGGCTCGGCCCTCGTTCTGGCCGGCGGCCCTGCGGCGCTGGGGCACGCGGCGCCGTGAGCCCCATCTCCGGGATTCGGCGGTGCGCCGGAGCGCTGGCGATATTCGTGGCGATCGCGCTGCTGGGCACGGGGTGCGGGGCCGGCGCGCGCCAGCTTCCCGCTCAGACCCATCCGGCCCCGCGGGTGCGCGTGGCGGGCGGCTCGCCGCGCCACGTCGCGGTGATCGTGATGGAGAACGAGGAGTACGGCGACATCGTCGGTTCACGGGCCACGCCGTACATCAACTCACTGGCCCGCGGCTCGGCGCTGGCCGAGCAGATGTACGCGACCGCGCATCCGTCGCTACCCAACTACCTGGCCCTGACCAGCGGCTCCACGCACGGGATCGCCGACGACTGCACCGGCTGCAGCGTCAGCGGGGACGGAATCGCCGGCCAGCTGCGCCGCGCCGGTCTGAGCTGGAAGGCCTACATGGAGGACATGCCCCACCCCTGCTTCATGGGCGATGGCGCGGGCGGCTACGCCAAGAAGCACGACCCGTTCATGTATTACGACACCGTCCGGAAGGACAGGGCGCAGTGCGCCGGGATCGTGCCCCTGACGCAGCTGGGCGCCGACGAGCGGGCGGGAGCGTTGCCGCGCTTCATCTGGATCACGCCGAACCTGTGCCACGACATGCACGACTGCGATCCCGCCACCGGGGACCGCTTCCTGAAGACCCTGATCCCGCCCCTGCAACGGGCGCTCGGACCGCGGAGCCTGCTGGTACTGACCTGGGACGAGGGCTCGAGCGACGACGGCTGCTGCGCTCTGGCTCACGGCGGCCACATCGCTACCGTCCTGGCCGGCTCGCTGGCTCGACCCGGCAGCCGCCTGCGCACGCCCGTCGACCAGTTCTCGGTGCTGCAGGCGATCGAGGATCTCTTCGGCCTGCCTCGTTTGGCTGGAGCCGCGTGTGCGTGCACGCCGTCCCTGGCGCCGCTGCTCAGGACCGGGACGCGCTGATCGTCTCCTCTGCCTGAGCCGGCAGGGACAGCGTCGGACCGAACTCGATTTGCAACTCGGCGCCGCCCCCGACCGCGTTGGTGGCCTCGACGAAGCCGCCGTGGGCCTCGGCCGCCTGGCGCACGATCGCCAGGCCCAGGCCCAGGCCGGAGCCGGGCTTGGCGCGGGCGTCACGCGCTCGGTGGAAGCGGTCGAAGACGAACGGCAGATCCTCCACGTGGAAGCCCGGACCGTGGTCTCGCACGATCAGCGTGCCGCCGTGCAGGGTGACTTCGATCATGCCCTCCTCAAGGCTCCACTTGGCGGCGTTGTCCAGCAGGTTGAGGACCGCCCGGGCGATCCGGTCCCCCTCCCCGCTGACCAGCGCCGGCTCCAGCGCCGCGGAGATCGCCAGCTGCGGGTAGCGCCGCCGCGTGCGGGTGATCGCCTCGGTCACGACCTCGTCGAAGCGCACGTCGGAGCGTCCCGGGCCCGGCTTGGAGCCGCGCGCCAGCTCGACGACGTCTGCCACCAGCGCGGTGAGCTCGTCGAGCTCCTCGATCATGTCCTCCCGCAGGGCGGTGCGATCCGCGGCCGAGAGCCGGGCCTCGTCGCGGAGCAGCTGCAGGTTCGCCCGCACCGAGGCGATCGGCGTGCGGAGCATGGGAGGCGTCGGCGACCAGGTTGCGCTGGGACTGGACCGAGCGCTCCAGGGCGTCGAGGGTCGTGTTTGAAGGTGCGGCCCAGACGCGCCAGCTCATCGTCGCCCTCCACCTGCAGACGCTGCTGCTCCAGCCGCTCCGGGTTGGCGGCGATGGCCTCGGCCTGGCGGGTGAAGCGGCCGATGGGGCCCAGCGCGGTGCGCGCGACCAGCACGCCCAGGAGCGCCGCCAGCACGATCCCAACTGCGGCGATCCCCAGCAGCAGCAGCAGCTCGTCGGAGAGCGTCCGGTCGACGTCTGTCATCGGCAGCGCCACGGCAATCGCGCCAGCGGGGCCCAGGCCGCGGACCAGGACGCGGATGTGCATCCCGCCCAGGTGCGCCTCGGTGAAGAAGTCTCCCCGAGCGTGACCGCCGGCGGCGAAGGCCCGCATGCGCGCATCCACGGGGATGTGGCGGCCCTGGCCGGGAGGGATGTACGTGCTGCCACCCGGGTGGATCACGGTGACGATGCCCTCGGTACCGCCGAAGCCGGGGCGGCGGCGATCCAAGGATAGGCCCTCGTCACCCACCCCGATCGGCTCGGGGCCGGGTGGCGGGCCCCCGAATCCCGGCGGCGGCTGCCTGCCCCGCGGTCCCGCAACCGAGCCCGGGACGCCCGGACCGGGGCCCGAGCCCGCGCCTCCGCCAGGCCCGCCGCGGGGAGGCACGATCCGGGCCAGCAGGCTCTCCAGTGAGTGGTCGAGCTGGCCACGCAGCTCGGACTTCGTCCCCGCGTAGGCCGCGAGCGTGACCGCGATCACCGCCAGCGCTACAGCGATGCCCGCGGCGACGGCCAGTTGGGCCCGGAGCGTCATGTCAGCGCTCCGACCTTCTCGGGCTCGCGCAGTGCACACCCGACCCCGCGCACGGTGTGGATCTCCGACCGGGAGCCAGCCAGCTCCAGCTTGCGACGCAGGTAACCGATGTAGACCCGCAGCGCGTTGGAGATGGGGCCAAAGTCATAGCCCCACACGCGGTCGTAGATCAGGCTGTGGGGCAGCACCCGCCGCGGGTTGAGCATCAGCAGCTCCAGCAGCTGGTACTCGGTGCGTGTCAGCTCCACGAACTGCTCGTCCACGCGCACGCCGTGGCGAGCGGGATCCAGTCGCGGCTCGCCGAAGGACATGCTGCCGGCGTCGTCCAGGCCCCCGCCGGCGCGGCGCAGCAGCGCCCGCAGACGCGCCTGGAGCTCGTCGATGTCGAAGGGCTTGACCAGGTAGTCGTCGGTGCCGGCGTCGGGGCCGTCGATGCGATCGCTCACGGCGTCCCGTGCGGTCAGCATCAGCACGGGCACACGATTGCCCTCGCGCCGCAGCATCCGGCAGACATCGAGTCCGTCGATGTCCGGCAGGCCAATGTCCAGGACGATCGCGTCGGGCGCCAGCGTCCCCACCTCCGTGAGCGCGTGGGCGCCCGACTCGGCCAGGCGCACCTCGTACCCGGACAGCGAGAGCACGCGTCTGAGCACCTCGCGCAGCGCCCGGTCATCGTCTACCACCAGCAGCCTCATGCGCTGATTGTGCCGCCGCCGCCGCCGGCGGCGAGGACGAGCTATTCCTACGTTCTGCTTAGAGGCGGTCGAGGCTCACTCGGGCGCGCGGCCCGCCTGCCGCTGGCGCAGCACCGCCGCCAGAATCCCGTTCACGAATCCCGGGGCGTCCGCGCCGCAGAAGCGCTTGGCGGTCTCCACCGCCTCGTCAATCGCGCCCTCCGGAGGGATCGCGTGCTCGCCGGGCAGCGTGTCACCGTAGAGCAGCTCGGCCAGGCCGCCGCGCAGGATCGAGCGCTCCAGCGGTGCGATCCGTTGCAGCGACCAGCCGGTGGAGTGGGTGCTGATGAGCTCGTCGAGCTCGGGCTGATGCTGGCACACGAGCTCGGCCAGAGCGCGCGTGAATGCGTGCGTGTCCCGGGGGAAGGTCTCCTCCAGCGGACGCCCCAGCAGGTCGCTCTGGTAGAGGGCCCAGATCGCGGCGCGCCGCTGCTCGGTCCTACGCACGGGAAACGTATTCGCCCGAGCGCGTGTCCACCCGGACCGAGTCGCCGACGTCGATGAACAACGGCACCTGGATCCGGGTGCCCGTCTCCAGCACCGCCGGCTTGGTGCCGCCGCCGGAGGCGGTGTCCCCGCGCAGACCGGGGTCGGTCTGAGCAATCTTCAGATCCAGCGCGCTCGGCAGCTGCACGTCTGCCGGCTCGTCGTCGATGTAGAGGATCTCGACCTCGTCGGACTCCCGCATCCACCGCAGCCCCTCGGCGATCGTCGTCTCGGGAATCGTGAGCTGCTCGTAGCTCTCACTGTCCATGAAGTGGGCATCGGAGCCGTCGCGGTAGAGGTACTGCATGCGCCGCATCTCGGTCCGCACCGGCCGGAACTTCTCCCCGGCGCGAAAGGTGCGGTCGATCACCGCGCCGTCGCTGGCGCGGCGCAGCTTGGTGCGCACGAACGCCCCGCCCTTGCCGGGCTTGACGTGCTGGAACTCGAGGATCTTGAAGATCGTGCCATCGACGTCGATGTGGCTGCCGTTGCGGAACTGATTGGTGGTGATCACGCGGCTGGTGAGCTTAGCGTGGAGGCGTGGATCAGCCGAGGACCCGCATCTCCTTGGAGACCGAGGTGAGGATCTCGCAGCCCCCCCCGGTGACGAGCAGCAGGTCCTCGGTTCTCACCCCCAGCTCGCCCGGCAGGTACACCCCCGGCTCTACGGTCACGATGTTGCCGGCCTCCAGGTGGTCCTCGGAGCGCTGGGAGAGACGCGGGGCCTCGTGGATCTCCAGCCCGACTCCGTGGCCGAGGCCGTGGCCGAAGCGCTCGCCGTACCCTGCCTGCTCGATCACCTTCCGCGCCACGGAGTCGACCTCCCGCCCGTGCGCGCCGGCGCTGACCGCCTCCAAGCCGGCGAGCTGCGCCGCCCCCACGAGCGCGTAGACCTCTCGGGCGCGCTCGCCGGGCTCCCCGGTGGCGACGGTACGGGTGCAGTCCGAGCAGTAGCCGTCAAGCTCCGCCCCCCAGTCGATCACCACCAGCTGACCGGGCTCCAGCTCCACCTCGCGCGGCTGCGCGTGGGGCAACGCCCCGTGCGGACCGGCGGCGACGATCGTCTCGAAGCTCGGCCGCCGAGCTCCGAGCTGGCGCATGTGGACCTCCAGCGCCAGGGCCACCTCCCGTTCGGTTCGTCTGACCAGACTCTCGGAGAGCAGCCGCTCGAGGGCCTCGTCGGCCAGCGCGGTGGCCGCCCGGATCCGCTGCACCTCCCCGGGATCCTTGACCGCGCGCAGCCGCTCGACGAGACCGCTGGTGGGGACGAGCTGGATCCGGTCCTCCAGCAGTTCCCGCAGCCGCCCGTGCGCGTGAACCGTGACATGGGCGCCTTCGAACCCCAACCGCACCGGACCTTCGGGAACGGCCTCGCTCACCGACTCCAGCAGATCCTGGGGGGCGCGCCGGCGCTCAAAGGCGGGACCGACCTCCTCGGCGGCCTGCTCCACGTAGCGAAAGTCCGTTACGAAGGTGCGCCTGTCGGGGCCGATCAGGGCCAGGCCGTTGGTGCCGCTGTAGCCGGTCAGGTAGCGCAGGTTGGTGAGCTCGGTCACGAGCATGCCGTCGAGCTCGGCCTCGGGCAGCAGCTCCGCCAGCCGGTCGGCGCGCTCGCTCATACACCGAGCTCCGCCTTGAGGCGCTCCAGCGCCACCCGGTACCCGTCCGCCCCCTGGCCGGCCACGTGCGTGAGGCACAGCGGCCGGATCACCGAGTGCCGCCGCCACTCTTCACGCGCGGCGATGTCTGAGAGGTGGACCTCCACGGCGGGCAGGCCCGTCAGCTCCAGCGCGTCGCGGATGGCGTAGGAGTAGTGGGTCCAGGCGCCGGGGTTCAGCACCAGCCCGTCGGCCAGATCGCGCAGCCGGTGCAGATGCTCGACGAACTCGCCCTCGTGGTTGGTGTGAAAGAATCGCAGCGTCAGTCCCAGGCCGTGGGCGACCTCGTCGATGTGGCGCTCCAGCGCCTCGAAGCTCAGCGTGCCGTAGTGGGCGGGGTCGCGGCGGCCGAGCTGGTCCAGGTTGACGCCGTGCATGATCTCTACGCGGTTGCGAACGGCCATGGCTCAGGCCAACTCTCGCACGGCCGCGATCAGTTCGCGAGGGGGGATCGTGCACCCCGGCCGCGCCCGGCCGGGACCGTCGATGAGCACGAACGGCACCGGCCCCTCCCCCAGGCGCTTCTTGTCGCGCGCGGTGGCCATCACGATCGCGTCGGGGTCGGCGCTGCCATCCAGCTCGGTGGGCAGTCCCGCGGCCCGGAAGAGCTCCTGCACCTGCGCCCTCAGCCCCTCCTGGCCGGAGAGCCGCAGCGCCGCGAGCAGGCCGAGCGCCACCGCCTCGCCATGGCGGTAACGAGCGTAGCCGGTCACGGTCTCGATCGCGTGGCCGACGGTGTGGCCGAGGTTCAGCACCTGGCGAAGGCCACCGTCGCGCTCGTCGGCGGCCACGACACGCAGCTTGGTCAGCGCGGAGGCGGCGATGACCCCGGGGTCCTCGGGCCGGGCGCCGGAGCTGACCCGCTCCCACAACCAACCGCCGGCGATCAGCGCGGTCTTGACCACCTCGGCATAGCCGGCGGCGAGCTCTGCCGGGGGAAGCGTGCCCAGCGTGGCCGGGTCCAGCAGCACCGCGGAGGGCTGGTGGTAGGCGCCAACGTAGTTCTTGGCCTCGGTCAGGTCGACGCCCGTCTTGCCCCCCAGCGAGGAGTCCACCTGGGCCACGAGCGTCGTCGGCACCTGGACGTAGCGCACGCCGCGCTGGTAGGTGGCCGCGCAGAAGCCGCCCAGGTCGCCCACGACCCCGCCGCCGAGGGCCACCACGACGTCCTGCCGGGTCATGCCGGCTCGGACCAGCTCCGTCCACACGATCTCGGCGTGGGCGATCGTCTTTGACTGCTCGCCGGGCATGATCGCGGCGCGGCCGCTGAGCGGTTCCACGGCCTCGCCGTAAAGCCGGCCGGCGTTACCGTCGGTCACCAGGAAGCGGCGGCCGTCCACAGCCTGCGGCCAGAAGCGATGCTCGGTGATCAGGCCGGAGTCGACGTAGACGGGATAGTCGCCCGAGGCGCTCGCCGCCCACAGCACCGTCGTGGTCGCGGGACGTCCCGCGATCGCCGCCAGCACGGCGGCGGTGGCGTGGCTGCGCGCAGCGGGCACGACCACGTCGGCCAAGGCGGCGTACAGGGGCTCGCGCTCCCCGTGCAGGCGCTCGAACCGAGCGCGATCGCGCGCCAGAGGCCGGCCGGTGCCGCTGACGCGCCCCCACGCCGTCTCGCGGTCGACGTCGATCCAGACGACGACGTGGCCAGTGAGCGCCTCGCGCACCCGCTCGGAGCCGATGGCGCCGCCGCCAAGGGCGAGTACCTCCGGCTCGCGCGCTTGCAGCAGCTCCAGGGTGATCCGTTCCTCTGCCTCGCGGAACGTGGCCTCGCCGTCCTGGGCGAAGATGCTCTCGATCGGACGCCCCAGGCGCTGCTCCAGGACGCTGTCCACATCGCCGGCGTGCTGGCCGGTGGCGGCGGCGATAGCGCGTGCGGCGGTCGACTTGCCGGCGCCCATGAAGCCGATGCAGACGACCTTGCTCATGCTGGCTCGCGCGCCTACCCGGCGGCTGAGTGCCAGCCGACCCGTTCCCGGTAGGCGGCCACCGCCGCCTTGACGTCGTCGATGTGGTCGCCGCCGAACTTGCGCCGGTAGGCGTCGGCCAGGACGAAGGCCACCATCGCCTCCCCCACCACGCCGGCGGCCGGCACGGTGCAGGAGTCGGTGCGCTCCCGCAGCGCCTCGGCCGGCTCGTGGGTGGAGATGTCGACCGAGCGCAGCGGCTTGGTCAGCGTCGGCAGCGGCTTCATCGCTGCCCGCACTACCAGCGGATCGCCGGTGGTCATTCCACCCTCCAGGCCGCCGGAGCGGTTGGTGTTGCGATAGAAGCCCCGCTCCTGGTCGTAGAAGATCTCGTCGTGGGCCTGCGAGCCGGGCCGGCCGGCGACCTCGAAGCCGTCCCCGAGCGAAACTCCCTTTATCGCCTGGATCGAGAGGATGGCCTGCCCGAGCCGCCCGTCGAGACGCTCCTCCCAGGACACATGCGATCCCAGGCCGGGGACGAGGCCAAACGCGCGGACCTCGAACACGCCGCCGAGCGACTCGTTGGCCTTGCGCAGCCGGTTGATCTCGGCCACCATCTGCCTGGAGGCCTCGTCGTCCAGGCAGCGCACGGGCGACTCGTCGACATGGGAGAAGTCCTCGGGACCGAGATCGTCACGGCGCGGGGCCGTGACACTCGTCACCTGTATCACATGGCTGAAGACCTGCACGTCCAGTTCCCTGAGGAAGGACTTGGCCACAGCGCCGCCGGCCACCCGCGCCGCCGTCTCCCGCGCGCTGGCTCGCTCCAGGATGTCCCGCACGTCGGTCAGCCCGTACTTCTGGGTGCCGACCAGGTCGGCGTGCCCGGGACGCGGGAGGTGAACCTCGTGGGGCAGGTCGGGGACCGGCCAGGGGTCCATCCGCTCCTCCCAGTTGGCGTAGTCCCGGTTGGCGATCTGCAGCGCGATCGGCCCGCCCAGAGTGCGCCCATGCCTGACGCCCGCGGTCACCTCCGCGCGGTCACTCTCGATCTTCATCCGCCCGCCGCGGCCGTGACCGAGCTGGCGCCGATGCAGATCGCGATCGATCGCTTCGCGCTCGATCACCAATCCAGCGGGAAATCCCTGGACGATGCAGGTCAGGCCGGGGCCGTGGGACTCGCCGGCGGTGGTGAGCTCGAGCGCCATCGCCGGTGTAGGTTAGGGAGGCGTCGTGGCGTCCGCCCGGATGGCGATGGTCCGATTGACTTGGCTAATCTGGTCTGCCCGCATCCGAGTCATGGCTAGCACCATCATCCACGTCGGCGTGCATGAGGCCAAGACGCAGCTCTCCCGCTCGATACCCATGCCGTGATCTGGTGGCTGTCCGGCGACGCCCGTCTCGGCTCTGCGGCGCGGGCCGCGATCGAGCGAGCGGGCCTCGGGGCGACGGTCAGCTCCGCCAGCGTGTGGGAGGCTGCGATCCAGCGGGCCTCGGGTCGCCTCCGCGGGCCGGAGCTCGCGGGGGCGGCCACGGCAGCCGGATTCTCGCTGCTCCCCATCGATCAGCATCATGCCCGGCTCGCCGGGGAGCTTCCCCTGCTGCATCGGGACCCCTTCGACCGGATGCTCGTCGCGCAGGCGATGATCGAGCAGCTTCCGATCGTCTCCCGGGACGCGATCATCGCCCGCTACGGCGTTCCGGTGCTCTGGTGATCGCTCAATAGCGCCCGGCGGCGTCGATCGCCAGGTGATTCCGGTCGGCGGCGACGAGCACCAGGCGGACTGATCAGCGGTTGCGCTGGTCGACCATGGCGCCGAGGCTCGGGTCATACCGCAAGGCGCCGTCCCGCCGCCGATGCCGCTCGGCGAGCGCGGGCGGCGGCGCCAGCCGACGGATACCGGTGCGCGGCGATCGCGGTGATGGCGAACTCGGCCGCGACGGTGGGGCCGCACAGCGACGGACCCCAGATGCGCTCGATCTGGTTGGGCACCAGCGAGATGATCTCGCAGTCGACCCGTCCCGGAATGCAGGTCCCGGGGCCGCTGACCGATGTCTCCGGCTGCACTGCGAACAGCACGCGGTGACCGCCCTGGAGGACGCCGAGCTCCACCAGCAGGGGCTGCTGCTTGCCCGGCAGGATGCTCAGTCGCTTCAGCGGGTCGATCGTGTTCAGGCCACCGCTCGGGTTGGTGATGGCCAGCGTGACCTGATAGGCCTGGGTGGCCCTCAGCACCGGCGGTGCGGGCTTGGGCGGTGCGGTCGGGAACTTCGTCGGCGTGGGTGAGCTGGAGTGAGTCTGGTCGCCACCTGCCGCCTGGCTCGTCCCATCGCCGCCGGCGGAGGACCCCCCGCTCGTCGTGGTCCCGCCGCTCGTCGGGGTGGTGCTCTTACCCGTGAGGACAGCGGCCCCGCTCGGCACCGGCTGCGGGCTGGTGATGGAGGACGCGGTCGGTCCGGACACTGCCTGCTGCGCGAAGGGATCCCGGGCTTGGCCCCCGAGGCGGGAGTGCGTGGCGGCGGCGCTGAGGCTGACCGCGGGCAACGCGGTGACGGGGTTAGCGGCAGCGGACATCGGCGCCGGCCTCGGTGCCGCGCTGCTGCTGTCAGGTGACTTGGAGAGCAGCAGCGGGACGGCCACCAGGGCCAGCAGGAGCACCAGCGCCACTGGCCAAAGCCGGCGTTCCCGCAGGTCGTTGACGATGGGTTGCAGAAAGCTCATGTCATCTTGGGGAGGCGATCGTGGCCGGCGCGGCCCGAACCCCGCTCGGCGTGGACATCGCCTGCGCGGATGCCGCCCTGACCCCTGCGGGTCCCGCGGTGCTCGCGCCTGCGGTCAGGCCCTCGGAGGCGGGGAGGATGTAGGTGGTGGCCGAGACGGTGGCGATGATGTGCGGAAAGCCCTCGGGCGCCGGGCCGAGGCTGATGGCATTCAGCGTCATCAGCCGTCCGCTGACCGAGACGTGGGTGTTGCCGGCCCTGACGAGCCGCTCCAGGCGGCCGAGGAAGCTCGACAGGTGAAAGAAGTTGCCGCGGAAGGTGAACGTGAAGGGCTCGATCGGGAAGCCGGCGGGTCCGACGCTGGCGCCGGGAGGAAGCGCAGCGGTCGCGGCCTGGGAGGCAGACGGCGAGCTGGCCGGCGTCGGGCTGCTCCCGCTGCTGGGGTTCAGCACGAGCCCCTCAAAGTCGACGCGCGTCGAGGAGGCCGCAGACTGAACCTGGTAGATGAGCGACGGGACGTTGTCATCAGCGGGCACCGCCTCCCCCAGGCGGGCGAGCGTCGCGTAGCTCTGGGCGTAGGCGCTCCGGGCGGCCTCCCCGGCCGAGAGCTGGCGCGAAATCCATCGAGCTGGCTTTGCGCCGCGCTGACCTGCCCACCGAGCTTAGCCTGGATCCACCGGGTCGGTAGGTCGGTTCCGTCCGGGCGTGAAAGAAGAATGACCTCCTGCGCAGGGCTTTAACGGCTGATCGCAGCAGCCGGGGCCTGCGGATAGGAGGTCACCTTCGTG
>JAABUQ010009820.1_pt1 | contig 12784 bp, 4 predicted proteins | sample 5560001 | NCBI WGS metagenome assembly JAABUQ01 (sample SAMN10711888, study PRJNA513371) | rock metagenome | isolation source: Antarctica rocks | place: Antarctica: Victoria Land, Finger Mt nord | collected 2015-12-18 | reverse complement strand
TAATATATATATGTAAATAGTTGTGAATAAAAGCTGTATATACTAATAAAAACCAAATTAAACAAAATAAAAGTAAAAAGGGAGATCTAATTCATATATCTCGTATAAACAGTAGAATTTAACTTAATAAAAATGAAATTGATGTTATTCTAAAGAATAAGTGAATCGAACACTCAACCTTCCGTGTGTAAAACGGTTGCTCTACCAATTGAGCTAATTCTTTTCTTTCTCTTTTTTTTTAAGTTTTTTTCTTTTTTTTTAGTTATTTTTTTTAATTAAAAAAAAAAAATAAGACATGCTTCGCTTTCGCTTTCGCGCCCGAAGCGCGAAAGGAAATAGGCCGAAGCACTAGAAAATACAAAGGTTAGAATTCATGAAAATGAAAGAGTTCATTAAAATGAAACTCTATAAAAAATTTTATGAATTTCATAATTTTTCACTTAAATATATAAATTAAGACTAGATATTAAAAATATAACATTATATAAAACGCGGCCAAGATTCGAACTTGTAACCTTGTGTCCGAAGCACTTCATTATACCATTTAACTAACGCGTCTGCGTATTAGTGTGCAAGATTTAATATTATTATAAACTAGCATAATTGTATATACTAGCCGGGAGAGAAAATCGAATTCTCATCATTAATGCATGAAATTAAGGTTCTAGCCTATTGAACTATCCTGGCTCAATATATCTATTAAATATAAAAAGAGATATTAAGTTATTATACTTTTAATGTATATAAGATGGAATAATTTAAAAAGTTTTACAGTATAATAGGGAGGATACCCTGAATTGAACAGGGAACATGCTGTGCCACATACAGTTGTTCTACCAATTGAACTACATCCACCTTTAGGTTACATATATCTATTAAAACATATAAATATTTATCTTGGAGTGACTTGAACACTCAATAGTGAAAAGCAAAAATACATAACTTATATAAAATCTTTTCGGGTAGGTGAGTTGAACACCCAAAACTGAACACCAAAAATTCATGACTTTACCATTTCGTCTAACCCGAATTTTTTTTTTTATTTTAATAGACACTGGAGTGACTCAAACACTCAATAGTGAAGAGCAAAAATACAGAACTTATATAAAATCTTTTCGGAGAGGTGACTTTAACACCCAAAACTGAACTCCAAAAATTAATGACTTTACCAATTCGTCTAACCCGAATTTTTTTTTATTTCTTGTTTACTGTTTTTCTTATTTTTTTTTTTACTGTTTTTTACTGTTTTTTTCTTTTAAAAGAAAAAAACAATAGAAAAAAAACAAGAAAAAAAAAGAAAAAAACAATAGAAAAACCAGTAAAAGAAGAAAATAAACAAGAAAACCAGTAAAAGAAGAAAAAAAATAAAAAGAGTTGGCTGCGAGCAAAGCCTTATTTTTTTTTTACTGTTTTTTACTGTTTTTTTCTTTTTTTTTACTGTTTTTTACTGTTTTTTTCTTTTAAAAGAAAAAAACAATAGAAAAAAACAAGAAAAAAAGAAAAAAACAATAGAAAAAAAACAATAACAAAAAGATAATTAAAAAAAAAAATTACAGTAAAAAAAAAAGAAAAAAAACAAAAGAAAACAAGAAAAACAGTAAACACTAGATTGACTCCATATAATGTGTAAATAATTAATAATTAAATAGTTTTGCATAACCTAAGATGATAAACTAAGCCGGATATACTTAAACCTATTTAGTAGCCCTAACCCTTTACTGCGAAAGATAAGCCTAATTATAATACACACAAATATTAAACATATTTAAATAAGTAACCCTTTAAATATTTACCTCTTTCAATATTGTTTTTAAGAAGAGAAAAAAACAAGAAAATAAGAAACAGTACGATGTAAACTACGTTTAATTAATTTTTAACCTGTTTCTAAGCTTTGTATAGAAATAGCTTTGTTGCAAGCAAACACTTCATCTCTATAAGAATAAACTAACTTATTTATCTAAAGCCATAAATTTATCTACTCTTCCCGGTATTAAGTCATATTATAGTTTAAAATTAATAAAAAAGTCGTCTGTTCCAATATATCTTAGAATACTATCTCCTTTATTAATTCCTAAATCTCCGCGAAACTTTTAAGTAGAAGCAACTTTAAAGTTAACTCATTATTATAAATATAAAATGGACGGTTAGAAAGAGGTCTTTGTTCTCTCTTATCTACCAGAATAGAGTTTAATTGATCAAGTCTCATCTCTTAAACAGTTACAAGCACGAGTTCTTCAGTTGTAATTCGGAAATGATCTAAACATAATATATTCTTAACCATACTTCTGCTGATCTTTGTAGTATCTATTCTTAAATCTTTCTGTAAAAAAGCCTTTGTATCACCTGTAGAATATAAAATTGAAAAATCTTAATTATAATGTGGACAACTTTCTCTCTTCCTGTGTTTATCTATTAAAGCACTAATAGCAGCTCATAAGATACACATTGTCTAACTGTGTAAATAATAGTAAAAACCCTCAAATCAATTAGGCGCATTAACGAAGTCAACCTTTATTTCAGATTATATTATTTTGAAGACTTAGTAACGACATGTGTAAAAGATGATTGGGTCTTTTACACCTTGAGTATTACAGATCCACGCATAATAAAAAAACTATTATAGATAAATCATTTAATTTTTATGTTTTATTTATATAGTACATATTTACCAAACACCCTGTGTATAAACAAGTAAACAATCAAAATGGTGAAAATAACCTTTTATACGCTAAATTCCTTTTAGAACAGCCAGCTCTTTATCTTTTTTTTTACTGTTTTTTACTGTTTTTTTCTTTTTTTTGTTTTTTTCTTAAGAAAAAAACAATAAAAAGAAAAAAAACAATAGAAAAAAAACAAGAGCAAAGGGGCGCAGTAGCAATATAAAAAAAGAAGAGAAATAAACAGTAATAAATTCACCAGCTAAGCGAATAAAGAAAAGAGGAATAAATTAAATTGTAAGATAAAAGTAATATATTTAATATAAATAAGTTACTCCATAAGGTAAATCCGACTTGAACGGATAAAATTTAAAAATCAAATAGTCCTAAGCTATTCATGTCTACCAATTCCATCATTACCTTTTAAACACTATACAAAATTAATAGTATGTATTTGTAATAAAGAATCTATAAGTTATATAGTGCTCGAAATAAGACTCGAACTTACAGCCTAAACATCTTCAGTGTTCCGCTCTACCAATTGAGCTTTTCGAGCTATAAAAATAAAATTAGTAAGATACAATTATTTTCTTATACATTTTTCTGCATTTTCTTCTACATTTAATCCCATAAAAAACAATTTTTTTTTCATTCAATTTAACCCTTAACGTAGAGAAAAAGGACATATTAGTAGAAAAAACATAAAAAATAAACAACAGAAATATAAAATCTTTTTCTTGTTAAGATATAAAAACCACAATAAATAGATAAACTATTAAACTATAAAACTTGTATTTCTAACTTTAGAGTAAGATAAAAATTATATACTTTTTTTTTTATTTTTTATTCGCTATGTAATTTTTTTTTTATTATCTTGTTGCTCTTGTTTTTTTTTCTATTGTTTTTTTTCTTTTTATTGTTTTTTTCTTAAGAAAAAAACAAAAAAAAGAAAAAAACAGTAAAAAACAGTAAAAAAAAAATAAGGCTTTGCTCGCACCCAGTAGGAATTAACAGATAAAAATTATAGAGGTATTTTATATTTTTAGTTCTTTAAGAGTATTCAGAGTTGAACTGAAAAAGGGAAGTTTGAAGCTTCATATTTTAACCAATTAAATTATACTCCTTTTAGTACATACTATATGGAGTATATTTTTTGCTATACACAGTATAGATATATCTATCTTGTACAAAATGAATAACTCTGGAGACATCAGGACTCGATCCTGAAACAACGATATGCAAAATCGCAGTTTTACCAATTAAACTATGTCCCCATTAAAAAAATATTTCATAATTTTTAATAGGGTTCTCCTACGAATTTTTTGGAAGATTTTTTTTTCATTTTTTTTACTGTTTTTACTATTTTTTTTTACTGTTTTTCTTACAGAAAAACAATAAAAAAAAGAATAAAAACAATAAAAAATAAAAGGCGCTGTTTAAAGAAAAATAACTAAAAAAAATAGATAGTGCACGAGGAATGGCAGATCGGGTCGTAAGACCGCGAAGGCAAGCACACGCTGGAGGTACATTTGACGAAGTTCTCTAGAGAACGGAGACAAAGTACTTCCACGATTGTCCACTGTTAATTTACCGAATATAGGTAAGCCATTAAAAAACATGAAATATTTTTTTACACACTTTAGGATATGCTCAGCTCGCCAACATTAAAAAATATGAAATAAATTTTTATTGTTAAAAAATAAGTGCTCTCCGACTTTACAGTCGGAGAACCCCTTTACATAAATACGCGCCTAATTAATTAGAGATAAAATTAACTTCGCTTCATTTTTCATTCATTTTATTATTTTTTCTTTAATGGAGAAAAATGTCTTATTTTAGAAAAAAAATAAACAAGCGTAACACTACATAAGCATGAAAGACTTCATAATAATGAAAGATTTAATAAGAATTATGATATGTAAAATGCATACATTATATAAAACATATAAAACAAATAAAACTCTTTAGCTTATATATATTTAGGATAATTAAGTTATATCGCCTATATGCAAAATATATAGCAGGTTTTTCTTATCTCTTAGCCAACTTTCATTATTTTTAATTAATCCTTTTTTTTTTTGCTCTTAAGCTCTTATGATGAAGCTAATAAATTTATAATCTATATACTTCTAGCTTTATATTTATTTAGCTGCAGTTTAATCTATATAGAATATAATCTATAAAGACGTGTTAGCAATTTAGTTAACAGCTATTACAGTATATACTATTAATTATGGATATAGTTTACAGCCCTTAAGATGACTCGAACATCCACCAAAATATTAACAGTATTTCGCTCTACCGTTGAGCTATAAAGGCTTTATTTACTATGTATTAAAAGGTAAAACCCTTTATTAATTCTATAGGTTAGGTAATAACAAGTAAAACCTGCCTTAGTATAATATATTAGGTTTATAAAAAAATAAAGCTTTTTATCGGGCTTTGTCCGATAAAATAATGTTGATAATACCATACTCTATATATTTTTTTTTACATTATTATAAGTATAAAAAACATTTTCTTATCCCCGACTCGAACTAGGATCGAAATATTAGAAGTATTCTGCTCTACCATTGAGCTAATAAGAATAAATAAAGCTTGTACATAGTTAAAACAGTAAACCACTAGATGAAGTTATAAACTCGCAAAGTTTTAAAGCAAGTATTTTTTGTAATATATACTGCTAATACGCGATAACCTTTACAAAACATACCTTTAAAAGCTATCTCCCCGCTTTGTAGGAAGAAAAGGACTTGAACCTTTGACAGCCTTAGCTATTGAGTTTACAGCTCAACCCGTCATACCCACAAACGGAACCTTCCTTATTTTTTTTTTTTTTCTTTTTTTTTTTTATTTTTTTTTTATTTTTTTTTTTTTTTTTATTTTATTAATTAGTTATAAAAGTTTATTTTTGCCCTATACTGCTCCAACCATTCGCAGTGTGATGTGAATAACTCCCTTAATAAATTTTATTCCCACTACCATCTGCGCTTTTGAAAGAGCCTAACATACACAAAATTGACAACAACTCTGAAAATAACATCTTATAAACAAATATCTGATTTACAATTAGTTACATATGAAGACGATATATCTAGAGAAATGTGTGAGGATCAATGCGTGGATTTCAATGAAAAGCTTTTATCTAGTGTTAGAAATAAAAAATTTAATGTAAACCACTTTAGAGACGTATCTATTGATATTTATTCAGCTGTTACATCTTATGCTAGAGTATTTATGAAAAGTGTAAAATTTTTAAGTAAAGATATATACATATATTACAGCGATCTCGATAGTAATGTTGATTCAGGTATAGGTCAATTTAAGTTGTAAGATAAAATTAGAAAAGCTTATTTTATAAGTTAGAAAAATAGGACAGATATTAATATTATTGTTTATATACCTAATACAACGAGCGTTCCCCTCTCTGTATTTTTGTTCCTGCTAGTTGATGTTGTGCTCATATGAGTTTATACCATTTCTCAGACTCGAGGTGTAATATACGCGATTTATATTGTATATTATAGTCTAGCTCTACACTGTATCATTTTAGGAAAGTAACTTTTCCACTTAATATAGAGGATGCTCGCCGCCTATAGGATTCTACTTTTTGCCGAAGGGGCAGATCATTATTATTACCTATGATTTCTAAATATTTCCCTTTATTGATATCTAAAGCTGTATCTCTAAGATGTCTAGCAAATTCTTGTCTATTATAACCAAACTGAACATCATTAAACATCTCATCACTAAGTGATAATCTAGAAGGAAAACGAGTCTCTTTAAGTTTCCCATCAATATAAAACTTGGCATCTTGTAGCTTATCCAATTCAGCTGCAATTTTTACTAAAGACAGATGTTTAGTTCATATTGCTTTATTCTGGCAATAAAATTCAAGCTGTTTAAATCCTGTTTCTGTAGAATTACATGCAGAATATCCACGAGGAGAATTACAACGATCATTGAGAGAGATAATAGTAGAAAATAATATAGTATCAGGTGTGTTTAGATCTAGATTACCTGCAGTAGCGTGCATTCTAGTGTAACCAGAATTTCCCGAACTCGCACTATTAACTACTGATTCTCTAAAAGCTACTGGAGAGCTCTCTCTAAACCTAGTATTATCTCCAAGAGCATACGCCGATCTAGCTGCATATGACATAGTGCGAGTAATAGGATCAAGAGCACTAATTGGAGATCTCATTCGGAGTCTAGATCTGACTGTTTGACCTGCTATTTTGCTAGTTATTTCTCCAGCACTGTTAGTTGAAACGGAATTTTCAGCCATTCTATTTTCAGATCTTTCACTAGCTTGTGATCTATATATCTCTTTGTATCTATGTCTGTCTAAAACAGTAACATTTTTTCCTTTTCCTCCTTGTCAATGTTCTTCTCAACCTTCAGGACCCATACAGTGTTCTACACCAATCATTGAGATAAATATAGGGTATATAATTGGACAAGCATAATTATAGAAACTAGGTATAATAAACATGTACATAGTTATTATACATAAAAACAACATTGCTACTCTTTGCATACTAACAGCTTTTATAACGTTCTCGCTTAATAAACTAAAATCCCTACTTACGCAAGTACCATTGGCTATTTTTAAAGCGTTATATACTCAGCTAGCGAAGCCTAGAAAAGAAAAGCCTATAAATAGATTAAACAAAAGTTTAAAACAAAAGTAATCGATTACATAACTAAAAAGATAAATAAGCATAAGTTTAGCTAAAGTAAGTATCATAAAACAAGCTAGAATAATATATTTACTATCTCAAGTTGATCTCATAACATTAGTCAGTGTCTCCGTAAAGCTAATATTAGGTTTTTCTAACTTAAATTTTTTTTTTTTATTAAGAACCATAGCATATAAACTGTAGGTAAACCCGAGTGCTAACAGCCAAACACCTAGTACAGATATCACTATCTCGTAATGAGGTATATCTAAACTAGATAAGTTAGCATTTAACATATAAGCTAAAGTTGAAATTAAGAGCAATACAGTTATTAAAGTAAATACAACAAATAATCTTAAATTATTATTTGAAGTAAGTAGATATTTTTTTAGTTTAGCTCTATTTGTATATATGAATTTAACTAATATTAAAATCAATACACAAGCTAAAAAGTGAGCAAAATAAATTGATATGAATTCATATACTATAACAGGAGCATTCAAGTGAATACTATCGCTGTTTATAGTGTCTCTATCTACCAAAAGACTAATTATTTTGCTCACAAAAAAAGCAAAAACTTTTCCAGAGATACTGATTCTATACATATCGGCATAGAACTATGCAGAATACCACATATTTCTGAACATTGGCCGTAAAATGTTCCTTCTCTATTAATTAGAGCAGAGGCTTGGTTTAATCTTCCTGGGTCGCCCTACAACTTTGACCATATTATTAATATATTAACTTTCCATTTTTAACTTTTAGAACTGTATTATACAGCCTCATTTTTCTTAGAGTACTCTAAAATATAACGTTTTTATATAGTCGATTTTTACCTAAATAATTTCTAACAGTAGCTCTACTAATACTAAATGCACTAGCAACATTTGCTATAGAAATATAACTTGTTGTTTTGTTAGTGTTTTTATCGATGACATCCTTAAAAAATATGAAATATTTTTTTAGGCCTTACCATAAGATATCTTTCATTTAGTTAAATATTGTTCTCTCCGTTCTGATATTATTTCATGTAGTACATAAAGAGTAAAATTAGTTAGTATGGCATCTGCTCTGGCAGTATTTGAAATAGTAAAAGAATCTAAGTAAGGAATACGTTTTTCTATGCAATTTTTACTCTTTTTTTTCTTGTTTTTTTCATTGAAAAAAACAGTAAAAAAAAAGAAGAGAAGAATTATGTATACCTAAATCTGCACAAAAAGCATTTAGTGAGTAACTTGTATGATATAATATCTTACAATCTAGATCATATAAAAATATTTTAAAACCTTGGTTCTAATTTATTTTTAATAGCGAGCTATTAAAAATAAAGAACTAAAATTTACTATTCGATGTGTATTTAAGTTAAACCTCTTATCTAATAAATAGTATTGCTCTCTGGCTATTTTTTTTTTTCTAAAAAAAAAAATAAGCAATATGAAAATTTAAAAAAAGAGGAGGGCGTTACAATAATTTCTAAAGTAAATGTACCAAACCCTTATTTTTCCATCATGGGTAATAACAATCCAGTAGTTTTATTATTAAACAATAAATTTTTTCCAAAATATTCTTTAAATCTTCTAGCTAAATCGTTACTTGAACCTATATATTTTTTTCCTGTAGGCTCATGAGTGAAAATGTAGACACCAGAATTACTACGTCTAGATTGTGGTTTACCTATCAATCCAAGTAATGAAGGATAGGTCATATGAGTAATAGGTAGTTCAAATTTTACACTTGGAAGTTTTAAAACTTCATCCAGCTGCTGTTGAGAAATAGAGACTATTTGGTTAAGTAAAATACTATTTATAACTTTACTAGTAGTAGGGTTACCGCTATTCAAATGTTATTGAGCTAGAGTGGAAGGACGATAATATTTAGGTTTATTGGTTGGTGTAGAAATATCTGAATTTAATCTGACAAAACCTGAGGGTTTAAAATGTCCTGCTTTCTTATATCAAAGACAAACTACATTGTTTTTTACTAAATTTTCTCCTACACGTATACACATACCTATACTACATTTAATTCAGGTTTGTTGTAAACATAAAACCTGTTTATGGTATAAGGGCATTGCCATAAAACACTTTATAGTGTCTAGATTAGGCCATAGGGGACAAGTATATAAATCAAAATAATTTCCTCTAGGGTATAACATCCTCGATGTTGCATCTAAGATCCTCCATTTAGATAAAGGTAGACTTAATTTATTAAGATCGAACAGCTACTTATACCAATATATTAATTTGATATCCAATTTGATAATTATTAGGTCAAGGCTGCTGTAGTAACTTTAATCCGGGGTTACTTTATAAACAGATAAGCCCATTTATTTAATTTATTCCCAGAGCCGGTTTCCCGGTGACTAGAGTACACCTTACAACTTTTATAGTTGAAGAGCCGTCTACTCGTTGCTCTTTTACAGATTTAATATAATTAAATCTGATTTAGATCCGCGGTTATCCATTTTTCTTTCGTCTATCTTTAGTGATATTACCATCTCCTGAGTCATTAATCAGGCCACCTGTAAAGTTTACCAAACAAGCTTGGTTACTAGAGCTTTAGGACTTTCCCGGAGTTTGACTCTTTTGCACAAATAATAAGTAGCCTACACTCATTTTTTTTATGCATCAGCTTTAATACCTAACGCAGGGCAAGAGTAAGAGTGTATAACATCACCACTACTTACTATGAACCTAGCATGAGTAATTTCTGGAATTATTAGTCTTTCATCTACATCTAACATTCTCAAGGCACCATTTTCTAAATCAGACTCTGGGACTAAGTAGGAGTCATACTCAATAAATTCCCCATCGTTGTCTAAAAAATCAGGGTATTGGTAGCGTAGGGTCGACTACCCGCACCGATATCGCATTACTACGACTGGCAACGATCAGCCTCCCTCCGAACCGTACGTGCAAGTTTCCCCGCATACGGCTCTCTATTGTTCAAGCTAGTGAAGAGGATTTTATAATTTATTATTTATTAATTTGTTCATAGATATTCCATCATATTCTCCTTTATGAATTTTCATGTGACAGTCTCTACAAACTGGAATTTGTTTACGGTTAAGATTTTGCATAACTTTAGTAAAACCTTTAGCTTCTCCTTTCCTGATATGCTTTACGTGATGCATTTCTACATATTCTATTTCGCCACATATTAAACAATTCATCTCTCAGATATGATTTGATCTTAAAGCGAAGGAGGTCACATTGAACGGGTCGAAGTTGAAGTAGTCATTTAGTTTGAATACTCTGTCTCTTTTTAGGGTTTTTGGTTCATATAAGGTTATTCTCTTGTCCGTATTACCGGTTGTAAATTTGATGGTTATGGGGTTTCCATATCTCTTTCAAACTTGTTTAGGGGATATGTTCAGTTTTCTTGCTAGTGTATTAACTGCCGAAAACTTCAATATCCATATAACACGTCCTAATTGATTTATGTTCTCAACAGATTTATAGTACTCCATTATACCTCGAGTTACTCAATTATATCGTCTTATGATATCTTCAGGATTTAGATATATCCACTTTGTAATTGCCTTTGGCATGAGATCTTTTTTTCAGGCAAATCCCTGCTCAACTAGTTTTTGGATTAATTTCTCCATAGGTGCTTGAATAACAACTGAGGCGTTAGTGGGCCTTCTAATTATACCGGAAGATTCCACGCTTCGCGAAGCGTACGATTTTTGAGATTCAGTATGTATTCTCGATCTTCTGGAAATGTCGAATCCTAGGTAATGAACCTTGTGTTGAGTCATATGAGTAATTTTTGTTTTCTCTTGACTTAATTCCAATTTCAGTGTTTCTCTTAAGAAGTTATTAGCTTCATCTTTAAATTTTTTTGCCATTTCGAGATCACCAGTAACTCCGATGATTCAATCATCCGCATATCTGTTGTAGTAGACTCTCTTTCCAGTATCCTTAGTTCTTAAGACTGAAGGAGTTTTTCTAAGTTCATCACTTAGTCTGGCCAGAGTTTCTTTATCTTGTTGGTTAATTTCGTCGAGGTTAGCCAATTTTTGTATCGATCTTGTTAATCTTTGATATTCTGGATTGTTCTTTGAGACTTTGTTATTATCTGAGTATCTTCAAATGAGATCTTGCATGAATACATCAAACTCGTGTAAATATATATTTGAGAGTAAAGGAGATAAGACTCCACCTTGCGGTACTCCTAGGTGAGATCTAGTGTATTTACCATTGTTCACATATCCAGCTTTAACTAATTTTCAGTAAAGATCTATCAGATTTTGGTCTTTTATCTTTTTCGATAGTAGGTTAGCTAATATTTGATGGTCAATGTTGTCGAAATACCCTTTTATGTCTCCTTCAATAACCCATGTCACCCCATTCCATTTTCTGACCTCAAATACCGCAGTGATTGTAGATTTTTTTGGTCTGAATCCATGAGAGCAGCTAAGAAATATTGGTTCGTATATTGATTGTATCATCATTCTGATTACTTCTTGTACGATCTTGTCCTTAGGAGTAGGGATTCCAAGCGGTCTAAGTTTGCCATTCCTTTTAGGGATGTATACTCTTTTTGACGGCTTGAATTGGAAGGTCCTATCTTTCATTTCTTCTCGCACTTTCTCGGCCCATCTTAAAGATATAGCATCCAGTGTCTCATTATCAATTCCCGGTGTCAATTTTCCCGGTTTTGATTTTAAAGATTGATATGCGGCTTTATATATATTTACATCAAATAACTGTTTGTATGTTAATTCAATATCTTGTTTTATCTCAAGATTCACTTTCTGTTTAGTATCCAACGAATAGAGTCTTCTACCGGCGGGAAGTAAACAGAGGTTGTACAACTGGTTCCCTTCGTGATTATTCACTACTACGAAACCTCCGTTCCCGATGATGTTTCATCCTCTGGTGTTTTTAAACCAGAGATAGGGCTTACGCCCCTTAGGGAATCCCGAGTTCTTATATAATACGTCATTATCTGTTTTAGGTCTTATGTTCTGTCCTACCTGTTGTAGTGATCTTTTGATCGCAGATATATTCTTCAATTGAACTTTAAAGAAAATGATCAAATAATCCATTTTAAATCTTCCATTTTGGATTAGAGCAGTGCTAACTCAGATAAACATATATAAACAAACCATGACAGATGTAGGTTGGTAATCGTTCTCAGAGATGGAAAATTCTCCTCAGATTACCTTTACAGGCATGCTCCACTCCCCTAGCCTTTCAGCGTCGGATAAGCCTGTTCCTTTATTCCCCTCATCTGCAGGGGAAATGCTTTTCGCACAACGTACCGTATAATTAAACGGCGCACTTCAATATCACTGGTGTCCTTCTATGTAAAGTGTCATATTAATGTCACTTACTTCATCCATTAAGTATAATAATTTAAATGATGTAAAAGCTATAAAAATCAAAATAAGCCCAGGTGTAATTGTTCATATTAATTCTACCATTGTACCATGACTAA
>JAABUQ010009818.1_pt1 | contig 12786 bp, 13 predicted proteins | sample 5560001 | NCBI WGS metagenome assembly JAABUQ01 (sample SAMN10711888, study PRJNA513371) | rock metagenome | isolation source: Antarctica rocks | place: Antarctica: Victoria Land, Finger Mt nord | collected 2015-12-18 | reverse complement strand
CTGGGTCCTCAACTCGTAAGCGGGATGACCAATTACACCTGGATATACCTTGCCGCACCGCTGCTTGGTGCGGCAATCGCGGTGGCCTTGTGCCGCTTTCTGCACGGTTCTCCAAGCTCGGCGGAACAAGAAGCCGCTAGCGGAAGGAAATAATGAAACCAAACAACGTCAACTTACACTACGACAAAATCTCGACGTTCCCGCGAGATGAAGAGAACACCGAAGACAACGTGGTTCATGCGGTTATTGAGACGCCGCAAAAGATCAGACACAAGTACGCCTTTGATGAGAAATTCGGCATCTTTATGCTCAAGCATACGCTTGCGAGCGGTTTGGAATGGCCCTACGACTACGGGTTTATCCCACAGACGCTCGGGAACGACGGCGATCCGCTGGACATTTTGCTGCTGCAAGACGAGCCGACGTTTCCCGGCTGCTTAGTGAAGGCCCGCGTACTCGGTATTATACGAATCGCCAAAAACAGCGTTCAGAACGACCGCATTCTCGGGTGCTCCGTCCACATGCCGGTACTGCACTGTCAACGGACAAATATCACGAAGTCGATGATGTACCGGGAGAACTCATCTCGGGGCTGTGCCGTTTCTTGATCGAGTACTCCGCCGAAGCGGGCAATGAAATGCAATTCCAAGGGGTACAGTCGCGCAAGAAAGCCATGGATGCCATCGACGAAGGCATCAAGGCGTTTAAGAAATCAGGCAAAAAATAGCTTACCGGCCCCAGTAAACGAACATCGACACCGCGGCGACGCCATCAAAACGATCGTCGCAAAGACCAGCAGGTTCATGCGCCCTCCGCGAAACGCCTAACAAAGCCCCCTAGTTTTATGCGTCAGCTCCAGCCTGTTGTTTCGCTTCCTCGAGCTGTTGTCCCAATGCATCCAGCTCGTTGGGCTTGAACAACTCGCGCGCCATTTTGAACATTTCGAATTCTTCTTCCTTAACGTGGTGCCGCACGAGCTCCATTAACACTTCAAGTTTGGGCTTGTACGTTTCTTCCCTCGGTTCCATCATCTTGAGCTCGCCGAGCAGGTGTTTGACAAGGGCGTGCTCTTCGTACGCCTCCAACACCTCTTCTTTTTTTTCGCTATCTTTAGCGGCCTTTTTCTTGAACGCCGGATAGAAAATCTGTTCTTCGATCGAAGCGTGCAACTCCAATTCTTGGTCGATTTGTTCGAACAATTTTTTTCGGGCGTTTCCGGCGCGATCGCCAAGCCCCGCGACCTCTTTGAAGAGTGCTTTCACCTTGGTATGGTCTTTTTTTAGCAAGCTTATCGCGTCCAACGTTTTCCTCCAATAGCTTCAACGTGCCAGCTATACCCACCGAGCGTTCGAACTACACTGCGGTTCGGGAAGCGACTAACCGTTAGGAACGTATATCTCATGGCCGGCAGCCGCAAACTCGGCAGATTTTTCCTGCATTCCCCGTTCGGCGTACTCGCGAACTTCTTGCGTGATCTTCATGGAACAGAAATGCGGCCCGCACATGGAACAGAAGTGGGCCACCTTGGCACCCTCTGCGGGAAGAGTTTCATCGTGAAAAGCCCGGGCAGTCTGCGGATCGAGCGCTAAGTTGAACTGATCCTCCCAACGAAATTCAAATCGCGCCTTGGAAAGAACGTCGTCCCAGTGGCGCGCGGTGGCATGACCCTTGGCCACATCCGCCGCGTGAGCCGCTATTTTATAGGCAATGACCCCGTCCTTGACATCTTGTTTGTCGGGAAGGCCCAAGTGTTCTTTAGGAGTCACGTAACAGAGCATCGCCGTACCGTACCAACCGATCAACGCCGCTCCTATGGCACTCGTGATGTGGTCGTACCCGGGAGCGATGTCGGTGGTCAGCGGCCCCAGCGTGTAAAACGGAGCTTCATGGCACTTCTCGAGCTGACGTTCCATATTTTCTTTGATGAGGTGCATCGGAACGTGCCCGGGGCCTTCGATAATCGTCTGGACATCGTGCTTCCAAGCGATTTGCGTTAATTCTCCCAGTGTATCGAGCTCGGCGAATTGCGCCTCGTCATTTGCATCGGCAAGACACCCCGGACGCAATCCATCGCCGAGCGAGAAGCTGACGTCGTAGGCTTTCATGATCTCGCAGATTTCGTCGAAGTGCGTGTAAAGAAAATTCTCCGCATGATGAGTGAGACACCATTTGGCAAGGATCGAACCGCCGCGCGACACGATCCCAGTAGTCCGCTTAGCGGTCAGTGGAACGTAACGCAGTAGTACCCCCGCGTGAATGGTGAAATAGTCCACGCCTTGCTCGGCCTGCTCGATCAGCGTATCGCGATAAAGCTCCCATGTGAGATCTTCCGCCTTTCCCCTAACCTTCTCCAACGCTTGGTAAATCGGCACGGTGCCGATGGGCACGGGGGAATTGCGTAAAATCCACTCGCGGGTCTCGTGGATGTTTTTTCCGGTCGAGAGATCCATGACCGTATCGGCACCCCAGCGCGTGGCCCACGTCATTTTATCCACTTCTTCTTCAATGGATGAAGCGACCGCCGAATTGCCGATGTTGGCGTTGATCTTTACGAGGAAGTTGCGCCCGATGATCATGGGCTCGCTTTCGGGATGGTTGATGTTTGCCGGAATAACGGCTCTCCCGCGCGCCACTTCCTCACACACAAACTGCGGCGTGACGCCTTCCCGTATGGCAATGAACTCCATCTCAGGCGTGACGTGGCCGCAACGCGCGTAATGCATCTGGGTCACATTTTTGCCGGGCTTGGCGCGCCGTGGTTTGCGGGTCGTCTTAAAGCGCACTGCATCTAACTCGGGCATCGCTTCGCGCCCCAGCCGGTAGATCGATGAAGAAGTGGTTAGCTCTTCGCTGTCATCGCGAGCCGCTATCCAGCTTGCGCGAAGCGGTGCAATGCCGGTTCGAACATTGGTTTGTAGCGACGGATCCGTATACGGTCCGCTCGTGTCGTAGACGCAATGCCGCTCGCCGTTGGTAAGGGTTATTTCGCGCATCGGCACGCGAAGAGATTGGTCCGCACCGTCCACATATATCTTGCGGGAAGCGGTGGTCTGTCCTTGCCGTTCTAAATTCATCATTGAGAAACTCCCTGCGCCGGCATTACCCGGATCAAGTGCAACGGTCGGCGATGTTCGCCCTCTCAGCCCGCGTTTCGAGCTCCCGTGAAGGTAATTGCTAGCGTACGCCGCAGGGGTGGCGTTGTCAATGACCACGTCGCGACGCGCCCCGGCGCGAGCCTATGCTATTCTGCTGGGAGCGCAGTTGGCGGTGGGTGCAGCGGCAATTTTCGCGCGCTACGCTCTAACGGGCGCACAGCCCTTGGCGGTTTCGGCCCTCCGGCTCCTTGTCGCGAGCGGGATTCTGTTTGGCATTGCGTGTTTGCGTACTCGAGAACGTCATGCGCTCACGAAGCCTGAGAATATCTTGTTGCTCTTTGCCGGCCTAGCTTTGGCACTGCACTTCGCAGGATGGATTTGGTCACTACAATTTACGAGCGTTGCCATAGCGACGCTCCTGGTTTGCTCGTCGCCGATTTGGACGGCAGTATACGATTTCGTGATTCTTCGAAGAAGTTTGTCTCGACTGGCGTGGGTAGGCTTTAGCTGCGGCGCAGTTGGGCTGGTCCTAGTGCTAAATTCTCACAGCAACCGCGTGCCGGTGCCGGGCCATTCCTACGCCGGCTATCTGCTCGCGCTGGGCGGCAGTGTAGCCATCGGCGCCTATCTTATCTTGGTGCGCGAAGTCCGTTCGCAACTCTCAACGCGCTCCATCATAACGCGCACATACGGATACGCCGCCGTTACCTTGACCGTCGGCGCACTGCTGACACATCAAGGAGCGCCCAATGTAACAAACACTTCGGCGTGGCTCGGGATACTTGCCATGGCGCTGCTCTCGCAACTGTTGGGCCATACGTCGCTGAACATTTCGCTGCATTTTTTTTCACCGAGTGCAATTTCTTTTTCGACGCTCCTAGAACCGGTTATTGCGGCGATATTAGCCGCGATCGTCTTTCACGAAACCCTGGACGTCCTGGCGCTGCTTGGCGGATGTGTCGTCTTAGCCTCTATCGGCATCGTTCTTTACGCCGAAGCTGACTGGGCGCGCAACTGACGCAAGACATACTGCAGAATCCCGCCGTGACGATAATACTCTGCTTCGTCAGGAGTATCGATCCGCAGCAACACTTTGAGAGAGAGTGAGGCGCGCTGCTCGTCCGTAACGCGCACGTGCAGTTGCATGCGCGGCGTTATGCCATCCTCGATGCCCAAGATGTCGTACGTTTCCTCCCCGCTGAGGGCATACGTCGTGTGATCGGTGCCGTCCATAAACTGAAGTGGAAGGATCCCCATTCCTATTAAATTGCTGCGGTGTATTCGCTCGAACGACTCGGCGATGACTGCCTTGACTCCGAGCAACATTGGGCCCTTTGCGGCCCAATCGCGGGACGACCCCGAGCCATACTCTTTTCCGGCAAGCACGACTAATGGCGTGCGTTCTTGCGCGTATCGCATCGCCACATCGAAGATTGAGAGCACTTCATTGGACGGCAAGTGGCGCGTCATCCCACCTTCGACACCTGGAACAAGCAGATTGCGCAGGCGGATGTTCGCAAAAGTGCCGCGCACCATGACTTCATGATTGCCACGGCGTGCCCCATAGGAATTAAAGTCGGCGGGTTGGATGCCGTGAGCGATAAGATACTTCGCGGCTGGACTGGATCTCGCAATGCTGCCCGCGGGCGAAATATGGTCGGTCGTAACGCTATCACCCACCATTGCCAGGACCCTTGCGCCTCGGATATCGCCCGAGGGCTGCGGCTCGAGCGGCATCTCGTCGAAATAGGGAGGCTTTTTCACGTATTCGGACGCTGGATCCCAAGCGTACAGATCGCCGGCCGGGACGCTCAGGTCGTGCCAATTCTTGTCGCCGGTAAATACGTCCGTATAACGCTTGCGAAACATCGCTTCCGAAATCGACTCTCCCATGACACGATTTATTTCCGCATTGCTCGGCCAGATTTCGCAGAGGTACACCGGCTGGTTATAGGTATCCATACCGAGCGGTTCTGTTGTAAGATCGACATCCATTCGTCCGGCCAACGCATAAGCCACCACCAAAGGTGGTGATGCCAAATAGTTAGCGCGAACTTGCGGATGGATGCGTCCTTCAAAGTTACGATTGCCGGACAGCACCGCAGCGACAATCGTATCGTTTTCTACAATGGAGTCCGCTATGTCGCGGGCCAACGGTCCGCTGTTGCCAATACAGGTCGTACAGCCGTAGCCGACCAGTTGGAAACCTAGCGCATCCAGGTAAATGTTCAGCCCGGATTTTTCCAGATAGTCCGTGACGACTTTAGACCCCGGCGCAAGGCTCGTCTTTACCCAAGGTTTTTGCTTCAGGCCTTTTTCGATCGATTTTTTGGCGACTAAACCGGCTGCAATCATGACCGCGGGATTCGAAGTGTTGGTGCAACTCGTGATGGCGGCAATGACGACGGAACCGTCGGCCACCTCGATGCCGGGACGTGCGGCGACAGCAGTGCCTCCTCCACCCTCATTCTCTAGCCGCGCTACAGCGCTAGCCGGCCTCGCGTCTCGAGCGGCTTGCCACTCGGCGAGCGCTGAAGCGAAACTCGCCTTTACCTCCGAGAGCGCGACGCGGTCTTGCGGCCGGCGGGGACCAGCGAGGTTTGGCTCCACGGATGCAAGATCCAATTCCAGAGTATCGGTGTACTCCGGATCGATGGTCGCGTCGGTGCGGAAGATTCCCTGTGCGCGCGCATACGCTTCGACCAGTGCGACATGTTCCGCGCTGCGGCCGGTTATCGTCAGGTACCCGAGCGTTTGATGATCGATTGGAAATATGGCGCACGTCGAACCATATTCCGGGGACATGTTACCAATGGTCACTCGATCGGCCACGCCGAGATTGGAAAGACCCTTGCCGAAAAATTCTACGAATTTACCGACGACGCCCCGCTTGCGCAACATTTCGGTGATCGCTAAAACAAGATCGGTCGAGGTTACGCCTTCGCGTAGCGCGCCTTCCAAGCGGAATCCCACCACGTCGGGAATTAACATCGTAACCGGTTGGCCGAGCATCGCCGCCTCAGCTTCGATGCCGCCCACACCCCAAGCCAAGACTCCCAAGCCGTTGACCATGGTGGTGTGCGAATCCGTGCCCACCGCAGTATCGGGATACGCTTGAGGAGCGTCACTCGCGTATTCTAGCCCGGCCCCTCCCGCGCCGAAAACAACGCGAGCGAGGAACTCGATGTTGACCTGATGCACGATGCCGGTATCCGGTGGAACGGCACGAAAATTCGCGAGCGCTTTCTGGCCCCACTTCAGGAAGGCGTACCGCTCCACATTGCGTTGAAACTCCAACTCAGCGTTCTGTGCAAATGCGTCGGCGGTCCCGAAACGGTCAACCTGCACCGAATGGTCCACCACGAGTTCGACCGGTTGCAACGGATTAATGGCCCGCGGATCGCCGCCCATGGCGGCCATCGCATCGCGCATTGCCGCTAGGTCGACGACTGCCGGAACGCCGGTAAAGTCTTGCAAAAGGACGCGAGCCGGTCGAAACGCAATTTCGCGCTGCACCTTGTGGCGGGGATTCCAAGTTGCGAGCGCTTCGATGTCTGTTTTGCGAACCGTTCGACCGTCCTCGAAGCGCAAGAGATTTTCTAACAGAATCTTGAGCGAATAGGGCAGCTTCTCGAGTTTAGTTAGGCGCGCCCGCTCCAGAGCATACAGCCGAAAGTACGTGTAATCTCGGTCGCCGACTCGAAACTTGTCTACGCACGAATAACTGTCAACATGGTGCATGGTCATGCGTACGTGATTCTCGGTGACCCTGCGCCGTACCCATCGATGCGTAAAGCGCTTTCTCCCGACAGAAGGCGCCATAATGCATCACCGATGAGCTGCAGACGCCAGGCCGAAAGATTGAGAATTTCATCGAATTCTTCGCGCGTCTTGGGAAGATCTCGAGCCACGCGTTCCAAAGCGGAGCGTGGAGCGAGCAGAGCCGCAGGTAAATCGTGCTGCGCGGCAACCGCCGTAACCGCGACGTTCATCATCGAGACTAAACCGTCGCGCTGATTGCTTAGCGCACGAACGGGATTCACAGGTAATTCGTTTTCAGCAAGCTGTTCGCCGCGCCGGACCGCATCCAGAATGCGCGCACCCAACGCCTTTTTCAGACCGGCGTCCAAGCGCCGCAGCGCTCGCAAGTCTTCTTCCTGGTGCGGTCGCAGTGCAACGAGTCCCGCAAGGACATCGTCGGGTATGATGTATCTGACCGGAACGTCTCGCTCGCGGGCGATTGAATCTCGCAGGGTCGCAAGCTCGCTGAGAATCCCCAGTTCCCGGCGGTTCATGCGGTTGGCGCCCGGTATGCGTAAATACAGCCGGGCCGGATCGGCGCGATAACGATCGATCTTGGCCAGGTTTTCGCATTCCTCAAGGGCCCATTGATAACGACCGGCAGCTATCAAGGCTTCGCGGAGCCGTGTGTGCAGTTCGAGAAGATGCGCCACGTCATCAGTTAGGTACTCGAGCTGACGCTCGGAGAACGGACGCGAACTCCAGTCGCTGACCGTCTGCGATTTCTTCAATCGTACACCCGTGATGCGCCTCACGAGCTCAACCAATGAAACTGCCAGCCCGTAACCGCAGAACGCGGCGGCAACTTGGGTATCGAAGAGCTGCGAGGGTACAGCTTGGAAGCGATCCGCAAAAATTTTTAGGTCGCTGATCAGCGCGTGTCCCACAACGGTACGGCCCATAAGTGCCTGCACGAGCGGGCGCAAGTCCGGTATCGTCAGCGGGTCAACGATAGCGACGCCGTCGTCGAAGGACAGTTGAACCACCATCAACCGCGCACCATATGATTTTTCGTTGTGAAATTCGGTATCTAATCCCACCCGGTCAACATTCCGGATGCGATCGCACAGTCGATCCAGCAGCGATGGTTCGTTCACCAACACGACGTTTGCGACGTTCACGAACGTTCGTGCCTGTGGTGCACGTGAAAATGTGGTCGATGTTTCAAGTAATAGAGTTGCGCACTATGCTCGTAGCCGTGAACGGCAATCGTCACTCGATCGCCGAAAATTGCGAGCAACGTGCACAGCGGTATCGCGATCGCCGACATCGTCCAAACGTGAACGAACAACGGTACTTTGAAGGTTGCCGCAACGCTTGTCGCCAGCGTGCCGCCAAGCCCCGGAATAATCCGTACGGAGAGTAAGAAGGCCGGGGAGCCGACGGGAAAACGCTTGGCCCAAGCCGGTAACCGCTCCAGCGTTTTTTCCAGGTCCAAAAGAGCGGAAGCGCGGGCGGCAATATGATATCCGACAATGGCTGCAAGGACGATTCCGATTGCGTTGACAACGGCGCCCCAAAGCGGCCCGAACAGGGCGCCGTTCATGACTGCCAGGGCGTCGGTTACTGAAAACGGGGCCGAAGCAACCGCCACAAAGACAATCGTCGCGAGCGGGTACGCGAGTGCGCCGATCGAGCGGATATAATGCTCGACCTCCGGTTGATATCGAATGACCAATGCGGCTACAATGAACGAGCCAATGACTATCCCAAGCGCCGCAATCCGCCGGCCCGCCCCGATCGCTGAGTTCACGTGACGATTAAAGTGCTCATTTGCGCACTATGCGGGATTGGCTTGTATTCTTCCGTTTTAATGTATCGCAAGAGCATCCGCGCCGATCGTGGTCTTCTCAGGGAGCCGAGTGTCGTGCAGACCCCGCGAGCCCGAGCCGTCGGGGGCTTGTCCAACGCACTGTTGGGAATGGCATATTACGCGGGATTGCTCTTGGTCGTCCTTTTCGCCCGCAGTAAGCCGCTGTGGACGTTGTCACTGGCTGCAAGTTATGCGGCGGCCGCAATGTCGGCATACCTAGGGTATAGCCTTTTGTTTGTGACCAAAATGCCATGCCGCTATTGCTGGACCGCGCATGCAGTAAACTTCTTGCTCGCCGTGCTGGTGAGCCTCTCTTATCAATGGTAAATATCACGCCGCTCTTGCTTAGTTGTCATTGCTCGGGGTATAATTGTTATTGTCTCGAGAATAAGTCAACAGACCCCAGAGGAGGGCGGGATGAATCCGCAGGATCCACCTGGGCAACCAGCACCGGATTAGTAGCTGAGTCTACGTGGTGCCGGTGACCATACAAGTGAAGAAGCCACGCGAGCGCGTGGCTTCTTCGTTTACCCTTTTTGTAAAGAGTGTGTTACATTTTTGCCGAAGCCATCCCATTGTGCAGGCCGTAAACCGAAGCAAGATCGTGCATCGCCTGGTTGAGCGCCGCGTGGTACGTAGAATCAGCCGCTACGCCATACTTCGAATCGATGTCCCGCATCACTTGCATATGGATGGGGTGCGACGCCAATTTATCGAGCATCACTTCGACGTTGAACTTGTCGTTTGGCATCACGCCCGCATTCCAGAGGGCGGCGGCCAGAGCCTTACCGTCGGAGGGATCCGGCGAAGGCGTTTTGGGCAGTGCGACCTTCTTGGCGGTTACGATCTTTAGGGAATCGTCAACAACGAACTTAAAAACGGTGAGGAACGTTCCGACGTTCTTTTTGCCGTACTGCTTGGTTAGTTTGGCCACCTCAGCTTGAGTTTTGTCGCCCGCTAGAACCTTCACCAGTGTGACGGTCTGAAAATTCTTCGGCCCGCCGCCGGCGACGACCATTGAGAGCGTCAGCGGAAGTTTGGGGGCCCCCGTGTACTGCCCAGGCCCGGAGAAGCGCGAAACGCTCATGTTGTAGCCGCCGCTCATTGCGTGGCCCATCATGTGCCCTCGGCTCATCATCATATGTCCTTTGCTCATGTTTGGCATGGCAAAGCTCGGTGTGGCGGCTAGTAGCGCGAATCCCACTGCCAGCGACCCGATCTGTTTGAATTTCTGCATGATTTCCTTTCTTAAGGCATGCCATAGTATTATTACGCTCTAAAAAACGTGCCCCAGGCGAGATTGGATTGGACCTGCCGCCTGTCTGGTTCGACGGCACTTTGCGCGCGGGGCTTCGCATCGGCCGCGAGCGAAGAATCTTCGATGAAGATTGGAATCGTCGGTACCGGCCGCATGGGCAGCAACATGGCCCTACACTTAAACGAGGAACGATGGGATGTTGAAGCCGTCTACGATGTCGATCCCTCGTCGGCAAATGTTTTGGCGGAGCAAGTCGGTGCGATTGTCTGCGCCACGCTTGCCGACGTGAGCGATCTGGCGGACGTCATCATAACGGTGGTTAGTGACGACGCCGCGATGTACGGCATCTTTGCCGAGCAAGGCGATAGTTTGCTTTCCGATGCGCGCAACAAGCTGTTCGTGAACTGCGCCACCGTGACGCCGCAAGTACACATCGACGTGGAACGCCTGTGCGAGGCACGCGGCGCACGAAGCCTCGAGGCCTGCATGGCCAGCTCGATCCCGCAAGCGCGCGAGGGTACACTCTATCTCATGTGCGGCGGGCGAAAAAGCGCCTTCGAGGAAGCGTTGCCGCTCTTGAACGTTCTGGGCTCATCGGTGAAATACATCGGCCCTGCTGGCAAAGCGGCTGAGGTGAAAGCGCTGGTCAACATGCTCATGAACATTAACACCGCAGGACTGGCAGAGGCGCTTGGGCTCGGCGAGGCGCTGCGACTCGATCTTAGCACCTTGCGCGAAGTCTTTTCTCAAACCGGAGCCGCATCGCGCGTTTTAGTAACCGACGGTGAAGACATGCAAAAGCGCGAACACGACACCTATTTTTCCGCCGCCCATGCCGCCAAGGATTCTAACATTGCGCTAGGTCTGGCACGGAATGTTGGACTCGAACTTCCCCTGGCACGCGAGACTGCCGCGCAATACGAGCGCATGGTTCGTGAGGGTCTGGGAGACTTAGACAAGTCCGGCATCGCCGAATTAACATTCAAATCCCGCCACGCTGGTTGACTGGTTGTTATTCCAATTCTGCGATCATGGCGCGGTCCTGCGGATCGTCGGTGGGTTGCGAGGTGAACCATGCATCCAATATGGCTTGCGCCGTACGGATCGACGTGGTGTGAAGGCTGAGCGCCAGTACGTTGGCATCATTCCACTTGCGCGCGCCCGCCGCCGTCTCTGCGTCGCTGCAAAGAGCGGCGCGAACTCCCGGCACTTTATTTGCGGCTATGGAAACGCCGGTACCGGTCCAGCAGCAGACGATGCCGAAATCCGATTCTCCTGAGGCGACCGCTTCACCGATGCGGCGCCCAACCGTGGGCCAAGCTTTGGATTCATCGAGGTCTAGAGCCCCGTGGAAGGAGACGGCGCAGCCGCGCTTGCGTAAATCTGCTGCAAGGGACGCGGTCAATTCGGTTGCTTCGTCACTGCCGAGCGCAATTCGCACTGCGGACTCGCTACTGAGTAACGGTAATCACATTCGCATCGAGCGAGCCATCAGCGGCCTGCGGGCCTTGCACGTCGACGTGCTGTCCTTCTTGAATCGTCCAGCCACGTGGGTTGATGACTGTTCCAGGATGCAGATGGATCGAGCGATAGGTATTGTTGCTAAATTTCATCTGCATTTCAAAGCGCCTGAAATAAGTGACTACTCCACGCGCCCGGTTGGGCTCCCAGCCAAATTGCGCTTTCACCTGGCCTGCAAGAGCATTGATCACAGCTTGGACTACCGGGTTCGTGTTTGGCGGCATGGTGGGTAAAGGCGCCGCGGTCGGAGCGGGAGCCGGTGCAGGAGTTTGATTGGGTGGCGCAGTTTGCGCGAGCGCTGCCAGTCCGCATACCGAGAAAAGGACGAGCGCTAACATACCGACAAATCGCGATTTCATGCTGCGTTAACGCGGTTCTCTGTCCGCCTGGTTCCAATTGATGCGACTTGCCTCGACCGTCATGCTCGTACGGCCACGTACCGCCGAACCCGATTTTGAAGTATTTATGCTGCGGCGCAGCTCACGCAGCGCTTTTGCGCCGGATGTTTTCGTCTTTCCGGGAGGTACCGTAGACGATGCCGACGCAAGCGACGCTATGCTTGCCCGCGCGGTAGGCATTCAACCGGCTCGTTTGCGTGCAATGTTTCGCTCCGAGAGGACCCCGCTGCTACATGCGCCCGCGAACGAACCAACGGAAAACGAGCGGGCCGGTCTGGTCGTTGCGGCGCTGCGCGAACTCTACGAGGAGGCCGGCGTGTTGTTGACTGCGCATGGCGACGGGACACCCACCTCACCGAGGTTCTTACTCGAGAATGCAATCCGTCTCGAGCAAGCGCGCGAGGCGGTGCGTAAGGGGACGATACCTTTTTCAAATCTATTGGCGGAATACGATGTATATGCCGACGGAACCGCATTGACGCTGTTCTCACAGTGGATGACGCCACCCGGGGAGCCGCGGCGTTACAACGCATACTTTTTTCTCGGTCGGGCTGCCGTCGATCAATCCGCGCTTGCCGACGCGTTCGAGACACACGACGGAATCTGGATACAACCGCAAGTTGCTCTCGACCGCGCCGCGGCCGGAACCTTTGCAATGGTCTACCCCACCGTCAAGCACGTCGAGAGACTCGCCCATTACAGGAAGCTTGACGACTTAGTGCAATTCGCGCGCGCAAAAAGAATTCTACGCATCATGCCGCATTGTACACATGACGAGGGTTTCACGTTGCCGCCTGAATTAGAGTTTGCTTGGTAAGGCTGAGCTCGTCGGTACACCTCGTGCGCGCCGACAATCCCTCCCCGTTAACACTCAGCGGAACGAACACGTACATCGTTGCC
>JAABUQ010009816.1_pt1 | contig 12787 bp, 9 predicted proteins | sample 5560001 | NCBI WGS metagenome assembly JAABUQ01 (sample SAMN10711888, study PRJNA513371) | rock metagenome | isolation source: Antarctica rocks | place: Antarctica: Victoria Land, Finger Mt nord | collected 2015-12-18 | reverse complement strand
CTCCCCCAACCGCTCCAACACCCCCCTCAAACTCGGCAACGGCGTAATCTTCCCCGGCACCCCCGGCCTTCGCCCCTTAGCAGCCCCTCGCTCTAACCTCTGCTTCTGCGCCTGCAACCCATCCATGCCCTTTCGCGTCTGTGCGGCTTCGTACGCGGCGAGGCGGTCAGCTTCGCTGGCGTCGGAGGAGCTGTCCGCGTTGGAGCCTTCGGCGTCGTGGATCAGGGAGGCTATTTCGGCTTTTTGGCGGCGGACGGCTGCGCGCTCGGCTTTGAGGCCGAGGGCGATGGGGCCGTCGGTGGTGAAGTCTGAGTAACCTGAGGCTAGGTCGTCGTCGTCGGGGGCGAGGCGGGAGGGGGGCGGGTTTGGGGGCTTGTGTGCGTAGGGGAGGAGGGAGGCTTCTTTGTCGGAGTCTTGGGAGGTGTCTGAGTTGGTGTGGTTGGGGTTGGGGTCGTTGTCTGAGTCGAGGGAGAGGAAGTCTTGCTCTTTTGCTAGGCGAGCGCGGCGGGTTTTCTTCTCTTGGATCTCGGCGTCGGTGGGGATGGCGGAGCTGCGGTGCAGGGCGAGGTCTGTGCCGAATTTGGCAGCTAGGTCTACCGCTTTTGTTTGTGTTGTTGAGAGGTCTTTGAGGGTGGTGGGGGTAGAGGTTTTGAGTTCGTTGAGGTGGTCGGCACTGTAGCTAGGTCTGTCTTCATTTTGCCGTAGGGGTAGGCGGTCTTTGGGCGCCCGGGGTTTTCCGAGGCTCTTCTCAATTGCTTGTCGGCTCAAGGATGATTTCTTAGGGGTGAAGACCGAGGTAGATGGAGAATCGTCATCTTCGTTCATAGAAGTGCCACCAGGGCCGAATGAGGTGCGCAGGGAGGAGCTCTTTCTGGTCTTTGTGGGGGAGCGAGACGATGTTGATGGCCGAATTACGGTTGGTATGTCTATGCTGAGTGTCAGCCGACTAATTTGAGAGACGTTAGACAAAGGCAATAAAGTCTAGAGAGTAGGCATACCTGGGTTTTCTCCTTGATCGCCAGACATTGGCGAGTCTGTGCTGTCGCCCTCGTCATCGTCCATGCCGACTTTTCGGGCCTTGCGCTTTACAGGGAAAGAGGACCGCATGGTGATGGCGTTGGCCTTTTGAGGTGACCCAAAGTTCGCTAGGTGTGACGTCAGTAGAAATGACCTCAATCGTAGCACCCTGATAACGACTTATCGAGTCGATATTGAAGTTGAAGCCAAAGAATCGCCCGTAGTCAAATATATATTCACTAGCGTCTCCGCGAAAGCTTCAACGTCCACACCAGCTCAGCTCTTTCCGCCTCTGACCAGCAACTTCACCATGCCTCAAGCGCAGCCAGAACTTAAAAAGGTATTCATCTGTCTACTTCGCAACTCAACCCACACAGGCTGACAATGTTTTCGCTTATAGTACCTCGACAAACGCCTTTTTGTCCAACTGAACGGCAGCCGAAAAGTCATTGGCGTGTTACGCGGCTACGATGTATGTCTACCCAATGCCAAAATTTTCTATGGCTTGATGTATGTTACGAGAGGACTCGCGGAATATGCTGACGAGGTGAAGGTGTTCCTGAATATCGTGCTCGACGAAGCCGTGGAGGAGAAGGCAGGGGGGGAGAAAGTTCGCATTGGAATGGTGGTGTGTTTGGACCCTCGCAGCTGGTTGTGACCAGGCATCTTGGAGCGAGGCTAACTTGTGGGGACGTTCAGGTCATAAGGGGAAATTCTGTGGTTATGCTTGAGGTGCGTTGAGCCTGCTACGCTGCTCCAACGTCTTTTAGGCACCGTACTGAAATGGATTTGTGTTTCAGGCATTAGAGAGAATCGGTGGTGACAGAGATAGGTGATGGTTGGTGTTTGGGAGCTCGTACACGTTCGCCTATGGAGATGGATGTCAAGCATGGTCTAGAGCAGTGGAAGCACGGCAGATTGGAGTGAAGGAGAAGTTATGTGCATGCGTGAACTGATACCCATACACCATTGCATCAAGGCCTTACGGTGCACACAATCAATGGAGCCACGAGGCACGATTCGACAAGAGAGGGTTGAGGAGTGATTGCACTCTTGAATCATTATGTAAAAGTTGGCTCTTGATAGTCGGTCCATAATCGTGCTCATCGGTTCCCTCTTACCCAAGGCCGGTTTTGGTTCCCAACTCCTACCAGACAACGCCTTTCCACCTATTCCTCCTTTTCGTGCTCATCATCAGCCGCGGTCATGAACAGCAAACTCAATCCAATATGCAAAAAAATTAGATCTGAACAGGTTAGAAATTGATTTTATAAATCAAGCCGGCTCAAAAGAAATTATATGATCAAAGAATGATACCAGTCACCTTCGAAGGATTAAATGGTTAATGCGCTCGTAGATTAATAGCATCCCATGCGAGAGAGAAGAACAAGTATGCATCAGAAGTCAAGAAGTATTCGTACAGGGTCCGCGCCATGAGTCTCTGTAATCAACGTTGTCGCTTTGACTGGACAGGGTCGATCAGAAAGTCAGATTGTTGATCCCAGTTTCTCTTGCCATAGGTATTGGCAACAGCGCCGCGCCACATGTCCGAGGTCACGATTGATGGTGGTGCGTCTGAGTAAGCAGGCATCTGGGGCGCCATCTGTACTCGGGAGAGAGACGGTAGGTTGTTTATGCTGCTTCCCCCCAATGAAGGCAGATGAAAACCCTGCTGTGAATGAGGCATCTGCTGATGTAGGGAGTGAGTCTCCGGCGAGAGCGACGTAGTGCCATACAGAGGCGGCGATTGTTGAACCTGAGATGTCGTTGCCGCGGCCATCGGCGCAGAACCTTCTCCAAATGCGGCATTCCAATGCCTATTTCGTCGGTCAGCACAAGGTATTCGTCGCTGACGATGGGGACTTACTCGAAGATTGGCGCAGGGTTCCAGCCAACCTGATGATTTGCCATTGAGCTATGCAACAGCTGAGAATGATCATTTGGCAGCGCGCTTGATGTAAGTGGTGCCATGGATCGATCCTTGGGATCCTCTAGGCCGGCTGATATGGGTGGCGTCATGGGTCCGACTTGATAGGGCATTTGTTGAGGGATTTGCTCATGCGAATCGTGGCGTGGGAGCATTAGGTGGTGGAAACTTCCATCGGGAGGAGGACTAGGCTGTAAGCCTGATGATGCCAAGTGACTGCCAAAGGGGAAGTTTGCCTTCAACTCGAATGGCCTGCTAGTATCCGCCGAGAAGGCTTCTCGCAGAGAATTGATGGCGGTCTGCATGTCTGGCTGTGGCCAAGCCGAGCTACACGTCTCGAGCAAGCGCATGTGTCGTGTGAAATAGTCCCTCGCATCGCAGTTAAAAGTGGGATCAGGCGACGTCAGAGCAACCTGAGAACGTTAGTCTACTTGAACGATTGGGAAGCACAACACAATACTAACCAGATGAACGCATACACAGGTTAGGACAGAGTAGATAACGAAATTGATTCCTCGTTGCATCGAAATCAGACCGTCCATGCCATACGTCTGGAAGATTCCTTCCTGGAGCCTGCACATCAATTTGGAGGATCTGTAGCACACAACCATGTATCTCTTCCAGCTTCCGTCGGCGTACGCGCTCGAACGCCCCAGCAGTGGCCTATGGAGCATGATCAAGGTTAGGTGGTAATATGTATGCATATTACCGACAAAGTGGCTCGGTAGCCAGGGTGGAGTTTCGTCATCTGGGAAGGTGACTTGCAGGTCCCTGGGCAGGTCGTCCAGCCATTTGGGGAGGGTGCCCCCCAACCCAATGAACTTGGGATCTGACGTCCACTCATTGTCGGGTTTCCCTTTAGCTTTGCCCTTGAGGTCATGCATCTGACGGACATTCCAGATCTTGCGTACAAGATAAGTGAACTGCCTTGAGACTTGATAGTCTGAGCTATCAATGCCAGGCATGGGCCGCTGTATCTCGAGATCGACCGTGTCCGGATCGACGTGCATATCGGGCCGGCCTGTACATTGTTAGAAAGAGTACGACGTTGTTCAGCTACCTGGTTGAATTACCTTGAGGGCCGCCAATCATGATCTCACAGATAAAGATGGTCTGCCAAATCCGTGTCTTGACAAGGCACTCCGTGGGATCTGAATGGCAAGGCCGACCTGCTCGATGCTCGGCGTAGTGCTCGTGGAGGTCGAGATCAAACCCCATGGTGACAAGCTTTTTGACCGTCATCCATGATCGGAAGTAATATCCACGTTTGGGCTGCGACTCGCGAGCTTTCAGCAGGATCAAGAGTGCTTGAACTGTGCTGAGCCTTGGCACGTCCATAAAACACTCTTCGTGCCCTACGCATCATCTTAGAAAGCTGGACTTGGTCCACTGGTTGGATTGGCTTACCTCTGGCCATGGACAGCCAACTGGCGCCTTCGTCAGCATCATCCGACATCCTCCCAGCACAAGCGAAGATAGCCTCGAGGATCAAGGGCGAGATTGAGTTCCTGTTCGTGTTCCACTGTTGGTAGAAATACGGCTTGCTTATCACCGGGACGTAGGGGTGCACGTGCGCAAAAAAGATCTCGAAGTACTGCATGCACTGTGCATCGGACGGCATGAGATCCGCAGGTATTCTCACGGAGCCTCCCGAGTGCTTGACTAGGCTAGGGAATTTGACCTCTTCTTCCTCATAAGCAGGGGTCTCAGCCAGGTTCTTCTTCTGTTGCGAGATGTAGGGAGCTACCAGACGGTCAGTTGAGATCAAGAATAGACGAGCTCACACGAATTATGAGCAGATTGTGAAGCTTACCAACACCGTTCTCATTGATCTTCAGTTCTCCAAGGACGTCACTGAGATCAGCTGTGGAAGGGAATTGCTCATTCCTCCAACTGCCACCTGACTGAGGCAACGGGGCATCATTCGGAGTACTGAAGGACGCATGGTGATACATCGGCTGGGGAAGATGAGGGGGACCAGCCGAAGTGTCGTTGTAGGCGAACTCATGCTGTGGTAGAGGCTCCGAGTATGGGGGTGTGTAGGACGGACCCAGACCGGTGTTGTATTGGGGACGGGACGCCTGCATCTGAGGAGGCTTTTGCATCTCAAAGACTTGTTGTCCTGAGTGATTCGAGTAGTCCTCGTCGCCACTGCCGCCGCTTGAATTGTCGAAGTCGAGGACGCCCTGCATCCCCAGTTTGTTGTTACCGCCAGCCTGAGCTCGATCGTAGTTGACCGTCGGAGGATTGCACTGCAGCTTGAGCCTCAGACAGGCGGCGCAAGGCCAGTGGTTTGTGGTGGCAGAATCGCACTTGATTTTTCGTCTTCGGCAACCCTCACAAGCCCTCATCACTGAACCGAACAAGTCAGCGGAATGTAGATTGGTTCAAGAGCGTGAGGCCTGCCTTTCAATCGCTTATGGCGATTGTGTTCATCCACGAAGACATAATCTATATCTATCAGCCATCATTGTCGAAGAGTATATGTATCTTTCAAGGGGTACACACTCTTCTCACCGGCAGTCACCCCTAGATTAGGCGGTGCGAAGGAGAAGCTCTGCATTGTGTGCTGATGCTGTGGCAGCAAAGGCCGATTCTCAGTGCCAACATTCATCATGCTATTACGCACTCGAGAATTGTAACTTCGACGTGCTTTGACGAGAGTATCCTTTTCTATTCATATACTGTGGATTCCGATTTGTCAGAGAGATATCCTGGCTATATAGAACCCAGGTTGCCTGGGAGGTCGTTCTGGTCCAGGGTATCACAAGGTATGGGAGATTAAGGAGGTCGAGATTGCTGATCCCCTAAGTCTTCCTTTGGGCAGGGCCACGGCAGCACCGGGCAAAGGGATGTAGATTGAAGCGGCCTCGTGCGTCTAGATGACGAACGCTTTAAGGATGGCGGTACTGTGAGTGGTTCCTGTATATCGAGGAGGGGAGAGCACACGTAACGCCTTTGAGGAATTATGGCAATAAGGGACCGACGTGATCAGCGGCCAGGAGCTTGGGTCTTTAACGAAGCAATAATAGCCGCATCGATGACTTCAGGTATAGCAATCTGCCAGGTGCCAACCTCGGACGTAGAGCTCTTTCAGGATCGACTCCGGTGGTAGGGCAGCAGACTGGGTCTGGCGTATGGTCCTTATATTCCTATTGGGATCCTCCACACACGAAGAGCTTGTAATTGCCCACGAGTATCAAATGAAGAGTCGGCAATCCTCAAGACAGAAGTTGGCAGTGGGGCCAAGGGATCGAGGGCAGGCAATCAATGCACCCTGCGTTATCCGATCAATGGGAGGGTAGGCACAGTGGCACGGTCGATGTTGGTTGTCGACAGCCACTGGTGAAGATTGAAATGAGTTCTCGAACGCGGTGGTGTGGTTGGAACGTGGATACCGATGGTGGGGTTGGGCCAATATTCTAAGGTAATGCGAAGACGAGGGAGAAAATTTGGAGGCCTGGGTTTCTCGTGCGACGGAAAGCCCGAATGCACAAAATCCCGACAAGTGGGAGTCTATCAACGATTTCTTTGACAGAGAGAGCGTGGGGTATCCGTGGTGTGTTGGTCTCTTGAGCAAATCACGGTGGGCAAGTGTCCAGACTCGCCGCTGTGGCCGAATGTTGGTGGGCGTCACTTATATGGCACTAGAAGGCGCACGAAATGATACTAGGAAGGGATCCCAGCGCTTCAAGGCAGACCGTCAATTCTTTATTTTGATAGTTCGCCTTTGGCGTCTCTCATTCGTCGAAGGTGCCAAAGGGGTATTTAGTGAATGCAGCGTTGGAGTCAATCTTCGAGGTACCAGGTGCTGGTAATGGGTGTGCTGGAAAGCTGACCTTAGCCGCTTATAGGCCTTAGGTATACCCCTGGGGCTGAGCAATCATGCAGCTGATTCAGGAGATAAAGGATCCTGTTGCTGGTGTGGAGGATTGCAATCTTCCTACTGGGTTTTGAGACTTTGAGTGAGGTGGACGTGTGAGGGATTAATCTGGCGAAGATGTTTGATCATAAAATGGGGGGGAGATGGCTTCTTCGATACTAGATACTCCGGCTGAAGCTCGACCCCTCACCAATTCGCCTGGTAAGATTCGTTGATTTCTTATGATAATTCATGCATCGGCGACCACTCGTCCAGTAAGACAACGGCTGGGGCACGAAATCACCCCACTGGATGCGAAACGGTACTGAATCAATGCTCGCATAAGCTCGTCTGGGGAAGGGAAGTTGAAACGGTAGATAGCAAATATCGAGGATTTGTTCGGGCTTGGTCACGATGGGAGGTGATAGTATCTACAACACAGAAGGGACATGTACTTTTGTTGTGAATTAGGCAAATGGGCGACCTCTCTGTCCTGGCAATACGAAGGTTGGCTAATCGTTATATAGATATGTAGTATATGTTTGCCCACGATAGTTGCATACAGTTACTACTCGCAGTAAATCAAGCCTCGGGTTGTAGAGTTGGGACGTGCGAGCATTGACTCTGGAGTGCTCGTATCTGCCCCCATGCTACCCGATGCTGGGAAAGTACCTAGAATGGATGGAAAGTGGCGTCCAAATCTCGTAAGCCGAAGGTGATTCGATTCGTTATGGATTTGGAATCGGTGGCGATCGCCTAAGAAGGGGGGCAGTGTTGTTAACGAGACCACCATCCTTTCGAGGCAGGTCGCATAGATGAAAATAAGCTACTGCTTTACCTCTTCCCATTCTAAAGATGGCCATGTACCTCGGGATATTGTAGAGATGCACCGACACCGTCGCAAGAAGGGATTTGTGCACACTTCCACAAGAAATAGATTGCCTGATAAAGGGTAGATCGTCCCTAGAGCATTGCTTCGAAGCCACCAACATGTCGGCATTCGTCAGGGACCAGGGCCTCGTAGATATGCTAGCCCGCTGGCCGTTGATGACGAAAATAATAGTGTCCACCAAACGACAGCCGATACCTAGTCACGTGCTCTGATATTTCTGAGAAAGGGGGTCGGGATGGGAGACACCCCTTTTCTCTCCTTTTGCCCACGAGAGTTGTATTCACTGCATGATGCTTGCTATTTAGCTCGTGAATCCTCAAGTCTCTCGCCTTTGTACGTATTCGTAACAGGAGCTTGCTCAGTGGTCAAGGACTATTCAATGGTCTGCCGGCTTCAAGAAACCCTGGGGTTTTACTGCCTCTGCCCACCTCGAGAAGTCGCTAAGGATACGAGAGCATCTGTAATATTACAATCTGGCCAAAGTGTGGGGGCCCCGCGGGCAAAGTCAAGGGCTGGGGCCAGGGGTTGATGCATGGAAGGTTGAGTAGAAAAGACTAGAAGCTTGCTGGTGAGCCATCATTCTGCCTGATCACTACCAGCCTATTGCGGAATGTTGCAAGATGCGCTCATATCCTGCTCGCACAGATCGACATGCTCGATCAGGATGTTTGAGACTTCGTATTTGGCAATTCATGATTCGGAGTTGAGCCACGACATTATGCCAACGGTTGAAGTTAGAGGTCGCGTTGGCCGTTGAAGGGTGGATGGAGGGGAAGCAATATAGCCGAGGTCTGAAGAGATTCTTTTTTTAGTATGCACCAGCAGTATTACTTGCATAGGTAGTGGCACGCTCCTCAGCCCTTCGATCTTCATTCTTTGAAGCGCACTGGCATCATTCGGTAATCTTCGTTAGAGACACGAGAGCTCCAAGACATTACTCAAGACAACTTCTCACATCTCGTTCCCAAGTGTATCCCCATAATGGCCGAAGTCCTCAATGCCAACCCTACCATCCGCAACGCCTCCGATCTTCCAAGTCGTCGACGGCAGAGCACCACCCGATCATCAAACAAGACACCGCTTGGACTGTTCTCCAGTACAGTTCCTCCCTCGGCTTATCTGCCAGATCCCTTTTCGCCCTTCCGGTCATCGGATTCAGAAGACTCAGACGATGCTGTTGACTCCGTGGAGCCTATTGACGAACAAGAGATATACGGTTAGCAGCCTGCCTACTTGGGAAGGCTTACACAGCCTGGCTTGCCTTAAACCGCTTAATTTGGTTCTGACAGCCTGTCTCAGATCTTATTTCTCCTATTTCGGACCCCGAGCACCCGTTGACTTTGGGCTCCCTATCCGTTGTCAATCTTCCCGACATCTCCATAAAACCTCTTTCCCTGACTTCGCCTTTGACGGTCCTCACGGTCCTTATCACACCGACTATAACGCACTGTTCACTCGCCACCGTCATTGGCCTTGGGGTGCGAGTGCGCCTCGAGCAAGCTCTTCCTCCACGTTTCCGCGTTGATGTCAGGATCAAAGAGGGCACGCATAGCACCGCTGAGCAGGTCAACAGGCAGCTCGGCGACAAGGAGAGAGTTGCTGCCGCCTTGGAGAACGGTACTTTGATGGGAGTGCTAAGAAAGATGCTGGAAGGTTGCGAGAACGGCTCTGAATAAAGTATACACCAGTACCGCCATCAAAGAGGAAACAGGTTCACCCAAACCTGCGGTCAGTAAATCAGCGCATTGGTGACACTAGGACGCTCCACACAACTCAAGCACATCAGTCCCCATCCTACCAGCGAAGACTACCAGACACTCAACAGCTCACGGTGGCGTAGTGGGCCCAGTGGTGATAGCATGAGGCTGTACCTCCGTATGCGTTGACCGAATCCTGAGATGGTCGGTGGTTGATTGAGGCCGTGGTCCATGAGCGAAGAGTAGAAGACGAGGCAACGAGAGGGTTTGCTCCGTGCCGTGCAGAGGCATTGGATATTGTTTTAACATGGATGTCTCTGCGGCGTGATATATCGTCCGATAAACAATTCGAGAGGACGGTAACAAACTCATTGTCTACAGTCTAGCCGCATTAGAGTAGGCCAATACAAAGAGTTCATCACTTCTTTCTTTAGATAAGTTTCTAAAGTCGTACTTGCTCGATTGGTAAATGCCAGCAAAGGATCTGACGATGAGTGGCTGTGCTCGGAGAGTGGCGGCATTAAACAATGAACCCAACAAAGGCCACAGTTGCACTGCAGAGATGACCTCCCACCTCAACCTCTGCTTCTTGTACTTACTTGACTCGTGCGTCCTACACTTTCGACATTATTCAAACTCCAAGTGCTGGGCTTGAGTCTCCCTTCTGAAGCAGTCCTCTTCATCCATGAATTGTTACTCAGCCGCGATAGTTGCTGACCAAGAAATAAACACATGCATCTACGTTGAGACAGCAGCTCAACATGTGCGGATAGACTCGCAGCCTGTTACGTGATATTCGGGCATCAATCCTGAAGTCTTGTCCACGGTCTGCGCAACATGCGGTCCGCTAGGAAGACATTCTATCTGGCCATCTTTACCCTATTTGGAACCTCTCAGTCCAGAGCTACCACCTCCACCCCCCCTCAATCTTCCCGGGCAGACGTTTGTGCAGTAAGTTAGCAGGGTACCCAGTCTGAACTATCTGACTGACCCGGCCCAGATCGAACCCACTGCGATCGTGTCGGATGCCTGCGCCTCCTATGCGACGTTGGACAACCTTAATGAAGCCCTCACTCCTTCGTTGAAAGCCATTACACAGTCGACCGACTTCTTCGCCTATTATCGCCTCAACCTATTCGATCAAAAGTGCCCGGTCAGAGCATGGGACGATGAGACAGGGACATGTGGTAATATTGCATGTAAGGTTGATACTCTGGAGGACGAGAAAGATATACCGACAATATGGCGGGCGGAGGAGCTGAGTAAATTGGAGGGTCCCAAAGCAGCACACCCTGGGAGGCAGGAGCAAAAAGAAAGGGGCAACGAAAGGCCATTACAAGGGACTCTTGGAGAAGATGTAGGCGAAAGCTGTATAGTGGAATATGACGATGAGTGCGACGACCGAGACTATTGCGTCCCAGAGGACGAGAGCGCGACGGCAAAAGGGGACTACGTCAGCCTCGCAGAGAACCCAGAAAGATTCACTGGTTACGCCGGTAGTCCCGTTTGGGACGCCATATATCGGGAAAATTGCTTCTCGAAGGAGACCAGAACCCATCTTCCTTCCAAAAGAGCAGACAGTTTCGGTGGCCTCCGCTCCGTGATGCAAGCCAACGCCCTTTCATCGGAGCTAACACTCGACGATGAATGCCTCGAAAAGCGCGTCTTTCACCGCATAATAAGCGGCATGCATGCATCAATCTCCACGCATATCTGCTTCGACTACCTCAACCAATCCACCGGAAACTGGGGCCCAAACCAGCAATGTTACCAAGACCGTCTAGCCTCCCACCCGGAGCGCATCTCAAATCTCTACTTCGACTATGCTATCCTTCTTCGGGCGGTGATAAAACTCCGTACCTACCTCAAGAACTACACTTTCTGCTCTGGCGATCCTTCCCAAAACACCATCACAAAAAGGAAGGTCCTCCACCTGGCCGACACAGCCGCAGCTCAACCCCCTATCTTCGATGAAAGGACCATGTTCCAAGACCCCGACGTAGCGGGAGGTCTCAAGGAAGACTTTCGTAACCGCTTCCGCAACGTCTCAAGGCTAATGGACTGCGTCGGCTGCGACAAATGTCGTCTCTGGGGAAAAATGCAGACAGTCGGTTACGGAACAGCACTCAAAATCCTCTTCGAGTACGATGAGCACAAGAACGGCGAAAACCCACCCCTTCGTCGAACCGAGCTGGTGGCGCTCATAAACACCCTCGACCGCGTCTCCAGCAGCCTCAGCGCACTCGGAAAAATGCGCGACCAAGCCATCCAAGACAAGCCCTCCGCCAAAACCCACAGACCAGCCGCCAAGGCAAAAATAAACCTCCTCCCCGACTCCCCACCCCCAAAAGCAAGCGGCAAATACAAAAACTCCCCCTACGCCCACCCGGCCGTGGCCCCAGACCACATGACCGACCTCCCCGGCTACGACGATGACAACGACGACCACATCCCCCCGGAGGACGAAACCATGTGGGCCGCCTTCAAAGACGAATTGTCCTTGGTCTGGCGAACGTGGCTGTACGTAATGCGCAGCTGGGTGGAGATGCCGGCGAAGATTTTCCGCATCGTGGTCGTAGAGATTAGCAGGCTGTGGGCGTATTGGCTTGGGTTGCCGGTGCAGGGGCGCAGTTGGGAGATTAGGTGGCCTGGGAGGGATGAGCTGTGATTCATCTACATCCTCCCACATGCATCTTGGTTTATTTAGCGTCATTGGGCGGAGTTCTTGGAGGGATCATGTCCGGTTGAGCGTAGATAGAGCGGAGAATTGGGCTCCGAGGATTGCATTCTGGGTTTTTGGCGTGAACGGTTGGAAGATAGATAGACGGATGGATGTACAAAACCAACTCATTCAATTCGCCCACCGACTTGACATGTTTAAGATCAGTCCACCAGCCCTCCAAACCCCCTTTCGTATCTATCGCGAGCGTGCTCTACCACCCCCCCTAGTACCATTCACTCACTCATCCATCTCCCAGCATATCCAGAGTATTGGAGGAACCCCAAAGACCCTTCCCCCCCCTCCCTCCCCAAAAAACGACACAAGGAGAGATCCCACACGGAAAAGACGAGAAAAGGGCGGGCTAATTAAGTCCCCAATTTCGTAAGGCGATGGGAGAGAGGGGGGCCAAGCCCGCAGACTTTCCTCGAAAAAGTTACAGCCTGCACAAACCCATCCCGCCGACTCTCGGGCTTCCCTGAATTTAAAGAGGTGAGGTTCGATAGTAGATGCGTAACCGCGCCGGGTATGGTCTGGCATATCGGCTGCTCTAGCTCAGCAACTCGTGGAGGGGAGGGGGCCGGTGGGGAGAGAGCATCACGTCTGATATTGAGCAGCTGGCATGAGACCTTCATCAATTCTATTCACATGTAATACACCAATACATCTCTTT
>JAABUQ010009815.1_pt1 | contig 12787 bp, 12 predicted proteins | sample 5560001 | NCBI WGS metagenome assembly JAABUQ01 (sample SAMN10711888, study PRJNA513371) | rock metagenome | isolation source: Antarctica rocks | place: Antarctica: Victoria Land, Finger Mt nord | collected 2015-12-18 | reverse complement strand
ATGGCCCTTGCTGGCCAGCACGCGCCCGCACGCGACGCACAAGCGACGGCGCTCACCCACCGCGGCCACCTGGGCCGGCACGATCTGAGCCTGGAGTGCTGCCGTGAGTTGCTTCGCCTCGTCGAGCCGAAGCCCAAGCTCGGCCAAGCCGGCCTGCTCATCGCGCTCGATGCGGGCAATTTCGGTTTCTGTCATCACCTCAGGCCGCAGCTCCGCAACCAGCTTCACCCGCCATACCAGCTTCCGCACCAGCCCACCCTCTTCCCGTGAGCCCGGACCCTAACCCAATCCGATCAGCACCCCACGATTTTGAATGCTCTCGCGCTGGAGTAGGGCGACCGTGCAGCCCTTCCTCGACGTGCGGACGGCCGTGCTGAACGACACGCTCGAGGACGCCTTCCGCCATCGCCACCCCGGCTTCCGGCCCGCCAACGATGACCACGGGGCGACGACAGCCGCGGCGTGATCACCCCCCCACGATTTTGAATGCTCTCAGCCCAAACCGCCGAAAATTCTGCCGACCCCTAACTTTCCAGATTTTGATGGTTGGCGCGACTGTCAAATCGGTCTGTAAGGGGCATCGGGCTTGGGCTGGGTGTCACCAACTCTCCATACTTCAACCCAAATACGGAAAGTCCAAAGTACCGCAGCCCGATTTCTTTGGCGATGCGACAATCCCTCCCGCCCGGAAACGCCTGTCGGAATTTTCGGCGGTTTGGGCTTACACCCCCATATAGGAGCTGCTTTGACATGTGGAAACGGTAAGCCGTAAACGGCACGGCTGAGCCTTCGAAGTTCACATGGCAGGGCCGCATCCAGCTCGGCCGATGAGAGAGGGCAGCTTTGTGGACGGCGCACTGCGCCTGAGCCCCTGTATGAGGTTTTGGCGCTTATCGTCGCCATGGTCCTGCTTGCCGCGCGCCTGCGCACGCCCCTGCAGGTGGAACGATACTTGGCGATGGCCTTCGAGGAGACGCACCGCATCGGCGAGCGGATAGTCACGGCCGCCGTAGTCGAGGCGGTGCTGTCCCGCCAACTCGACGATTTGGAACCCCGCCTGACCCGGCACGGCTACGACGTCCGCAGCATCGCCGACGAGTTCCGGGTCAAGCCGGCCGACGTGCGGCTGTTCCTGCAAGGCCAGCTTGACCCCGCACGCACCCGCGAACTCACCGAGCAGATGCTCGTTGCCGGGCTGCCGGTTTAAGCCGATATGCCAACATACTCGCCACTCGCGCGCCAGCTCGCACCAGACTTATCTCGACGTCACGCAGGCTCAAGCTGAAGCAGGTGCCATGGCCCGCACGGGCCTGCCAACCTGACAACGCCACCATGGCGTTTGCAACAGAACCCTCCCAGCTCAGCGCGGGGCAGGACCAGCCGCCACCGCGCGCAGGCGATGTTGTGCGGGTGCCAGGAACGCCACGAGCGCGAATATGAGGCACACGACCCCCTCGAAGCCCCAGGCCGCGCCATAGCCTCGCGTGCTGGCGATCAAGCCGTATAGCGGCGGCACGACGGCCCCGCCTACCGCCACGATCGTGAGCATGAGGCCGACCGCGGTCGGCACGTCGAAGATGCGGAACGCGCCGCTAAGTTGACCGGGGATGGTGATCCAGACGACGAACGCGGCAATTGGGGCGCCGCCGATCGCCACCGCGGCGACTTCAAGGCCAGCAAAGCTCAAATGAGGCACAAGGGTTAACGCAACGCCTTCGACAAGGCAGCCGCCCAGCAGAAGCGGGACAACGCCGATCATCCGGTCGGCCAGCCAGCCGCCGAGGAGCGACCCGGGCACGCCGCTCAGGAGCAGGATAACGCTCAACGTCTCTGCCGCTTCGGCGCCGACTTTGAGTTCAGACTCCGCGAAGTGCGGCAGCAGCTGCGCCGCGCTGAAGTAGCTGCCGTAGGCGCCCAGGAACGACAGCCCCATCAGCCAAAGCATCCTGTTGCCGAACACCCGCCGCAACGAGCCTAAGCCAAGTCCGTCGCTTGGCAGCGGCGGTGCCTCGGCGTCGGGCGGCAAGGGGTACAGCGCCGCCGTGAAGACCAAGGTGGCGGTGTCAACGCCGGCACCGACGAGCAGGGCGCCATGCCAGCCCAAAGCGGCGACCAGCGATCCCCACGCGAACAGGCCGATGGCGGCGCCGAGCGTGAACGCCACGCCGGTGATGATGGCGTTGGCGGTCGCAAGCTCCCGTCCGCGGAACCACGCCGTGGTGAGGCCGACGGCGCTGCCAAGGTAGATCGACCCGCCCACGCCGCAGACAAAGCGGGCGACGAGCAGGACATTGAACGACGGCGCCCACGCGCTTAGCGCGGCGCCGAGGCTCTCCACCGCGATGCCGAGCAACAACGCGAAGCGCAAGCCATAGCGTTCGGCGAGCCAGCCACCAGGGATGTGTGCCAGGCCGTAGCCGGCGATGAACATGCCGACGATGGCGCCCACCTGCGGGAACGAGAGCTGCATGTCATGCACGATGCCCCCGAAGGCGGGGATGATGCAGAACCAGTTCAAGGTGAACTGCAGGAAGGAGACGAAGATGATGGCCAGGGCGATCCAGCGGTTTCGCATGTGGCGGCCCTCCCGGGATTGTTCTTGTCAGTACGCGGCGGGGTGGGCGTGAGCGCCATGGTCGTGGCCGCCGTCCATGGCATGCCGCATCCGGGCCATCTGCTCGAACAGCGGCACGGGCTCGAACGCCATCGCCTCGCCGCGGAACTCCGCGAACAGGGTCGCCACGGTGACCACGATGCGCTCGGCGTCGTCCCATTTCGCGTAGGAGCCGAGCGGGATGTCGAACGCGGCCTCGGTCGCGGTCATTCCGGCGTCGAAGCGCGTCCGGGCCTCGTCATGGACGAAGCGCAGGTAGTCGCGCATGGCGACGACGGCGCTCTTGTCGGTGACCGCGCCGTGGCCGGGCACGACCACGTCGACGTCCATCGCGAGGATGCGGTCGCAGGCGGTGATCCAGTTGGCCACCGGCCCCGCCCAGGCGATCGGGGTGCCGCCGTTGAACAGGATGTCGCCGGTGAACACAACCTTGTCCTCCGGCAGGTAGACCAGAGTGTCGCCCTTGGTGTGCGCGGGTCCGACCTCGATCAGCTCGATCGCCTTGCCGCCCACGCGCAGGTCGAGCTTGTCCATGAATGTGCGCGTCGGCGCGGTCAGGGTGATGCCGGTGAAATCGAACGGCTTGAACAGCTCGGTGATGAACGCACCGCCGGCGCCGCGCGCCGTCAGCACGAGGTGATGGAAGGCGGAGGCCGGGAACTCGGCCAACTCGTGCGCAGTGGCCTCGGTCCCGATGATCTCGGCGCCGGTGACCAGCTCGTTGCCGTAACAATGGTCGCCGTTCGCATGGGTGTTGACGAGCGTGTTGATGTGCTCGGCGGCGGCCACCGAACGGCGCATGGTGGCCAGCATTTCGCCGGTCAGCTTAAGGTCGAACAGGGTATCGACGAGCAGGGTTTGGTCGCCATCGACGATCAGGCCGGCGTTGCTCCATCCCCACGACCCGTCCGGCTGCAGGTAGGCCCAGATGCCGTTGCCGACCTCATGCAGGCCTTTGGTGTATTCCCACTTCGCCATGCCGCCCCCCAAATGCTTGTTTTGCGCGTGGACAGTAGCCACCCGCATGATGAACCTGGCAGACAACAGGGCTGGTTGACAAGGTTTTAGTCGAACGACTAATTTAATAAGTGGAGGCAACATGCTGGTCCAGGCGGACAACAAACCCACGACCTTGTCGACCCGGGACCGGATCCTGGGCAGCGCCGAGCGGCTGTTCGCCCGATATGGCTACGATGGCGTCTCGATCCGGCAGATCGGCGCTGCGGCCTGCGCGCAGATCGCCTTGATCAACTACCATTTCGGCACCAAGGACCAGCTCTACCGCGCGGTGTTCGAGCGCCGCATCCGTCCCGTCAGCGAGCGGCGCCGTGCGGCGCTGGCTATGGCCGTGGCCGAGCAGCCGAAGCCATCGCTCAGGGCCATCCTCGACGCCCTTGCCCGCCCATGGATCGAGATGCGTGGCACTCCGGAGGGACGGGACTACACGCGCCTGATCGCCCGCGAGGTCAACGATCCGCGCGAGGCCGACCGCGGCATCGTCGCCGACCTGCTGGACCCAATCGCGCGCGACTTCATCGCGGCGATCGAGCAGGCGTTGCCAGGTCACGACAGGGCCGACATCCACTGGGCCTACCTCTCGTTCATGGGCACGCTGTTGGTGGTCCTCGCCAACCCCGAGCGCGTCACGCGCCTGTCGGGCGCGCTGTTCGACGGGCAGTCCGACGACGCCGTCGTCGAGCGCCTGGTCGGCTTCGTCGAGCGCGCATTGCTGCCAGCAGTGGAGGAAGATCGATGAAGCTGGTGACATTCTCGGCGCTCGCCGGGCGACTCGACCAGGGCCACCCCAGGCAGGGCCATAGGGCGGGAGCCCTGATCGATGGCGGCGGCGCCGTGGTCGACTTGGCGGCGGCGCACGCGAGCCGGTGGAGGCAACCGGCGCCGCAGCTCGAGTCGGTGCTGGCGATCGTCGAGGCCGGCGAGGCCGGGTTGGCGCTGTGCGCGGACGCGCTCGGCCTGGCGCGCGGCGCGGGCGCCGTCGTGACGCGGGATCAGGTGGCGCTCGCGGCGCCGATCCCGCGGCCGCCGCAGATGCGCGACTTCCTTTGCTTCGAGAAGCATCTGGTGCAGGCGTTCCAGCAGGCCCGGATCGTGCGCTCGCGCGAGCATCCCGACCCCGAGCGGGCGCTGGCCGAGATGGAGCGGGACGGCATCCTGGCGGTGCCGCGGACGTGGTACGAGCGTCCGATCTTCTACCATCCGAACCGGCTCGACGTGGTCGGCGACGATGCCGACGTGGTCTGGCCCGCCTATTCCACGCTGATGGACTTCGAGCTCGAGTTCGGCGTCTACATCGGCCGCCGCGGCCGCGACATCAGCGCCGCCGCCGCGCGCCAGCACGTGTTCGGCTATACCATCTTCAATGACTTCTCCGCTCGCGACGAGCAGACCCGGGAGATGCCCGGTCAGCTCGGCCCGGGAAAGGGCAAGGACTTCGACGGCTCGAACGCGATGGGGCCATGCCTGGTCACCGCCGACGAGATACCCGACCCGTACTCGCTGCGGATGGTCGTGCGGGTGAACGGGGAGGAGTGGGGGCGCGGCAACACTGGCGAGATGCGTTGGCGGTTCGAGGACTGCATCGCCCACGTCTCGCGCTCGGAGACGCTGCATCCCGGCGAGTTCTTCGGCTCCGGCACGGTGGGCAATGGCTGCGGGCTGGAGCAGATGCGCTTCCTGTCGCACGGCGACGTGGTCGAGCTGGAGGTGGAGGGCATCGGCGTGCTGCGCAACCGGGTGATCAGGGCCCCAGCCTCATCTCACGAACGCTCATCTCACGAACGGAGCGGCGCGTGATCAGGCAGTCGATCATTGCTGGGCGCATGCGAAGTTCGGCAAGTTCCGGGATCGCGACGTCGAGGATTTGCTCGTGGCTGTCGCGGGCTGTGCCATCGCCGATGCCGGGATCGAACCGTCGGAGGTCGACGCCGTGTTCGTCGGCACGTTCAACAGCGGCTTCTCGAAGCAGGACTTCGCCTCGTCGCTCGCGATGCAATCCATACCCGAGCTTCGCTTCAAACCGGCCACGCGGTGCGAGAACGCCTGCGCATCCGGCAACGCCGCGCTGGTGGTCGGGGTCGAGAAGATGAGCGGTGCCACCAGCGCCGAAGCCGGCAACCATCTCCTCGGGGCCAGCTACCGGCGCGAGGAGGCGGACATCCCGGCCGGGTTCGTGGGCGTGTTCGGTCGCATCGTGATCGCGCAAACGTATTTCTAGCGCTATAGCGACCAGTCCGAGGCGCTGGCCCGGACTCTGCCCGCTCAGAAGACCGAAGCCCGGGCCGCCTGCGCAGCGCTAAACCGGATGACCAGGCTCGGCATGCCGGTGTCGCAGCGTATCGCCTGACCACGGCACCCGGCTGCCGCCCCACGGCCACCATCGGAGTTATGCGCCAACGCCCTCGATGGGGGCTGGTCAAGTTCCGGCCCCGCGCGCGTCAGACTGCGCGCAGGTATCGCATGGGCCGTCCTGGCGCGACGGCCTGGGCCGCGGCGACGATGGCCTGCGCGTCGATGCCGGCAGCCCGGTACAGGTCGGCGATGGTCCCGGTCTGGCCGAAGCGCGTCACCCCCAGCGCGCGGGTGCGGTGGCCGTGGACCGAGCCGATCCAGCCTAGCGTCGCCGGATGCCCGTCCAGCACCGTCACGATGCCGCAATGGCGCGGCACGTCCGCGAGCAGCCGCTCGACGTGGCTGGGCGCGGCGCCGCCCCGGCCCTCCCCGGCGCGCTGCGACGCGGTCCAGCCGCCATGCAGCCGGTCGGCAGAGGTCACGGCCAGCAGGCCTACGTCGCGGCGGTCCTCCGCGATCAGGCCCAAGGCCTCCACTGCCTCGGGCGCCACCGCGCCGGCGTAGGCGATCACCGCCTCGGCGTTGGGGCCGGGCCGGCGCATCCAGTAGGAGCCCGCCACGATGTCCGCGGCGTCGTCCGGGCCAAGCTGCCGCACGGGCTGGGCGACCGTGCGCGTGGACAGGCGCAGATAGACCGACCCGCCGGCGTCGTCGCCCGCCTCATCCTTGCCGCCGCCGGAGCGCTGCATGTGGCCGAACGACCAATGCAGCAGCACCGCCAGCTCGTCCACGTAGGTCGGCTCAAAGCTGGCCAGCCCGTCCTGCGCCATGCCGATCAGCGGCGTCATGATGGACTGGTGCGCGCCGCCCTCGCCGGCCAGGGTGATGCCGGACGGCGTGGCGACCAGCAGGAAGCGCGCATCCTGGTAGCAGGCGTAGTTCAGCGCATCCAGGCCGCGCTCGATGAACGGGTCGTACAGCGTGCCGACCGGCAGCAGCCGCTCGCCGGTGACGCTGTGCGACAGCCCGAGTGCGGATAGCATGGTGAACAGGTTCATCTCGGCGATGCCGAGTTCCAGGTGCTGACCTTGCGGCGAGAACCGCCAGTGGAAGGTGGACGGGATGCGCTCGGTGCGGAACACGTCCGCCAGTTCCTCGCGCGCAAACAGGCCGCGGCGATTCACCCAGCCGCCCAAGTTGGTGGAAACCGTCACGTCCGGCGAGGTGGTGACAATCCGCCGGGCCAGCGGCGTGTCGCCCTTGGCCAGGTCGTGCATCAGCAGCCCGAAGCCGTGCTGCGTCGAAAGCTCCCGGCCCGCCGGCACCGGGAAGCTGTCCGGCACGGGGATCACGGGCGCCTGCAAGCGGCGGGTGCCCTGCGCGTTGAACGGCACGGCGGACAGGAACGCCTGCAGCCGCTCCGGCGGCGTCGCCAGCCCCTCGAAGCGGTCCCACTCGTGGCCGGGCCGCACGCCCATTGCCCGGCGCAACGTTTCTACCTGCGCCGGGTTCATCAGCCCGGCATGGTTATCCTTGTGCCCGGCCAGTGGCAGGCCGAAGCCCTTGATGGTGTAGCAGATGAAGCACACCGGCCGGTCATGCGCCTTCGCGGCCTCGAACGCCTCCAGCAAGCTCGGCATGTCGTGGCCGCCGAGGTTGCCCATCAGTGCCGCAAGCTCGTCATCGGTGCGGCGGTCCAGCAGGGCGGTCACCTCGCCCTGGTCGCCCAGCTCGTCCCGCAGCCGGGCGCGCCAGGCTGCGCCGCCGCCGAAGGTGAGCGCGGAGTAAAGCTGGTTGGGGCACGCCTCGATCCACTGGCGCAGGCGCTCGCCGCCGGGTTCCCGAAAGGCGGCCTGCTGCAAGGTGCCGTGACGCAGCACCACCACGTCCCAGCCGAAGTTGCGGAACATGGCCTCGAACTTGGCCCACAGCCCCTCGCGCACCACGGCATCGAGGCTTTGGCGGTTGTAGTCCACCACCCACCAGGTGTTGCGCAGGCCGTGCTTCCAGCCCTCCAGCAGCGCCTCGAAGATGTTGCCCTCGTCCATCTCGGCGTCGCCGATCAGCGCCACCATGCGGCCCTCGGGCCGATCCAGGCCCCAGCCGTGGGCGCGCACGTAGTCCTGCGCCAGCGAGGAGAACAGGGTCTGCGCGACACCGAGGCCGACCGAGCCGGTGGAGAAGTCCACGTCGTCCGTGTCCTTGGTGCGCGACGGGTAGGATTGCGCGCCGCCGAAGCCCCGGAAGCGCTGCAGCTTGTCCAGCGTCTGGTTGCCGAGCAGGTACTGGATGGCGTGGAACACGGGGCTTGCATGCGGCTTGACCGCTACCCGGTCCTCGGGCCTGAGCGCGTGGAGGTACAACGCGCTCATGATGGTGGCGATGGACGCGCTGGACGCCTGGTGGCCGCCGACCTTCAACCCGTCCCCGGTGTCACGGAGGTGGTTGGCATTGTGGATGGTCCAGATCGCCAACCAGAGAATCTTGCGCTCCAGCTCCGCCAGCATAGCCATGTCCGAACCACTCAGCTCGCGCATGTCTCGCTCCTTCATGTTCGTGGGATTACCGCCCACGCTGCGATCCGTGCCGGGGTGGTCAAGGTGAGGTCCCGTGCGCCCGGCGGTCACACGGGTAAGCCGATGCCCGGGATCGGGTCCGGGAGGAACTGCCCGGCGCGGATGGCGGGCTGAAGCTCACTGAACGGTTGACCGGCCGAATGGGCCTGAAACACTCGTTCCGGATCGAAGAACGTGCCGATGGGGTTCGCCCTGAAATCACTCGAGGTGCGCATCCACTCGGTCGACATCTCCCAATTGCCGAAATTGTCGCTTTGCAGCTCGACGAAGTTGCCATCAGGATCTCGGTAGTAGAGCGAGATCGTCAGGCCATGGTCCAAGGCAAAGGCGGGTAGCACGCCTTCATCCCTCAACCGCTGGTAGGACGCCATGAGGTCAGGGAAGCCCGCGTACTCGAAGGCGCTGTGGTGCATGCCGTTATGCCCGACCTTGGCCGGGTCGTCCGAAAGGCCCGGCACCGACAGGAACGCGACGCGATGGTTGGCCTCGTCGTTCGTCGTCCATGCGTTGTTCGCGTCCTGGAACGTCACCTGCACCCCGACCACCAAACGGTACCAGTCGACCATCGCCTGCAAGCGGCTGGTTTTGATCGTGACGTGATGGAAAATCGGCCTGATGGTGTGCGCCACGGTTCCCCCCTACCTTTGCTGGCCCGCCGGCCTGGGCCAATGCCGGCCTGACTTGGTGCCATGGATAGCGGAGCTTGCGATATGCAACCAGATGGAAAGCGCTATTTGCGAGCAGGATATCGATTTTCAGCGGCGTCCGGCGCAGGCGGGGCCAGGAAACGGGAGATCAGGGTATGGAGAAGCTCGATAATCCTCGTCCTGTCCAGCGATGGGTCGCGGACTGTTATCGCCTTGGAGCCATCCACCACGCCGATCAGGACAAAAGCCGCCATGCCAGCATCGAGGGACGGGTCGATCTGGCCTCGCGCCTGGCCTTTACGCAAGACATCCGAAAGGCGCCGCTGCATTTCCCGGCTGTGGTCCTGGAGGACCCTGGCCAGCGCCGGGTTGCGGCCGGCCTCGGCCAGCATGTCGAGGACGAGGGGGGTTCCGCCATTCCCGTCCCGCGCCTTGGCGTGCTGCGCGTTGGAGATGAGTGCGGCGACCGCGTCGGAGCTTTCCATCATGCGGCTGAACTGCTCGGTGGCGGCGTGCAGGACCACCTGGGCGATGGCGCCCAGGATCGCTTCCTTACTCTTGAAGTAGTGGTAGAGGTGTCCGGGACTAGTTCCGGCCTCGGCGCAGATGCCCGATACCGACGCACCCCGGAGGCCGTCCCGGGCGAAGCACCGCTTGGCCCCCTCGAGGATTTTCCGCCGCCTCTCCTCATGCCTGACCGGATCGACCATTCGCATCGCGCCCACAGTGTGCATAGACTAGACGTCCGGTCCATCAGCCTTGACCCGGCAACGGCCTCCCCGCACGTTAGGGCGATCATTCAGACATTATGGAGTCATCCATGGAGATGAGGCGTCTTGGCCGGAACGGCCCAGTTGTCTCGGCGCTCGGCCTCGGCTGCGCCGGCATGTCGCTGCAAAGGCCCCGGGACGACGACGAAAGCCTGGCGACGTTGCAGGCGGTCCTTGATGCCGGCATCACCCTGCTGGACACGGGCGACTTCTACGGCATGGGCCACAACGAGACTCTGGTGGCGCGTGCAATCAAGGGGCGCCGCGACCAGGCCTTCCTCAGCGTCAAGTTCGGCGCAATCTTCTCGCCCACGGGCGCCTTCCTTGGCGTGGATGGACGGCCGAACTCGGTCAAGAACTTCGCGTCCTACTCGCTGCAGCGCCTGGGCGTGGACGTGATCGACCTTTACCAGCCGGGCCGGCCCGACCCGGCCGTGCCCTACGAGGACACGATCGGCGCCATTGCCGACCTCATCAGGGAGGGCAAGGTGCGCTACCTCGGCGTGTCCGAGGTAGGCGCCGAGAACCTGCGGCGGGCGCACGCGGTGCATCCCGTGGCAGCGCTGGAGATCGAGTACTCGCTAGCCCCAATACCGTTCAGTTAGGCCGCTTTCCAGAGTGTCGGACGGTCCTTTCCAAGCGGTTTGCTACCCATTGCCGGGTACCTAACGCCGCTAACTGAACCGTATTGTCGCTAGCCCGAATAATTCATTAGATCGCCCGAAATCGGCCCAGGCCACCAAACGCCTGGGCCAGAGATTTCATTGCAAAAAACTCCATCAAACAGCCCGTTCGCATAGTAGCAAACGATGTCAACGACTTAGCCTTGATCGCGCATTTCTCGTGAATAATGCGGGCTAGCATGCCGCTTCATCGAACGGGACATCCTGCCGACGGCGCGCGAGCTGGGCGTGGGAGTCGTCGCCTACCGCGTGCTGGCCGACGGCATCCTGAGCAGGGCGGTGACGGATTCATGCCCCGCCAGCGAAACCCGCCTCACGCCGCCGCGGGTGCAGGGCGAGAACCTCGTGCACAACCTCGCCGTTGCCGGGTTCCTGAGGGAGATGGCTGCCAAGAAAGGATGCACGCCGGCGCAGATCGCGGTCGCCTGGCTTCTCACCCGCGGCGGCGACATCGTCCCGCTGGTCGGCATGAGCCGCAGCTCGCGCTTGCCGGAGAACCTCGGCGTGCTCGATGTCGGCCTTGGTGCGGACGAGTTGGCCGCGCTCGACCGGCACTTCGCCCCCGGCGTCATCCAGGGCGACCGCTACCCGGCCTTCGTGCTGAAATACGCGGCGCAGTAAGGGCCGGCGCGCGGCGCCCGGCGGTCAGGCGCCGGACACGGCCGCAGGCTGCCCGGCCCCAAGCCCGAGCAGCCGGTCCGCGTTGCCATGGGCAAGCTTGACCTTGTCCGCTTCCGGGATCGGCAGCGACCGGAGAAAGTCGGTGCCCTTCCCATTGGGGCTGAACGGGTAGTCCACCGAGAACAGGACCCGGTCGGCCCCGAACGTCATCAGCAGCGCCGCAAGCGGCGGCAGGCTGAAGAACCCGCTGGTTGTCACCCACACCTGGTCGGTGATCGTTCGGCTCACCGTGCGCGCCAGCCGGTCGCGCGCCTCGTCCGCGAACACCTGGTCGCAGCGGGCGAACATGGCCGGCAAGCCCTCGCCCATGTGGCCGATAATGAGCTTGAGCTTCGGATGCCGGTCCAGCGCGCCCGACAGCACCAGGCGCAGCACGTGGATCGCGGTTTCCGAATGCCAGCCCCAGCCGGCGATGGAAAGAAGCAGGCTGGAATGGCCGGGCAAGCGGTCGTAGTAAACCTCGCGCACGGCCGGTGGCGGGGGCGCCGGGTGGATGTAGAGCGGTACGCCGAGCCGCTCGAAGCGGGCCAGCAACGGCTCGAACCTGGGGTCGTCCAGGAATAGGCCGCCTGTGGTGCCATTCACCATGCCGCCCAGGAACCCATGCTGCGTGACGCACCGTTCCAGCTCGTCCGCGGCCAGCTCCGGCGCCGATGTCGGCAGGTGCGTGAACGCGGCGTAGCGGTCGGGCTGTTCAGCGACGGTTTGGGCCAAACGGTCGTTGATGTCGCGCGCGAGCGAGGCACCTTCCTGGCCCGGCAGCAGTTCCGCCCCGGCCTGCGCGACCGACAGCACCTGCACCGTGATGCCGGCCGCGTCCATGTCGGCGAGCCGGGCGGCACCGACGTCCCGCAGCTGCTCGCGCCGGTCAACGGCGGGCACCGGCAGGCCGCCGGGGGTCAAGCCGCGGGCGCGGATCGCGTCGGGGCTGATCCGCGCCGCGATGTCCGGGAACGTGCAGTGCTCTTCCAAGGCGACGATCCGCATCGCGGTCTCCTGTCCTGTTTGGTCCTGCGCTGTCGGAGGGCGCGCGGTTGGCTGGGTTCGCCGGCCTGTCCGGCTAAGCGGCCACCGCGTGCTCGCGCTTGGAAGCGGCGTAGCGTGGCATGGCGAGGGCCGCCGCCGCGGCCGCCAGGCCCAGGACGGCGAGCAGCAGCAGCCCGGGCCGGTAACCGCCCAAGTGGTCGAAACTGTACCCAAGCATGACCGGGCCGATGGCGGTGCCGAAGATGTAGAGGCCGAAAGCGATCCCGTAGAGCCGCCCGAACGCGGCCTGGTCGAAGTAGCGGCGCACGAGATAGGACACGAAATCGACCTCCGCCCCAATGGCCGAGCCAAGCAGTATGGCCGCGAGATAGCCTGTGGCAGGCCCCTCTCCATAGACCAGCAGCAAGGGTACAGCCCCGGCGATGACTGCGATGACCGCGAGCACATAGGGTGCATGCACCCGGTCCAGCACCCAGCCGAGGCCGCCCCGGGCGACGACCACGGCCAGTCCGGACAGCCC
>JAABUQ010009813.1_pt1 | contig 12787 bp, 13 predicted proteins | sample 5560001 | NCBI WGS metagenome assembly JAABUQ01 (sample SAMN10711888, study PRJNA513371) | rock metagenome | isolation source: Antarctica rocks | place: Antarctica: Victoria Land, Finger Mt nord | collected 2015-12-18 | reverse complement strand
GCGCGTTTGCGGGACGATCTCCGCAACGCGTAGCGGGTAAAAAGCGCCGGCTAGTGGGCGATCTTCAATGACACTTGAAATAGTCGAACGGCTCCGCACACGTGTTGCAACGATAGAGCGCTTTGCATGGCGTCGACCCGAATTCGCTCGTGCACGCCGTATCGGATGATCCGCAGTGGGGACAGCAGATGGTGCGACTCGTTGCGCGCCGTAGGAACGCTAACCCCGCCGCCGCTTCATCATCGGTCGGTCCGACCGGCGGCGCAATGCCGTACGCGCGTAGTTTCTCGCGAGCGGAGGCCGAGAGCCACGCGGTGGTCCACGGCGGGTCGAGTTGCGTGTGCAGGCGCACGTTGTCGACCCCGCGCTCGTGCAACGCGCGAACGATATCGCGCCCGATGACCGCGGTCGCCGGACACCCGGTATACGTCGGCGTGATGGTCACGTCCAGCGTCTCCCCGGCCTCGCCCGAACGCGATGCAACATCGCGAACGATGCCGAGATCGACGACGGAGAGCGCGGGTACTTCGGGGTCGGGAACGTCGGCGAGCCATTGCCACACGCGCTCGAGGGGGAGCGCTGCGCGCGTTACCATGCGACGCCCGGCACGCTCCGGCGTACCGATTGCATCTCGGCCAAGAGGTAGCCGAGATGTTCCGAGTGCACGCCACGCTTGCCGCCCCGCTGCATCCAGCCTTCGGACGGCTGTACCAGCGTCGCTTCAGCCAAGACTGCGTTGACCGCGCGCGACCACGCTGCGCGCAACGCCGCGGGATCGAAGCCGATGCCGCGCGCCATCATCTCGGCGTCGACGTCGTCGCCTTCGAAAAGTTCGCCGACGTACGGCCACAGCGCATCGAGCGCCGCCTGCATGCGCGCGCGGCTCCCCTCGGTGCCGTCGCCGAGGCGCACGACCCAGTCGGCGCTGCGCCGCGTATGATACACGGCTTCCTTGCGAACTTTGCGCGCAAGCGCCGCTATGCGCGTGTCCGACGACGCGCTCAGTTGTTCGAGCGCGAGTACGTGCCACGCGTCGAAGAGGAACTGGCGCCCGAGCGTATCGGCGAAATTGCCGTTGGGCCGTTCGACGAGCAACACGTTGTGAAATTCGCGGTCGCTGCGTGAAAAGGCGAGTGCATCCTCGTCGCGACCGCGAGCCTCACACTGTGCGGCATACGAAAGCCAAGCACGCGCTTCACCGATCAAATCGAGCGCGACGTTCGTGAGCGCCAGATCCTCTTCGACGACCGGCGCATGTCCCGTCCACGCGCCTAGCTGTTGCCCGAGCACAAGAGCACTGTCACCAAAGCGCAGCACATACTCGATCAGCGGGTCGACCTGCATCAACGCCGTCACAGGTGCTTGACGCCTTCGGGTACCGTGAAGAAGGTTGGATGGCGGTACACTTTGTCTTCGGCCGGGTCGAAGAACGCGCCGCGCTCTTCCGGCACGCTCGCCGTGATGTCGACGGCACCTACGACCCAGATGCTGGTGCCCTCATTACGGCGCGTGTAGACGTCGCGCGCGTTCTGCAGCGCCATCGTCGCGTCCGCAGCGTGCAGACTGCCGACGTGTTTGTGGGCGAGCCCGTGATCGCTGCGGATGAAGACTTCCCACAGCGGCCAGTCGCGCCGTTCGTTTGCCGCCGCGCTCACGCCGCGCTGCCGGCTTCCGTCGCGTCAGCGGAACGCCGCGCACGTTTTTCGGCATGGGCCAGCGCTGCTTCGCGGACCCACGCGCCCTCTTCCCAGGCGTCGATGCGCGCGCGCAAGCGATCACGGTTGCACGGACCGTCGCCGCGTACGACGCGATAAAACTCATCCCAATCGACTGCGCCGAAATCGTACTGGCCGCGTTCCGCGTTCCAGCGCAGGTCGGCGTCGGGAATGACGAGCCCCAGGGCATCGGCTTGCGGCACCGTTTGATCGATGAAGCGCTGGCGCAAGTCATCGTTGCTGAACAGCTTGATTTTCCAATGCATCGACTGTTCGCTATTGGGTGAGGCGCTGTCGGGCGGCCCGAACATCATCACCGCCGGCCACCACCAGCGGTCGAGCGCGTCCTGCGCCATGGCTTTCTGTTCCTGGGTGCCGGCGCACAACTTGACCATCACATCGAAGCCTTGCCGTTGGTGAAAGCTTTCTTCCTTACAGATGCGAGTCATGGCACGCGCGTACGGCCCATAGGAGCAGCGCGTCAACGGAATTTGGTTGATGATTGCCGCACCGTCGACGAGCCAGCCGATCGCGCCGACGTCGGCCCACGTCAGCGTAGGATAATTGAAGATGCTGGAGTACTTCGCGCGTCCCGTCAGCAGCGCTTCGGTCAATTCGTCGCGCGATACGCCCAGCGTTTCGGCCGCGCTGTACAAGTAGAGACCGTGGCCGGCTTCGTCTTGCACTTTGGCGAGCAGAATCAGCTTACGTTGGAGCGACGGCGCCCGCGTAATCCAATTTCCCTCGGGCAGCATGCCCACGATCTCGGAATGCGCGTGTTGTGAAATCTGGCGCACGAGCGTCTTACGGTACGCGTCGGGCATCCAGTCCTTGGGTTCGATCGTGATGCCACGATCCAGCTTCTCGTCGAAGCGGCGTTGTTCTTCACCGGCCGCACCGGCGGCTTCGACGTCGACCATCTGTGTATACACTGATTACCTCCGCTGCGCTACGGTATCGCTTCGCGACGAATCTTCGGGCGATGCGTCGCTACGGTGGGCGTTGAGCGTCAACAGGTCGTAGACAGCGACGATCTCGTCGTGTTGGTTCGTCACTTCGACGTCCCAGCGGACTTCGCCGTACTCGGGCTTGCGCGGGGTTTTCGACTTGACGGTGAGACGCACGCGGATCGTGTCGCCCGGCTCGACGGGTTTCATGAAGCGTAGATTGTCCAGGCCGTAGTTGGCGAGCACGGGACCAGGCGCCGGTTCCACGAACAGCCCGGCCGCGAACGCCAGGACGAGATACCCGTGCGCGACGCGGCCGGGAAAGAACGGGTTGGCGCGCGCCGCTTCTTCGTTCATGTGCGCGTAGAAGCGGTCGCCGGTGAAGGCCGCGAAATGTTCGATGTCGTCGAGCGTGATCGTGCGCGGCGCAGTGTGCACCGTCTCGCCAATTTCGAGGTCGTCGTACGGCCGCCGGAACGGATGGGCGTCATGCTCGATCTCGGCCGCGCCGCGCGTCCACGTCTGGGTGAGCGCCGCCAAGCGCGTCGGCGAGCCCTGCACGGCCGTGCGCTGCATATAATGAAACACGCCGCGCAGACCGCCCATCTCCTCCCCGCCCCCGGCCCGGCCGGGACCGCCGTGCACGAGCCCCGGCAGCGGCGAACCGTGACCGGTCGACTCCTTCGCGCAGTCACGGTCGATCGCGACGATCCGCCCGTGATAGGCGCCCAGGCCCAGGATGAGATCGCTTGCGACATCGCGGTCGTACGTATAGACCGACGCGCAAAGACTGCCCTCACCGCGCGCCGCCAGCTCGATCGCCTCATCGATGCCGTCGTAGGCCATCAGCGTGCTGACCGGCCCGAACGCTTCGACTTCGTGAATCTTCGTCGCGCCGAGCGGACGCTCGCAACCAAGCAGCAGCGGTGCCAGGAACGCGCCGCGCTCCGCATCGGCCCCGCGCAACTCGACGTGTTCGGGATCACCGCAGATCGCTTCGGTCTCACCCCGCAAGATCGCAACCGCCGCGCGCACGGCATCGCGTTGTCCCAAACTTGCAAGCGCGCCCATGCGTACGTCCTCGCGGCGCGGATCGCCGACGACGATCGCGCCCAACTTTTTCTGCAGCGCTTCGGCAGCCGCGTCGTAGTAGGCGCGCGGCACAAGCGCGCGGCGGATCGCGGTGCACTTTTGACCCGCTTTACTCGTCATTTCGCGCATTACTTCGGTGATGAATAAATCGAATTCGGGCGAACCCGGGCCGGCATCGGGGCCAAGCACGGCGGCGTTGAGGGAGTCACGTTCGGCCACGAAGCGTACGGCGTTGCGGCCGATCGCCGGGTGATCGCGCAGCATCAGTGAGGTCGCGAGCGACCCAGTGAACGAGACGACGTCCTGACCACCGAGATGATCCAGCAGATCGCCGGTGCCGCCGACGATCAGCTGCACGGCGCCGTTGGGCAAAATGCCCGAGGCCACCATCATCTCGAACATGGCCTGCGTCAGATACGAGGTCGCGGTCGCGGGCTTGACGATCGCCGGCACACCTGCGAGCAGCGCCGGTGCCAGCTTTTCGAGCATCCCCCAACACGGAAAATTGTACGCGTTGATGTGCACCGCGACGCCACGCAGCGGCGTCATGACGTGGCGACCGACGAACGTGCCGCCCTTGGAGAGTTGTTCCTGCGCGCCGTCGAGCGCGAAGCGTTCGTCGGGCAGTTCGCGCCGCCCGCGCGATGCATAGGCGAACAGCGTGCCGATGCCGCCGTCGATGTCGAAGAAATGGTCACGTTTGGTCGCGCCGGTTTCGAACGATAGCGCATACAGCGGTTCGCGGCGCTCGTTGAGATAGAGAGCCAGCGCTTTGAGCATCGCAGCGCGCTGATGAAACGTCATCGCGCGTAAGGCCGGACCGCCGACGCGCCGCGCATGCCTGCCCATTCCCGCGAAGTCCAGCCCGCGGCTCGAAGCCGCCGCAATCGTACGGCCGTCGATTGCGCTCGGCAGTTCAGTTGGCTCCCCGCTCCCGGCGATCCAGCGATCTGCTGCGAAGCTTGGCAGAGTGGCGGTCACGTTTCGTCTCTCCTTACCGAATGGTTAGTCGCCACCTCAGCATATCCTTCTTCCTGCGGCGCCCCGGTCAATCCGGCAAACGCGTGGCGCACCACCGCGGAAGCGACGGCGGCGGCGGTCAAGGCGCCCGCCGGCCGATACCACTCGACGAGCGAGTTGCACATACCGAAGATCAACCGCACGGCCAGCGAGGGGTCGAGGTCAGGAGCGACGTCGCCGTCGCGTTGCGCTTCCAGCACGAGCGCCGTTGCCGCGCGGTCGAACGCGCGCCGCCGCGCGATGGCATGCCGTTCGGTGGCCGAGTTGCCGCGCACGCGCACCAGCACGGTCAGTTCGGGCAGCACCTCGAGGGCCGTCGCAGCGACCCGGCGCAGGAGCTGCCGCAGGCGGTCGATCGCCTTGCCCGAGCGCACGGCGGGGTCGTCGAGTGTCGCCGCCAGCGCATCCAAGGCGCGCTCGAGCCCCCGCGCAAGCAACGCTTCCTTGCCGGCAACGTGATGGTAGATCGCCGCCTTCGTGATTCCCGCGGCGGCAGCGACGTCGTCCATCGTCGCGCCGTCGAACCCGCGTTCCGCGAACACGCGCAGCGCTACGTCGGTCAAGCCGTCGAGATCGTACGGGCGCCGCGCGACCCGCTCGTTCATGCCTCACTCTTCTCTCGTTCGTCGAACTTGGCCGACTTCACGCCGACGGCCGTGGCAGCCCGCATGAGGGCACGGTCGAGCGACCACAGACGACAGTCAGAAATCAGTGCAGCCGCGAGCAGGTGTGCGTCGATCCAACCGATGCCTTTTCCCCAGAGCTTCCGGTCTTCGATGAGGTGCAGGACGTCTTCATGGGTGGCGGTACGCGCGGATGGGAGCGCACCGAGATCGGTCAAGATGCGCATGCGATTGCGCAGACTTCCGCAGGTGAGTTCGCCGACGACGAACGGATGGGTGAGGACGCGTTCTTCATCGAGCATCGCGCACAGTAGTCGGTTGTCGGAGCGGAAATGATCGATCCACACCGACGTGTCGATCAACGTCACGCACGCGCCTTGGGCCGTCGCCTGGGCACCGATCGAAGCCTGGGTTCACTCCCGCCAAGGGCGCCCAAGCGTCTTGCCGCCTCCCGCGCGATGAGAGCCTCCAAGCCGGCGTGGACGAGGCCGGTCTTCTCTCGGATCCCGGTCGCCTCACGAGCGCGTTCGAGTAGGTCGTCATTGAGGATCAGGGTGGTACGCATATGCATGAGTATGGCACTTCTATATGTATACGTCAAATGCGACGCCGGCGTACGCGAGCGCGCTATTCATCTGACGAGCTTCGCGGCCGAAGATGCCACGTTCGGGGAAGAAGGCACAGCGTGAACGAACCCGCCCGGCGTACCGTGCATGCGGTCGCATCACTCGACCTTCAGGCTCTCTGCTGACGTTGCGAACATACCGTATCGAGCCGCCCACGCGCCGCGAATCCGAACGCCGCCGTGCGTTCGACCAAGCGACCCGTCTCACGAAGTGGTTGAAGATTGCGCTGCTGGTGCTCATCGTTTGGCTTTTGTTGGAGAAGCTGACGACGTATTTTCGGTACGTTGGTTTCGCAGCACTCATCGCCGTCGGCGGCTTGTTCTTGGCGTATCTCGTCTATCCGCTGGTGCGCGCAATCAATCGGCGCTTACCGCTGGGCCCGAGCGTCGTCATCGTCTATGCGTGCTTCGCCGTCCTGGTCGGACTTGCGGCGTGGTTTCTGATTCCGATCTTAACGCTCGACCTGGAGCAGTTCGTCTCGACCTTGCCGCACTTCCAAACGGAGCTGCGGAGCCTGATCTACAACACGAATTTGCCGTTCATGCAGCATGCCTCGCCGCGCGCTCGCGCCGCGATCGATCATGCCCTGACCCAGTTTTCCACCAACTTACGCATGGGTGCGTTGTTCGCGACCAACGGCGTGCTGCAGGCCGCGCTCTCGTTCGCATCGCTGGCGGCGCTGCTCATCGCAATCCCGGCAACGTCGATCTACATGCTGCTGGAAGCGAATACGACCAAACATTTCTTTCTCGAAGCGCTGCCGCACCGTTACCGCGACAAAGCCGACAGCATCATCTGTCAGATCGACGTCGTCCTGGGAGGGTTCGTGCGCGGTCAGGTCCTCGTCGCCGTGACCGTGGCGGCCATGGTGGCCGTGATGCTCGAGGCGCTGCGCGTACCGTATGCGATTCTGATCGGCGTTTGGGCGGGCGTCCTCGATTTGATTCCGTATCTCGGCGCGGCCGCCGGCGCCGTACCGGCGGTGCTCGTTGCGCTGTTGACCAACGGCGTGCTCGATGCGGCGCTGGCATCGCTCGGCTTTGCGGTCATCTTCGAACTCGAGGGCAATCTGATCGCGCCGAAGATCGTCAGTCGCACGGTCGGCGTCTCGCCGCTGGCAGTGATCTTCGCCGTACTCGTCGGCGGCGAAGCGTTCGGTTTCGGGGGCATGCTCGTTGCGGTGCCCGTCGTCGGCGTCATCCGGGTCATCATCGAAAACGTGAAGCCGGGTCCGCATCCGCCCGCGCTCGAGACCATCCTCGGAACCGAAGCGGCCGACGATTCTGCGCATTAACCTCCCGTGATCTTTGACGCCCTCGTTGCCGGATATATCCGGCAGAATGCGCTGCGTACGAGCGTGACGATCGTCGCGATCGCACTTGGCGTCGCGGCCATGTTGGCCGGCGATCTCGCACGTGCCGGCGCGGATGCCGAGTTACGAGCGAGCGTGGCCGGCCTCTCGGAACGGGCGAACCTGCAAGTACTCGGGTACGGAACGCGCCTCGACGAACGGCTGCTCGCGCGCGTGCGCACGGTGCGTGGAGTCGAGGAAGCGCGGCCGGTCGTGCGTGGTGCGGCTGCGCTCGGCGATCCGGCCGGAGGCTCGGCGAACGGTGACGTCGTTACGATGGAAGGCGTCGATACACTGCAAGCGTTTCCCGGCTCGTCGGCGTTACGCACGTACGAGCCTGGACCGTTCGCTCCGCCATCCGAACTCGAGACATCGCTCGTCGCTGACCGCGGAACGGTCATCTCCGGGCGCATCGCGGCGCATTTCGGTTTGCGCGCCGGCTCACGCTTTGTCGTGCACGCCGCGGGCGCGGCCGCGAAGCTGCGGGTCACTGCCGTCTTGCCGCGCCAACCGGCGGGGCTCGACTCAGAAACGATGGTCGTCGACGTGGCGACCGCGCAAACGCTTTTTCATGCAGCGGGACGACTCGACCGCATCGATGTCATCGTCGCTCCGCACATGGTCGGGAAGGTGCGCGCACGGCTGGCCGCGGCGCTCGGGCCGCAGGCGCACGTTATCGCGACAGCCGACCGCATCGCAGCGCTGGAACTGGCGGCACGCGGCTTCGAACTCGACCTTATGGTGCTTGCCGCCGTCGTGCTGCTCGTCGGGGCGACCCTCGTCGCGAACGCCCTCGGCATCTCCGTTGTGCAGCGTCGTGCGGAGATCGCGACGTTGCGCACGCTGGGCGCGACGCGCGCTCAAATCTCGCGCGCGTTCTTGGCCGAAGGAGCGCTGCTCGGCACCTGCGGCGCGCTCGTCGGTGCGGTCGTCGGCGACGCGCTCGCGCGCGGCGCGGGCACGGTCGTCGGAGGCGATGACCTGTTCACGCTACTGCGCGACGCCGGTCTCGGCGTCGTACTCGCGATCGGGGCCGCGCTCGGCCCCTCGCTCCAAGCGGCGGCGACCTTGCCCGCGAACGCTCTGCGCTTCGTCCCGGTGCGCGCCACGCGACGCTTTACCATCCGGCGCCGCGCGCACGATCTACCGCCGTCCGTGCGGCTTGCCGTTGCGCATCTCGACGCGGCGGCTGCGCGTCTGGGCGTCGCTCTCATCGCGCTCATCATCGCCGTCGCAGCCAGTACCTGTGTCGCAACGGCGACGAGTTCGTTTCATGCCGCCGTTGCAGCGTGGGCGCAGCGCAGCATCGTAGGAGACATCTCCATGCGGCCGCTAGGGATTGCCGACGCTCGTTTTTCGGCACAGGTACAGGCTCGCATCGCGCGGCTGACGGGGGTTGCGACCGTGCTCACCACGCGACGAACCGAGGTACCGTTTCGCGGTACGCTCATCGCGCTCGAGGCGGTCGACGAGCACACGCTCGCGGGCCGCGACCCTTCCGTGGATACGGGCGACGTGATCGTGTCGACCAGCGCAGCACGGCGTTTTCGAATACGGCCGGGCGATCGCATTGCGCTCGATACGCCCGCGGGCCGCGCGACGCTGCGCGTTCGCCGGCTCGACGACGCCGTGGGCGGCGATGCCGGCGGAACACTGACCCTCAGAGAACCGACGTATGCGCACCTCTTCAGCGACACGAGCGTCGACACGATCGCGATCGTCGCGCGCCGCGGAACGGCGCTGGGACCGCTGCGTGTGAGGCTCGCGGCCGCAGTCGCTCCGCTTCCCGTCGAGGTTGCGCCGGTGCGCGAGCGACGAGCGCTCGCAACGGCTTCATTCGATCGCACGTTTGCCTTGACGTATGCGCTGGGCCTCGTGTCGATCGCGATCTCGATTCTGGGAACCAGCGTCACGATGGTCGCACTAGTCTTAGAACGGCGACGCGAGATGGGCATTTTGCGCATACTCGGTCTGTCGACCGGCGCGCTGCGTGCTATGGTCATCTGCGAAGCGAGCCTCGTCGCTCTTGTCGCGGCGTTGTGCGGCGCGCTGACCGGCATCGCGCTCGGCGCAGTCCTCGTCGCGGTAGACCGTCACCGCTTCGGCTGGAACGTGGCGCTGCACGTGCCCGGCGCAACCGTCGCGCTGACGGTTGTGATGGTCGTGCTGGTCGCGGCGCTCGCCGCGTTGCTTCCGGCGCGTCTTGCAGCGCGTCTTACAACCGCAGATGCGGCGCACGCTACTTGACCGCGCAGCACCACCGCACGATGCCATCGCTGCGGGTCGTCGCTTTTCTGGCGATCGCATTCTGCGCGATCATCATCGGAAACGTTCGCGTCGACGCGAGCGTTGGGGATGGCGCTCGGGAGCAGCTCGTCTTTCCACGTGACCACGGCCTGCATCGCAGCGAACCTGCGGAGTGGTGGTTGCTGAGCGGTCACCTTCACACGCGCGACGGACGCCGGTTCGATTACCACGCAGCTTTTTTTCGCTTTGAACTCGGCGCGCGGCAGCAACTTTATGCGGCAGACTTTTCGGTGCTGGACGAGCGCAGCGGGCAAACGGTGTCCGCCGAGCGCACCGTGCGCCAACGCACGGATTCAAACGTAAGGGTGAGCGGCGCTCTCGCTCTGGCCATCGACCATTGGCGCCTGGCGGGGCACCCTTTGCACGATCCACGCCTCGAAAGCATCGCTATTCGCGCCGGTGATTTCGGCAACGGCATCGCGCTGACGGCCCTCCCACAAAAGCTGCCATCGCCCTCCCCGGCATTTAGCGGGTATGCGTTCACGCGGATGCGCGCGCACGGCAGCGTGACGTTCGGCGGACGGCGCTACGCCGTGGACGGCCTCTCCTGGCTCGATCACGAGTACGAGCTCCGCGCAGGCGGAGGGTCGCGTGTCGGCTGGGAACGCTTCGAGCTGCAATTCGACGACGGCCGCGACGTCGAATTATTCGCAGCGCGTCTCGCAGACGGACGGTTCCGGATACGCCTACCGGATAGTCGCGCGATTGAAGCAGCGTCGCACGTGCTCGCCGACGGTCCTGACGTTCCGGTGGCGGGCATGATCGTCGAACGCGACGGCGCCATCCGTTCGCTGACACTGCGCGCGGCCGCCCTCGCAATCGAAGGCGGCACGCTATGGCATAGTCCGCACACGCGCGCCGGCTACCCGGCACTTTGGCGCTTGTCGATTCCGGTTATGCGCCTGGACAACTCCGTCGCTATTGCACCTCTCGCTCGGGATCAAGAGGTCGTACCGGATTTCGGCGGCGTCCCGTTCTGGTGGGGTGCGGTCGATTTTGCACAAGCCGGGCCACCCGGGCTCCCGCTCGGCGTCGGTTACGTTTTGCTGACCGGCTATGCAACGCCAACGTCGCTCTGATGAAGAGCAGCGGCCACCAATCTGTGCCGGCTGCCAGACTACGCCGCGGCCAGCATGACGCAGGGGCTGCGGGGCGAATGACCGGGCGATGACGCGGCTGGCCGTTCGTTTGAAACTTTCCTTTGCGGTCGGCATGGTTGCCGTGCTCGCGTGCTTCGTCTGTGCGGCTCGGCCGGCGCAGGCTGCCGGCCCCCTTACGAACGTCACGATTACGGCGCAACCCAACGGCGGCGCGATCGTAAGCGTGTCTTTCGGCAGCGGCGTTCCGCGCTATCAAGTCATCGGCGCCGGCACCGCGCAGCCGTCGGTGCTGCTGAGCAACACGACGATCTCTGCGCAGGTTCCCCCCGCGTTTGCGGGTGTCGGTCCGATTGCGAGCGTTACGGTCAGTCCGAGCGGTACAACATCGGCGCGCATCGCGCTCAACTTGGCGGCCGTGACGCCGGTCGTCGTGCGACCCGCCGGCAACGTTCTCTTCATCGACGTCGCTGCCGTCGGAGGCGCGCAAGGCGCGCAGAATTTCGGGCAGCAGCCGGCCGCACCCGCGGCGCTTCCCGCCGGTGCAGGCGCACAACAAACCGTCGTCATGCTCCTCAAATACGCGGACATCAGTGAGGTCGCGGGCGTACTCGTGTCGGGCTCGAACGTCGCCAGCAACGATACCTTCGTGCCGCAACAGTCCAACATCGGGACATCGTCGCTCGGCAATTCGTTCGGCGGCGGCTCCACGTTCGGCGGCGGTGGTTTCAACAACGTGCCGCAACAACAGAACTTCGGCGGGAATGCCTTCGGGCAACAGCAAGGCGTCGCCCAACGCGTCAGCGACAACGTTGCGATCGATCGCCGTCTCAACGCCATCATCCTGACCGGCACACCCGACGTCATCGCCGCGTTACGTGACACGATCGATAAGTTGGACGTTCCCGTTCCGAGCGTGCTGCTCGAAACGCAAATCGTCGAATTGACCGACACCGCCGCCCGTAATGTCGGCCTGGACCTGTCGCCCAGCGGCAGCGGCGTCATCGTCAACGGCACCGGCGGCGGGACCGAGACGACCACGGGCGGCTTCATCTCGCGCACCGGGCTGTTTCCGACGGGGCAGCTGTCTTTTTCGGCCAACCTCTACGCGCAGATCAGCGAAGGCAACGGACGCGTCATCGCGACACCGCGCATCCTTGCGCAGAGCGGACAACCCGCCTCAATCCTGACGGGTGACGCGCTGCCCATCTTGACCAACGTCTTAATCGCGGGCACGACCGGTGCCGCAGCGCAGCAGGTCAACTACGTCAACGTCGGCGTCAATCTGCAAATTCAACCGCGCGTCAGCTCCGACGGCTTCGTGACGTCGCACATCTACTCGGAAGTCTCGAGCGTGACGGGTTACGTGCCCGGTAACATTCCGCAGATCAGCCAACGCACCGCGAGCACGATTGCGACCGTGCGTGACGGTCAAGCCATCGTCATCGGCGGCTTGCTGCAAGAGAACGAGATCCGCAATCTCTCGCGTCTGCCGTTCATCAGCGACATTCCGCTGATCGGGTCGTTCTTCAAACACGTCAGCACGACGAAGACGCAGGACAACCTCTACATCATCGTCACGCCGCACATCGTAGCGGCGGGAGGCACGACCTCGCCGCCGCCGACCGGCCTGCCGCTCAACCGGCCATCGCCGCTCCCCCAGATCACGCCGCCGCCCAGCCCCGCCACGCCCGGCGCAACGATGCCGCACAGCCGGCCGAAACCGTAATCGTTGGCGACGACCTCCACCGGATTTCCGGCTCCGGCCGATCTCGCAAGTTCGGCGGACGTCCGCGCGCGCGTCGAACTGACCTTACGCGGCCTGCTGCTGGGAGCGGCGATCACGCTGGTCTTCACCGCGGCCAACGTGTACCTCGGCCTCAAAGTCGGCTTGACGTTCGCGTCGTCGATTCCGGCGGCCGTCATCTCGATGGCCGTCCTGCGCGCGTTTCGTGGCGCCAGTATCTACGAGAACAACATCGTGCAGACGGTCGCCTCGGCGGCGGGCA
>JAABUQ010009810.1_pt1 | contig 12789 bp, 14 predicted proteins | sample 5560001 | NCBI WGS metagenome assembly JAABUQ01 (sample SAMN10711888, study PRJNA513371) | rock metagenome | isolation source: Antarctica rocks | place: Antarctica: Victoria Land, Finger Mt nord | collected 2015-12-18 | reverse complement strand
TCAGACGCTCTGCTTCATCCCGCAAGCCGACGTCCCCATGCTCGACTCTCCTTACGTTGAAGGACCATCACCGACCATGAGCGATGCTCGACCACGAGCTCATGATGGCCGAGACCGAACCGGCAGCGCTCGGCCAGGCCTCTCCGGATGAGCTGCCGGATAGGTCTTCATCGTTCCGGCGTGCACTCATGAACTGGTTCGCCGCCCAAGCGATTAATTGATCAACGCGTCCAGCCCGACCACACCTTCGCAGCGAACAAGTAGCGGGTTGATCTCGACCGATTGCAGCATCTCGGCATTGTCGGTGGCAAAGCGGCCGAGCGCGACGAGGACGGCGACCAGCCCCTCCCGATCCGTCGGTTCCTGACCGCGCACGCCGTCCAGCATCGAGGCGCAGCGCAACTCAGCTATCATGGCTCGCGCCTGCGCCGGGCCGAATGGCGCGTGACGGAAGGCGACGTCGCGCAACACCTCGACGAACACGCCGCCGAGCCCGAGCATCACGACCGGGCCGAACACCGGATCGCGCTGCACGCCGACGATCATCTCGAGTCCGTTGCGAAGCATTGGCGCGACCATCACGCCCTCGATCGGAGCCGATGGCGCGTGCTGCGCGGCGTTGGCGATGATCGTGTTATAGGTCTGGCGCACCGCCTCTGCGCTTTGCAGGTTTAATTTGACCCCTCCGATATCGGTCTTATGTGCGATTTGCGGCGAAACGATTTTCAACACGACTGGAAAGCCGATCGCCTCGGCGGCGGCTACGGCGTCGGCCGTATTGGACACGAGACGGTGCTGCACCATGGGGATTCCGGCCGTGTCCAACACACGCGATGCCGTCGCTTCCGAGAGCGCCTCGCCGGTCAGCACCGGCGCGCTGGCGGCTTGTACCGTATCCAGGTCCGCCGGAGCGAACCGGGTCATGGCCGCGACTGAATACACCATGCGGCCGGGCTCGTCGAATACCGGAATGTGCAGCTGCTCTAGGCGCGTCCGCAGCGCGGGCGTCGACAGCATCGAGAGAAACACCGGCATGTCCGGATATCGCTCGCGCAGGTGCTCCCAGGTTTCGGCGATATTACCGCCGTTCTCCTCGTCCAGCCCGCCGACGGCATGGAAGCCGACGAGCGCGTCGTAGCCACCCTCCTCGAGCATGAGGGTACCAAAACGTTTGTAGAGCGTGCGGTCGTTGGCGATCTGGCCCGTCACATCCACAGGGTTCTGCACGCCGGCATAGGGTAGGATCGCGCGCATCGTCGCCCGCGTCGCCTCGGTGAGTGGTGCGACGTCGAGCCCGGCATCGGCGGCGGCATCTGCCATCAGCACGCCGGCGCTGCCCGACATGGTGAGGATGCCGAGCTTGCGCCCGGTCGGACGACGTCCCTTCAGTGCGGCGTAACCGGGAGCAAGATCTGGACGTCGCTCGCGCATTGGGCGACGCACATGTTCTGCCTGGTCCGGACAAATCGCGGAAGCAAGCCGCAGGAGGGGATCAGCTTTCTGCTGATCGACATGGCAAGCCCCGGCATCACCGTCAAACCGATCATCTCGATCAGCGGGCAGCATCTGTTCAACCAAGTGTTCCTCGATGCCGTGCGGGTGCCGGTCGCCAATTTGGTCGCGGGTGAGAACGAGGGCTGGACGGTCGCCAAGGCGCTGCTCGAACAAGAGCGGCTTTATCTGTCGCGGGTCGGCGAGAACAAGAAGGCGTTGCAGCGGCTGAAGCATGTGGCGTCGCGCGGGGAAAGGCCGTTGCTCGGGGAGGACTGGTTCCGCCGCCGGGTCGTGCAGCTTGAGGTACGGCTGCGGGCACTGGAGCGGACGGTGTTGCGCTTCCTGGCCGAAGCGCAGGCAGGGCGGGATCTCGGCCCGGGTGTGTCGATCCTGAAGCTGCGCGGCTCCACGCTGCTGCAGGACATGCTCCAGACCACGGTCGAGGCGTATGGGCATCACGGGCTGGTCTTCGCACCCGAACCGGAACTCGGGACAGCGAACGGGATGCTGCCCGACTTGGACGAAATGTTCGCGGCCTCGTCGGCCCGCTTTCAGGCACGCGGCTACACGATTGCCGGCGGGTCGAGCGAAGTGCAGCGCACCATCATGGCGCGGCACGTACTCGAGCTCGGACAGGCGTCATGACCGGTCTTGGCCTGGCGCTCACCGAGGACCAGAGGGCGTTCGGCGCCACGGTCGAACGATACTTCGCCGAGCGCTACGACGCCGAGCTTGGGTGGCGGGAGGGCGCGTCGGCGCAGGTCTGGGCAGCGCTCGCCGATCTCGGCGTGCCAGCGGCAGGTCTCCCCGCCATGGGAGGCGGGCCGGCGGAGATTGCGGTCGCGATGATCGCGGCCGGGCGCTCGCTTGCCGTCGAGCCGCTGCTGGCCACAGCGGTGCTGGGCGCGGCCGTGCTGCGCTATGCCAGCGGCCCGCTTGCCGACACGTTGCTGAGCGGCGTCGCGGAGGGCACGGTGCAGATCGCCACGGCCTACGAGGAGCCGGGCGGACGGTTGGACCCGGCCGTCGTCGCCGCGACCGCGCGCGCGCAGGGCGACGATTGGGCTCGACGGCGTGAAAATCTTCGCGCTCAACGCGCCGCGAGCCAACCACCTACTGGTCACCGTAAGCGATCCGGCTGGCATCTCGCTCTATGCCATCGCGCGCGAGACGCCGGGCGTCACGCTCCGCTCATTCCGGACGCGAGACGGGCTGGACGTCGCTGATGTCGTGCTCGACGGAGTCGTGGTGCCTGAGTCCGCCAAGCTGGGCCAGCCCGGACGCGCGCTCGACGCGCAGCGTCTTGCCGCTGTCGGCGCGCGAGATGACCGCATCGGCGCTCCCGGCTGCCGCCAGCTTTTCGAGGATGGACGGCTTGACGGCATGCTCGCGCGTCATGAGCCACGCCGTGCCGATCCAGACCCCCGCCGCCCCCATGGCCAGCGCGGCCGCGACGTGCCGCCCGGTCGCGACGCCGCCGGCCGCGAGCACCGGGACGTCGCCGGCGATGTCGACGATCTGCGGGATCAAGGAGAACGTGCCGATCTGCCCGGTATGCGCCCCCGCGTCATATCCTTGTGCCACCAGGAGATCGACGCCGCTCCGCAATGCCGCGCGCGCATGCTGCGGCGCGCCGACGAGCGCGACCGTCCGCTTGCCTGAGTTGCGCGCTCGATGGCCTCGGGCGGGGCGCCGATCCCGCAGGCGAACACGTCTACGTCCGACTTTAACACGGCCTCGATCTGGGCTGCCGCCATCTCGTTCGAGCGCACGAAACGCGACCGCATCCCCGGCCCGCTCGCCGGCGGCACTTGGAATTTCTCATACAGCCCGGCGACGAATGCCCGGTGCTCCGGAGCCAGCGCCGCCTCGATGGCCTCGCGATCGTCACGTTCCGGCATCCCGTGCGGCAGCACGAGATCGACGCCGATCGGCCGGTCGCCGGCCAAGGCGCGCATCTGCGCGAGCCGTTCGCGGATTTCGCCGGGCGTATCGCGCGTCGCGCCGTAGACGCCGAGGCCACCCTCGCGACTGATCGCCGCCGCCGCCGCGACCGAGTGCGCGAAGCCAAAGATCGGCACATCGATGCCGAAATTTGCGCAAATGGCTGTCTTCAATCGATCCCGTTCCATTCGGTTCCTCTTCAGCACCCGCTCTGCGTCGGGCTTCGATGTTCAGCTTGCGTCCGCGATCTTCTCCAAAACCGGCGGCGGGCGTGGCCGGCGCCGAGCGACCCGCTTGGCTTCGGCCGATACGGGGGCGATCAGGCCCGCGACCACCATGTCCACCATCGTTTCGATGAACAGCTCGTAGCTGCCGAGCGTGGCCCCGCTCTGCCCGTCCAACACCCCGCGCCGCCAATCGGCCAGCGCGTAGACATTCTGCCGCATCGCCAGCACGAAGCGTATATTCAGGATCGGCGCCGGGATCTCCGGCAATGCCTCGCGTAAGCGGCCGATCAGCATGCGCAGGCTGCTGTCGTGCCCAGTCGGGCGAACGATCGCGGCCAGGTCGGCGCGGTCTAGCGTAAAGCTGCATCAGGAACTGCAGCCAGTGGTTGTCCGGATCGTTCTGGGTGGTCTCCGCCAGCGGACGCACCAACGCGTAGACGAGGTCGCGCACGTCGCCGGGCTTGGCCTGCTCCAATAACTCGATCCGGCGCGCATTGATCGGCGGCATGCGGAGCTCGACGATCGCTTCGATCAGCGCCTCGCGCGAACCATAATAGTAGTGCAGCGCCGAAGCGTTGCGCTGTCCGGCAATGCGGTTGATCTCGCGCAGCGGGACGGCCTCGATGCCGCGATCGCCCAGGAGCCTTTCCGCAGCCGCTAGCAGACGATCCCGCGTGTTCATGACGCCCTAATGCAATTGACTTAATCTAAGGGCCTGGCGCACGCTATTGCAAGTGTTCCCATTCTTCTCACCGCGAGACGCTAAGAAGACACGGCGGGCCAGCCCGACACGCTCGGACCAAGGCGTGCGCGCGGCACTGTCTGGCGGACTCGACCTTACACTTTGCGGTGGCGCGCGAGCGATGTCAAGGCGACCGTCGTCCTGTAGCTTACGCCGATGACGTTCGCGGACGATCTAGTGGACCAGGGGAGGAGGGTTGGCGCCGCACGAGAGCCTGGATCGCAACGAGGCTGTGAAGGTGGTGGCGGTGCGTCCGCCCGGCGGCTGTTCCCCATCATCTCCGAGCAGCAGTCGCGAGAGCTGGCCTACCTGGTGCTTCAAGATCTCGAAGCACGCGGCATTGGCCTCGTCCGGAACCGGGCGGCTGCCTGACGACGGCCGGCTGCGCAAGGGCAGCGGCCGGCACGCACCACGCCGGAAGCCTTCCGATCAAGCAATTGGAAGTCACGACGACCCCATCGCGCTCAAATCCAGGCTCCCTGCCCGAACTGTTCGGGCCGGCCGCCGTTGCTGCCAACACTCAATCCAAGAAGGAGACTCACGTATGCGATCTGAGCCAGATCAAGCAGCATGCCGATGGAATTAGGGCGGCGGGATCCATGTTCAGACGGTTGACCATATCCAGGGCAACCGCCTCAAGCAAAGAGCCGAAGACTACTTCCGCCTCGATGCAGGAGTCCTGAGTGGATCTTCTAAAGACAGCCACCCTCATGCTTGCGGCGGGCGTCGAGGCTGCGGCGGCGATCGTGGTCGGCCTGGCTGCCCTCGAAGCGTCGATCCAGGCGCTCGCATTGTTCATTCCTGGCCGTGTCACGTCGGGCGATTCGGATCCGAAGGAAGCCGTTCGGCTCCGGCTTGGCCGTTGGCTGGCGGTCGCGCTCGAACTCGAGCTTGGCGCCGACATCCTGCGCACGGCGGTCTCGCCGACCTGGACGGAAATCGGCCAACTCGGAGCGATCGTGGTGCTACGTACCGCGCTGAACTTCTTTCTGCAGCTTGAGATCGACAAGGCCGAGGCTCGCACTTCGGCTCGGCGATCGAGTGCGTCAATTTCCGGACAATAAGGATCCCTTCATGCATTTCCTCGGTATCGACTGGGTCGGGGGTGACACCAGACAGCGGTCGTAAGCTGCTGCTTTCGATCATCTTCGTGGCGATCGTCATTCTCATCAGTCGGGGCCTACGAGCACTGCTGGGAATGGTACTCAGCCGGACCGACAATGCCACGCTGCAAACTAAGTTCTGGACCCGGCAAGGGATCAGCCTGCTCGCCGCGATCGTGCTTATCCTTGGCATCCTGTCGATCTGGTTCAACGATCCGACGCGGCTGGCGACGGCGCTCGGTCTGGTAACCGCAGGCCTCGCGTTCGCCCTGCAACAGGTCGTGACGTCGGTCGCGGGCTATTTCGTCATCCTCCGCGGCAATACGTTTACCGTCGGCAATCGAATTTCCATGGGCGGCGTCCGCGGTGACGTGATGCGCCTCGGGTTCATTCAGACGACGATCATGGAAATGGGTCAGCCGCCGTCCGTCCAAGGCGCTGACCCGGCAATGTGGGTTCACAGCCGGCAATTCACCGGTCGTATCGTGACGGTCAGCAATGCGAAAATTTTTGCTGAACCCGTGTTCAATTATACCCGCGATTTCCCTTTGATATGGGAAGAGATGGCGATCCCGATCACCTATGCCGCGGATCGGGATCATGCCGAAGCGGTGCTGCTTGAGGCGGCACGCCTGCATGCCACCAATGCGGATAGTATGGCAGCTTCGAAGAAAGCGGAGTTGCAGGAGCGGTTCGGTGTCGAGCCGATCGAGCTTGAGCCAAGAGTTTACTATCGCATCACCGACAACTGGTTGGAGCTCACGGTGCGCTTCGTTATTGACACGCATCGGATTCGCGGCGCCAAAGATGCCATGAGCCGTCACATCGTCAAGGCATTCGACAAGGCCGGGATCGGTATCGCTTCCGCAACCTATGACATCGTTGGCTTCCCGCCGATCACGTTGCGCCGCGAGCCTACGCCGCTCGCGGCTGCGGCCGAATAGAATTCGCGATCAATGCAATCGTCGGAGTATGCGCGTCACGACACTACAACTGCGTCGCCCCGATATCACCGCCCTTACCGAGGCGACGATAGCGCTTCTGCTGCTCAGAGCGGCTGTACTGTCGGAACTTCTCAAAGGCTGAGATGCCGAAGCTAAAGTGATGGGACGATCCATGCATCGACCTACGTCGGCAGCCGCTCACGGCTGCTCGGGTTGACCCGCGGAAGATGCACGCCCACCAAATGATCCTGCAAGGCCCCTTGACCGCGAAGCCGTGCGTTTTGGCCATCTGGCGTCACCGCCGCAGCCCCTCCAAAGCGCCGCCCTGCCGCGCGGGTGCAATGGACAGTGTGCTTGGGTCGCGGGGGCCGAGGTAGGCGCCGGGCCGGGTCTCGCAGTTGCAGACGAACCAGGCGCCAAGCTCCTCATCCAGCGCCGCAGGCGCCAACTCGCGCGGGTGGTCGGTGAGTGCATCGATGGAGACAACGTTAGAACTTTGGGCATCGTCTCTGAGGGAGGCCAAGGCGCGGCTATGTCCGTTGTTCAAGCAGGAGCGGGTGGCGGCATCGGCGTGCCTGTTCCTCGATGGGCTGTTGGGGCCGGAGCGGCGCCAGCCGAACCAGAAGCTACATCATTCTCTGCTGAAGGTTGAACAGCACGACCAGCGTGCCGCCGACCATGAGTGCCACGATCAGGGACGAGAACAGCAACAGCGTCAGGTCGGCTCGGGCGGAGCGCTGCAGATCGATGTGTAGGAAGCAGCGGAAATGCACCAGCGTCTGCACCAAGCCGAGGCCGAGCACGGTGTAGAAGGCCTCCTGCCCGCTCAGCAGGCGGATGTAGACGAGGCCGAAGGCGACCAGAGTGAGCAGCAGGGCCAGGCCGTACCCTACGACGTAGGTCATGGTCTCGCGTCGCTCCAGACGCGGTGAGGTCAATGGATCAGCCCCTGCAAGTAGACGATCGAGAAGATCGCGATCCAGATCACGTCCAGAAAATGCCAGAAAAGGCTGAGGCGGATGAGGTTGACCTTTACGCGTCGGTCGCGTCCGAACGCGGCCAATTGCACGAGCATGACGACCATCCAGACCGAGCCGATGGTGACGTGCAGTCCGTGCATGCCGACAAGCATGAAGAAGGCCGAGAGATAGCCGCTGCGGTCGGATGTCGCGTGGTCGGCCGCCATGGTGGCGAAGTCGTGCGCTTCCATGCCGAGGAAGGCCAAGCCGAGCACCAAGGTTCCCGCCAACCAGAGCAGCAGGGCGGACCGCTTGGCACGTTTGAGCGCGAGCGACGCCATGCCGAAGGTGAAGGACGAGGTGAGCAGGAGCAGCGTCTCGACGAAGGCGGAGCCGATCTTGAATTCCTGCGCCGGGCCGGGCGCCCCGGCGGTGGCGGCGAGCATGGTGCCGTAGATGGCGAAGAGCAACGCGAACAGCACCGCGTCGCTCATCAGGAATATCCAAAAGCCGAAGACGTCGCTATCGACTTCGTGCAGCTCGCCCGGGTCGTCGGAGAGGTTGAGCCCGACGTGGCGAAGCTGGGGCCCTACACCATCCATTCTGCGAGCCCCTCATTGCGTTCGGACTGTTCGAGCTGCCGCGGGACCGGCCGCGTGGCATGTGCCTGAGCGAGCCAGCGGCGATCGAACGCCTCGACCGTGACAGCGGGGACGGTGCGGGTCACATCGCGCATGAAGGAGCGCGCGATGGCGGTCCCGACCGCGATGACCAGGAAGAGCGCGGCCATCCACCAGATGCGCCAGATCAGGCCGAAGCCGCACACGGCGGCGGCGAGCCCGATGATCATGCCACAGGCCGTTTCCTTCGGCAGCACGATGTCGCGGTAATGGTCGGCTCGCTTGTAGGCGCCGCCATTGCGCTTGCGCCAGTAGAAGGCGTCGCGGCTGCCCACGTGCGGGATGGTGGCGAAATTCCACTCCGGCGGCGGTGCGGCGATCGACCACTCCAGGCTGCGTGCGTCCCAGGGGTCACCGACGGGCACGCGGTTGGCGTCGCGGTCGCGGATGCTGACGTAGAGCTGGACGAATAGGATGGCGAGACCGGCGGCCAGGACGAAAGCGCCGAGCAGCGCCACCAGCAGCCAAGGGCGGAAGGCCGGATCAAAAATTTCCTGGGTGCGGCGCGCCATACCGGCAGCGCCCAGCACGTAAAGGGGCATGAAGGCGAGATAGAAGCCTACGATCCAGCAGCCGGCAGAGATGCGGCCCCACCGCTCGTTTAGGCGGAAGCCGAAGGCCTTGGGAAACCAGTACATGTAGCCGGCAATCATGCCGTAGAGCAGGCCAGGGATCAGCATGTTGTGGAAGTGCGCGACCAGGAACAGCGTGTCGTGCACCATATAATTGAGCGGCGGAGTGGCCAGGATGATGCCGGTAAAGCCGCCGAGCACAAAGGTCATCATAAAGGCGATGGAGAGCAGCATGGACGGGGTGAAGCGCACCTCGCCGCGGAACATGGTCCAAATCCAGTCATAGATCTTCACGCCGGTGGGCACGCCGATCGTCATGGTGGCAATGCCGAACGCCGCGTTCACGTTCGCACTCTGCCCCATGGTGAAGAAGTGGTGCAGCCAGACGGTGAAGGAGAGGATCGCGATCGCCGCCGTGGCGATGACGAGCGAGATGTAACCGTAGAGCTCCTTGGACGAGAAGGCGGAGATCACTTCGGAATACACGCCGAAGGCCGGCAGGATCAGGATGTAGACCTCGGGGTGACCGAACAACCAGAACAGGTTGACGTAGTTCATCATGTTGCCGCCGAGATCATCGGTGAAGAAGTGCATCCCGAGATAGCGGTCGGCAGCGAGCAGCAGCGTCGCCAAGGTGAGCGGCGGCATGGCGAAGATCATCAGGATGGAGGTGCAGAGCGACGTCCAGCAGAACAACGGCATGCGCATCCAGGTCATCCCCGGGGCGCGGAGCTTGTAGATCGTGCAGGCGACGTTGATGCCGACCGTCGTGCTGCCGATCGACGACAGGCTTACCGCCCAGATCCAGTAATCCGGCCCCGGTCCGCCGCTGAACGACAGCTCGGTGTAGGGCGGGTATCCGCTCCAGCCGCCGGTGGAGAATTCGCCCACGACCAGGGATGCCATCATCAGCCCGGCGCCGCCCGCGGTCAGCCAGAGACCCACGGAATTCAGATAAGGGAAAGCCATGTCGCGGGAACCGATCTGCAGCGGCACCACGTAATTGATCAGCCCGGTCAGGAACGGCATCGCCATGAAAAATATCATGACGCTGCCGTGGGTGGTGAAGAGCTGCGCGAAGTGGTTCGGCTCCACGAGGCCGGGGGCATTGATCGCGGTCGCCTGCTGCGTCCGGATCAGCACCGCCTCGATCAAGGCCCGGGTCAGCATCACCCCGGCGAGCACGATGTACATGATGCCGATCTTCTTGTGGTCCAGGCTGGTGAACCACTCGGTCCAGAGGTAACGCCACGCCTTTAGATAAGTGATCAGCGCGATCATCGCGACGGCGCCGATCACAACCATGGCGCCCGCTCCGGCGCCGATGATCTCGCTCGTGCTCGGGTCGCGCCAGGCGCGCACGAAGGGCAGCGCCCCCCAGCTTAGATTGCCGAGCAGGAAGTGCCAGAAACCGGTCTCAACCATGCGGGCTGGTCTCCATCGGCAGGGGGAGCGGCGGTAGGCTCCGCAGGTCGATCGCGTGGCCGCTTGGCTGCGTCAGGCCGACGATCTTGTCGAACAGGCCGGGGTCGACCGCGCCGAAGGTGAGTGGGTGCGGCAGGGTGGAGCGGCGGGACAGGGTCTCATACTCGGCCGAATCAAGCCGGTTGGGCTGCGCCTTGGCTTCCGCCAGCCAGTGAGCAAAGCCGTCCGCGTCGAGCGCCGCGACGTCGAATTTCTCGTTTTGAAAACCCATGCCGTTGAACTGCACGTTTTCGCCGAGGAACGAGCCGGGTGCGTTCGCCTCGAAGTTCAACTGGGTGCGCATACCCGCCATGGCGTAGATCTGCCCGGCCAGGCGTGGCATCAGCATCGACTGCATCACAGTGGCGCTGGTCAGGCTGAGATGCACCGGCTGGCCGGCGGGGATCACCAGGTGGTTGACCGTTGCCACGTCCTGCGCCGGATAGATGAACAGCCATTTCCAATCGAGCGCCACGGCCTGGATCTCGATTGGCTGGCCCGGTAGTGGCTTGTAGGGATCGAGCCCGTGGGTGGTGCGCCAAAGGGGCACCGCCAGCCCGATCACGATGAGCGCCGGCGGAATCCAGATCAGCCCCTCAAGCGGCCAGCTGAATCCCCATTGCGGCCGGTAGGCGCTCTGCGTGTTGGACAAACGGTAATGCCAGGCGATCAAGGGCGTCAGCAGGAGCACCGGGCCAATGACGAAGAGCATCACCAGGCAGACGAGTAGAAATTCGTGCCGAGTGGCAGAGGCGACCGGCCCGGCGGGCGAAAGGAAGCCTCGGTTCACCACGTCACATCGGGCGAGGAGGAGGCATAGCGTCGGAGCAATCGTGCGCAGCGTGCGACCGTGAGGGAACCGGCTTGTCACTCTGGCAATCGAAAGTCGTGCTCTCGGGAAATCAAGGCCGGCTTCGTCGCGGAGGGCCGGGTGGCGTGGGTCTTGCGCCGGAGGGAGCATTCACAGTCCTTTGCGGTGCAGTCACGACGGAAACAGACCAAGCGGAGTTCTGAGTTCGCTCTAGGCCGATAATCGCTCTCAGGCTACGGGCAGATCGAACTATTACAGAAAATTGCGAGCTCCAGACGGAGAAGCCAAGCGACAATGGTGGTTGGTGCGCCCGTGTTGCACGCAGTTAATGAAACTACACTAGCCGATCGCGCGCTTGGTCGATAGGTGCCGACGATCGACCTTAGACGTTACCCCTGGCACGACCGGACTTGCTCAGATCAGCTGCCTCCGGCGAACCGGACCCAACCTGGCGGCGTGAAGGAAAGACATACCATGAAGATTGCCGTGATCACCGGCGCCGGAGCCGGCGTCGGTCGGGCGACCGTCGAAGAGTTCGCTCGGCAAGGTTACGACGTGGCGCTGCTGTCTCGCGATCATGATCGGCTCGAGCGGGCGGCTGCTGACGTGCGCCGCCATGGCGTCCGCGCCTTGCCGATCCCCACCGACGTCGCCGATGCCGAGGCCGTTGAGGCCGCCGCGACGAGGATCGAGGACGAGCTCGGCCCGATCGACGTCTGGGTCAACGTCGCGATGGCGACCGTCTTCGCGCCGGTCAGCAAGCTCACCGCCCAGGAAGTCGAGCGGGGCACGCGCGTGACGTATCTGGGCCAGGTCCACGGGATGATGTCCGCGCTCAAGCGGATGCGCACCCGCAACCGCGGCACGATCGTCAATGTCGGCTCGGCGCTCGCCTATCGCTCGGTTCCGTTGCAGTCGATCTACTGCGGTGCCAAGGCCGCCATTCGCGGATTCACCGACTCTCTGCGATCGGAGATCATCCACGACAAGCTCGACGTCCACCTCACCATTGTCGACCTGCCGGCCGTCAACACGCCGCAGTTCGACTGGGCAATGAACAAGATGGGCGTGAAGGCCCAGCCGGTCGCGCCGATCTATGAGCCCGAAGTCCCCGCCCGCGCCATCTTCTTCGCCGCGACTCATCGCCGCCGCGAGGTGTGGGTTGGTTTCCCTACGGTCAAGGCGATCCTCGCCAACCGGATCGCGCCGGGGTTGCTCGACCGGTATTTGGCCAAGGCTGGCTACAGCGGCCAACTCACCGACGAAAAATTGGCGGACAACCCGCCGGCCAACCTCTTCGAGCCCGTAGCGGGCAACTATGGTGCGCACGGCCGTTTCGATTCCCGTTCCAAGACCGGAAGCTGGGAGATGTTCACCGATCGACACCGCAGCGCGTTCTGGACCGCTGCCGCCGTCGTCTTCGTCGTCGGCGTGCATCAACTTGCCAAACGGCTGGATATCTGAAGCGTGTGCTCGTTCCCGGCCGGTTGTGGGAAGAGTTGCACATGGACCTGATCGTCCCGCAGCAACCTAGCTCGGCTCTCCTGCAACCATGAGCAACCCGATCGAGGACTATGCGATTATCGGCGATGGCGAGACCGCGGCATTGGTCAGCCGCGCTGGCTCGGTCGACTGGCTCTGTTGGCCCACGTGCTCAGCCATTGTCCGTCATCGCAGGGCGCCCCGGGGCTGGTCGATGCGGAGGCGGCCTTGGTGGCGACGCAGACCTATTGGCGCGACTGGATCGGTTGGTTTGACGACGGCAAGACGAAGTGGGCGGCCGCGGTGAGGCGGTCGCTGATCACGCTCAAGGCCCTGATCTACCGGCCGAGCGGCGGGCTGGTTGCGG
>JAABUQ010009809.1_pt1 | contig 12790 bp, 9 predicted proteins | sample 5560001 | NCBI WGS metagenome assembly JAABUQ01 (sample SAMN10711888, study PRJNA513371) | rock metagenome | isolation source: Antarctica rocks | place: Antarctica: Victoria Land, Finger Mt nord | collected 2015-12-18 | reverse complement strand
GGCTTTGGCATTGGTGGCGCGCGAGGCGGGCGGGTTCTATGCCACCCATATCCGCAACGAAGGCGACACTTTGGTGGAAAGCGTCCAAGAGGCGATTGAGGTTGCCGAGCGTGCGCAAATCCCTTTGCAGTTGTCGCATCACAAGGCCGAAGGACGGCAGAACTGGGGCAAAGTGGCCCAAACGCTCCCCTTAATGCAGGCCGCGCGTGAACGGGGAATGGACGTGCTCACTGACCAGTATCCGTACACGGCCTTTATGACCGGCCTGAGCGTGATCCTGTTTCCCGCGTGGGCCAACGACGGCACGGCCTCTGACACATTGGCCCGCGTGCGGGACAGCGAGACGCGCGCCCGCATTCTGGCGCACATCAATGCGGCGAATTGGGACTGGAACGTGCTGCAAGTGGGGGTGGCGCGGGGACGGCGGGATGCGCAGGGCCTCCCTTTCACCGAGCTTGGCGCGCGGGAGGGCAAGTCGCCTGCCGAAGCCGCCCTGGACTTGTATTCGGATGAAGAAGGGTTTGTGTCTGCCGTCCACTTCGCCATGAGCGAGGACGACGTGGAGGCCATTCTGCGCGATCCGCATACCATGATTGGGTCAGACGGCGTCGCCAACGACCCGGCCTCGTTGCTGGCGGAAGACAAGACCCACCCGCGCTCGTATGGCACGTTCCCGCGCGTGCTGTCCCGCTACGTCCGCGACCGCGAAGTGGTGCCGCTAGCGGAGGCTGTGCGTCGCATGACCGGCCTGCCCGCGCGGCGTCTCGGCCTGTCCGACCGGGGAACGCTCGCTGTGGGAAACAAAGCCGACATCACCGTCTTCAGCGCGGCCACGGTACACGACGACGCGACCTTTGACGACCCGCACCGCTTCCCGTCAGGCATTGCCCATGTGGTAGTCAACGGCAGATTGGCGCAAGAGGGTGGGGTGCAAACCGATGTGCTGAGTGGTCACGTGCTGCGCCGGGCGTAGTAGGGGGCAGTTTTGGCGCGCGCATGGGCGAGGGCTTTGCAGGACTGGCGGAAGTAGGCGCCGACGTTGACGTTAAGATACTTCGCCCAGGCGGTCTTGTGTTCACCGCGCATTTCGGCAAAGACAGCCAGGGCATAGCCGAACGACAGCTCCGAGAGGTAACCCTGCCGCCGGAACGACCAGCCCTGTTTCTGCCCGTTGTCATACTGCGTGAACTTGGCGGCGGAGTTTGCCGTAAAGAGGCCCATCCCGCAAAACACCGTATACAAATCGGTCATCGGCTCCATGTGCTCGGTGCCAGGGGGCAGCTTGCCGTCTGCCAGCAGGATAACATGCGCGAGTTCGTGGGCCATCACGCCAATCAGCGAAGCCAGGTCACGGCGCTCCGCGACTTTGACGGCGATAACAATCTTGTCCTGCGCGCCGCCATTGATGTACAGCCCCGCCGCCCCTTGAGATTTGCCTTCCCAATAGGGCATGCTGTCCTTGAGCTTGTCCCCGTCTTCTTCCAAGAACGCCAAATGCAGGCGCTGCGGGTCAACACCCATGTGCCCGCACACCTGATGCAGAAACCGCTCCGACGACGCTTCACTGCCGTCCCAATCATCCGGGAAGAACGCTTCCGTAGGCAGCACAACCGGCACCGACAGGACAAACTCGCGCCCAAAAACAGACAAAAGCGCCTGCATGGATTGTTCAATCCACGCAGCCGCTTCTGCTTCCACGGGCGCTTTAGGCGCAAATCCAAACACGGCAATACCTACGCTTTATCAAGCAGAGCAAGCTTCAGCACTTCGTCCACATGCGCGACTTGCTCAAAGGTCATCTCGGTGCGGACATTGGTAGGCAAGTCTTCCAGGTCCTTGCTGTTCTCGCGCGGCATGATAATCGTGCGGATGCCGGCACGGTGCGCCGCCAGCACCTTTTCCTTGAGACCACCAATCGGCAAGACGCGCCCGCGCAGGGTAATCTCGCCGGTCATCGCCACATCCTTGCGCACCGCCCGCCCGGTCAGGGCGGACGCAAGGGCGGTCGCCAGCGTAATGCCCGCCGATGGCCCGTCTTTAGGCACCGCCCCCGCCGGGACATGGACGTGAATATCCAGATGCTCCAAGCGGTCTTCGTCAATGCCCAGTGCCTGCGCCCGCGCCCGCACGCAGGACATGGCCGCCTGCGCCGACTCCTTCATCACATCGCCAATCTGCCCGGTCAAAGTCAGCCGCCCGTCTTTGGAGCGCAGCGGCGACACCTCAATAGAGATCACATCGCCCCCGCTCTCTGTGTACACGAGGCCGGTGGCCGTGCCCACCTCATCGTCCTCTTCCATGACGCCATAGTGGAACGCGCGCGGGCCGAGGAACGTATGAATCTCTTCAGACCCAATGGTGACAGGCGCGGTGTCGCCTTCCGCCACGCGGCGCGCGACCTTGCGGCAGATTGTCCCTAGCTGCCGCTCAAAGGAACGTACCCCGGCCTCGCGCGTATGCTCACGAATAATCTGCCGGATCATCGGCGTGGGGATAGACACCTGGCCTTCGGGCAAGCCGTTCTCCTTGATTTGCTTGGGCAGGAGAAACTTCTCGGCTATCTGCACCTTCTCGTCTTCAATATAGCCCGAAAACGAAATCACTTCCATGCGGTCGCGCAGGGCCGGCGGGATAGGGTCCATGAGATTAGCCGTCGTGATAAACATCACATCCGTGAGGTCAAAGGGCGCTTCCAGATAGTGGTCTGAGAACTCGGAGTTCTGCTCCGGGTCGAGGGCTTCCAGCAGAGCCGATGATGGGTCGCCGCGAAAGTCGGCCCCCATCTTGTCTATTTCGTCCAGCATAAAGACCGGGTTGCGCGTTCCGGCTTGTTTCAGTCCCTGCAAGATACGCCCCGGCAGCGCGCCCACATAGGTGCGCCTGTGCCCGCGTATCTCGGCCTCATCGCGCACGCCGCCCAAAGAAATGCGCACAAACTTACGGCCCAAGGCCCGCGCGATAGACTTGCCTAGGCTGGTCTTGCCCACTCCGGGCGGGCCAAAGAAGCAGAGAATTGGGCCTTTGAGCGTGCCCGCGAGTTGCCGCACGGCAAGGAACTCCAGAATGCGCTCTTTAACCTTGGGCAGGCCATAATGGTCTTCATCCAGCATTGCCTCGGCAGCTTTCACGTCCAGCGTTTCTTCCGAGAGCGTGGCCCAGGGCAGCTCAATCATCGTGTCCAAATAGGTGCGAATGACAAAGCCTTCGGGCGCAATGGACGGCATCTTTTCCAGCCTGTCCAGCTCCTTCATAGCGCGCTCGGAGACCGCTTCCGGCATCTGTGCTTCAACAATCTTGGCCCGGTACTCCTCAATCTCGCCGCCGCGCTCATCCCGCTCGCCCAGTTCCTGCTGGATGGCTTTCATTTGCTCGCGCAGGATAAACTCGCGCTGGGTATCCCCCATCTCCTTTTCTACGCGGCTGCGGATGTTCTTTTGTATCTCTAATATCTCGTGCTCTTTGGTGAGCAGCACGCCTAGTTTTTGCAGGCGCTCCATTGGGTCGGGCGTTTCCAGTAATTCCTGTTTCACTTCTACGCGCAGGGACGACATATGCCAGGCAATATGATCCGCCAAACGCCCCGGCTCATCTAACGTCATCAAAGACACGACCGATTCGGGGGGGATATTCTTGCCCGCTTGCACGATCTGCTCAAACTGCCCCATGGCAGAGCGGATCGCGGCCTCGGCTTCCAGCCCTTGCGTGGTTGTGATAGGCAGCACTTCAACCCGTGCCTGAAAGTGCGGCTCGGTTTGGGTAAACTCGGTCACCCGTGCCCGTGCCACCCCTTCCAGCATGACCCGCACCGTGCCGTCAGGCACTTTGAGTATCTGCATAATCTCAGCGATGACGCCGATATCATACATTTCATCAGGTTCCGGGTCTTCGGTGTTAACCTGCTTTTGCGCCACCAGCAGGATGTGCTGCGAGCCGGTCATGGCTTCGTCCAATGCACGCACGCTTTTATCCCGCCCGACAAACAAGGGGAATATCATGCCTGGAAAGTGGACATTGTCGCGGATGGGCAGCAATGGCATCTCGGCGGGCAGTTCGCCCACATACGCTTCTGTTTTGGTTTGGAGGTCACTTTGACCTGCACCCTTCTTTGGGCGGGAGGTGGTGCTGCGTGGCATAGAAGTCGTCCTTTGGAAAGCGAAATGCCGGGCCGCGAACGACCCGGCCTGTCATATTACTATTGAGAATGGATAGAGAACAGAGGAGCGCAGTAGGCTTTAGGAAGCCGCGCGCAAGGGCGTCGTGACAACCAAAGGCGAGGTCTGCTCCTGCACCGTTTGCTCGGTGATCGTCACTTTATTGATGTCGCGCTGTGATGGAACTTCGTACATGATGTCACGCATGACTTCTTCAATAATAGAGCGCAAAGCGCGCGCGCCGGTCGAGCGTTTGATCGCTTCTTCGGCAATGGCGTGCAGGGCGTCATCGGTGAACTGCAAGTCTACCCCATCGTACTCAAAAAACTTAGCGTACTGCTTGACCAGCGCATTTTTGGGTTCGGTGAGTATCTGCACCAACGCTTCATGGTCTAGGGCGCGCAGCGTTGTCACCACAGGCAGGCGTCCAATGAACTCAGGGATCAGCCCGTACTTGAGCAGGTCTTCCGGCAAAACATGGGCCAGCATGTCTCCGGCCTGGCGCTCTTTGCGGCTCAGAGTTTGAGCGCGAAAGCCAAGTGACTTGGTGTTCATCCGGCGCTCGATGCTTTCTTCTATGCCCTCAAAGGCTCCGCCGCAGATAAACAGTATGTTGGTGGTATCTAATTGCACGTACTCCTGCTGGGGATGCTTGCGCCCGCCCTGCGGAGGGACATTGGCCACTGTGCCCTCTAGTATCTTGAGCAGGGCCTGCTGCACACCCTCGCCGCTGACATCGCGAGTAATGCTTGGGCTTTCGGACTTGCGGGTGATTTTATCGATCTCGTCAATGTAGATAATGCCGCGCTGGGCGTTTTTCACCACGTCTTGAATGTTGCCGCCGTTGTCTGCGGCCTGCAGCAGCTTCAGGAGGATATTCTCCACGTCCTCGCCGACATAGCCTGCCTCGGTGAGCGATGTCGCGTCGGCAATGGCGAATGGAACATTGAGTATCTTGGCAAGCGTTTGGGCGAGCAGCGTTTTGCCGCTGCCGGTCGGCCCGAGCAGGAGGATGTTGCTTTTTTGCAGCTCCACTTCACCGGGCTGGCCGTTGATGCGCTTGAAGTGGTTATAGACCGCCACCGACAGGGTGCGCTTGGCTTGCTCCTGTCCGACCACATACTGCGATAAGACGCGGTAGATTTCTTTCGGCTTGGGCACAGTCCCGACCATGCTGACTTCATCGGCTGTTTGCGTTGCCTGGTCGCCACGCATGATCTCGTTGCACAGGTCAACGCATTCCAGGCAAACACCGCCATGCACGCCCAAAATCAGCTTTTTGACCTGCTCCCGGCTTTTACCGCATAGCAGGCACCGGCTGTCGTTGCGTTCTGTCCCAATTCTTGCCATCCGTGTCCTTCTTTGCCCGCGCTTCCTTGCGAAGAGGCGCGGGAGTTTGTGTTACCAACTACTTGGGCTGATTGTGCCACGAAACGCGTGGAGTTTCACCCAAAATCAGCGGGCCAGCACTTCAATTCAGCGGGCCAGCACTTCATCAATGATGCCGTACTCCACGCCTTCCTGCGGGGTCATCCAGAAGTCCCTGTCCATGTCTTTGGAAACCTGGCTGAACTCCCGTCCGCAATTCTCAGCGATGATGGTTGTCAATCTCTCAACAAACGACATATGCAAGCGCATGGATATCTCCATATCTTTGGGTGTGCCTTGATACGAGCCGCTGCCCTGATGGATCATAATGCGCGAGTTTGGCAGGGAGGCCCGCTTGCCCTTGTTGCCGCCCGACAGCAGCACCGCACCCATAGATGCCGCCATGCCGACGCACGTGGTCGCCACATCGGGTTTGATATGGCGCATGGTATCGTAAATCGCCAGCCCTGCCATCACCGACCCGCCGGGCGAATTGATATACACCTCAATGTCTTTGTCCGGGTCTTCTTTCTCTAAAAAGAGGAACTGCGCGACAATGATGTTTGCCATCTGATCGTGTATCTGGTCGCCGATAAAGACAATGCGGTCTTTCATCAGCCGCGACCACAGGTCGTAGGCCCGCTCGCCGCGCGGGCTTTGCTCAACGACCGTGGGTATCCACGTGTTCTCCAACGAGCGCAGATACGCCAGCGACTGGCTGGGAGCCAGACCCAGCATATCGCTCATGTCGCCGATATTTTGGTCAATCTTCATAGGGTTTGCCTTTGCTGTTGGTTTGTTGGAATCTAAGACCCGCTTCGCCGCTAAGAAGAACCTACTCCGCTTCTTCTAATGGCCCTGTGACTTCTAATTCCTCGTCGGTCTCATCGTCCGCAAAGTCGTCTTGGTCTTCCGCCTCGGCGATTGCTGCTCCGGCCTGCACTACCCTTTCTTCCATTATGGCGGATGCCCGCAAAAAGTCCAGGACTTTTTTTGTCTGCGCGCGGTTCATCAGGTTGGTCATGCCATCGTTGGTTTCCAGCAAGGCCCGCATGGCCGCCGGGGACGTGCCTCTTTGCTCGGCCTGCTCGGCAATGGCTGCGTCCATGTCGGCGTCGTTGATTTCCAGGTTTTCTTTGCCGGCAATCTCGCCCAGCACCAGTCCGATACGAATGCGCTTGTCGGCGGCAGCCTGCATGTTGGTCAGAACCTGCTCCTGCGTCTGCCCGGTCTGCTGCAAGTAGTCGGCGAATGTCGCGTTCTGCTTTTCAATCTGCGCTTGCAGCTGGCGCGCATCGTTGTCCACTTCCGACTCCACCAACACCGGCGGGAACTCTATCTTGGAGCCGCTGACAATTTGGTCGATCAGCGAGGCTTCGGCTTCGCGGTCGGCAGATTGGGCCAGCTCCTTGCCCATGTCTGTGCGCAGTATCTCTTTCAATCCATCCAAAGTCTCGGTTTTGCCGTTGGTCAGCTTTTTGGCAAGCTCGTCGTCCAAAGCCGGCACTTCCTTGGCGCGCACTTCTTTGACCAGCACAGTGAAGTCGGCGGTTTCGCCTGCCAGCACGTCATCGGGATAGTCGTCGGGGTAGGTGAGCGTAAACTCTTTGGTTTCGCCCGTCGACAGGCCGACAATCTGCTCATCAAAGCCGGGGATGTTGTCCGCACCGATTTCTATCATCGTCCCGCGCGGCTCAGCGGCTTCTGGCCGCGCCTCCACGATTGCCCCAACATCGGCCACCACCAGGTCGCCCTGGGCGACAGGCCGTTCCACCTGCGGGTAGTCGGCGGCACGCTCCCGCATGCGCTCCACCTGCTTGTCTACGTCTTCTTCGGCCAACTCGTACTTTTTATGCTCTACGGTCAGGCCCGTGTACTGCCCCAGCTCCACCTGCGGAGCCAGCGGCACGACGGCCTTGAAGATGAACGGCGCGCCCGCGAACTCCAGCTGCACCAGTTCCAGCTTGGGCGGCGCATACGGCGTGATGGCTTCCTGCTTGAGCGCCTCTTCGTAGGCCGGCTCCACCAAAAGCTCGGCGGTGCGCTGCCGCACATCCGATTCGGGCACGCGCTGGCGCACAAAGCTCATCGGCGCTTTGCCTTTGCGGAAGCCCGGCACGGCGACATACTTGGAATACTCGCGGTAGGCTTTATCCACGGCTCCGGCGACTTTGTCCGTCTCAACTTCAATGGTGAGCGCGACCTGACACGACTCAAGCGGCTCTTTGGTCACCTGCATAATATTCTGGCTACTCCTAGTTCAAACATGCTGTTAAAGACGCGGGGCTGCCCGATGGGGGGAGGCGCGGCGCGAGGAAAAACCCATTCTTCGCGGCTCTCATCGCGCGCGAAAGTGGGCATTTTGCTGGGGGAGAGTGTACCACAGCGCCGTTTGGCTTGTCAATCAAACAGAGTAGGGTGGAAGTGCCCACGGAGGGTCGGTCTGTCTCGCTGAGTTTGTCTCGCTGTGCCGACGGCGCTGCCTGCGCCCTGCCATCGCGTTTCAGACGCGCGCTGAGCCTGTACAGACGACGGAACAAATCTTTCCGTCGTTGATACAGGCTCGTGTCGGGCTTCCACCGCCCTAGCAGCGCGCAGGCAAAGCAGTGGGAGCGGTGCCTATTCTGAAACAGCGAAAGCCGTCAAACAACAGTGAAAATCGTCAAACCGAGCCAACTTGGACACTCCCGAGCGGGGTAGGCATGTGGGCCGCTTGCTTGCGTGCCCACTGTCCCTGTCCTCTCAAAGCAGTACGGCCTATCGATTAGTAAGGCCCGTAGACGGTAGGGTTCTGTGCCAGTTGGTTGTCCGGTGTCAGAGTCCACGACGTCATCTGCCCATTGGAGTTGTCCCACAGCACATGCGTAGTGCCGTTCGGGCTGGCACTTATGCCCACCGCGCTCCATCCCTCATAAGGCCCATACACCGGAGAGCCGCTCGTAACTTGGTTGTCGGCGCTCAGTGTCCAAGTCGTCATCCGCCCATCCGCGTTGTTCCAAAGGATATGCGTCTTGTTGTCTGCGCCCGTGGCAATGCTGGTGGCTGTCCATCCGCTGTACGGCCCAAAATAGGGTGAGCTTCCTGTGACCTGATTATTGGCATTCATCGTCCACGAGATCATGCGTCCATCCGCGTTGTTCCACAGAATGTGCGTGTCCCCGTTTGCGCCGCTAGTGATGCCCAAGGCTGTCCAGCCTGCGTAGGGGCCGAACGTGGAAGAGCTGCCGGTCACTTGGCCTGCGGGCGCAATGGTCCATACGGTCATGCGACCGTCACTGTTTGTCCACAAGACCTGGGTATTGCTGCCCAGACCAACGCTGATGGCTTTGGCCGTCCAGCCTGCATAGGGGCCAAAGATGCTGGAGGAGGCTGCCACCGTGCCGTCAGGATTAAGCGTCCATAAGGTCATGGCGCCGTCGCTTCTGTCCCACAGCACGCGTGTCTGCCCGTCCGGCCCGGACGCCGTGGACACGGCTGTCCAGTGGTGCGTTGTCGGGGTTAAAAGGTAAGCGTGAGTCTGCCCCTGCGAGTTGACGCCCAGGCCGACGATTTGACCGCTGTCATTGATGCCGGAGGCATCGGTCAGTGTCCAGTGGGCTGAGGCGGCAATGAGGGTATTGAGGTCAGTCATCACACCGCCCTGCATGACAAACGGAACTTGCTCTGTGAAGCTGCCCAAAGAAACTCGGCTGCTGCCGACGACTTCCCCTTGGCTGTTAATCGCCTCCGCCGTGCTGTCCGTGTCCCCGTCAAGCGTTCCTAGGTCGGACATGGCTCCGCTGCGGAACAGGAACGCATGCCAGTGTCCTCCCGGCACCTGCGCTTCGCCGACCACGGAACCATCTGCACTCAGCGCCAAGCCACGGCTTTGCGTGCCTCCGCTTAAAGTGCCAAGCCCCGTCATCGCCCCAGATTGGTAAAAGAAGGCATGGTCTGTGCCGTCAGCAGAGGTGGAAACTCCTGCCGCCTGGCTTGCATCGTTGAGCGCGAATGCGGCGCTGCTTTGATCGCCAGACAGCGTTCCCAGGTCAGTCATTGCCCCCGCCTGCCAAACAAACGCGTGGCTGACGCCGCTGGCTAAGTCGGAAACTCCGGCCACCTGCCCCGCCGCATTGAGCGCGCGCGCCTGGCTTGACAAGCCTCCCAATGTGCCGCAGTCCTGAGCAGTGGCAGCTCCAGGCGTCCAAAGGCAGGCATGGACTGTCGGGTATTGAAGCTGGCTGCTGCCTGCCACTTGTCCAGAAGCGTTGATGCCGGCTGCATCGCCGTCTAGGCCATTGGGCAGCGTACCCAGGTCTGCTGCCGACCCGCTAGTCCAAAGGGCGGCATGGTCGCCGCTGCGCCCGCACACTTGACCGCCGGAATTAATCCCGGTGGCGGCGCTGGCATCCCCTGCCGCCACCGGCCCGAGGTCTGTGATTGAATACGCTTGCGCCTGCACGCCTTTAGGGCAGGCCAGCACGCAAAGCCCCAGCAGGGCGGGCAGGAGCGGCAATCGCCAAAACTTAAGCATAAGGTTACCGTTTCACAACATGCCCGTCAAGATAAGCGATTACGGATTTGCCGTCACGGTGCCGCCGTGGGTCGCGGAGCAGTTCCGTGCTGGCAGGGTCGGCAATTGCCGCCAGGTGTTTGCCGCTGAGGCTGGGGTTGGGCGTATACAACAGGCCGGTGACGGGGCTGCGGAAGACACGAGTCCTGATGACGTAGGGGAGCAGCGCAGTCTGCATTTCTGCCGGGGTGTGCAGCGGCGGCAGTATCTCATCGTAATCCTGGGTGTATTGCTGCACCGCTAAGGCCAATTGGCGGGCGTTGCTCAGGCTTGCCTGCTCCGGGTCGGCCTGATCAATGCCGCCGCGCTCAATATGGCCGTCGGCATAAGCAATTGTCGGCAAGCCATCCGCATGAACCTGCCCGTCACGGAACACTTCCACGGCAGCAAGGTCAGGCCCCAGCCTGACCAAAACGGCATTGCTTAGCCCAGGGTTCGGCTTGTAATCGGTTCCTGTAACCGGGCAGGTGAACACGCTGCGCGCCTTCGCATAGGGCAGTACGGCGGCTTGAAAGGCCGGTATGGTGCTTGTCGGCGGGAACTTCTCGTCGTAATCCTGCACATACTGGCTGACGGCGATGTTGAGAAAGGCGGCGTTCTTGACGCACAAGAGGTTGGACGGACGCAGGGACGATGCCGCCACAGACAGCAAGGCCGCAATCGCCGCAATCGGCAGCAGTGCGCCCGCGAGGCGTGAGGCAGAGGGCAATGGCTTCATAAAACGCCTTCCGTAAACCACTCAGAAAGCCGGCAAAGGTGAACATGTGTCGTGTCCGGCAGATAAGGATGCATCGGCACAGGCAAGTTCCCGGAATTGGCTGGTAAATGACTGCTTGCGCCGCAGCCTATTGTAACACGTACAGGCAAGGTTCGCAATCATTGCTGCCTGCCGTTTGGCAGCGGTTTTTGCTTTTGTATCAGTTGGGTTTAACATCCACGCGCCGCCCTGTTTCAAACGACTGAATTGCCGCCATCGCCACGGCCAAAGCCCGACGGCCCGCCGAGGCAGGAACCGGCGGCGGCTGCCCGGCCCGAAACGCCGTCAGCATCGCCTCTAGGTAGCGGTCAAACGTCTGGTGAAACTCGCGGTCTTGGTCATTAAAATATCCCGCCTGCCACTGCTCCCCGCTTTCGCTGCCCGATGGCTGCCATTCAAACCGCCGCACTGTGTCCTCCATCACCACGCGGCCCGCCATTCCGTTCACCTCCACATGCTGCGTGCCGGGGTACGCATACGACGAATCATACGTGCCCAAAAAGCTGCCCACCGCCCCATTCGCGAAGCGCAGAGACAGCGCGAGAGTCGTGTAGCCCCCGCCGGTTTGGTTCGTCATTTCCGCCATCACCGACACAATCGGGCCGCATAAATGCTCCAAAAGATCAAAGCCGTGGCACTGCGTTTCAATCAAGTTGCCGTGCGGATGCCTGCCTCCGCCCTCGCCGCCGAACCGCCACGTAGCAAACACAATCTCGCCCAGCTTTCCCGCCTCAATGGCTGCTTTTGCCATGAGCATTGGCTTTGCATAGCGATGGTTGAAGTTGATCGCGAAAAACAAGCGTCGCGCCTCAGCCTCGCGGAGCAAAAGGTCGGCTTGCGCCAGATCAAACACCAGGGGCTTTTCTACAAGCAGAGGATAGCCTGCTTGGATCACTTGGAGTGTCGGCTCAAAATGCCCTTCATTTGGCAGGCACAGGCTGACCAGGTCAGGCTGCTCGCGCTCCAGCATCTCGGCTAAATCCGTATAAGCCCGCACGCCATATTCCGCCGCGCGCGCCTCGGCACGCGCGGGGTTCCGGCCCATCACGGCGCACAAGTGGACGTCAGGCCGGGCCGAAAAAACGCGGGCGTGCTGTCGTCCCCAGCCGCCGGTTCCGACAAGGGCTACTTTGATTTGGTCTGTAGGCACTTTAGTTTTGTCTGTAGGCATGGTGTTTTGCTTTCTATGGCGTGTGTTTGGGTAGGTGTATCAAAAGCGCTGCTGCGGCGTTGTCAAGGCGTTTCGGGCGCGTGTCAGCGACGGAACAAAACCGTCCGTCGTTGGTTGTGGCTTGGCACGCCTTTGCAAACTCTGAGCAACACGTCTGCAATGCGCGCACTTCGCCTTGTTTCCGCACTCGCGCGCCTTCCTCTTGCGGAGCGGCGGCGAAACGGGGTATATACTTGGGCTATGAACCGATTGTACGCGCCCTGGCGCATGGCTTATGTGGATCAGCCCGCGCCCGAGGGCGGAACCGGCTGCGTGTTTTGCGACAAGGCGGCATCCCAGGACGACGACAAAAACCTGGTGGTGTTTCGGGGCGCATCGGTGTTTGTGCTGCTCAATTTGTTTCCTTACAACAACGGGCATGTCATGGTGGTGCCGTATCGCCACACGGCCCTGCTGACGGATTTGAGCGAAGACACGCTGCTGGAGCTGATGACGACGGCGCGGCAGGCGCAGGCCGCTTTGCAGTCGGCGTTCCATCCCGAAGGCTACAACCTGGGGATGAACCTGGGCACGGCAGGCGGGGCAGGCATCGCTGACCACCTGCACCTGCATGTTGTGCCGCGCTGGAACGGCGACACCAACTTCATGCCCGTGCTGGGGGATGTCAAAGTGCTGCCCGACTCGCTGGAGCACAGCGCCCGTGTCCTGCGCGACGCCTGGCCTGTGCCTGCCGCCCACAACGAAACCACAAAGCTGGATAATAAACCTAGAAACACAGAAACCTAGAAAGA
>JAABUQ010009808.1_pt1 | contig 12791 bp, 13 predicted proteins | sample 5560001 | NCBI WGS metagenome assembly JAABUQ01 (sample SAMN10711888, study PRJNA513371) | rock metagenome | isolation source: Antarctica rocks | place: Antarctica: Victoria Land, Finger Mt nord | collected 2015-12-18 | reverse complement strand
TGGCGCTCAGCTACGACGCGGGCCGGATCTCGCTCGACCTGGTGGCGACGCTCGGGGACGGGATGGCGTGCTTTCACGCGCGTCGAGCGCTTGCAATGTCGACGACGGCGATGCCGCCGGCGTCCCGTCGGGCTCTGCTGGTTGCGTCGGCCAGCTCGGCGAGTGGCGTGTAGCCGATCCGGTCGGGCGTCAATCCGAGCGAGTGTGCGTCCTCGCCGGTCAGCCGCTCGACGAGGGCCTTGGTCGCTAGCACGTGACCGTCTTTGGCCGACTGCTGCACACGGGCGGTTTCGTTGACTTCGTCGCCGAGGGCGGTCACTTCGATCCGTCCACCGGTCACCGGCTGGCCCATGTAAAGCGCTCCGCCCCAGTGCACTCCGACGTTGAACAAACACTCGCCGTGCTTCACGAGGCCGTCGGTCGCGTCAGCGACGTTTTCCGCGATCTGCCCGATCCTCAGAGCGGTCTCGATCGCCGCGCGCACCGCTGCGGAATCCGAGCCGAGGTCATCGGCCAAGAAGAATGCCGTCGCGCCGTCGCCGGCATGCTTGCCGACGATCCCCCGCCCTGCACGATCAGCTCGTCGATGGCAGTAAACAGCCGAGTCAGCAGCGAGAAGTAGGCCGAGCTTGACATCCGGCGCGACAGGGCGCTTGAGCCCTGCAGGTCGGCGAACATGATCGCCGCCCGGCGGCGGTCGGGCTTCGTGATGCGCGCCATCCGCTCGAACATCTCTTCGCTGCCGCGGGCCACGAGCGTCGCCAGTCCGGCGCGCAGCCCGGGCCCATAGACGCGCAGATAGCCGAGCAGCTCGCCGTCGGTCGCGCAGACGCGCGAGGTGAGGGGGTGAACGGGGACCGGCGGTAGATCATCCTGCACGTAGCGCATCTGACCAGCCCACACCGCAGGGGGCTCAGCGCCCTCGAACTTGTCGACGGCGTGGCGCCACTCAGGCTCGAACATCTCGCGCACGGCTCGCTTGCCGCCCGGTGTCGCCCAAATGTAGAACGGCAGCTCGCGGGTGAAGCCGTCAATCGCGCTCTCGCGGGTAATTGTGCGCTGCCACAGGTCGCTGAGATAGACCTCGGCCACGTGGCGGCCATAGCCCAGAGCCCGTGGGTTGTGGGTCCCGAGCACCTCGCGCAGATCTCGAGAGACCCAGACCAGCCGTAGCTCGGGGTCTGCGAACTGAGCCGCCCAGCCGAGCGCATCGACCTGCTCAAAGATCGCATCGAGGACCGACATCGGTCAACCCATGCGTCGATCGTCGAGCGCATCGGCCAGCGCGCTGAGGGCGGCAGCGGTGCGGACGTGATCGCCGGTGGCCAGCAGGTCGAGCAAGAGGCCGCGCAGCGCCGCGATGGCCAAGGTGGCGGTGGTCTCGTCGGTTTGGTCGGCCATCCAGTGCAGCCAGTCGGCGACGACGGTGTCCAGGAAGGGGCGGTAGCGATCGGGGTGCTGGAGAGCGATTCCGTAGGCCTCGAAGAAGAGCCGGTAGAGAGGGTCGCGCTCGGGAGCCGCGCACCAGCTCCAGAGCGCGCGGAGACGCTCGCCAGGGGATCTCGCGCTCTCGCGCTGCGATTCGGCGAGCTCCCGAACACGCCCCCGAACCTCGTTGAGCACGACCGAGACGAGCTCATCTTTAGACCCGAAATGGTGGGCCAAGACGCTCGGATCACAGCCGGCAGCCCGGGCCAGAGGGCGCAACGAGAGATCCGAGAGCCCGCGCTCCAGGACGTAATCGACGACGCGCTGAAGCAGCGCAGCGCGTCGCTGAAGGTCGACCGGACGGCCGATCTGCTGGACCATCCTCACAGTTTATCCTACGATTGAGGTATAAAGTCCTGAAGCCGACCTCAAGTAAAGGAGGACCGATGAGTGACATGCCCGACGACGGCGCCGAGATCATGCGCCAGTTCGTGCCCAACAGCCCTTTCGCATCCCACTGCGGCTTGCGAATCGAAGAGCTCGAGCCCGACCGCGCGGTCCTGAGGCTGCCCTACGCCCCGCAGCTGGCGACGATGGGCGAGACGGTCCACGGCGGCGCGCTGGCCACAGCGCTGGATACCGCCGCGATGGCGGCGAGCTGGTCAGGAGTGACGCCCCCGCCGAGCCTGCGCGGTTCGACGATCGCCCTTTCGATCTCCTATCTGGCGCCCGCATCCGGCGTCGACCTCCTCGTCGAGGCGCGCGTCACGCGACGCGGTCGCAGCGTCTGCCACGTCGACTGCGTCGCCCGCGACCCCGACGGGGCACCGGTGGCGCAGGCACTCGCGGCCTACCGCCTCGGATGACCATGGACGCCGAGGTGTTCGTCGCCGCCTTCGCGGCGGGCTGGGCGGACGCCGCACCCACACGCATGGGACGCGATCCTCGCGCCCGACGTCAAACTGCGCCAGCCGCTGCTGCCCCACCGCACCGGCGTGCAAGCCCTTCATGACGAGTACGGGCGACTGCTCAACCTCGTCCCGGACCTGCGGGGCGAGCTGCTCGGCTGGAGCGCCAGCCCTCACGCCGATGGGGCCGCGACCGTCGACATCCGGCTGCGCCTGACGGGCACGATCGCCGGCGTCTCGTTCTGCTCGATGTCGTCGACGTCTGCGATATCCGCAACGGACTACTGCACGCCCGCCGCTCGCACTTTGACCCGCTGCCGCTCATCGTGTTGCTCGCCCGCCGGCCAAGCGCATGGACCGCCTGGTGGAACTCCGGAGTCAGACCCCTGCTCGCCAGGCGGACCCTCCTCAGGAACGCGGACCGGATGGGGGAGCGCATCCCCATCGCTCTCGCAACCGGGCGACTCGCCCTCGGCACCGGCGCCTGGCTGGCCCCCACCCGATCAGCGCGCGCCCTGCAACTACCCAGCTCCGGCAGGCCTGAGAGCCACTACCTCCTGCGAATCTACGGCATCCGCGCAATCGCTCTCGGCCTCTCGACCCTGCTGGCCCCCGCCGGTCCCCAGCGAGGGCGCGCTCAACGCATCGGCCTGCTCGTCGACATCGCCGACACCCTCGCCGCGCCCGCTAGCCGGCTCGCAAGCCCCGCCCGGCAGCTCTCCCAGCTACTCACCGGAACCTACGCAACACTCGGCGCCCTCGCCCTCGCCCGCTCCCCCCGAGTCACCGACATCACCCAGGTCACGAAGCGGCCTGCGCCCCCAACGGCGAGCATCCCGATTGACGAACCCTCAGCGAACGTGTGACCTAGGACGCCCAAAGTGATAATTCGGTGCGTGGGCGTCAACCGGGTCTTCACAGTTGTTGCGGCGATCTTCACCCTGTTCGGCGCGGGGCTGGTCGCCATCGGTGCCGCCGCGGCGCCCGGGGAGGATCGGTTCGTGGCCCAGGCCGCGCGCGCAGAGGCGGTCGTGCTGAGCCGCGCCGACTGCGGGCGCGACTACTGCGCGTTCGGAATCGCATTCCGCGACCGCCAAGGCCGCCCCCACGTGGAGGCGATCAAGGGCTCTGCGTTCATCAACGCCGGCACGACCGAGGTGGTCCTCTACCGCCCGCACGCCCCGACCGATGCGAAGTTTGCGACCGACGCCACGGACACCCAGAACGAGATGATCGGCTTCGGTTCGATATTCCTGTGCATCGCCGCGTTGTCCGGCGCGATCGCCTGGCTACGGACGTGGCGCGACCGACGCCGCCAACGCATAATCAGCGCCTGATGCGATGAAATTCGCCTTCGCGCGCGTGCTCCCGCTGGTCTGCTGAGCTGCTTGAGCTCGTCGAGTGCTTCGACGAGACTTCCCTTCAGCGCCATCATCAGCCTCCATCCTCGCCGAACTTGTCGGCAAGGACTTCGAGACCAGGCGTCAGACTCCTATCTGGGCGCGCAATTGCAGGATGCACCACTAGTTCCATGGTTCTTGTAACGCTCCTGCCGCGCGCCCGCCGCGGAACCGGATCGGCCGGGCGGATCGTGGTCTGGTGCCAAGCGCTGTCCGTTTGACGATCGTCTTGCGGAAAGCCTCGCAGCGCCGGGCGCCGGGCGCCGGGCGCAATCGTTCTGGGCATCTCATCTGACGGGGTTCTACGCCTGCGCGAGACCATCAGGTGGTGGTTCGCGCACAAGCTGCGCGGCGTCTGACCTGATCGGGTGGTTCACTGAAGCCCTGAACTGTGCTTCAATCCTTAGTGAACGTTTGAATGACGGTTCGAAGCTATGCCCTATCGCCCGACAGCTCGCACTGAGGCCCGCCGCCAGGCGGGGCGCGAGCGACTACTCGACGCGGCGCACGCGCTGGTGGCTGAGGGGGGTTACGCCGCGGCGTCGGTGGGGGCGGTGGCACACCGCGCTGGGGTAGGCACGGGCAGCGTCTACACCCACTTCTCCTCCAAGGCCGAGCTGCTCACCGAAGTGTTTCGTCGCGCCTCTGAGCGTGAGGTCGAGGCCACCCGCGGCGCCGCCGGTTTGGCCGGCAGCGCGGGCGAGCGTCTGGCCGGGATCGGCGAGGTGTTCGCCCGCCGCGCGCTGCGTGGTCGGCGGTTGGCGTGGGCGCTTTTGGCGGAGCCGGTCGATCCGTCGGTCGATGCCGAGCGCCTGGTCTTTCGTCGTGCCTACCGCGACGTCGTCGCCGGAGTGCTGGGCGACGGCGTGCTCGCAGGGGAGTTGCCGGCGCAGGACGTCGAGCTGACTGCGGCGGCGCTGGTCGGTGCGATCGGCGAGGCGCTGATCGGGCCGCTGTCTCCGATCTCGCCCGCGGTCGATCCCGACCGCGTGGTCGACGCGCTGCTCGCGGTCTGCCTACGCGCCGCGGGCGCCCAGCCCGCCGCCGGCGCCATCAGCAGCAACCCACACCAAGACGATCACGAGGAGAACGCAGATGGCCGCCCAGACGCTTGAGAAGCCGAGGTCGGCCACGCACGAGGTGCTCAACCAGAGCGTCCCGCGCGTTGGCTTTGACGAGTTTGAACTCAACCTGCCGCTGGTGGAGGGCGTGAAGCGCTACGACGCGGGCTGGGCGCGCGAGCGCCTGCACCAAGCCGGCCGTCTGGTCGGCTCCGGGGACTTCCAGCTCTGGGCTGAGCAGGCGAACACCAACCCGCCGCGGCTTGATACCCACGACCGTTACGGCAATCGGGTCGACGAGGTCGTCTACCACCCCGCCTACCACCAGATCATGCGCTCAGCGGTCCAGCTGGGCGCGCACGCCTTGGCGTGGCGTGAGGTGCGCCCAGGAGCGCACGTTGCGCGCGCGGCGCTGTTCATGCTGCTCACCCAGATCGAGCCGGGGCATGGCTGTCCGATCTCGATGACCCATTCGGTGGTTCCGGCGCTGCGCGCCCAGCCTGAGCTCGCCGCCGAGTGGGAGCCCCACCTGACCTCTCTCGAGTACGACCCGCGCCTGGCGCCGGCGCCCGAGAAGCACGGCTGTCTCGCCGGGATGGCGATGACCGAGAAGCAGGGCGGCTCAGACGTGCGCTCAAACACCACGCGCGCCACACCGATCGACGGTGGTCGCTCGGGCGGTGAATACCTGCTCACCGGGCACAAGTGGTTCTGCTCGGCGCCGATGGGCGATCTATTCCTCGTCCTCGCCCAGACGCCGGAGGGCTTGTCCTGCTTTCTCGTGCCGCGCGTCCTGTCCGACGGTGCCCGCAACGTCTTTCGCCTCCAACGGCTGAAGGACAAGCTCGGTAACCGCTCAAACGCCTCCGCCGAGCTGGAGCTCGACTCGACCTGGGCTCGGATGGTGGGAGAGCCCGGGCGCGGCGTGCGCACGATCATCGAGATGGCCAACCACACCCGCCTGGACTGCGTGCTGGGCACCACCGCGGGGATGCGTCAAGCCGTCGCCGAGGCCACCTGGCACGCCGCCCACCGCGACGCGTTCGCCAAGCGCCTGATCGACCAGCCGCTGATGGCAAACGTGCTCGCCGACCTGTGCCTGGAGGCCGAGGCGGCCACCGTCACCGCGCTGCGTCTCGCGCGCGCCTACGACCAGGACGCCGACGAACAGGAGACGCTGTTCAAGCGCCTGGCCACCGCGGTGTCCAAGTACTGGGTATGCAAGCGCGGCCCCCGCCACGCCTTCGAGGCGCTGGAGTGCCTGGGCGGCAACGGCTACGTCGAGACCTTCCCGCTCGCCCGCCGCTACCGCGAGCAGCCGCTCACCTCGATATGGGAAGGCTCCGGCAACGTCCTCTGTCTCGACGTGCTCCGCGCCATGGCAAGCAACCCCCACATACTCGACGCCTTCCTCACCGAGATCGAGGAGGCCGCCGGCGCCGACCAGCGCCTCGATGCCTACACCCTGCAGCTTCGCAAGGAGCTCGAGAACGGCCAAGACCTCGAGCCGCGGGCCCGCCGCATCGTCGAGCGCATGGCGCTCGCCCTCCAAGCCTCACTACTCGTCCGCCACGCCCCCGCCGACCTCGCCGCCGCCTTCTGCGCCGCACGCCTAACCAGCGAAGGCGGCCATGAATACGGGACCCTGCCACCCACCATCGACACCGCCGCGATCATCGCCCGACACGCCACGCACCTGAACTAACGCCTAGCTGCGTCCTGACGGCAGACGCGACGCATACCGACGGATGCGACAAAAGAACGTCCGGCGGGACGCCTCAACAGCATGGCAGGGGTGCACGTCCCAGTAGCGGATCGCTGGGTTCTCGCGGTGATCGCAACACCTCCTCGTTGCAGCTTGGGCTAGAGCGGTTCCACGGAGGGTGTTGACCGAGGCCTTCTATCAGTAGCCGTATGGGCGGTCGCGCGGTGCCCTGCGCCCGGACCTGATGCGGTGCCTGCCGCGCCGGGGCACTCCTGTTGCGATGACCGCCGGAATCCACCGATCCTCTACCGGGAATTTGTCGCGGCCGGTTCGAGCCGTCGCGCGCCTTCGCTCGAAGGGTGGGAAGCATGTTCTCGGGGGACAAGGTCGCGCATCGGGGGGAATGCGTTGCGTCGCGCGAGGATGGCTAGGCTCAGCGCTGCGGTGAAGGTCGCGAAGCTGATCCAGGCGAGCGTGTCGACCCCGGCGGCTTTTAGGACGAGTCCGCCGGTGAGAGAGCCGCCGGCCATCCCGGCGTTCAGGACCGTGACGAGCATTGATTGGGCGATGTCGGTCGTGGGACCGGACGCCTTGGCGCAGGCGGCCTGGAAGATGGTGGGCGCCCCTCCGAGCGTGAAGCCCCACACCGCGATGGCGGCGATCACGATCGTCGGGATCAGCCCAGCGGCGCCGAATGCGAGCATGCATGCCGTGAACAGGGTCAGTGAGCTCAGCACGACTGCCCGCGGGTGCTGGTCGATCAGGGCACCAGTGGTCCACAGGCCGGCGATGGCGGCAATCCCGAACATGAGCAGCAGCGCGCTGACCTGGCTTCCGAGACCGGCGCGAGCCAGGAATGGTGCGACGTAGGTGTAGAGGTTCATGTGCCCGAGCTCAAACGCGAAGGCTGCGGTGAGGATCGCGATCAGGCCAGGACGGAGCAAGACCCGTCTGACGGGGATGCGGTCGTGGGCGGGCTCGCCCGGGAAGTTGGGGATCTTCCACCGCGCGCAGCCGATCACGATCAGCGCGAGCACGGCCAGGATGGCGAACGTGTAGCGCCAGCCGATGAGATCGCCCAGGAACGTTCCGAGTGGGAGACCAAGGGCAAGGGCGAGCGGTACTCCGGCCATGGAGATGGCCAGCGCGCGGCCTTTGTTTGCCTCGCTGACCAGGCGCATGGCATAGCCGGCGATCATCGCCCACTGCACCCCAGCGGCGATCCCGGCGACCAGCCGGGCCGCGAGCGTGATCACATAGACCCCGGAGATCGCAGTGATCGCGTTGACGACGCCAACTGTGAGGATTGTGGCCAGCAGCAGCTGGCGTCTGGGCAGGCCCCGCGTTAGCGCGGTCAGCGGGATCGCGGCGAGCATCGAGCCGGCGGCGTACACGGTGAGCAGCTGACCGGCTTGGGTCTCAGACGCATGCAGGCCGGTGGCGATCTGCGGTAGCAGTCCCGCGGGGATCGTCTCGGCGAGCACCGTGAGAAACCCCGCCGCCGCGAGGGCCAGCAGCGCGCCGACCGGAAGCCTCTCGGGGGCGGCGGACGGGTTTGGAGCGGCGCGGGTATGGGTGTCGGTCAAGGTCATCATGTCCGCCTTTCGATGGTGGTTTTCGGTGCTTGCGATCGACGCCGGGACGTTCGCCTTTCCGCCCGGGCGCGGGGCCGGTCAGGCGTCCGGGCGCGGACTGGTGTGGCCGGCGCCGAACGTGCGCGGCTGGCCAGCCCAGCGCCCGGGCGGGGAAATCGCCTCCAGGCGCTCGAGGTCGGCGGGTCTGAGCACCACATCCGCCGCGCCCGCGTTCTCCTCAACGCGCGCAGGGTGCTTGGTCCCGGGGATCGCGGCCACATCATCTCCTTGGGCCAGCAGCCACCCCAGCGCGACCTGTGCGGCAGTGAGATCTTTCTCGGCGGCCAGCCGGCGGACCTCCTCGACGAGCTCGAGGTTGCGCTGGAAGTTCTCGCCCTGAAAGCGTGGGTTGTTGGCGCGAAAGTCATCGGCCGCGAAGTCCTCGGCAGACCGCACCTGCCCGGTCAAGAAGCCCTGGCCCAGCGGTGCGTAGGCGACCAGGCCGATCCCGAGGCGCCGTGCCGCGGGGAGGATCTCGGCCTCGATCTCACGGCTCCACAACGACCACTCGCTCTGCAGCGCGCTGATCGGGTGGACCGCCGCTGCACGCTGCAGCGAGTCGACGTTGGCCTCCGAGAGGCCCAGGTGCCGGATCTTGCCCGCGGCGACCAGCTCGGCCATCGCCCCAACCGACTCCTCGACCGGCACGTCGGGGTCGACGCGATGCAGGTAGTACAAGTCGATGTGCTCCACACCGAGACGCTGCAGCGAGGTCTCACAGCTCGCCCGCGCGTTCTCCGGGCTGCCGTCCAGATGCACCCCGTTCTGGTCGCGCACGATCCCGAACTTTGTCGCCAGCGTCACCTGTTCGCGACGGCCGGCCAGCGCCCGACCGACAAGCCGCTCGTTATGCCCTGCGCCGTAGGAGATCGCGGTATCGATCAACGTCACCCCCAGCTCGATCGCGCGATGGATCGTCGCGACCGACTCGCCCTCGTCAGCCGGACCGTAAGCCTGTGACATGCCCATGCAGCCCAAGCCCAGCGCCGAGACACGCAGCTGATCGCTTCCCAGGATCCGAGTCTTCATGTACTTCTCCGTTCGATCGAGGTATAACTCTCTTGGGTTTCAAGGCATAATAGCTTGAGTCTCAAGTGATCTCAATGGAAGCGCGAACCACACCGCCCCATCCCGTGGACGACTCGGTCGCCCGGGAGCTCGCCGAATGGATGGCCGAGCTCCCCGGAGTCGACCCCAGCATCGAGGCGGCCCGCCAGCGCATCGCCGGCATCGGCCGTCTGCTCGAGCGCGGCCTGGGAAGAATCGCCCCGACCCACGAGCTATCCCTCGGCGACTGGGAAGCCCTCGCAGTCCTTCAGCGCTCCGGTCCGCCCTATGAGCGCACCCCCAATGAGATCGCCCAGGCCATCGGCGTCACCTCGGGCACGATGAGCGTGCGAATCGAGCGACTCACGCACGCCGGACTGATCGAGCGTGCCCCGAGCCGAACCGACCGGCGAAGCCGGCCCATCCGGCTCACCCGCAAGGGCGAAAGGCGCTGGCGCGCGGCGACCGCGGACCGCACCACCATCGAGCAGAACCTCATCGGCGACGCGCTTAATCGAGCCGAACTCACGCAACTCAATACGCTGCTGGCCAAGCTGCTGCACCGCTTCGAAGACGAACTCGGCACCGCACCAGTCCGGGGGCGCCTCAACGCCGAGGAGCTATGACGAAGCGAATCCCTCCCAACGGCGATCGAGGACGCGACAGCGTGGCGCCGAGGATCCCTCCCGGACACCCGCTCCCGCTCCCGAACCTTTGGGGACTTTGGAGGAGCCTCAGACCGCTCTCCTGACGAGGACCAGCTCTCCCGACTCGAGCTCGGTTCAGTGTCGCCTTCGCAGATAGCAACAGCCTTCCGACGCCCATCCGAGCGTCGTCAGGCTCTCCCTCCGGAACGCCAGCAGTAGCGCGGCAACGGGGCCCACGCGCCGCCGCTCCCAGATTGGCGAGTAACAGTCAGGGGAGTGGATGACCGGTGCCGATGCGACCGGCGGTGCGTGTCCGGTGGAGGATCGGGTTGCGGAGCGGGCAAGACACGAGGCCAGTTCAATCCCGACGAACTCGAGGAGGTAAACCCACCGCCGGGGAGATGTCGCAAAGTAAGATCGCCCGACGATGGCGGCGCGGCTCGACCACTGCGTGATCGCGGTTTCCCACTGGGGGCGATCGAACGCGTTCTACCGCGACGTCGTCGGCGCGGAACTCGTCGAGCTGCCGCGCGGCCGCCATGCCTATCGACTGGGCAACGCCCAGCTCAACGTGCACGGGCCGGGATCGACGGCCCAGCCGCTGCCGGTACGACCTGTCGTACCCGGCAACAGCGACCTCTGCCTGGAATGGCCCGGGCCGGTCGAGCAGGCCGTCGAGCACCTGAAGCATCACTCAATCCCGATCGTCGAAGGGCCGGTCGAACGCCAGGGAGCGCTCGGGGTCGGCCACAGCGTCTACTTCAACGACCCGGACGGAACCCTGCTCGAGTTCATCTCCTACGCCTGAGTTAGTACGCGGAAATGCTTCAGCCCCGGTAGGGGATCCTCATGCGAAACGGCGGAGATCCGTTCAGAACATCGCCACTACCGTTTAGCCGGGAGGTTTGGTGTGACTCTCAACCGCGGGCTTCCAGCCATTGCTTCTCGACGTCTGGGTAGATCAGCTCCTGGGAGCAATTGTCAAGAGTTGTGGATGACGTGGCGTGAGGACGCTCAGGCGGCGACCTTCTCCTCGGTCATCTCGTCGTCGTGGGTGTCGTCGTCGGTGACCTTGATGCCGTCCTTGAACTTCGCGTCGGCGAGCACGTCGGCGAGGAGCTCGTGGCCGTTGAAGCGCCGCCAGCGCTCGCTGGCGGCGTCGAGCAGCTTGTAGGCCATCGCCAGCGCGGCCTTCTTGGAGCCCGCGCCCTTCGTCACGCGGGTGCGGAGCTTCACCGTCGCGAAGCTGCTCGATTGGGTTCGTGGTCCGCAGGTGGCGCCAGTGCTCGGCCGGGAAGTCGTAGAACGCCGTCAGGGCGGTCCAGTCCTTGTCGAGCTTGGCGACGGCTTTTGGGTACTTGGCGTCGAGCTCGGAGCGGAAGCGCTCCAGGCCGGCGGCAGCGTCCGCCCGCGTCGGGGCCTCCATGATCTCGTGCAGCATCGTCTTCGCGCGGGGCTGTAGGCGCTTGGGGAGCGCGTCCAGCACGTTCGCGATCTTGTGGACCCAGCAGCGCTGCTCCCGGGCCTCGGGGAACACGTCGCGGAGCGCGGCCCACGCGCCGAGCGCGCCGTCGCCGGTGACGAGCTTCGGCGTCTTGAGGCCGCGGTCGCGCAGGTCGCGCAGCGCAGCCGACCACGAGTCGGTCGACTCGCGGTAGCCGTCCTCAACGGCGAGCAGCTCCTTCTCGCCGTCCTCGCGGACGCCGATCACGACCAGCAGGCAGAGCCGGTCGTCCTCGCCGAGGCGGACGCTCATGTGGACCCCGTCGAGGAACAGGTAGGCGTAGCGGTGGAACTTCACCGAGCGGGCGCGGAAGCGCTCGTGCTCGCCGTGCCACTGCTCGGTCAGCCGCTGGATCGCGCTGGCCGACAGCCCAGAGGCGTCCTCGCCGAGCAGGTCGCGCAGCGCGGGCCCGAAGTCGCCCGTCGAGAGCCCGCGCAAATACAGGATCGGCAGCACGTCGGTGACCTTCGGCGAGCGGCGCGCGTAGGCCGGCAGGATCCTCGAGCTGAACCTCTTGCGCTCGCCGGTCCGCTCGTCGACGCGCTTGTCGTTGACCCGCGGCGCGCGCAGCGGCACGGTGCCCGAGCCGACCGTCACGCGCCGCTCACGCGCACGACCGTTGCGCACCACCAGCCGCTTGCCGCGCTCATCGACCTCCTCCACGAACGACGCGACGTACTCATCGACCTCCGCGTCCAGCGCCGCCGCGATCATCCGACGAGCGCCCTCGCGCGCGAGGTCATCGAGCGTGACCCTGGCCTCATCTGCCCCCTCGACCGGGAGCCTGCGAACATCCTCCATGGCGTGCCTTCCTGCCGGCCATCACCGGCATCGGTCTTCATCAACCGGGAAGGTACGCCGCCATCATCTACAAGCCCATCCACAACATCTGGGTATAGCTCAGCTCCTGGTCTCGGGGCAGCGCAGCCTTCATGTTGCGGGTCTGTTCGTCGGCGAGTAGTTCCTCTTGGCCGGCTTCGATGGCATCGAGGACCTGTGCCGCTATGTCTGCGGGGGCGTGCTTGGGCCCGTCAAAGCCGACCGCTAGACGGGTGTCGATGAACCCGGCATGGACGCCGAGGACGAGAGTGCCCTGAGGGCGAAGCTCGATCCTGATGCCGTTGGTGATCGACCACAGGGCAGCCTTGGAAGCACAGCAGGACCCGATGCTTGGCCGGTTGAAGAACGAGATGATGGAGCACATGTTGACCAGCGCACCGCCGCCGTTGCGGGCGAGCACCGGCGCGAATGCCTGGCACATGGCCAGCGTCCCGAAGTAGTTGGTCTCCATCTGCTCCCGAGCGTCCTCAAGAGAGCCGGTACCGATGAGCGGGCTGAGGCGCGCCTCGGCGGCATTGTTGATCAGCAGGGTCAGCTCGCCGCAACCCCGGACCGCGTCAGCCACCTGTTCGGGCGAGGTGATGTCCAGTCTGAGCGGGGTGACGGCGGGGTCGGAC
>JAABUQ010009807.1_pt1 | contig 12792 bp, 11 predicted proteins | sample 5560001 | NCBI WGS metagenome assembly JAABUQ01 (sample SAMN10711888, study PRJNA513371) | rock metagenome | isolation source: Antarctica rocks | place: Antarctica: Victoria Land, Finger Mt nord | collected 2015-12-18 | reverse complement strand
CCGATCGACCGTTGGATCCCGGACCGGCCCTCGATACACTCGACCCATGCCCAACCCCACCGCGCGGACCCCCTCGAAGCTCGACCCGTCGCCGGCCTGGACGGTCCTGACCGACGCCCCTTTGAAGGGGCTCGCGCTGGCCCGGGAGGCCGCCGCGGTCTTCGCCTGGGACGACGCGGACCAGCTCTATCGGATCAACGGCCGGGGGGAGTTCGACTCGGTCGCCCGCGCCCCGGGCCGGATCCTCGGGGCGGCGATGAGCGACGACGGCTCGCTCGTGGCCCTGCTGGGCGAGGGGTCCAAGCTCTGGCTGCTGGACGGGGCGTTCGAGCTGGTGCACGAGCGGTCGGCGATCTCCGATGCGTTGTCGATCGCGGTCGACCCGCACGGCCGATACGTCGCGGTCGGCTCGCGGATGAACATCGTCCAGTTCTACACCCGGCACGCCCGCCAGGCCGGCAAGTTCGAGACCCGCCAGCCCCTCTCCAGCATGGTCTTCGTCCCCGATCGGCCGTTCCTGGTCGGGATCGGGGCCAACGGGGCGATCACCGGCTTCGCCCTGTCCAACCGGGGGGTCAACGGGACGTCGCTCGACGGGGCGATCGCCTGGAACGAGGCCCTGATGTCGGGCGTCGGCCGCCTGGCGACGACCGGCGACGGCGGGATGATCCTGATCGCCTGCTACACCCACGGCGTCCAGCGGTTCGACCTCGAAGGGCGGGCCGAGGGGGCGTATCACCTCGGCGGGTCGCCCGCGCAGGCGGTGCCCGACTTCGCCGGCCGGATGATCGCCGTGACCACCCTCGAAGGCGAGCTGGCGATCCTCAGCGGCGCGGGGAATGTCCGGTGGCGGACCACCCTGGCCCGGCCGGCCATCGCCCTGGAGGCCGACGCCCTGGGCCGCTACGTCGTCTACGGCCAGGCGACCGGCGAAGTCGTCCGGCTCGACTTGCAGCCGCCCAACCGCCCGGCCTCGGCGTCGACTTCGACCACCGCCGCCCCGGCCGCCAACGGCTCCCGGTCGAAGGCGAGCTCGGCCTCGGTCCGCCGGCCGGACTGGACGGCCGACGTCGTGCCGCACGAGGACCAGGCCGAGTTCGCCGTCGTGGCGATCTGCGACGACCCCCCCCGGATCGGCGTGATCGCGCCCAAGAATCGCCTCGAACTCTTCGGGGCCGACGGCAAGCGGCTCGGCCAGGCCCCCGAGATCGACGGCGTGGGCCGGATCTTGCGGACCTCGCCCGGATGGATGATCGCCGCCACCGACCGCCGGCTGATGCTCTGCGACCTCCGGCGGAACCTGGCCCAACGGATCGACATCAGCTTGACCGAACTGACCCACCTGGCCATCCGGCCCGAGTCCTATGGCCTGGCCCTGGTGCAAGAACGCGACCGGATCGGCCGGGCGACCGCCGCCGGGCGCTGGATCTGGAAGAAGGAGCTGGACTCGTCCGTCGAGGAGATCGCGATCGACGACGACGGCTTCACCGCCGCGACGACCGAGGACGGCCGGCTCCGGGTCTTCGACCCCGGCGGGGCCGACGTCGGCGAGTTCCGCGGGGCCCCGTCCGACCCGGCCCTCCTGGCCCAAGGGCCGCCGGGTTCGGGGGTGAGCTGGCTCACCCTCGGTCGCCGGGCGCAGGTGCTCCGGGGCCACGACCGCCAAGGCCGGCTCGCCTGGGAGACGCCGGTCCCCTGGGAAGCCTGGCAATTCCAGATGGTCGGCCCCCTGGCCGTGATCACCGCGCCCGACGGCCGGGCGATCTCCTACGACGCCTCGGGCCATGCCCTGGCGCAAGGGAGGGCCGAGGGGCCCAGCGACGCCTTCTACCCGGGCCCGAACGACCAACCGCTCCGGGTCGCCCGCCAGGGGGTCCACCTGATCTGCTCCGACCTCGGCGGCCGGGTCGCCTGGCGGGCCGTGGCCGACTCCGCGCTCGGCCCGATCGCCGCGGGCCGGATCGGCGTCGCGGCCCTGATCGGCAAGTCGCTCGCCTGGTTCGGGGCGGTTCGGCCTTGATGCCTTCCGGCCTCGGCCCGGCCCTCCAAAGCCCGCCTTGCCCGGTTTCGAGGGGATGGGTTAAGATTGGAGCCGGGATATCGCGCGGAATTGAGGTATGATCCTCGTGCGAGCCGAGGACCCCCGATCAGCCCGGTCATTCGACGACCGCCTCGAAATTGTTGAATCCTCGGTCTCCCTTTTGCGGTGAGATCGTCGGTGCGATGCGTTTGGGCGATTTGACCAGCCTGGAGGACTCGATGATCCCTTGCGTTGCGCCGATGCCGGACGTCGCCAGGCCCGGCATCCGCCTCAGCGTCCACGACCGGGGGGCCGTCGAGGCCCAGCGGCATAAGTGGATCGAGAGCGAGAAGGCCGGCCGGGACCTCGGCGAATGGGCGATCCGCTGTTGGGTCCGCCAGCACTGGAACGGCTTCCTCCGCGAGAAGTGGCTCGAACACCTCGAAGGCCGGACCTTCTGGATCGAGCTCGACCACGACGATTTCGGCCTGCTTCAGCGCGCGTTCCGCCACTCCACCCTGATCGGCGAGATCCTCCGCCGCCTCAAGGGGGGGCAAGAAAACCTCGACGTCCTCAACTGGGCCATCGACCACGCCGTGGAGATGCGCGAAGTTTTCGAGATCCTCGAAACCCTCGACATCAACAGCCGCCGGATCGAATGCCTCCTCGAAAAACGCCTCTCGCAGACCGCTTGAACCCCACCCCGTCCGCCTTCGCCCGACCAGCTCGATCAACCTTCTCCCGCTCACCCCGGCCGGACCCTCACGCCTTCGCCCAGGCTTCGATCAACGTCACCAAGGTCCTCACGAAGCAGCCGGTCCCGCCCGCGTCGCGGGTCGAGCTGTCGGAGTCGGCCCAGGCCGGGCCGGCGATGGGCCCAGGGCTTGACGTTGACGAACTGTTCGAGGAACTTGGCCGCCGTGCTGGCCCCGGCGTACTTGCCGCCGACGTTCTTGAGGTCGGCGACGTTGGATTTGATCATCTCTTGGAAATCATCATCCAGCGGGAGCCGCCAGGTCCGCTCGCCCGCGAGCTTCGAGGCGTCGGCGACCCGCGCGGCCAAGCCTTCGTCGTTGGCGAAGAGGCCGGCGATCTTGGGGCCCAGGGCCACCAGGCAGGCGCCGGTCAAGGTCGCGAGGTCGATGATCCCCGCCGGGTCCCGCTCGGCGGCGTAGGCCAGGGCATCGGCGAGGATGAGCCGGCCTTCGGCGTCGGTGTTGAGGATCTCGACGGTCTTGCCGTTCCGCATGGTCAGGACGTCGCCCAGCCGCATCGCCCGGCCGTTGACCATGTTCTCGGTGATCGCCAGGTAGCCGATGACGTTGGCCGCGACCCCGAGCCGACTCACGGCGGCCAATGTCGCCAGGACCACGGCCGAGCCGGTCATGTCGCACTTCATGTCTTCCATCGACGAGCTCGGCTTGAGCGACAGGCCGCCCGAGTCGAACGTCACCCCCTTGCCGACCAGGGCCAAGGTCGGCCCGTCCCCCCCTTTGCGGTGCTCCAGGACCACGAACGCCGGCGGCTCCTCCGAGCCGGCCGCGACCCCGATCAGGCCCCCGAATCGCTCCGACCGGATCCTAGCCTCGTCCCAAACTTCGGCCGACAGGCCGGCGGCTTCGGCCACCTCCCGGGCTCGGGCGGCATAAGCGGTCGGACGCTTCTCGGCCGGCGGGGTGTTGGCCAGGTCGCGGGCCAGGTTGATCGACCCGCCGAGGACATGCCCCCGGCGGACCGCCTCGTCGAACCCCTCGGGTCCGCCCTCCGGGCCGACGATGGAAAGGGAAGCGAACGGGTGCCGGCTTTTCTCGGCCTTGTGGAGGTCGGCCGCCCGGGTGCCCACGATCACGCCCGCCGTCAACGACGCCACGATGGCCGGGCTTTCGCCCTTTCCGGGCAGGGCCACCGCGACGGCCTGCCGCTCCCGGCCCGAGACCCGCTTGCCCAGCGCCACGCCCGCCGAGTAGGCCGAGCCGGCGTCGAAGTTCTCCCGCTTCCCGAGCCCGAAGGCCACCACCGACCCGCAGGCCAGGCCCGAGTCCCGGCCATCGAGCCCGAGCAGCGGCGCCACGTCGCCTACCCCGCGGGGGATGTCCTTCCCCTCGACCAGCCGGGCCAAGGTCGCCGCCAACGCCGGGCCGACCAGGCTCGCGGGCGGCGCCGGGTCGCCGTCGAAGAGGCCGAGGGCCAAGGTCTCGGCCTCGACGGACACCAGCGGGCGGCGGGTCGGCTGCACGTTCATCGGCGATTCCTGGGGCGTTGGCGAAGTCGAGGCTCCCCGCCGGTCAGAGCGAGATCTTCTCGTGGTCGCCGGGGTGGTAGGGCTTGCCGGTGGCCAGGGCCTTGACCAGGCCGATGGCGTGGGCGACGGTGCTCGACGGGGTATCCCAGTATTCGGCCTTCTCGACGGTCACGCGGAGCAGGGCGAGGTCGGGGTCGTCGAGCCCTTGAGGGAACCAGGCCTTGTACTTCGGATCCCAGAGTTCCGCTTCCTTCTTCTTGTCGCGGAGGACCAAGGCGGTGCCCGAGATCGACACGTACTTGCTCTGCTCGGGCGACGAGTAGCTCAAGGCGACGTGCTGGTCCTGGCGGACCTCGTCGGCCTTGGGGGCGTCGCCTTTGGTGAAGAAGTAGAGGATCCCATCGAACTGGCCCGACTTGTCCTGGTGGGTCGCCATCGGCCGGCTCCGGAGCGAGCCGTCGGGCTCGACGGTGGTCAGCATGGCGAACTGGATGTCGGCGATCAGGTGGCCGAGCTTCTGGAGGGCCTCGTGGTGGTCGGCGTGATCGCTCATGGTCCGGCTGCTCCTCGGCTTCGGCGGATGGGCGGGATCGGGGTCGGCAGTCCAGCCGCAAAGTGCGTACCGAGGCCCCTTCAGTCGCGTGGGGCCTTCGCGGCGATCGGCCGGGCGGGCACCCCGACGACGGTCTGGCCGGCGGGGACGTCGTGGTTCTTGGTGACGACCGCCCCGGCCCCGACCACCGCGCCGGGCCCGACGGAGACCGGGGCGACCAGGATCGAGCCGGAGCCGAGGAAGGCATCCTCGCCGATGGTGGTCTTGTTCTTGTCGTGGCCGTCGAAGTTGGCCGTGATCACCCCGGCCCCGACGTTGACCGACCGGCCGACGTGGGCATCGCCCAGATAGGCCAGGTGGCGGGCGATCACGCCGGTCTCGAGGTGCGAGCGGTTGACCTCGACGAACGCCCCGACCTCGGCCCCGTCGTCGAGCACGGTGCCGTCGCGGAGGTGGGCGAACGGGCCGACCTTGCACCCCCGGCCGACCCGGACCCGGCCGGTGATGACCGAGAACGGGTAAACGATCGTGTCCTGGTCGATCGAGGCCCGGCCGTCGATGTAGGTGTTCCGGGGGTCGACGATCGTGACGCCCGAGTCCATCAGCCGGTCCTGGATCCGCCGCTGGAGGATGGCGGTGGCCTGGGCGAGCTGCTGGCGGGTGTTGACGCCGAGGATGTCGTCGGGTTCCAGGCAAGGGAGGGCGACCACGCGGCGGCCCATCAAGGCGAGCAGGGCCGGGGCGTCGGTCAGGTAATATTCCCCCTGGGCGTTGCCGGTATCGAGGCGATCCAAGGCGTCCCAGAGGCCGGGCAACTCGAAGGCGTAGCAGCTCGGGTTGACCTCGCGGATCGCCCGCTCCTCGGGGCTGCAATCGCGCTCCTCGACGATCCGGAGGAACCGGCCGGCCCCGTCTCGGAGGATCCGGCCGAAGCCCATCGTGTCGGGCACGATCGCCGTGCCCAGCAGGCAAGCGGCCCCCTCGGCCTCGCGGCGGGCGAGGAGGTCGGCCAGCGGTTCGGGGCGGATCAAAGGTTCGTCGCCGACGAGGACCAGGGCCGGCCCTTGGTAGTCCACCAGCAGCGGGCGGCAGGCCCGGACGGCGTCGCCGGTGCCGAGTTGGCGCTCCTGGCTGGCGAAGAGGATCTCGGGCTCGTCGGCCAGGGCCGCCCGGACCTGCTCGGCGCCGTAGCCCACGACGACGATGATCGTCCGGGCCCCGGCGCCTCGTGCGGCGTCGACGACGTAGCGGATCATCGGCCGGCCGCAGGCCTCGTGGAGCACCTTGGCCATCTCGGACCGCATCCGCTTGCCGTGGCCGGCCGCCAGGATGATCGCCACCGGTCCTTGCATCGCGCCCCCGCCTTCATCGTCCGATCGGCCCACCGCCTCGGGAGCGAGGATTCTACGAGCCACGGCCCGGGGGCGTCAAACCGGAGGGCTCGCGAACCTTGAATGTGGCCAGGACATCTGGCAGACTGGGCCCTCGCCTTCGGGGATCGATCGGGTCGTGATGGGAGGGGGACCGCATGAGCTTGTCGGCCGAGGACGTGGCCAAGGTGGCGCTATTGGCCCGGTTGCGGCTGGCCCCGGGCGAGCTCGACCTGTTCACCGGCCAGCTCAACGCGATCGTCGGGTTCGTCGAGCAGCTCGGCGAGCTGGATACGTCCGGCGTCGAGCCCCTGGCCCACGGCGTCGAGGTCCGCAACGTCTTCCGGGAGGACGTCCGGGGGCCGGCCCTTTCCCGCGAGGATGCCCTGGCCAACGCCCCGAAGCGGTCGCTCGACAGCTTCCTCGTGCCCGTCGTCCTCGAATAAGCCGGACCTCGCCCCGATCGAGCAGCCGCCGCCGGAATTCCCGCCTCCGAGGACGTTGATGGACCCGACCCGCTCGACCGCCGTGGCCCTGATCGCCGAGATGGAAGCCGGCTCCCTCACCGCCGAGGAGGTGACGAGGGCCTACCTCGAGCGGGCCGATGCCCTCGAAGGCCGGGTCCACGCCTTCCTCCACCGCGACGCCGAAACGGCCCTGGCCCTGGCCCGCGATGTCGACGCCCGCCGCCGCGCCGGCCGGCCTTTGGGCCCGCTCGCCGGGGTTCCGATCGCGCTCAAGGACGTCCTCTGCACCAAAGGGGTTCCCACCACCTGCGCCAGCCGGATGCTCGAAGGGTTCCGCCCGCCTTATAACGCCCACGTCGTCGAGAAGCTGATCGAGGCCGACGCGATCCCGATCGGCAAGACGAACATGGACGAGTTCGCGATGGGCTCGTCCACCGAGAACTCGGCCTTCGGGCCGACCCGGAACCCCTGGGACCTCGGCCGGATCCCCGGCGGCTCCTCGGGGGGCTCGGCCGCCGCCGTCGCCGCCGACTTCGCCCCGATCTCGCTCGGCTCCGACACCGGAGGCTCGATCCGCCAGCCCGCCGCGCTCTGCGGGATCGTCGGCCTCAAGCCGACCTACGGCCGGGTCAGCCGCCACGGCCTGATCGCCTTCGCCTCCTCGCTCGACCAGATCGGCCCGTTCGGCCACGACCTGGCCGACACCGCCTTGCTCCTCAAGGTCATCGCCGGCAAGGACGCCCGGGACGCCACCAGCGTCGACGAGCCCGTGCCCGACTACCCCGCCAACCTCGACACCAAGCCCTCGTCCCTCCGGATCGGCCTGGTCCGCGAGTTCTTCGGCGAAGGGCTCGCCCCCGAGGTCGAGGCCGCCGTCCGCGACGCCGTCAAGGTCTACCAAGCCGCCGGGGCCACGATCAAGGACGTCTCCCTCCCCCACTCCAAGTACGGCGCCCCCGCCTACTACATCGTCGCCCCGGCCGAGTGCTCCAGCAACCTGTCCCGGTACGACGGCACGATCTTCGGCCACCGGGCCGCCGACTTCGCCCCGGCCTCGCCCGAGGAGGAAGACCTCCCCCCCCTGATCCGGATGATGATGGCCAGCCGGGCCGAAGGGTTCGGCGCCGAGGTCAAGCGGCGGATCATGCTGGGGACCTTCGTCCTCTCCGCCGGCTACGCCGACCAATATTACACCCAGGCCCTCAAGGTCCGCCGCCTGATCCGCGGCGACTTCGACGCCGCCTTCCGCGACGTCGACATCCTCGTCGGCCCCACCACGCCCACCGCCGCCTTCCGCTTCGGCGAGAAGACCGCCGACCCCCTGGCCATGTACCTCTCCGACATCTACACCATCACCACCAACCTCGCCGGGATCCCCGGCCTCTCGATCCCCTGCGGCCTCACCAAGTCCGGCCTCCCCATCGGCCTCCAGCTCATGGCCCCCGCCTTCGCCGAGGACAACCTCCTCCGGACCGCCCGGGTCTTCGAGAAGGCCACCGACTGGCACCGGAAGCGGCCGGGGCTGGTATGATGGCGGTCGAGCGATCGTTCACGAGCCTGGGGTCGCGGCTGATCGACCTCGAAGAGGCCGGCAAGGATCGGTTGGAAGACGCCGAGCACCTACGGGCGGCGGGAAGATATTCATCGGCGATCGTCATGGGCGTTTATGCTCTGGAGATCGCATTAAAGATCCGGATCTGTCGTCTGCTCAAGCTGACCCAACTCCCGACGGCCTTCGAGGTTCACGACCTCCGCGGTTTGTTGGTCGTCTCGGGCTTGGTGAACGCGATGGCGAAACGAGGGTCAAGATCGGTCAAGAAGAACTGGGAGCTGATCACGATCACCGCCCGCGACTTCGCCGCGATGCGATACCTGCCAACCTCGGTCAAGACTCGCCATGAGGCCGACGACTTCTTTCTCCAGCTCAACGACCCGAAGAGAGGAGTGCTCCCGTGGATCTCGCGCCAGACTTGATGGAGGCGATCATCCGAATCCGCGAGTCGATCGATCGATTAGCCTCGTCCAAGGGCTGGGCGAGGGGGGACTATCGATTTGATATGGTCGTCAACGTGGATTGGGGTAGTATCCACATCGACTTATTCGCGAAAGAGTACGACCAACCGAATGCGGATGACGACGTCCGCTACGATGAGGTCTACGACCAGCTCGAAGTCGACCTGACGGTCGAGCCCGACATTTACGCCTTGGTCGGGGCCCTGATCTGGCCCTGGAATTGTGATCAGATGGCCGTCCGCGCCCGGGTGGACCACTCTGAAATCCGGATTGATGACGACTTGTTGAACCCGGGCCTGGGTGAGCCTCGCCCGATCGCCCTCGCTTGATCTCGGGACCATTTTCATGGACTACACGATCGTCATCGGCCTCGAAGTTCACGTCCAGCTCACGACCGAAAGCAAGATGTTCTCGCCGGTCGGCACGGAGTTCGGCCTGCCGCCGAACACGCAGATCGACCCGGTCTCGCTCGGGTTGCCGGGCACCTTGCCGGTGATGAACGGGCGGGCGTTCGAGCTCGCCTTGAAGACGGCGGTGGCCCTGGGCGCGGAGGTGGCGCCGTTCACCAAGTGGGACCGGAAGAACTATTATTATCCCGACCTCCCCAAGAATTATCAGATCAGCCAGTATGACCTGCCGTTCAGCCTGGGGGGGAGCCTGGAGGTCCCCGCCCGCAAGGACGGCTCGGGCGGCGGCCGGTGCCGCTTGACCCGGGTCCACCTGGAGGAAGATACGGGCAAGCTGACGCACGGGGCGGGCGGGTTCTCGGAGGTCGACCTGAACCGCGCGGGGATCCCGCTACTCGAGATCGTGACCGAGCCGGACATCCGCGACATCGGCGATGCGAAGGCCTGTTTGGAGGAGCTGCGGCTCACGCTCCGCTACCTCGGGGTGTCGGACTGCGAGATGCAGGAGGGGAGCCTGCGGTGCGACGCCAACATCAATCTTCATATCGAGAAGGATGGCCAAACGATCGCCACGCCGATCGTCGAGATCAAGAACCTCAACAGCTTCCGGGCGGTCGAACGGGCCTTGGCGTATGAGGCCGAGCGGCAGTACGGGAAGTGGCAAGCCGACGGCCTGACCATCCAGGACGCCCCCAAGCAGACCCGGGGGTGGAGCGACCCCGACGGCGTCACCAAGCCCCAGCGCGAGAAGGAGACGGCGGCCGATTACCGCTATTTCCCCGAGCCCGACCTCGTCCCGGTGGTCGTGGATGAGGCGTGGATCGCCCGGGTCAAGGCGTCGATCGGCGAGCTGCCGTCGGCCCGACGGCGGCGGTTTTCGAGCGACTTCGGGCTGTCCGACTACGACGCCAACGTCCTCGTCGAGCAGGGGCAGGACGTGGCGGATTACTACGACGCCGTGGCCAGGGGGACGGACTCGTACAAGCTGGCCAGCAACTGGGTCCAGCAGGACATCCTCCGGATCGTCAAGGAGCGGAAGGTCCCCATCGGCGAGTTCCCCGTCGGGCCGGCGTCCCTGGCCGACCTGATCAACCGCGTCGGCCGGTCCGAGCTCAACACCAACCAGGGGCGCGAAGTCCTGGCCCGGATGATCGAGACCGGCGAGCCGGTCGACGCCATCATGGAGCGCGGCGGCTATCGGATGGTGTCCGACCACGGCGCGATCTCGGCCGCGATCGACGCCGCGCTGCTGGCCAACCCCAAGGCCCTCGAAGACCTCAAGAACGGCAAGAAGAAGCCCGACGCGGTCAAGGGGTTCCTCCGGGGCCAGGTCATGAAGCAGACCGGCGGCAAGGCCGACCCCGCCGTGGTCGGCTCGCTGCTCGACGCCAAGCTCGCCGAGATCGCCGGTTGATATCGACCCGATCCATCCCCGACCGGAGCGGCCCGATGACGAACCCAACCCTCGACCGCCGGACCTTCCTCAAAGGCTCGGCCGCCGCGCTCGCCGCGACCACCAGCTTGCTCGCCGGGGCGGCCGAGCCCAAATCCGCCTGGCGGAAGGCGTTCATGCTCGGCTCGGTCGGCTCGGGGCCGGTCCTCAAGCACTTCGAGCTGCTCAAGGAGGCCGGCTTCGAAGGGGTCGAATTGCTCAGCCCCAACGACTTCGACCGCGACGAGGTCCTCAAGGCCCGCGACGCCACCGGCCTGGCGATCCACGGCGTCTCGGGCTCGAAGCACTGGGACAACCCGCTCTCCAGCCCCGACCCGGCCGTGGTCGACCGCGGCCTCGCCGCGATCCGCAAGTCCATCGCCGACTGCAAGGCGTATGGAGGCACGACGGTCCTCCTGGTCCCCGCCGTGGTCAATGCCCAGGTCTCGCACCGGGAGGCTTACGCCCGGTCGCAGGCCAACATCCGCGAAATTTTGCCCGAGGCCGAGGGCGCCGGGATCAAGATCGCGATCGAGGAGGTCTGGAACAAGTTCCTCCTCAGCGCACCCGAGATGGCCCGGTTCATCGACGAGTTCGGCACGCCCACCGTCGGGGCCTACTTCGACGTGGGCAACGTGGTCGAGTACGGCTATCCCCAGGAGTGGATCCGCGAACTCGGCAAGCGGATCCTCAAGGTCCACATCAAGGAATACGCCAAGGCGAAACGATTCGCTTATCCCTTGGGCGAAGGGGAGATCCGGTGGCCCGCCGTCCGCTCGGCCCTGATCAACGTCGGATATGAAGGATGGATCACGGCCGAGGTCGGCCTGGGCGACCTGGCGGCGATGAAGGAAGTCGTCCGGCGGATGGACAAGATTCTCGGCCCGGCTTGAGGCTGGTCCGTCAGGCGATCAGGGCGTCGAGCAAGAGTTGATGGACGCCGGTCATGGGCAGGGAGCCCAAATCCTCGGGCGGGGGGCCGTCGCCGATCAGGATCGGCCGGTCCTCGGGCCGGTCGGCGGGCAGGCCGTGGCTCCCCTTGATGAGGGAGGAGTCGAGCGGGATCACGTCGAACAAGGTCCGGAAGCCCAGCTTCTTGCGGAGGAGCCGGCGGGCGATCCGTAATTTGGGGAGCTTGAGGGCGGGGTCGAGCAGGAGTTCGCACGGGTCATAACCGGGCTTACGGTGGATGTCCACGGTCCGGGCGTAGTCGGGGGCGAGGGCGTCGTCGAGCCAGAACGGGTAGGCGAACCAGGCGTCGGGGGCGGAGAGGGCGACGACCTCGCCGGCCCGGGCGTGGTCGAGGCCGACCTCGGCGCGGGCTTCGCCCGAGAGCAGGCGGGCGACGCCGGGGATCGGTCCGAGGAGGTCGACGACCCGGGGGATATCGGCCGGGTCACGGACGTAGACGTGGGCGAGCTGGTGATCGCAAACGGCGAAGGCCCGGCTGGTGAAGGGGTCGAAGATTTCGCCGAAGGGGCCGGGGCGGACGCCCAGGAGGCCGGCTTTCCGCAAGAACCGGTTGGGCTCGACGACGCGGGTCACGTCGCAGTGGCCGTACTCGCTGACGACCCAGACCCGGGCCCCGGAAGATTTGGCCTGGTCGAGCAGGGGGGCGCAGGCGTCGTCGAGCTCGCGGGCGAGCCGGGGCAGGTCGGAGCCGGACGGGCCCAGGCGCTGGGGATCGTAGTCGAGGTGGGGCAAGTAGACGAGGGTCAGGTCGGGCCGTTCGGCCTTCAGGACGGAGGCGGCCGATCGGGCGATCCAGGGGGTGCAGGCCAGGCCGGCGCCGGGGCCCCAGAAAGTGTGGAAGGGGAACTTGCCCAGCTCGGCTTCGAGGCGATCGGTCAGGCCGTCGGGCGTGCCGGCGATCCCGAACGCCTTGTTGCCGTCGGCCGCGTAGTAGGGCTTGGGGGTGACGCTGAGGTCGACCGCCGCCCCCCGGTTGAACCACCAGAAAAGCTGGGCCGCGCGGAACGTTTCTCCCCGCTCGGCCAGGATCCGGCGGGCGGTCGCGTAGATCGGCTCGGCCTCGATCAAGGCGTTCGACTGCTGCCAGAACCGGACCTCGCCGGTCTCGCGGAAGAACCAGCCGTTGCCGACGATCCCGTGACCTTGCGGGCTCTGGCCCGTCAGGATCGACGCCTGCGCGGTGCAGGTCACGGCGGGGACGACCTCGGAGAGCGGGCGTTGCCAGCCCGACGCGGCGAGGGCGGCCAGCCCGGGGCACAAGGGGAGCAGCCGGCCGGTCAGGCCGACGGCGTTGATCAGGACGAGTGGCGCGGCTT
>JAABUQ010009600.1_pt1 | contig 12792 bp, 10 predicted proteins | sample 5560001 | NCBI WGS metagenome assembly JAABUQ01 (sample SAMN10711888, study PRJNA513371) | rock metagenome | isolation source: Antarctica rocks | place: Antarctica: Victoria Land, Finger Mt nord | collected 2015-12-18 | reverse complement strand
CCTCTGCATCCAGCGGGCCGCGCTCGGCGACGCCGGGTGCCGGCGGCTTTATGAGGAGAAGGTGTCCGGGACGCGGCGTGACCGTCCGGAGCTGGCCCGCCTGCTCGACAACGTCCGCGAGGGGGACGTGGTCGTCGTCACCCGCCTCGACAGGCTCGCCCGCAGCACCCTCGACCTGCTCGGGATCGCCGAGCGTCTGCGGGCCGCGGGCGTGGGCCTGAGGAGCCTCGGCGAGCCATGGGCGGACACGACGTCGCCGGCGGGCCGGATGGTCATGACCGTGTTCGCCGGCATCGCCGGGTTCGAGCGGGCCCTGATCGTCCAACGCACCCGGACGGGGCGTGAGGCGGCGATGAAGCGGGGTGTCCGGTTCGGGCGGCCGCCTTCCCTCACGCCTGGACAGGTGGCCCTCGGGAAGCGGCTGGTGGACGAGGGCACGTCGGTGCGCGCCGCGGCGCAGGTGCTCCGCTGTCACCACGCCACGCTGTATCGGGCGCTGGGCGCCGTGGCGGCGGCCAGGCTGGAGACACCAACGTAGGACGGGCGGTGACGGACGCAGAGCCGCCCGCCCCGACCGGGATCCCAGTTCGCCCCGTTGGGCAGTTCAAGTCAGGACGAGTGCCGCGCCAGGCCACTGCCCCCCTCGGACCAAGGACGTCACGCACTCGTTCAGGATCTGAACCAGATCGGCCGTCGTTCCCCGTGCCATGGGATGCCGGGCGGCCGCGACGCATAGCCTTGTCCTCAGGACTGGGTCGGCTATGGGATGGCTCGCCACCAAGCCCTTGGCCAGGTCCTCGTGCAGGCTTGGACCGCCTGTGATCGTCGCGCCAACGCCGTCATTCACCAGCGCCCGCAACGTCACGGGCGAGTCGACCTCGAGGACCGGCTGCAGGCGAATGCCATACCGGGCCTCGGCCCTAAGGACGAGCCGACGGTCGCCATGGGTCACCGTCGGCAAGACGAGCGGGAACTCCGCCACCTCGCGAAGCCGCAAAGGGCGCGCCGGCAGCGAGAGGCTCCAGACCGGGGCGAAGGCGAAGACGAGCTCCTCCTCGAGGAGGGGCGTGGAGATCAGGCCATCCGTGTCGGGAGGGTCGTCGAGGAGGGAGGCCTGAACGCGGCCCGCCATCGTATGGCCTTCGAGGAGCGCGGTGGAAGCTTCGATGAATCGGACGCGCCTCTCAGGCCAGCGTCGCCGGACGCCCTCGAACACGGCCCCGGTGAGGGCCGGTCCCAGTCTGGGCGGCAGGCCGACGACCATCTCGTCCTCATCCTGCACGTCCGGACCCTTTCGGAACTCATGGACCGCATCGGCTGCCGCCAGGATGCCCTCGCCGGCTTCGGCGAGGTTGCGTCCGAAGTCCGTGACCGTGACGCCGCGCGAATGCCGCTGGAGGAGCTCCGCATCGAGTTCCTGCTCGAATCGGCGCATCGTGCGGCTCAACTGCGGCTGCTCGATGCCAAGCCTTGCAGCCGCACGTCCATAATGGCCGACCCGGGCCAGTTCGATGAATTGGCGCAGCTTGCCGAGGTCAAGCTCGTTGCCTGCGGGCATGTTCCATCTCCGGGGCGTGAGGGCCAAGGCATACGCGACGGAGCACGGGACTGAAACCCGCGCCCGACCGCAAGGTTCGGGTCCACCGCCAAGGTTGGAGTGGCCAGGTTCGCTCATCCTTGGTCGGCGCGTCAGGGCAGCAGCCGCCCTACACGCTCGCAGGCACGACCGCCGCGCAGGGTCGTCGCGGACCAGCCGCCTGAGGCGGGGGTGTGCGAAGCATGGCCCCGCAAGACCGCGGCATTGCGGCCCCGCGTCGCGCCCGCGTCAAGGGAGTGCCACACAAGTTCCGGGTGCTGGGTCCGCATCGGCCTGTGCTTGAAACCTTGTCCATCCCCCCGGCAAGAGCGCCCTTGTTCAGGCGAGTAGGCATGTCAGGTCCCGAGCAACCCTCCATACCATGAGCCCGGGACCGCGCACCGGCATCCTGTGTCCCGGATGTAACAGTGTCTCGGAGTTACAACCCGCGGAGGGCTTAGGCGATTGCGGCGTCAGGGCTAGCGAGGCAATAGTCTCGCAGGTCTGGCTGCCCCCGGCCTGTGGGGGATGCGTCGCACGGCGATGCGTCCACTTCCTGCGGGGCGGGGCCTTGAATGTCCGCCGAACGAACGGCGCTATGAGGAGAAGTTCAATGCGTAAGCTCCTGCTGGCCACGGTGGCCGTGCTGGGTGGGTTGACGGGAGCGGCGGCAGTGGCCGACGCCCAACTGCTGTCCGACACTGCCGGCCAAACGACGGTTGATACCGCCGGGCAGACGGCGTCCCCTGCGCCGGGCACGATCACTGTCCGCCTGAACGGCCGCTTCCGGGCCTATGCGGCCTACACCACCGACCGCGGCACCGACGTCAACGGCAAGCAGGTCGGCTACTCGTTCGGCAACTACGCCCGCTTGTTCCCCGGCTTCGACGGCGTCGCCGCGAACGGCCTGAAGTATGGCGCCAGCCTGGAAATCCGGCAGGACAACGGCGGCGTGAACGCCCGGACCGGCGGCGGCGCAGCAGGCGGCATCTCGGGGAACAACCAGTTTCGCAGCGCACTGTACTTCCGCCGTGAATTTGGCTACATCGGCACCGACCAGCTCGGCACGGTCCGCGTGGGTTCCAGCGACCCCGCCAGCAGCCTTTACATGACGGGCAACTTCGAAAACTTCAACGACGGCGGCCTGAACGGCGACATCCCGGGCTTCGTCACCCCAAACAACCAGATCACCTGGCCGTTCGCCGACGTGGGCAACATCTACACCACCAACAAGATCGTCTACCTGTCGCCGCAGCTTTACGGCTTCGACGCGGGCGTCTCGTATGAGCCGAACACCGGCAACGTTGATAACGGCAGCCACTGCGACTCCGGCATCGGCGGCTCCATCGGCTGCGAGCGGCTGTCGTCCATCAGCTCCGCCAACGGCAACACCGCCGCCCTCAACACCATCGCCAACATCAACTCGGAAAGCGGTCGCCGCCGCAACACGCTGGACGCCCTGCTGCGCTACCGCGGCACCTTCGGCGGCTTCGGCATAGCTGCGACGGCCGGCTATATCGAGTCGGCCCACGTGGCCGACACCCAGGTCGGCACCCCGTTCGCCACCCGCGGCAATCCCGGCACCGGCCGCCTGAACTATGACGGCCTTAACGTGGGCGACTTCGGCGCAGCCCTGACCTATGGCGGGCTGAGCGTCGGCGGCAAGTATCAGTTCGGTCGCTTCAACGGTCAGTGGAGCCTTGCACCCAGGGGCGTGGCGGACGGCGAGGCCTGGCTGGCCGGCGCATCCTACACGATCGGGCCGTTCGTCATGGGCGCGCACTACCTGAGCTACAAGAGTGCAGGTGACGTGCAGAGCGCGCTGCGCGGCCGTCAGCGCCGGGAAGATGGCATCGCCGCCGGCGCCACCTACTCGCTGGCGCCGGGCCTGTCGCTGTTCCTGTCCTACATCTGGACGCAGCGGAAGCAGAACGGCTACGACTTCGCCACCGGTATCGGCCCGACCACAGCCAATCCCAATGGCGTAGGCACCCACAACAAGGTCACCGCACAGGTGATCGGCGTCGGCACCGGCTTCAGCTGGTAAGCCTGCCAGCCGGGGCAGCCCGGTTCGGTTGACGGGGGGCGGTGGGAAACCACCGCCCCCTTTTTTCATTTGCAGCCAAGTGGAGCGATCCTGGCCGGCTCAGACCGCGAGCGCGACGTCGCGGGCGAGCGACGTCGGATACTGCTTTACGGTCTGCTCCAGCAGCGACCTATTTCCGACAATCACGACGCGGAGCATGCCGACGCGTCCGGATGGTGCGGCTGCCCCCTGGGCAGCCGCCTACCCCTCCGCAGCCGGGATCTCCAACGTCGCCCGCAGTGTCGGCGCCGGCAGCGCCACCGCCGCCCCAGGTGGCCGGCGCCCACGCGGCTCCCGGCGGTGCAGGCCGGCTCTCCGGCCCTGCTGACATCGACGGCCCCGTCGCCAGCGGCCCGTGCCGGAACCCAGCAGACCCGTCTGCGATCAGAGCCTGCCCAACTTCCGAATGCCCCAGGCCGCGACGCCGGCGCACTGACCGACGCGCAGCGGGACGCACAGCCCAAGCGATCCGAGCAGCTCCCGTCCTGGCGGCCCCGCGACGCTTCGCCGTCGGTCGCACCGCCGCTTTCGGGGGGGCGCGTCGTCATCCATTACCGCGGTGGGTCGGTAGCCGGGGAGGCGGAGGTCGGCCGACTGGCGGTCGTGGCCGCCCCGCTCGCAGCCAGGGTACAGACCCGCATGGTGGCGGATACGCCGTCCTCGCCGGTGATCCGCTTCTTCCATCCGGAGGACGGGGCGTGGGCGCGGAAGCTGGCCGGCGCACTGGGCGGCGCCGGACAGGGATGGCAGATCAGGGACTTCGGCAACTTCCGCCCGAGACCGTCGCCGGGCACCATCGAGGTCTGGACACCGACGCGCTGACGGAACGGGGAAACGCTCCCTCGTCCAAAGTTGACCGATCGTAACTCGCCCTTCCCGGCCCTGCCTGGCATTCGCTCCGGCCATGAACCCACAGCGACTCAAGGATTGCATCGAGGCCCTGGGCTGGACCGCCCCGGCCTTTGGCTGAGCAACTCGACTGCGACCGCGCCGTCGTGAGGCGGTGGATGAACGGCACTTCGCCGGCTGGCGTGCCGCCCGCCGTCGCGGAGTGGATCGCCCGACTCGCCGTTGCAGCCATGATGCTCCCCGCCCACCGCCGGCCGTGTGGCGCGCCGGCGCCGCGAGGGAGGCACACGCCCCGGGCTCCGCCACCGAACATTGACCTGGGACTCCGGGCGGGGCGCCCTGTTCCTCCGCAGCAGCCCGGGCTAACCACGCCCGTCCGCCGCCTTGGGGAGGTCCGACGGCTGTCGGACGCGTCCAACGCCCTTCCGGTCAGCGGTCGGGACGGACCTGCAGGCGGACGATGACGTCGTCCTGGCGCCGCTCGAAGCTGTAGTTGATGTCGTACTCCGCATCATCCGTGGCCAGCATCGTCCCGGAGCAGTAGCGCACAGTGGGGACGGCGCCGGGCCCCTGGCCCACCTCCTCCTGCCCGCCCAGGCTAATGGCGGTCAGCCCGGCCTGCCGCGCCGCGGGTAGCCCGTCGAACACGCGCTTCACATCGGCGACCACGCCGCGGTCTGCGCAGTCCGGCAGGCGCTCCGCCGTGGCGCGTTCCCCGGCGGCCTGCGAGGCGAGCACGGCCAGCACGGCGACCCGGACGGCCGACGCCGCGGCGGTGCTGGCGAACCACGCCCAGAACGGCGCCTTGGACCCGCTCAGCGCCGCCGCGCACCGCCATATGTAGACGGGCGGCACGAAGGACCACCACGCGGAGGGCATGCCGCCCGCCGCCACGCCGGACCGCCGTAGGCGCTGCCTGTCGGCCAGCACGAAGGCGATGGACGCGAGGAGGGTGAGCGCTGTGAGCGCGCGCATGCCGTCCGCGACTTCCAGGAGGACCAGGGCGGCAAGGAGCACGGCCGACGCCAGCGGCAGGGCGGCGAGCGCCCACGCCATGCCGTCCCTCCCCGCCGGGGCCTGGGCGGCCACCGGCGGGGCCGTCCCGTCCGTCATGGCGCGCCCGCCGCCGTCACGGCGCGGCTCGGGCGGTATGGTCGCGGCGTCGTCGGCATCTCAGCTCCAGGGCTATGTGGTTGCGTGTTGCCTCGGGTCCGGCGCGTCCGGGCGGACCGCCGTGCCGGCCGCTACCGGCGGCCCCGCAGGGCGTCGGACAGCGTGCGGGCCGTCGGCGGCCTGCCCAGGGCGCCGCAGCCCTCCGACCCGGCCTTGACGTAGCTGCGGCCGTTCCACCGGTAGGTGAAGCGGCACATCCCGAGGGAGGCCAGCACCAGGTCGGCGTAGCCTCCGTGCCGTGCCGCCTGCACCTCGATGAAGCCCGGCTCGGCGGACAGCATCCTCGCCCAGCCCTGCGGGCCCTTGGCCAGCAGGTAGGCGTTCTGGCCCGGCTGCCCGAAGCACGAGCTGGCGGCGAGGCTCACGATCCGGGCCACCACGGCCGGATTCAGAGGCGCCGTCTGCACCGTGACCGTGATGGCCTCGCCCGGGCAGTTGCGCCGGTATGCCCTCACGTCCACGTCCAGGGACCGGGCCGCCTCGGCGGAGAGGGCGTCAAGGGCCTGGGCATGGGAGCGCGCGCCGGGGAGGGCGAGCAGCGCGGCCGCCAGGGCGATGCGGGTTCCCGCGGGCGCCCCGCGTCTCCGCCGTCCGGTCATGCTGCGCCCGGCCGGCGGCAGGCGGCGCCGTTGGTCATCCCGAGGGTGACGATGTTGCCGCCGTTGATCGTGCAGACGAAGCGGCCGTTGGCGCGGGTGTCCACGATGAAGTTGGTGTTGGTCGGCCCGTCGGCGCGGCGGTCGACGATGGTCACGTCCGCGGCGGGCAGGCCGAGCGAGCCGGAGATGGAGTCCCTGGCGCGGTCGTTGCCGAGCATCTGGTCGGCGCACCCGGCCGCCAGCGGGAGTATGGCGAGCGCCGCGGCTGCGGCCTTGTATGCTTTCCTCACGTCAGGCTCCTCGAACGGGTTGGCGGCTCTGGACGGGCGCGCGTGCGCCGCGCGTGGCGGTCCCGCCGCCTCCTGGAGGGTCCGGCGGCGGAAGGATGTCCGGCGCGCCGTCCCGCAGGGGCACCGGGGTCCGCCGCAGGCAGGTAGATATACCTACATAACGTACATATGACAATACATAACGTAGATGGCGGAGCAGTCGCCATCCGGGGACAAGCCCCGTCATGGAAGGGATTGGGGACAGGCTGAAGGCGCGTGCCGCTGAACTGGGCCTGAGCGGCGCGGAGGTCGCCCGGCGCGCCGGGCTTACGGCCACCCGCTACGGCCACTACCTCCAGGACATCCGGGAGCCCGACCTCGCCACCCTGGTCCGCATCTGCCGCGTGCTGGGAATCAGGCCGGACGTGTTGCTGGCCTACGACGAGGCCGCGCCCGGCCCTGACGCGCTCACGGCGAAGCGCGCGGCGGTCGCCGCATATCTGGACGTGCTGGATGCGGGCAGCCTGGACCTCGCCCTGCTGGTCGTGCAGGCCATCGCGGCGACCACCAGGTTGAGAAGTCCTGCCCCGGCGCCTCCGGAGAGCCTCGCGGCGGGCAAGGCGGGCAGGCGCGCCCGCGGCGGCGCGGCGGCCACGTCGAAGGCTGCGCCCTCAGATCGGTGATCCCGTTTGCGAACAAGCGCCGAACCGAGCCCCCTCCCGAAAGCGTCTGCAACAGGCTGACTCGGAAGCAAAAAGTGGCGGATGGTTGGGGTGCCGGTCGGCACCGATCGGGACCCTACCCTTGCGACGCCTTCCTACATGCGATCAATGCATTAGGCCTGATTCCAGCGAGGTCCCGGTTCGGCGCTTGTTCACACCGCGACCATCGGCTGTCGGGCTCGCACCGTAACCGGACGGGTCAAGGGCCACGAGGGTTCATCCCTTGTGCCGAATCTTGGTTCGTGGGTTCAAGCCGGCGCCGGCCTTCGCGGCGGCCTGCTGGGCCTCAAGTCGCATGTCCACGACGAGGCACACCAGCGCAACGTCGCGATCGCCGGTCTCGTAGCGCGCGGCGATGCCCGGCGGACCGGAGTCACCGGTCGGCAGCGACTCCGTCGCCACGAACCTGAAGTCAGGCGGAACGCAGCCTTCGGCGACCTGCGCGAGATGCCCCAGTATATCCCTGGCGCTCGACGCGAACGCATAGGTCACATGAAGGAAGATGCGGCAATTCGCATAGCCGAGAACCTTAACCAAATGGCTAGCGAGGTCGTCCCGCATCCATGCGTGAGTGAGCGGAAGCCTGCACGCCACGGCCTCGACGACCGCGATCACCGCTCCGTCCTTCATGACGACCAAGTCACGCTCGCCCGGGCCGCCGGCCGCGGTCAGACCGCCCCTGGACTGTTCGGCCACGGACCAGTTGAGGCCGTTCACGGCCGCGTCCAACATCTGGCCGAACACGGCCGTGACGTCGTCCTCGCGCGTGTCCGCGCCAAGCTTCCGCAGAACCGGCCTCAGTGCCGCGACGCGCGCCCCCGCCGCACGGCCGAGTCGGAGGACGAGTTCGAGCAAGGGATCAGGACCCTCGTGCCTAACCCGCGCCTGCGACGTCGCATCCAGGTTTGCGAAACGCAGTTGCGCGACCGCCATGTCGGCGAAGGTCGCCGTTTCCGCCGTCATCGCGATGCGTGCCCCGCCCGTGGTGCTGCCCGTCTGGACGTATTCCTTCACCGAGCGCAGGACCTCGAGCGGCCCCAGTTCGCCCTCAACGTCCGCCAGGACGAGAAGCGCCTGGTCGCGCCTGCCTTCCCGCGCCAGCGCCGCCGCCGCAAGCGCCTCGACTGTCGCGTCCGGCGGCGTCGTCCTCCACGGCGCGAGGATCGTTTGCGCTTCCCGCACGTCGCCCAGCGCGATGGCGAGCAATGCCCGGTTCGTCGCCGTCACCGACCCACCCGCCTCGACGGTAGGTGCTGCGGTGTCGGACGGAGCCGACTCCACCAGCGCCCGCCTGGCGCTGGCGGCGGCCGTTCCCTGCAGCGGCCCGAACGGCCGCTCACCCAGGATGCGGTTCACGGTCGCGGCGAACAGGTTGACCCTGTACGCAGTGACGCCTGGATGGCCGCCGCGAAGCCGCGTCAGGATCGCCTCGGCCCAGACGACGTCGCCACCGGGCCGTTGCAGGGCGGCCAAGGCCTTGTAGAAGTCGACCACGTCGGCCCCGTCCTGGCGTTCCATGACGTTCCCGGCCGTGGAGGCAGTAAGGCGGTCGATCTCCGCCCAGTGCCGCTGCGCCAGCAGGACACGGCACTCCGCCCGCAGGCGGACCAAGCCGCGTTCAGGGACTGGCCCCAACGTCTCGAGCAAGCGCTCGTCGTCGATGAACGAGGCCGCCAGGTCGGCTCGGCCAGCTGCCAGGAGCGCTTCGATGCGGGCCTGCGTCTCGGTGAGGGTAAGCGCGCCAGCGCACTCGGAGGGGCCGAGTTCGTCAAGCCTCGAGTCGATCCTCGACCGCATGGTGCCTGGCGCCGACGACCGCAGCCGGGCCACGAAGTAGGGCTCGTCGGACAGCAGCGCGGTGGAGAGGAGCCGGTCGCCATGTCCGCCTTGCAGCTTGCGGAGGGCTCGTCCGACCTCGTCGGCGATCGGGCCGTCGAGGTCGGGCATGAGGCGGTCGCTTTCGTGCCTCGGGGAGAGGGCAGCGAGGGGCTGCTTGCCAATGCCCGGCGTGGCGGCAACAAGCATGGCTGCCTCCAGGGCCCGCGACACATCGGCGGAGGGCACCTCGGACCCTGTCACGGCCCGGCAGAGCACCCTGAGGTGCAGCCTGGTGGCCCGGGCGACCTCGTCCGCTAGCACGTAGGGATTGGCGTCCGGATCCGCTGAGACAAGATGCCGGGCCCGGGTCCGCGCGGCACCCAAGAATGCGACCTTGAGCTCCTGCCGAGAGGCCGCGGCCAACGCGCACAACCGTGCCGCCCCGCCTGCGCTGAAGCCGCCCGCGACTGCGTTGAGGTGGTCCGCCTCGAGCGTGGTGAGGTAGGCCTCGACGAGGGTCTCGGCGGGCATGTCCGGGCCAAGGTCATGGCCATCTATCAGGTCGAGGCAAGCAGCAAGCGGCGTCATGTCGCCGTCGGCCGGAACCAAGCCCGCCAGGATGCAGGTCGCGATTGCGAGGGCGCTGTCCCGCGACCATCCCCCAAGTTCCTGCAGCAACAGCGACAAGGCTTCGCCCGCCCCGGCGCGTCTTGCGGCGAGGTGATGGCGGGCGGTCCTCCGCAGCCATACGAGCAACGTCGCAAACTCGCCCGCATCCACGTCACCTCGGCCCTGGAGGGCGCCCATCATGCCGAGCGCGTCGACCAACGCATCCCTCTTTCCACGTGCGACCCGGGCCGACGACGCCTCGTGATCCCAGGAGTCTGGCTGCTGGCGATATTCGCTCACCAGCAAGCAGGCCAGCGGCGCCGTCCTAGCGTCCACGGCAAGCTCCACGAGCACCTCGGGAATTCGTTGCGCCACATCGACCAAGGTACAAAGCAGCTCGGGCCGATCGATGGCCAGGGTGATCAGCCGGGCGGCGAACGGGTTCGGCCCTGGCCCGTAGTCGGTCGCGACGATCTGCTCGACGAGCGGCCCGACCAGGCTGAGTACCGCCCCCGAGGCCTCCAGCGTCCAGTGGAGGGGCCGCTCAAGCCTCCCGTCGTCGAGCCACAGCCATCGGGCCGCGAGCCATTGTGGCACCGGCGGGACATGCGAGGGCGCGAACCGGTCGGAACGTCCATAAGCTGCGGCCATGCTGGCGCCGCACCACCTGCGGAACGCCTCCCATCCCAGGAGTTCGGCCGACCCCAGCACCGCGAGGCTGGCCTCCATGAAGGAAGCGGCGTCGGCCTCCTCCCAGGTTTCAAAGGGCGCCAAGGCCGGGCAACCAAGCAGGTTCCAGCGCTGGTGCCACCACGCCAGGCGAGCGGCCGACTCGCATGGGCCCGCCCCCCGGCGATCCCAAAGTCGGGCGGCGACCCACTTCGGCGTGGTGCAGCCGACGGCCTCAATCGCCTCGCGGCCGCTTGCCACTAGGTCGAACGCCTCGACGGCTGGCTCCGCCCAATCGGCGCCGGCGCACCGCGTGACCGTCATCCCGAACCGCATCGACAGGAAGCTGGCGGGCGGCGCGAGGTCGGGCGCGGGCGTGGCCATGGCCGCCCGGGCGGCATCGAACGGTATCGTGACCCGTCCCCAGACCGCGCGGCCCCAACCACCGGCAAGGATCGCATCGGGGTCAACCGACGCCGGGCTTCCTAATGGCACGCCATTGCTCCAGCGGAGGCGTTCCACGGTGTTGGCGTATTCGATCGTCACGCCTTGGAAGAAGGCGAGAGCAGTCTCATCTGGCAGCTCCAGCCTACCCGGTCGATGCATCATGGTCGACGGCCGGCGACCGAGAGAGCGGCCAAAGGCGTCACGGAGGACACGGCGTGCTTCGCTGCCCTGAGGCGGGAGATTGGAGAACCGCGTCATCGCCAAGCCTCCGGCGGCATCCGTCCCGGCGCGCTCTCAGTCAGCCTGATCCGCTCCGCACGACCGAGCAGGTGCCTGACGGACGATGGACGCCAGCGCGTCCCTCCTCTTGGCGTCCGCTCGCGCATGGTCTCCATCTGCGATGCGATCTGCTGGAACGTGCAATCGGGAACCGTGGCCTTGATACTGGCCACGAGCCGGACCAGGCGGTCGTCCCCTCGCTGTGGGCCGGCAGTTCGCAGCGCACCCAAGCCTCGGGGTGGGTGCGGAGCACCGCGGCCAAGCCGTCGAGGTAATCCTCCAAGCCCACAGGCGAGTTGCGGCCGGTGGTCTCCATCGGTTCGGGTGTCGTGGGCGTGGGATGCAGGGCTGCGAACTCCGGGACGGCCCGGGCGGGGGTCGTCGCCGACCGGACAGATTTCACGATGCGGAGCGCGGGCGGCCGCCGTCAAGGCCGCGTGCGGTCGCGCAGCCCAAGTGGCCCGTGGCCGGCCTCGTTAGCGCCGGAGGTCGCTGATCAGGCGGAGGGATCCTGGCTCCCCGCCATCGAGGATGATCAGGTGTTCCGGCTCGCTCAGGCACCATGCGACCGATCCCCAGGCAAGGTCCGGTACGGCCTTCCGGAACGCGGGGCTGTCGCGGTCCTCGAACGCGGTCACGAATGCGGCCTGCGACGCCTTGAACCCGGCCGCCGTGACGAGGCCCAGCAGGGCCTCGCGCCGCGCCGCGGTGATCGGCCCGTCGGTCGCCACCACCTCGACGAACACGACCAGCGGCTCCGCAGGCGCGAGGTCCGCCAGGATCGCGTCCGGCAGGATCCGGTCGCTCTCGATTCTGATGCCCAGGCTGGCGGCGAGGTCGTCGTCGCGCTGGACGACCTTGTTGCCGCTTTCGGAGATCCAGACCACCGCCGGATCCATGAGGAACCGCTTGGCGAACACCTCCACCACGGCCTTGGTGATGACCGACGAGGGGCCGGCCTCCATCTGGCGGGCCTCGCCGTTCGGCATCGTAACCAGCACCTTGGAGCCCACGGCGGCGGCGGCACGGCCGCGCAGACGCACCCTGGCCAGGCCGCCCGCCGAGAGGTGCGCGTCCTGCCAGGCGGAGATCGCGGCGACCAGGGCGCCGCCCGTGAGCGCCGGGTCGAACAGCCTGGAGAAGGCTGCCTGGAGGGCGTAGCGCGGCTTGGACGACGTGGTGGCCATGCCGGGCCTGGTCACCACCGCGCCTGCCTGGACGAGGCCGTCCTTGAGCGTCTCGTCGCGGATCGGCTCCCGCGTGTTGTCCTGGTACCAACGGTCGGGCGGCGGCGGCGAACCCGGCCGCTCCACCGCCGAGGCGTAGCCGCGCCGGCCCGCCTCGGTGCGGTCCGCAGCCTGCGCGTCCCCCATGCGGACAACGTGCTTGGGGCCGAGCCACGTCCCCGATCCCTCGACCGCGCCGATGTACAGCATCGCGAAGACCGTGCGCGCGGCCATCTCCCTGACGCAGTAGTTCCGGCGCGGCGACCCCTCGGCGAAGACCGCCCTCAGCCGCGCCTGGACCTCTGCGACGTCAGGCAGCGGCGTCAGCATCCTGCCGGCACCTCGTCGCAGCCTCGCCGCGGTACGCGGCGGCCAGCGTGTCCTCGACGTCCAACCTGGGGGCGCCGGACGCGAGCAGGTCGGCCACCCTGAGCATGACCGCCGGGGGCGGGACCGGCATCCCCTCCAGC
>JAABUQ010009804.1_pt1 | contig 12794 bp, 10 predicted proteins | sample 5560001 | NCBI WGS metagenome assembly JAABUQ01 (sample SAMN10711888, study PRJNA513371) | rock metagenome | isolation source: Antarctica rocks | place: Antarctica: Victoria Land, Finger Mt nord | collected 2015-12-18 | reverse complement strand
CGCTGCGGCGGGAGCGCGGCATGGGCCTGGTGTTCATCACCCACAGCCTGCCCGTGGTGGCGCAGATCGCCGACCGCATCCTGGTGATGTATGCCGGCGAGGTCGTGGAGCAGGGGGCGGCGGACGACGTGCTGCTGCGCCCGCTGCACCCCTATACCGCGGCACTGCTGCGAAGCGCCCCGCCCGAGGATGGCCGCCTGCCCGAGGGCGTGCCGGGCGCCGTCCCGCCGCCGGACGCGCTGCCGCCGGGCTGCGGCTTCGCGCCGCGCTGCACCCACCGCCACCCGACGTGCGAGGCCGGGCACCCCGCGCTGGAACAGGCCGAGGAGGCTCGCCTGACCCGATGCATCCGCTGGCGCGAGCTTGCGCCGGTGCTGGCGCGTCAGCCGACGGCGGCCGTGGCCTGATGGTGCTGCTGTCGGCAGAGGGCGTCAGCAAGGTGTTCGGCGGACGCGGCGTGTTCCGGCGCACGCGCCCCGTCCACGCCGTGAGCGGCGTGTCGCTGACGGTCAGCCGTGGCGAGGTGGTGGGCCTGGTCGGTGAGAGCGGGTCGGGCAAGAGCACCATCGGGCGGATGGTGCTTGGGATGCTGCCGCCGAGCGGGGGCCGGGTGCTGCTGGACGGGGTGGACATCACGGAGCCAGCAGGACGGCAGGCGCGGCGGCGTCGCATGCAGTTGGTGTTCCAGGACCCTTATGCGTCCCTGGACCCGCGGCGGCGCATCGGCGCGCAGGTGGCGGACGGGTTGGCCATCCACCGGCTGGTGCCCGCGCCGGATCGGCGGGCGCGGGTGGAGGCGCTGCTGGCCCAGGTCGGCCTGAGGCCCGCGCACGCGGACCGCTTCCCGCGTGAGTTCAGCGGCGGGCAGCGGCAGCGGGTGGGGCTGGCGCGGGCGCTGGCGACTGGTCCCGACCTGCTGGTGGCGGACGAGGCTGTCTCGGCGCTCGACGTCTCAGTGCAGGCGCAAGTCCTGGCGCTGTTCGCCGGGCTGCGCACGCGGGGGATTGGGCTGCTGTTCATCAGCCATGACCTGCGGGTGGTCCGGTCCCTGTGCAGCCGGGTGGTGGTGCTCTACCTGGGCCGGGTCATGGAGGAGGGACCGGTCCGCGAGGTGATGGAGCGGCCGCGGCATCCCTACACGGCGGCGCTGCTGTCGGCGTCGCCCAGCCTGGACCCGGCCTACCGCCGCACCCGCATCCTGCTGAAGGGCGACCCGCCCAGCCCATCCGACCCGCCGTCCGGTTGTGTGTTCCGGACCCGGTGCCCGGTTGCGGTTGCGGCCTGCGCCGCAGTGGTGCCACCCTTGGCCGCGGTCGGGGATGGCCACCGTGCCGCCTGCATCCGCACGGGGGAAGATCGCACTTCACCGGACGAAAACCTTGCGGCTTGAAGGTTGTGAGGCTGCACGTCGCGTCATAAGGCGGCACCTCCAACGGCCCCGAAGAACCCTGCCCCTGCACACTCCAGCGGGCACCGTCAACTTGTTGGACTGAGGTCGCGATGAGCCGCGATCAGGGCGGCGTGCCCGTGGTTACGCCGCAGCGGCGACGCGGGTGACCTCGGCTCAAACCTGCATGGCTTGGGTCCAGGCGGCTCGATACTGCGTGGCTGGAACTTGATGGCGGCGGAGGTGGGCAGGTGTCGTCATCGCGTCCGCCTACCGGGCTCCGCTCCACCTCGCAAGCCAGTCAGCAGCCAAGTTGACGGTGGCCGTTACGGGCGACCATGTGTTCACCGCGCCGCCGCATATCGTGGACGCGGGCGACCTCGTCGAGATCGTCGAGTGGCTCGGGCAGGCCGTCGACGCTGTTTTCGCCTGACTGGAGAAGCAACGTGATCTACGACCACCGCACCTATACCTGCCAGGCGGGCACCGTCCGCAAGCACCTCGACCTGTATGTGGCGCACGGGTTCAAGGCGCAGACCCGGCACCTGGGCCAGCCGGCCTTGTATGCGAGCACCGATGTGGGCGACGTGAACACCTATGTGCATGTGTGGGCGTACGACAGCGTGGAGGACCGCGCGAAGAAGCGGGCCGCGATGCAGGCGGACCCGGATTGGAAAGAGTATCTGCGGATCAGCGGCGAGGCCGGATACCTGCTGAAGCAGGAGAACAAGATCCTTGTGAGCGTGGCCCTGCCGGGGTGAGCGTGGCGCTGCCGCGCACCTGAGGGTGTGAAGCCGGCCTGACCCTGGCCTGACTGGCCCGGCATGGCTACGGTTAAGTGACAGTTCCCGGGATGCCGCCATGGACACGCCGTTCCCCACCGACCCTGCCCTTACCCCCGGCGGGGACGGGTTTGTGCCGCACTCCTCGCATTGGGGGGTGTTCTCCGCCCGGCTGCGGGATGGCGGCGTGGATGTCCGTGCCTATCCCGGCGATCCCGACCCGAACGGGATCATCGACAACTTCTTCGATGCGCTGCGGCACCGGGCCCGCATCGCCCGGCCGATGGTGCGGCGTGGCTGGCTGGAGCGGGGGCCGGGGCCGGATGAGCGTCGCGGCCGCGACGAGTTCGTGCCGATGGCGTGGGACGATGTGCTGGATCTGCTGGCTACGGAGCTGCGCCGGGTTCATGGCTCGGTGGGGGCGGAGGGGATCTTCGGCGGATCTTACGGATGGTCCAGCGCCGGGAGATTCCATCATGCGCAGAGCCAGGTGCACCGATTCCTGAACACGACGCTGGGTGGCTATGTGCGGTCGGTGAACAGCTACAGCTCCGGTGCGTCGTCGGTGCTGATCCCGCACATCATTGGAGACTATGAGGACGTCACAAAGCGCAATGTGACGTGGGAGCAGATCGCCGAGCATTCGGAGGTGGTGCTGGCATTCGGCGGCATGGCGCTGAAGAACAGCATGGTGGCCGGGGGCGGCATCAGCCAGCACGTCGAGCGCGGTGCGATGGCGCGGGCGGCGGCGCGGGGCTGCCGGTTCGTGCTGGTGGGTCCGCTGCAGGACGATCTGCCGGCGGAAGCGGGGGCCGAGTGGCTGTCCGCCATTCCCGGGACGGATACCGCGCTGATGCTGGGGCTGCTGCATACGCTGGTTGCCGAGGGGCTGCACGATCGCGCCTTCCTGGAGCGGTACACCGAGGGCTGGCCGGTATTCGAGCGCTACGTCATGGGCGCGGATGACGGGTTGGCGAAGGACGCGGCGTGGGCGGCCACCCTCTCCGGCATCGATGCCGACACGATCCGGGCCCTGGCGCGGAGCCTGCATGGGCGGCGGGTTCTGGTGACGGTGGCGCACGCGCTGCAGCGGGCCGAGCACGGGGAGCAGCCAGTCTGGGCTGCGGCGGCCCTGGCGGCAGCGCTCGGGCAGATCGGGTTGCCGGGCGGCGGGTATGGATATGGGCTCGGCGCGATCGCCTATTACGGGCGGCGAACCAATGCCGTGCCGGTACCGACCTTGCCGCAGGGCCGCAACAAGGTGGCCGACTTCATCCCGGTAGCGCGCATCGCCGACATGCTGCTGAACCCTGGCGCGCCGTACCGGTACAACGGCCAGAGCCGCGCGTACCCCGGCGTGAAGCTGGTGTATTGGGCGGGCGGCAACCCGTTCCATCATCACCAGGACCTCAACCGGCTACGGCGGGCGTTCGCGCGGCTGGATACGCTAGTGGTGCATGAACTCGGCTGGACCGCGACGGCGCGGCACGCCGATATCGTACTGCCCTGCACGATGACGCTCGAACGCGAGGATATCGGCGGCAACAACAACGACGATCTGCTGGTTGCGATGCATCAGGTCGCGGCACCGTATGGCGAGGCGCGCGACGACTACGCGATCTTCACCGAGCTGGCCCGGCGGTTGGGCGCGGAGGAGGCGTTCACGGAAGGCAGGACAACCCGCCAATGGCTGGAACACCTGTACGAGCGCACCCGGATGAAGCTGGCCGAGATGGACCTGCCCGCCCCCGCCTTCGAGAAGTTCTGGCAGGCCGGGAGCATGGTCCTGCCGCAACTGCCCGACGCGGGCGGCAACCTGCGGCGGTTCCGCGACGACCCGGAGGGTGGGGCGTTGCGGACGCCCAGCGGCAAGGTCGAGATCTACTCCAGCACAATCGCAGGGTTCAACGAGCCGGATTGCCCGGGACACCCGACCTGGTTGCCGCCTTCCGAAGCGCTGGGCCCTGCGGCTCCGCTATTCCTGGTGGCGAACCAGCCGCCGACCCGGCTGCACAGTCAGCTCGACTTCGGCGGACACAGCGCCGCCGGCAAGCACCGGGGCCGCGAGGTGGCGCGGATGCATCCGAGCGACGCCGGGCCGCGAGGGATCGGGGATGGGGACATCGTGCGCCTGTTCAACAAGCGGGGTGCGTGCCTGGCTGCGGTCCGAGTGACGGACGGGGTGCGTCAGGGCGTAGTCCAGCTCCCGACCGGCGCCTGGTTCGATCCGGCGGACCCCGAGGACGAGATTGCGCTGTGCGTGCATGGCAACCCGAACGTGCTGACGCGGGACGTGGGGACGTCCGGGGGGTGCACGGGGCAGCTTACGGTGGTCGAGGTGGAGTTGTTCACGGGCAATCTGCCACCGATCCAGGCGTTCGATCCGCCGCCGGGGTAGGCCGCGAACATCCGCATCGGCGGCTCCCGTTCAGGAAATGACCGCCTGTGGGACATCATACGCGACGAATTCGGCCCAGTGGCGATCGAGGTCGGCGGCGAAAAGCCCGCGGGTGAGGCCGGCGACGAGCTTGGGAACGGCTGACGTCATGGCGTTGATGGAGGAACCAGAAGGGCCGAAGCTCATGGTGGAGGCGACGGAGAAGAGGTGGATGTCGGCGAGTTCGGGGGTGGCGCCCGGGGTCTTTTCCTGGAGGCTGTAGTCGGGGGCGAGGTAGGGGTAGCGGGCCAGGCGGTCGTTGCGGAGTTCGGTCGGCGGGATGTAGCGGTCGGCCCAGGTGGCGATGTTGGCGGCGAAGCTGGCGAGTTCGGGGCGGTGGGCGAAGTCGACATCCATGCCGGTGCCGGTGATGACGAAGTCGGCGGTGAGGGGGCCCTTGGCCGTTTCGACATGGACCCGGTCGTTCGCGATGCGGGCGGTAGTCCAAGGGGCGCCGGTGTGCAGGGCGAAGTTCGGCCATTGGGCGCAGCGGTCCCAGGTGGGCTGGGGGAAGCCTTCACGCCGGGCGAGGATGGTGCTCATGAAGCGCCAGCGCCAGGCATCGTCGAGGTCGCCCATGTGGCGGAGGAACCCGGCGAAGGTGAGCCAGCGGTAGGACTGGATGAGCTGCGGCTGGGGACGGCGGCAGAAGATCTCTACCCGGGCGGCGCCGGCTTCGAGGGCCATCGCGGCATTGTCGAGGGCGGAGGCGCCGAGGCCCAGGACGGCGACGGTCTTGCCCTTCAGGCCCGCAAAGTCGATGGGGTCGGCGGCGTGGGCGCGGAAGCGGGGCGGAAGGGCTTCGATGAAGTCCGGCATCCACCAGCGGCCGGCGCCATCCTGACCGGTCGCGAGCACCAGCTTGCGGCAGTGGAGCGTGCGCGTGACGCCGCTTTCCTCGACCGTCACGGCGAGAAGGCCGGGCGTGGCGGACGCGACCGACGTCATGCGGACGCCGTTGCGGACCGGGACGCCCGTGATGTCGCGGACCCATAGAAGGTAGTCGGCCCAATGCTCGCGGGGGATGAGGCCGAGCGCAGCCCAGTCGGCGACGCCGAAGCGGGCCTCGTGCCAAGAGCGATAGGTGAGGCTGGGAATGTCGAGGTCGGGGCCGGTGTAGTCTTTGGGGCTGCGGAGCGTGTGCATGCGGGCGAAGGTGCGCCAGGGGCCCTCGTGACCGCGTGGGGCCTGGTCGATGACGAGGATGTTGTCGACCTTGGCGCGCTTCAGGCCGAAGCCGATGGCAACGCCGGACTGGCCACCGCCAACGATCAGGACATCGAGCGCCAGGGCGCCGTCGGGGGCGATGCGGGGCTCAAGCCAGGGCATGCTGGGATGGTCGATGCGCTCGAGGTCGCGGCGGACCTGGGCTTCCAGGGCATCGAGGCCGAGCGGAGCGACGTGGGTCATGGCGGCAATCCTTGAGCGGCTGGGTCGGCGTTGGCGGACGGCAGCCTCACCCAACCCTGATGCAGGCCGGCGCCGCCGGAGTTGCAACGGATGGATTGGCGCTCGACGCGGAGGGCGTAGGTGGCCTCCAGCATTCCGGCGGGGGTGTTGGCGGTGTTGGTCATGTGGACGCGGGTGGCGGGGCTGCCGGAGCGGTCGTGGCGGGCGCCCTCGCCGCCGCGGGGAGCGAGAGTGAATCGGCCTTCGTGGTCGAGGCGTTCGTGCAGGCCGAAGCAGCGCTCGTGGGGGACAAGCGGAAGCGCTTTCGGGGGGATGTCGAGGTTGTAGAGATCGCGGCGGCGGTAGCGGCCGATTTCGAGGACATCCTCGAAGCCGGCGGTGGCGATGAGGACGATCGGCGGCAGACGGGACTGGACGATGGCGTTGGTGACGCGGGTGGTGCCGTGGACGAAGCGGCGGATCTGGGTGCGGGCCAGGCCAATGGCCGCGATGGCGTCGAGCATGGCGCTGACGGGGGCGTCCGGGCGTGACGGGACCTTGGCGGCGCGGGTTTCCCCGGACTCAGCGTGGACGGCGACGATGTCGGTGAAGGTGCCGCCAATGCCGGTGCCGACGGTCCAGTTCATAGGTTGGCCCTGGCTGGGATGGTTGCGTTGTGGTGGCCAGCCACCCCCGGCCCTGCACTGGAAGAGAGGGGGGTGGACCGGGGTTCGAAGTAGGGGATCGCGTCGAGCAGAAGACGAGTGTAGGCGGCCGAGGGCTCCGCGAAGACAGTGGCGCTGGGGCCGGCTTCGACGACCTGGCCGGCCTGAAGGACGACCAGGTGTTCGCAGAGCATGCGGACGACGTTGAGGTCGTGGCTGACAAAGAGGAGGCCGATGCTATCCTCGCGGCGCAGGCGGTCCAGAAGCTGGAGGATGACTGCCTGAACGGAGACGTCGAGGGCGGCGGTCGGTTCGTCGAGGACGAGCAGGCGGGGGCCGGGAGCGATGGCGCGGGCGATGCCGACGCGGGCCTTTTGGCCGCCGGAAAGCTGGTGGGGGAAGCGGTCGAGCAGGTCGAGCGGCAGGCCGCAGCGAGTGGCGGCGTCGCGCACCTTCGTGGTCAGGGCGGCGCCGTCGCGCATGCGCTGCAGGCGGCGCAGGGGGTGGGCGATGCTGTCGAAGGCGGTGTCGCGGGGGTTGAGGCTGTCGTGCGGATCCTGGAATACGATCTGTATTGCGGCCCGGGCCGGGTGGCGGTGGAAGTCGCGGGAGGGGGTGTCGCTGATCGACTCGCCATTGAAGTTGATCTCACCGGCGTCAGGGTCGATCAGGCGGGTGATGAGGCGGGAGAGCGTGCTTTTGCCGGAGCCGCTTTCGCCGACGAGGCCGAGGCCGCCGCCCTGGGGGATGCTGAAGGAGACGGCGTCGACGGCGCGCACGCCGTCGAAGGTTTTCGTCACATTGACCAGTTCGAGGAGGGGTGGGGTGCCGGGCTCTCGGCCTTGACCCTCACCCAACCCTCTCCCCGAGAAGGAGGGCTTTTCGGGCGTCAGGTCTTCCAGGGTCGAGCGTCTTGTGGGTGAGGCGGACACCAGGCGCATTGTGTAGAGGTGGGTCGGCGCTTCGAAAAGGGCCGCGGTGGGGCCGGTTTCGACCACCCTGCCCTGCTCCATGACGGCAATGCGGTCGCACCACCGGCTGGCGAGGCCGAGGTCGTGGGTGATGAGGATGAGGGCCATGCCGCGGGCGGCCTTGATGCCGGCGAGCAGCTCCATGACCGTCTGCTGGGTGGTGACGTCGAGGCCGGTGGTGGGCTCGTCGGCGATCAGGAGCGCGGGCTCGCAGGCGATGGCCATGGCGATCATGATGCGCTGGCACATGCCGCCGGACAGCTCGTGCGGGTAGGCGCGCAGGCGGCGCTCGGGGTCGCGGATCAGGACGTCGTTGAGGAGGGCGAGGACGCGGGCACGGGTGGCGGGCTTGTCGTGGGCGCGCAGCACGTCGGCGACCTGCTGTTCGACGGTGCGGATGGGGTTCAGGGCGACGCGAGGGTTCTGGAAGATCATCGACAGGGCGGAGCCGCGCAGGCTGCGGAGTTCGCCGTGGCGGAGACGGGTGATGTCGCGGCCGTCGAACACGATGCGCCCGGCCTCGATGCGGCCGGCGCGGTCGAGCAGACGCATGATGGCGAGCGAGGTGACGGACTTGCCGGAGCCGCTTTCGCCGACGACGCCGAGGGTTTCGCCGCGGTCGAGTGCCAGGTCGATGCCGTGCAGGGCCTCAATCGTGCCGTGGCGGGTGGCGAAGGCGACTCTCAGGCCCTCGACGTGCAGGAGCGGCATCAGGTGCGCATCCGGGGATCGAGGATGTCGCGGAGACCGTCGCCCAGGAGGTTGAAGCAGAGGACGGTGAGCATGAGGGCGAGGCCGGGGAGTGCGACGAGCCACCATTTCCCGGTGGTGATGAAGCGGGCGCCCTCGGCGACCATGATGCCCCATTCTGGGGTGGGCGCCGTCACGCCGAGGCCGATGAACGACAGCCCGGCGGCATTCAGGATGGCCCAGCCGAGGTTGAGTGAGATCTGCACGGCCATGGCGGGAAGGATGTTTGGAAGCAGGACGCGGAGGACGACGGACAGGTGGCCCTCGCCGCAGGCCCGGGCGGCCTCGACCCAGCCGGCGTTGCGGCGGACGTTCACCTCAGCGCGGGCGAAGCGGATGTAGAAGGGCAAGTTGATGACGGCGGTGGCGATGATGATGTTCTCGACGCGGTTGCCGAGGGCAGCGACGAGAGCCATGGCGAGGACGAACAGCGGAAAGGCCATGAGCACGTCGACGAAGCGGCCGACCCAGCGGTCGAGACGGCCGCCGCGGTAGCCGCAGAAGCCGCCGATGACGGCGCCGGCGACGAAGGACAGGCTGACGGCGGAGGCGGCGATGGCGAGGTCGAGCCGGGTCGCGGCGATGATGCGGCTGAGGATGTCGCGGCCGAGCTGGTCGGTGCCGGCCCAGTGGGCGGCATCGGGAGGCTGCAGCGCGATGGAGACGTTGGAGGCGACGGGATCGTAGGGCACCAGCCAGGGGGCGGCGGCGGCGACCAGGATGAGCAGCAGGGTGCCCGCGGCGGCGATGGCGGTGACGGGGTTGGAGCGCAGCACATAGGCGGCGTGGCGGCCGGTGGCGAGGGTGGCGCTCATGCGGTGGACACGCGGGGGTCGGCAAGGCCGTACAGAACGTCGATGAGCATGTTGGCGGCGACGAAGATGATGGCCATCAGCAGGACGAAGGCCTGGACGGGGGCGTAGTCGGAGGCGAGCAGGGCGTCGAGCGCGTAGGAGGCGACGCCGGGCCAGGAGAAGACCTTTTCCACGAGGACGTTGGCGCCGAGCATGGTGGAGAAGACGATGCCGGTAATGGTGATGACGGGCAGCAGCGCGTTGCGGAGCGCGTAGCCGACGACGATGCGGGCGCGGGTGAGGCCCATGGCGTTGGCGGTGCGGATGAAGTCGCTGCCCAGGACGGAGAGCATGGAGGCGCGGGTCATGCGGGCCAGCGGGGCCAGGACGAACAGAGCCATGGTGGAGGCCGGCAGCAGGAGCTGGATGAAAGCGGCCCACCAGCCCTCCCAGTCGCCGGTGAGGGCGAAGTCTATGAGGTAGAAGCCGGTGATGTCGGGGGGCGTGCTGGCGAAGATGTCGATGCGGGCGGTGGGGTCCGGGGCCCAGCCGAGCAGGTAGTAGAAGGCGTAGATCAGCAGCAGGCCGGAGACGAAGGTAGGGACGCACACGCCCAGGGTGCAGAGCATGCGGACGGCGTGATCGATGAGGGAGCCGGGACGGAGGGCGGCGGCGACGCCGAGGGGAACTGCGAGACCGAGGGCGATCAGCAGGGCGGTGCAGGTGAGTTCGAGCGAGGCCGGCAGGCGGCGCCGGATGTCGAGCGCCACGGGCTGGCCGGTGGTCATGGAACGGCCGAGGTTGCCGGTCGCAACCTGGCCCAGATAGAGCGCGAGCTGGACGGGGACTGGCTTGTCGAGGCCCATGGAGCGGCGAAGCTCTTCGATCTCGGCCTTTCCGGCGCTGGGACCGGAGGCGAAAAAAACGGCGGGGTCTCCCGGCAGGACGCGCATCAGGACGAAGGTGACGACCACGACGCCGAGCAGGGCCGGGATGGACGCCAGGAGGCGGGCGCCGATGCGGCGGGTGATGGCGCGGAAGTGGGTCATGGTTCGGGCTTGTGGCTGGGACCCTCACCCAACCCTCTCCCCGAGGGAGAGGGCTTTCTCGCCTCAGACGCGCTTGAGGTCACGGAAGTCGGCCTGGCGGTAGAACTGGTAGATGTAGCCGTCGATGGACTTGGCCATGACGGCGTCCTGGTTGGGCTGCCAGAGCATGATGAGCGGGGTTTCGGCATTGAAGAGGTCGATCATCTGCTTGCACTCGGCGTCGTATTTGGCCGGGTCAGTCTGGTAGCGGGCGTCAAGCGTGAGGTCTTCCATGCTTGTGCTCTTCCAGCTCGAGAAGTTCCAGCGCTGGTCGCGGGTGAAGTAGAGGTAGAAGAAGTAGTAGGTGAAAGGTAGCCAGGCGGTGGCGCCGTCGGTGAAGAACGGCATCTTCTTGTCGGATTCCAGGGTATTGAACTCGGCGTCGGGTTTCTTCTGGATCTCGACCTGAATACCGATTTTTGCCAACGCTTCCTTGATCAACGCGGCCATCGGCTCGGCGGTCGCGGCCTGGCCGGCGCTGATGGCGAAGGTGGTGCTAAAGCCGTTAGGGTGACCGGCCTCGGCCAGGAGTTCCCTGGCGAGAGCGGGGTCGGTCTTGTTGGGCATGGCTTGCGGGAACTTGCTGTCGGGGGCGGCGGACCAGTTGGCGCCGTAGAGCCTGGTGCCGCGGCCGAAGATGGCGGCCTTGAACATGTCCTCATAGGGGAGTGCGGCGGCGACGGCCTTACGGACCTTCGGGTTGTCGAACGGCGGCATCAGCATGTTCATGGTGATGTGGGTGAAGCCGTTGGTCTGCGGGATCGAGGCGACCTTCGATTTTGCCGATTTCTCGATGCTGGGGAGGTCGCTGGCCGCGAGGTCGATCGCGAGGTCGGCGTCGCCGCGCTCGATGAGGTTGGCGCGGGTTGCTGGCTCGGGGACCGTCTGGATGATGATGCGACGGAAGCCGGGGAGCGCGCCGTTTTGACCGCCGGTCCACTTCTCGTTGCGGCGGAGGACGGTGCTTTCGCCGGGCTTGTGGCTCTCGATGATGTAGGCGCCGCTGGCGGCGGTGTTGGTTTTCATCCACTCCTGCGCCCAGGGGTCCTCCGGCGTCGCGTGCTGCCTGGCGAGCTTGCTGTTGATCATGATGGCGTAGGGCACACACAGGTTGGCGAGCGCCAGGCGGTCGGGTTTTTCCAATGTGACGGTGATGGTGTGGGGGCCGGCGATCTTGAACTGGTCGGGGCTGGTCAGCGAGCCCGTCGAGAGTTGCGGCGGGGCCAGGGACTTGGCCGCCACGGCGCGGTCGAGCGACCACTTGATGTCCTCGGCGGTGACGGGGGTGCCGTCGTGCCAGGTGGCGTCAGGGCGCAGGGTGATGGTGATGGTGATGGTGATGGTGATGAGCTTGTTGTCGGGGCTGATCTCGTAGGATTTGGCTAGCTCGCCACGAATGGTGTCGGCATCGAAGACCCAGTTGCCGTCGAGCTGCTTGCGGCCGTAGCTGAACAGGCGGTCGTAGACGTTCATGCTGAGGCCGAAGGACTCGCGGGTGGCGCCGGGCATGGTGGTGTCGAGCGTGTTGATGGTGTTGCCGGTCACGTAGCGGAGGGTTTCCGCCCTGCTCTGCGCCAGCGCGCCCGGCGCCTCCGCCAGAAGCATCGCACCAGCCGCACCCTGCAGCAGAACTCGTCGTCCGATCGTCATCACGCACCACCCCACAAGATTAAAGGCGGCGTCTCGTCCCGTTGGCCCGGCACCTGTGCCGTTGGGCCTTCATTGCTGCGCAGCCTAGGTCGCTCATGCGCTGCGCGCAATCGAGGCTTCGTTTTCACGCATACAGACGAACAACATATTGCTGTTGCGCGCGACGCTGTCAGCTCGACTTTGGCCATCATGCGGCCATCCAGTCCGGCATCCCACGTCCGCTTGCGAACTACACCGAGGCGTTCCAGGCGGGTAGCCTGGTGTTCGCGGCCGGGCAGTTGCCGACCGACTTCAGCACCGGCATCCCCGCTGCGGCGCGCAGGAACCCGGCGTTCCCGTTCTACGGCTCTAACATCAAGCTGCAGACGCGCTATGTGCTGCAGAACTTGCGCCAGACCTTCGCCGCAGCCGGAACGTCGCTGAACCGGGTGGTCAAGGCGCAAGTGTTCCTGCGCGACCTTGCCGACTTCAGCGGCTTCGACGAGGTCTGGGACGAGTTCTTCCCCGCGCCGCCTGCGCGGACAACTGTGGGGACCAGCGGCCTGCTGGTGCGCGACGCGCTGATCGAGATCGACCTTATCGCCGCCACGCCATGATGCGGCGGCGAACCGGAGACGCGCGATGACCCGCCAGGACGCCTTTTGCAGCTCACCCACCAACCCCGGCCTGAAGGAGATACAAACCATCCCGGAGCGGAAGGCGGACATGCCTTATGCTCCAGCAATCAGGGTCGAAAGCCTGGGCGACCTGCTTTTCATCTCCGAGGCGAGCGCCAGGCGGCCGAGGTGGAGGTCGCTGTCCATGTCCTCAACCGCATGCTGGAACTGGGATGTCCGAACTCTGTCCGCATCGCCTGACCGCAGACAGGGGTTGGAATGTCG
>JAABUQ010009803.1_pt1 | contig 12794 bp, 11 predicted proteins | sample 5560001 | NCBI WGS metagenome assembly JAABUQ01 (sample SAMN10711888, study PRJNA513371) | rock metagenome | isolation source: Antarctica rocks | place: Antarctica: Victoria Land, Finger Mt nord | collected 2015-12-18 | reverse complement strand
GCAGAAGCTTTTAGACTTTATTGCCTACTACAACCGCACGATGGCTAAACCATTTTTGTGGAAGTTTGAAGGCTACCCAGAGTCTGTCTAATCTGGTGCGTTACTTCTGCCGAACTGCACTAGTGACCACTCTGCTCTACACCACCCCATCTGTTCAGCTACAAGAAGCGCTGGAGCAAACCGTCGCTGTGTTGCAAGGGTCTGGCGGTAGGCTTTACCTCCGTTTAGCAGAAGAAGCCGCAAACCAATCAGTTGAACTGTACACCTGTGGGGAGCAGCCAGCCTTACTAGACCAGGGAGTAGGTAGACCGGTTGAAGAGAATCTTTTATGGCGGAAGTACCTTCAATCAGCAGTGGTAACCTCTGGCAGACGGAATCAACCAGATTATAGTACTAAGCCTTGGTCAGTCAAATGGATGAGGGCAATTTACTCGCTGAGTGAACTGCCGAATGAACCCACAACTGACTCTAACCTCTGGGCAATCAGTGATGTCTATAAAGAACCCCTGTTCCGAGCGCTGGCGCCCTCATTCGCGTCCACGCGGATTCGCGGATTGCTGATTGTACCGCTTACGTACGGTTCACAAATTGTTGGTTGCCTGAGTATCTTTCGTGATGAAGTTGATACGGCTCCCATGTGGGCAGGATGCAATGACACCGACACACGCCAGCTAATGCCTCTCCAGTCTTTTCAAGCATGGCGAGAGCTAAAAACAGGTCAAGCCCTACAGTGGACTGAGGCAGAGGTCAAGCTGGCTCAAGCGCTGGGTGAACGCTTCTCAACGGCGATTAAACAGTATCGACTATACCAGCAGGTGCAGTTGCTGAATACTAATCTTGAACACCAAGTTCGGGAGCGTACTGATGAACTGCAACAGTCCAATACCGAGCTGCAATGGTCAACGGCTGAACTGCAACGGTTGGTAGAACAGCAGCAAACAATGGCTGGAATTGTCGCCAAGATTCGAGCATCCCTTGAACTCGATACCATCTTCAAGGCAGTTGTAGCCGAAGTTCGACAACTGCTCAATGTAGACCGAGTGGCGGTGTTTCGCTTCTATCCTGAATCTGGCTATGAGAGTGGGGAAGTGGTCGCAGAGGATGTGCTGCCAGAGTATTGTTGTATTGTAGGGAGAAAAGTTCATGATCACTGCTTGGGCCAGAAGTACGCCCAGAAGTATCGCCAAGGACGGGTTCACGCTGTTGAAGACATCTACAAAGCTGGACTAGACGAGTGTTATATTCAAATGCTGGCTCAATTGCAAGTCAGAGCATATTTGATCGTGCCAATGATCAAAGGAGGCGACCTCTGGGGCTTATTGTGTATCCATCAATGCGCCCTCCCACGTCACTGGCAGGCTTCTGAAACTGACTTCGTCATCCAAATTGCGGCACAACTAGGGGTGGCGTTGCAGCACGCTATGTTACTCGACCAAACCCGCCATCAAACGAATCAACTCTCCCAGGCGCTTGACCATTTAAAACTAACGCAGACCCACCTGATTCATAGTGAAAAAATGTCTAGCCTGGGACAACTGGTGGCAGGGATTGCTCATGAAATTAACAATCCAGTCAACTTTATCTATGGCAATCTCATCCACTTTAATAATTACACCGAAAATTTGCTGGAGCTTGTACGCCTCTACCAGCAACACTACCCCGAACCCGATGAAGAAATTCGGCAGCAAGCTGATTTGGCTGATTTGGAGTTTATCTCTGAAGATCTACCCAAGCTGTGCTCCTCACTGAAAGTTGGCGCTGACCGCATTCGAGAGATTGTTTTATCGCTGCAGAACTTCTCTCGCCATGACCAGGCTAAGCTTAAGCTTGTGGACATTTATGAGGGACTCGAAAGCACACTGTTAATTTTGCAGCATCGGCTGAAGCCGAGCTCATCATATCCCAGCATTAAGGTGATCAAGCAGTATAGTGAATTGCCACTGGTAGAGTGTATGGCAGGTCAACTGAACCAGGTGTTTATGAACCTGTTGGCAAATGCGATCGATGCCCTACAGGAACGAATTGACAACTTATCTGATTCAGAATCGGACAAGGCACCTGCACTCATCACCATCTGCACGCAGTTTTTACCACCTGAATGGGTAATAATCTCTATCAAGGACAACGGGATAGGAATGACTGAAGCGGTTCGAAATAAGCTGTTTGATCCCTTCTTCACAACTAAACCTGTTGGTAAAGGCACAGGTTTAGGGTTGTCCATTAGTTACCATATTATCGAGAAGCATGGTGGCAGCTTGCAGTGCCTGTCTCAGCCTGGTGAAGGAGCAGAGTTTATCATTAAGATTCCGGTTAAGTGTAGCGGATTGCAAACATAATCGGTTGAAGACTTATACATTAAGCAAGCTCTCTTAGGCTCCAGGGGTAGAGGGACAGTTCTTGGCTCCAGGAGCAGAGGAGCAATCTTTGAGCAGGGGGGAAAGGTTTTCTGATTTTTGCATAGATCCGGGAATTATAACTAATTTGCCGGACATGATATTAGAGGATAATTTTACAAATTGGTGATAAATTTTATTAGAGTAGGAATGTAATAGTTGACGAGAATCCAGATGGACGAGTTTAGTTTTGGATTGGAGCAGTCTAAGTTTGATCCGCATGTACTAATGAAGATGCTGGAAGATAACACTGACGAGACAAGTATCGTCACATTTAACGCTTTCAATGGTGACTGGACTCAAGCTTATGATGTTAGAAAACAAGATAATGGTTCTTTTATATGGGGAACAGCAGACTGGCATCAGCACTTATTGGAAGGGGAATTAGTCAATTTGGAGCGGTTCCCATTAGCAATTGTGCAGCGTAATTTCATTCGTAAATGGACGCTATCCCGTGTTTTTAAGGGGAAAAAAATGTTGATTCCGTACAAGCAAATTAGAATGTATGTGGTACAAATCTCATCTCAAGGGTATTTAGTTGAAAAGTTGTCTCCAGAAAATGCTTTTTCCTGCATGAATACAGATTCTATTACCGGAGAATGTCTGTCAATGGATCGAACACTGGAATACGTTTAAAGAACGCTGATGTGCCACTGGATTTGGGGGAGGCGATCGTAGCAATTTATGAGGAGGCGGCTTATAATCTATCAATTGATTATCGTCAATTGCCGCCGCGTCCGAGGCTCTCTCAAGCCGATCACTACTGGTTAGATCACCTTTTAACCACAATCCGAGGACTGGAGGAGGCAGATGTAGAGGTCGAAATCGAATATGGCATCACCAATTTCTGAAACAACCATCCAGCATCATGCAACCGACAACTCCTTTAGCCGGGGAGAAGATTACTACCACCGGGGAGCCGTGACCGATCTGGTACAACGGGGCAAGACTATTCATGCTGAAGTGGAAGGCAGTGAAGTCGCTCCCTATCGTGTCAGCCTTCAGTTTGATTCCGGTGGCATCACGTCCGTCTGTTGTACCTGTCCGTATGACGATGAAGGCTGGTGTAAACATATTGTGGCTACGGCATTGACCTGGGTTCGGCAACCGGATCGAGTTGAACTCCGCCCAACGCTACCGCAATTGTTAGATCGGCTGGATCACCTGCAAACACAACGCTTGGTGCAGGCGTTAGTGGAGGAGCAACCGGAACTAATTGATGCCGTTGATCGCCAGGTGATGCTGATGTCCAATCCGGCTCCACCAACGCAGGTGGCTGCGCCCCGCCGTCGAACTACCCTGGATGTGGCTCCCTTCCGACGGCAGATGAAACATATCTTACGAGAAGGCGTGAGATCGCTCGAGGAGGGTTATGAAGATGATCCATTTACCGATGAATTGCTGGACATGATTGAGAAAGCTCAAGCATTTGCCAGGAGTGAAGACGGCAATAGTGCAGTTGCAATTCTAGAGGCGATTACTGCCGCTTGTGTAGACGAATGGGATGACATCAGCGATTACGGAGGTGACTCTTTTCCCATTGCCGAGTCGCTGAACGAAGCCTGGACAGAAGCCATTTTGAGCGCCGAACTTTCGCCACCTGAAGCTGTGGATTTGGAGGTGATGCTAGAAGAGTGGCAAGAGGCACTGGATGGGGATTTTTCGATGAGTTTAGCCGCATTACAGCAAGGTTGGACTGATCCAGACCTGCAACGGGCACTGCAAGGAAGTGATTATTCTGATCCAGAACGATTAAATGCCCCCTTTGCTCAAGATCTGGCAAAGATTCGGCTGCAAATATTGGCTCGTCAGGGACGGCAGACGGAGTATTTGAACCTGGCTCGAGCGGAAGGATTGATGCTGCAATATCTGACGCGCTTAGGGGAGATAGGCAATATTGATGAAGCAATGACCGTTGCACGATCGCGTATGACCACGGCTGAAGAAGCGTTCGCTTTAGCGAAGACCTTACGAGACAGCAATCATTTGTCTGAGGCGTTGGCGATCGCTCAGGCTGGACTGCCCTTACCCGGAAATTGTCGTTACGCCCTAGCAAGTTGGACGAGTGAACTGGCAGAAGGGCTAGGAAATCGAGAAACCGCACTGGATGCCAGTATGATCGCATTCTCGCTTCGCACTAGTTTTTCAGATTATCAACGGGTCGCTCATCTGGCTGCCAATCAGTGGGACGGCATTAAACCAGACTTGCTACAAACCCTACGCCAGTCTCAAGAATGGGACGCGAGGGAAGCGAAGGTGGATATTTTTCTGCATGAGGGGTTGCTGGATGATGCCATTCAAGCGGTGCGATCCGACAATTACTACCGCTCCGAGTTGGTGCATCGCGTCATGCAAGCAGCAATGTCCACCCATCCCGATTGGGTGATTGAAGCGGCTCGCAAACGGGCAGAACCGGTTATGGAACAAGGAAAAGCTGATCGCTACCAGGAAGCGGTGCAATGGTTACGACAGGCAAAAGCTGCTTACATCCAATCTGGGCAGGAGGTGGCTTGGATAACTTATTTTAATCAATTGCAATCTAGCCACACTCGCAAGCGTAAACTCATGGATTTATTCAAGCAATTGCGGTAATACATAGTTGACAATGCCGCCACCCCCTCGTTATGGTGATGCTTAGTTGACCAATCAATCAAGCAATTATAGGTATGTTTATGCCTTTAGGCGAGGAGCAAGGCTTCGAGGAGCGGCGACAGCAGCTGATAGACGGTGCATTGCAGGTTTTTGCCACCAAGGGCTTTGACAAGGCAACCAACAAGGAAATTGCAGCAGCAGCGGGAATTGGCTCGCCTGGTCTGATTTACCACTACTTTAAGGATAAAAGCGATTTGTTTCGGCAAGTGCTCGAACAACACTTACCAGAACTGCAACTGCTGACTCAAAGCGAGGAACTGATGACCAAACCACCACGTGATGTCCTCACCCTCTTCGGTCATGTATTTCTTGAAAAAGTGGAGAACCCAAGATCGGTCGCGGTCATGAAGCTGCTCCTAGGCGAATCGTTCCGGCAACCTCAAGTTGCTGAGCTGTTTAACTCCATCGGGCCTAGTCGTACATTTGCTTTCTTTTCTCGCTATCTAGCTATTCAAATGTCAGCTGGCGTACTAAAACCTATGGATCCTGGAGCGGCGACACGCTGTTTCATTGGCTCCCTACTGGCGTATATTTTCATGCGCGAAGTCTTTCCGCAGCCGGATGCGCAACGGATCAGCCCAGAGATCATGGTGAAAACTGCCGTTGAGATTTTCCTGCAAGGCATGCAACTGTCCGTACCAGACGCCGATTAATCAGCTTGAAGGCAATATTTTTTTCTCTTCAACTTGATTGATCAATCAATCAAATATTAATTTTTATGAATTTTTACCTGGAGTCATCATGACACAAACAACTGAGCCCCCGAATAATTCTCAACAGCTGATCGACACTCCTACTGTTGTCAAAGAGCCACCCTCCGAGCAAAAGCCTCCTCAGGAGAAGCCTAAGCTAGGGCTACCATTACCTCACTCCCCAGTGCTGATCTTGGTAATGATGGCACTGCTGGGTGGAGTGGGGTACGGCGTTTATCGTCTGTTCTTTTATCATCCCGAACCCAAAGGTATGTTTTTGAGCGGTCGCATTGAGAGTTACAACACCGATATATCAGCCAAGATCGGGGGACGGGTAGCAGAGGTGGACGTTGAGGAAGGTGATGGGGTTAAGCCTGGCCAACTGTTGGTGCGGATTGATGATGCTGAATTGCAGGCGCAGTTGCGAGGAGCGATCGCCCAGGTGAAGTCTAAGCAGAATCAGTTGCAGCGTTACCGTCAGCAGTTGCCCGTGCTAGGGGCTCAGTTGCAGCAGGACAACCTGACAACGCAGCAGGCAAAGGAAGAGAGCCAGGGGAAGGTTGTCGAGGCTGAGAATAATCTCACCGCAGCTCGGTTTCAGCTCATCCAAGCTCAAGCCAATTTGAAACTGGCCTTGATTAAACAAGGGCGAACCCGAACTTTGTTTGCCCAGGGTGTAGTCTCAGCCCAACAGCGGGATGAAGATGATTCTACAGTAGAAGTTGATCGAGCTAGTGTCGCCACAGCGCAGCAACAGGTCAAGGCAGCCCAAGGAACGCTCACCCAAGCCCGCTCAAATCTCCGCAACACACCGATCCGTGCTGCCGCAGCACTAGGGGTAGAGCGTCAGATTGACCAAGCTCGCACCGATATCACCACTGCCCAGGAGGATGTCCGCAATGCTGAGGCCAATCAAGCCCAGATCCAGGCCAATCTAAATTACCTTGTGATCAAAAGTCCTCTGGCAGGGAATGTGATTACCAAGACGGTAGAGCCTGGGGAGGTGGTGGCAGCGGGTGCACCCTTACTGACGCTGGTAAATCTCAATCGTCTTTACTTACGTGGCTTCATTCCAGAAGCAGAGATAGGCAAGGTCAGATTAGGTCAACAGGGTCTAGTTTACTTAGATTCGTTTCCCCATCAGCCGCTACCGGCAACGGTGACTCGGGTAGATCCCAAAGCTAGCTTCACGCCAAAAAACATTTATTTCAAAAAAGACCGAGTGACCCAGGTATTTGGCGTGGAACTGACCCTCAAAGACCCGCAGGGCTTAGCAAAGCCAGGAATGCCTGCTGACGGTCGGGTTCTCATACCAGATATGTAGCTTCATGGGAGGAGAGGAGATCGAGCACGGCAGCGCGGTCTGAATGTGCCGGTAGATTAGGAGGACAGCTTGTGATGATCCGAACTAAACGCATCGTAGCTCAGATAATTAAAGAACTCACGCAACTCGGGCGCGATCGCCTGACGCTGACAATGGCACTGGTGTTACCTTTGGTCTCGCTGTTGCTGTTTGGTTTTGCAGTGTCATTGGATGTATTCAACATTAACCTCGCCATTCAAGATCTAGACAATACACCCACTAGCCGTGAGTACATTGCCACCTTTGAGCGCACCAATGAGTTCAAGGTGGTGGCTAAGGGAGCAGACGTTAATATATCCCGACTGCTAGACCAGGGTAGAGTCTCAGCAGGCTTAATCATCCCCGTAGATTTTACGCGAGATCTTCAGAGGCCCGGACGTCAAGCTCAAGTGCAAATCTTGGTGGATGGCACCGATGCCAACACTGCCAATATTGTTCAGGGCTATGCGAGTTCGACGACCAATGCTTTTGTAGACAACCTGCATCCTGTCAGCAAACCAACAGCCGTGAGTGTTGAGTCCCGGCTGTGGTACAACCCTGGTTTAGAGACACTCAAGTATATTGGACCAGGGGCTGTGGCGCTCGTTCTGATCTTATATCCCCCCTTGCTATCTGGTCTAGCCACGGCCAAAGAGCTAGACCAGGGTACTATTCTCCAGGTTTATGCCTCTAGCATCACCAGTAGTGAATACCTGCTGGGTAAGGCAGCGGCTTACTGGCTCGTAGGTATGGCGGAGGTTATTCTCGTGAATCTAGAGGCTTGGGCTCTGTTCGGTCTTTGGTTTGCTGGTGACCCCACCCCTTTGGTCATAGGGACAATGCTTTACATTGCCTGTGGTGTCTTCTGGGGTATTTTTATCGGCAACAATGCGAAGACTCAGAGTGCCGTTATCCTAGCCGTGACTCTTTCTACCTTCCTACCGTCGCTACTAATGTCCGGCTATATCTACCCAGTCAATAATATTCCGATTGGATTACGCTGGATTTCCAATTTTATCCCAGCCCGGTACTACATTCTGATAACTCGCGATGCCTTTAGCCGGGGTGTGGGTTGGTCTCTCGTCTGGCTTCCAGTGCTGGTTTTGGGACTACTGGCTAGCTTCTTTTTCTTCCTAGGTTGGCGAAAAATGCGACCCATGCAAGTGGAGGGCTAAATGCAAACAGAATTTACTCACCTACTGAATATTCTTCTAGGCAGTCGGTTCTGGGCGTTATTTCGTAAAGAAATAGCGCAGCTGATTCGGAACCGTCAGCTCATGGTTCAAATACTGGTGCCGCCCACCGTTGGTTTGCTCCTGTTTGGCTTTGCACTTAATCCAGAAGTGCATTACCTGAAGGTTGGCATCACTGATTATAGTCACAGCCCCGCCTCGCGCGATCTGATTGAGGTATTCAACCAAACGACTGCTTTTGCGATCGACAAGTACTATGCCGAACAGCAAGATATGAAAACTGATTTGGCAAACGGTAAGCTCACGGTGGGCGTCGTTATTCCGCCAGAATTTGCTCAGGACATTGCCCGGGGACGTACAGCCCAAGTGCAGGCGTTCTATGACGCGGTAGATGCTAATACAGCTAACCTTGCCTCTGGCTACGTCAGCCAATTAGTTAGTGACTACAACTCGCGGCAAACGAACAACCGTTCCACTTCTACTCATACAGATTCACAACGCTACCAGGCCCAGGTGCAGACTACGGTACTCTACAATCCAGGGCTAGAGAACTCCTGGTTCACAGTGTCAGGGATGCTCGGGTTGCTGCTCACGATCATTGGTTCCCAGACTGCCTCATCATTACTAGTGCGTGAAAAGGAGGCCGGGACAATCGAGCAATTGCTGATGACTCCAGCATCTAATACAGAGGTGCTTCTTGCCAAGCTCTCTCCGATACTCGTCGTGCTCCTGTTCGATTCCATGATTGCTCTGCTCTTGGGACACCTAGTCTTTGGCGTTCCCGTTCGGGGAAGTTTACTGTTGTTCCTTGGTATTGAAGTCATTTACTTCTGGGTAGGGATTAGCATCGGCATCTTGCTAGCCTCCTTTACTAAAAGCGAACAGCAGGCACAACTTATTGCTTTCTTTATCAACTCGCCCCTTATCCTACTATCTGGAGCCATCAGCCCACTCACCCCCCTGCCTAGCTTCATGCAATGGCTCAGTTACCTAGACCCCTTGCGCTACTTTGTCGAAGTCTGTCGCGGCATTTTACTCAAAGGAGTGGGTTTTGAAACACTGTGGCCTCAGGTGCTGGTACTGCTAGTTTTTGCTACGGTGCTAACGTTTCTTAGTGTCCGCCAGTTCCGGCGTCAACTGAGTTAAGGTAATTTATCGAGTTTACCTCCACTCATCTATCAAAGTGCCTCGTCGTACTCAACTGTCCGCTCCACCGCAGTGTTGGGCTACTGACGCCAACTGAAAATGCCTGAACCACGAAAATTTGACTGAACGTTTCAGGCAGGAAAACACTTACCAAACGCTTGAAGTAGTTTCAGAGAACCACTGACACGAATCTTGCTCCGCAGCAGTGCCCAAATTAGGTTTTGTTCCTTGCCAAGAAAACCTAGCCAAGTTTTGCTATCTGCTGTGACAGAAAGATTCGCGTTCCCAAGGTGCCCTTCTTGAACTTGTACCGTTTTACTTTGAATCGTCACAGTTGCAAGACGAGACTCAGAGCCAGTGAATGTGAAGTGGTAAATCGCACTCAACCCCTCCGACTGATTCCGTTGAAATACTAATGGCAATCCGAAGAGAAATCCTTGAATTGATTGAGGACGAATGCCACTGCTCACTCGTTTCATGGTTTTGTGGGGGAAGCGTCTTGCAACATAGCTTTCTGCATCCGATCCTGGTACCACGTATACTGTTTCTGGTTTGTCCTGCAATGGCTTGACTACCTCTTGAATGAATGCTTTACGATCGCTCAAAAATGGTGCAATCACATCTTCTCCAGCAGGACATGCTGCAATACAGTAAGCTGCTTTGTAGTTCGCCTTGAAAGACAGGCTTTGCCACATTGAGGCTGACTCAGAAGCACTTACTTTTTTCCGATAATCATGAGCATTTTTGCTTTGAGCGATCGTCTCTGTCCAATCGGTGAATCCGCTCATGAACTCGCGGTAATTATGGGTGTAACAAGCTGAGAAGTTGAAATTACCGTCAGCCCCGATCGCCCCGACAGGGCAAGCTGCAACACAGAGTTTGCACTCAATGCAGGGATTGTAGTCAATTGGATGTGTATACTCGGTCACTTCTGCGTTAATCAAGACTGTTGCGAGTGCGATGAAGTTGCCAAATTTCGGATGAATCACATTGCGATGAATGCCCATGTGACCTAAGCCTGCCTCAACAGCCACAGGCTTATGGGACACAACCCAAACCTTGCCCGGAAAACGATCCATTTCCATCGGGAATGCCGATGATGGATTCAGTGCTCGTACACCGATCTGCTCCAAGGCTTTGACAAGGTTTCGCGCTACTTCATTGGCGTGGTCGTAGTTAGCATGAAATTCGAGATTTGCGATCGACCGGACTGGAGTGCGAACGTTTTCCCGATTCATGCGGCAGACAAAGCTGATTAATGTTTTGGTGGCTGGAAATACTGCGAGGATGTCTGAATGTTGATCCGCGAGCTCAGGTCGGTCAATTTCCACGAATCCCACATCATCAGCACCCATTTCCAAGCAAAGCGTTCGGAGCGAGTCTGAATTCAAGGTGACCGTGCCTGTTGATGGTCGGTCATTTGTAGACTGCTCGCGCCATTGCTTCACTGTGGGGTGGTTATCAAACTTAGCCATTGGAGCCTCCAAAGTTTACCATTGCATGTATACGAATGAGCCAAGTTCGCCGACATGTCAGCAAAGCGTGGCCCCATGACGGTCGCCAGGCTCAATGGATTGCGAGCTGCGCTCAACTTTCCAACGCTCGTTGCTGATTGCAAACTGCGGACTGACCTGTACAGGATGAAATTGCTCGCGCTCGAACCGATCTAGGTTGTACCCAGGGCTGAAGGGAACGAGATTGAAGTTCGCGAAGGCGCGTAACCGATTGGCAAATGTTCTTCGTGCAAATGGCAACGCCGCATAGCGCCGAACTGTAGTTTCAAAGTCCTCCGCCGGTTTGCCTGTCAACTCTTGCACAACATTTGTCGGAGCGCCAAACTCAAACGCGCCTTGCTTGTGGTCTTCAACGTAATACCGAAGGCTGCTCAAGTCGAATGGATTGACACCCTGCTGCCGTGCAGCCCTGGTCAACATCCACCAAGGCATGTTCACGGCGAAGACTGGTCCGCCAAGAACACTCCGAATGATTTTGGCCATGTCATATGCAGACAGAAGCTTTGGTCCCGTCGGGCGATAGCTCTTACCGGCATGGCGTTCGGGCTCCATCAACAGTGCGACGGCAACACGTGCAATATCCTCATTTGAAGGCGGGGCATTGCGGCTGTTGCCTGTCAATACGGGAAAGATCCCAAGCAAAGATGCGAAGTCGAGAAACCGCAGGTAGTTATCGGCAAAGTACCCTGGATTGAGATTCACATGCGCGACACCAGGAATATTAGATAACATCTGTTCGATCAGCCAGAGTTGGCGCGTATGCAGCGAGGGATGGTTGGGACTGGCAAGCCATTGGCTTAAGCCCACGATGGCTTCGAGCTTTGACTCGCGCGCGGCGACGGCAAACGCGGTCGCGCTCTGGATCGTATACGGGTGTAAGGGCGGGCAGTAGTAGGCGCGTGCTGTTCCCCGCATGGCTTCTAAAAGCTGGTCGGGATCAAACAGATCGGCGATGACGGTTTCCACGCCGAGGCGGTCGAGACGTTTGCTTCTCGCGTCACGCGAACGCACAATGGCCCGCACGGGCCAGTCTTGCTCACGCAATTGGGCGACGACAGCGCTGCCTGTCTTACCGGTTGCGCCCGCGATCAGGATCTTCGAGGGAGTCATACACCTAGCCCCCAAATGCTAATGATGAAAATCAGACGTTGAGCGATTTGATTGCGTTGATTCAAAGATAGAGAAACCATACAAGCTTTCAAATTCTTCAATGAGTAGACAGAATTGCTTCAGGAGCATCAGACAAAGCGAGAGTCAATTCAGTGTATATACACGTTTTTGGAAAAATTTTTAGACTCAACGCATCAACGCAGTTGTTTCTAGCAAAAGTGAAAGCAGAGCACTCCATCGTTGTTGTCCAAGTACGCCCTCCACAGTGCTTTGAGCCTGTTCCCATAATGGGAGTGCTTTTGCCAGAGCCGTTTCTCCGTTAGATGTCAGACTAATCACACGAGTTCGCTGGTCTTGTCCTGGCTCAGATTTCAACAATCCCTCTCGTTCGAGCGGTTTGAGATTTCGGGTTAAGGTTGTGCGATCCATCACTAAAATCTCTGCTAACTGATTGATCGTTCCTGACTTTGCCATCGCTACAGCCATAAGAATTGTGAACTGGGTAGTGAGCAATCCACTTGGCTTAAGGATTTCATCAAAATGTTGTGTGATGACACGAGAAGCCTTTCGGAGATTGAAACATGCACACCTTGAAACCACTTGACCTAATTCAGTTGAGTTGACTGGGCTAGTGCAGCCCGGCAGAAGTAAGCCAGCAGCCACGAAAGGGGTGATAACTGGGGTAAACTTGGAGTAACCGGCATCATATTAACAGAGCAAGTAAGAAAACTTTAGTCCATGCCCAGTCCCCA
>JAABUQ010009802.1_pt1 | contig 12794 bp, 11 predicted proteins | sample 5560001 | NCBI WGS metagenome assembly JAABUQ01 (sample SAMN10711888, study PRJNA513371) | rock metagenome | isolation source: Antarctica rocks | place: Antarctica: Victoria Land, Finger Mt nord | collected 2015-12-18 | reverse complement strand
CAGCTCGGCATGCGACAACGCCCCGACCACTTCCCGCAGCAGCGCCACGCCCCGCAGCGTACCCGGCCGCTTCCTGTTCCGGTAGTCCCCCCTTAGCTCACCCCGCGTGAGTCTGAGTTGTTACCTTCCGGTCACACCCGGGCGCGGCTCCCTGCTTGACAGCTACGCTGGGGCGCCGTAGATTCGGCCGCAGCCATTGTGGAATCCATTCCACCTATGTCAACGGAGGCGGCGGCTGCCGGCAGGCATCAGCGCTCTGTCTCGGGAGGCGCCAAAGGGCTCCGTCACGGGGGCCGCCAGCGGCACGGACCAAGCATGCACCGGCGAACGAACGAACAAGCACGTCACAGGAGAGCGACCCATGAAACGCGGTTTGCGATCGAGCGTTGTACTGGCGTTCACTGCCGTAGTGGTGGCTTCGAGCGCAGTGGCTGCTCTGGGGGCAACTGCTTCGGCCCAGACGCGGCCGAACGTCGTCTGGATCGAACAAGGCGCGAACAATCCGTATTGGGATGCGCAACACAAGGCGGCTGCCGAGGCGGGTCATCGACTCGGCTTCGACTTCCGAGCGGTCAGCGGCAACAACAGCTCTTCGGACCAGGCAAATATCTTGCGCCAGCTGGTTGACCAGAAAGTGTCGCTGATCATGCTCAACGCCATCGACCTGAAGGCGATGGGGCCCGCCCTTGACTACGCCAGCAAGCAGGGCGTGCCTGTCGTGAATCTTTACGGTGGCGCCGACCAGGCAATTGCCAACATCGGCTTCGACGAGCAGCGCTCGGGTCGAGTAGCCGCGACCTACGCCGCGAGCCTGTTGCAGCAGCGGTATGGGCAACCGTCTGGCACCGTGGCCATACTAACCGGCATCCTTGGTCAGGCAGCCAGCGATGATCGAGCGAAGGGCTTCACCGACTACATGGCGCAACAGCAGCCCGGGATCAGCGTGGTGGACATGCAGCCCACCGACTGGCAGGCTGACAAGGCATCGGCGACCATGCAGGACTGGCTCGTCAAGTACCCTGACCTGTCGATGGTCTACACGCTGAGCGACACGCTCGCGGTGCCAGCTATGAACATCACACAGGGCCAGAATCGACTCTGCACGGCCGACCAGACGTGGACCGACAATCCCACGTGCGCCAGCTTCGTGTCCGTCGACGGCTTCTTCATCAAAGAAGTGCAGCAGGGCCACCTGGCGTCGACCGAGGTCTATTCCCCCGAGTGGTCGGGGTACGCGTTTGGCAAGCTTGCCTACCAGGTCGCCAGCAAGCAGACGTACGACAAGAACACCACGCTGAAGTCGCTCCTGGTGACGCCTGAGAATGCAGACTGCGTGGCTACCATGACGGGCGACATGGCATCCCAGTTGTCGACCTTCCCATTTGACAGCTCGCTGCAAGACATCGCCGCCAACAATTACCACTGCACGGTGCTTGATAGCGATCAGTAGCCGCCGCACGACGAAAAACCTTAAGCAAAAGCGAAAAGCAAAACGTGAATGGTAGCCATGGCCGGCCGGCCGCCGTGCTCCGTATGGAGCACGTCACCAAACGGTTCCCGGGCACGCTGGCGCTCGACCAGGTGTCGCTGGTGGTCGACCGTGGGACCGTCCATGGCCTGATCGGCGAGAACGGCGCCGGCAAGTCGACCCTGCTCAAAATCCTGGCCGGGGATCAACGTCCGAGCTCGGGGTCGGTAGCTGTGGACGGTGAGACCGTCGACATCGCCACCCCGAGCGATGCCCATCGGCTGGGAATCGGGATCGTGTACCAGGAGCTCAGCCTGCTCTCAAACCTGTCAGTCGCCGACAACATCTCACTCGGGAACGAGCTGAATCGCGGATGGGCCATCGACGAGCGGTCGATGCTGGACCTGGCGCGGACCACTCTCGAACGGATGGGCGTGACGACGATCGACCCGGCCCGCAAGGTGGCCGACCTGCCGCTGGCCGAACGCCAGCTGGTCGAGATTGCCAGGGTGCTGACGCTGAGATCGCCCCGGATCTTGATCTTCGACGAACCAACCGCGGCGCTCCCTCACCACGACGTCGAGCGGCTGTTTCGCATATTTGGCTCATTGCGGGCGCAGGGCGTGGCCATCATCTTCGTCAGCCACCGCTACCGGGAGGTCCTGCAGGTGTGTGACCGCTTGAGCGTGTTGCGAAACGGCCGCGTAGTAGCCGACCTGGCGCGCGGTGAAGCGACTGTCGAGCGGCTGGTCGAGCTGACGCTGGGCCGCAAGGCTGAAGCCGCCTTCCGCCGCGAGTGGCGAACTCCGCAGGCAGGCGAGATCTTGCTCGAAACGCGCGACCTCAATGTCGGCCTCAAGGTGGCCAGCATCGACCTCGTCGTTCGGCGCGGCGAGATCGTGGGTTTGTGTGGTTTGCTCGGATCTGGCCAGAACGAAGTTGCGCGTGCGCTGTGCGGGGACGAGCCGGACGTCACGGGAACCGTCCGACTCCACGGGCGCGACGGAGCTCCGTCGTCGCCGCGCCGGGCGCTCGAGGGTGGCGCTGGACTCATCACCGAGAGCCGACAGGACGAGGGCTTGTTTCCGGAGATGTCGGTTCGCTTCAACATGAGCATCGCCGCCCTGGCGCGCCTGCTGTGGTCGCGCCTGGTGCGCATCGTGCGCGCCCCTCTGGAGCGGAGATTGACTGACGCCGCCGCGAGGCAGGCCGGCATCCTGCCGTCCGCACTAGCGCGCCCGATCCGTGTCTTGAGCGGCGGCAACCAGCAGAAAGCTTTAGTCGCGCGCTGGCTCCTCCGTCGGTGCGACGTCCTGGTCTGCATCGAGCCGACGCGCGGGGTCGACGTCGGCGCAAAGCTGGAGATCTATCGTCAGCTGGAGGCGCTCGCCCGAGACGGCGCAGGCGTCGTGGTCGTCTCAACGGAGATACCCGAGATCATGGGTCTGTCTGACCGCATCATCGTGCTGTACCGCGGTCGGGAGGTTGCCGTCCTCGACGCCAGGACGGCGAGCGAGCAGGACGTGCTGTTAGCCATGCAGGGCGAGTCGGTGCAGGCGGCCTGATGCTGTCCTCCGATGCAGTGCCGACCGCCGACGAACAGAGCGCTCGTGCCCGGCAGCTCGCCGCGGCGCGCCGCCAGTATCGTGCCGGGTACCTGGCTGAGACGTTCGGCACGCCGGCGATTGCCATCCTCCTGTTCGTCGGCTTCGCCCTGACCTCCAACATTTTCGCTAGCCCGGCGAACGTACGGAATATCCTCATCCAGATTTCCGTCGTCGGCGTTGCTGCTATCGGGGAGACGATCGTCATGCTCATCGGCGGACTGGATCTGTCCGTCGGTGCAGTGGTGCTCTTGAGCTCGGTCGTCATTGCCCATCTCGCCACACGACAAGCCGTACCGATCGCGGCCGCCGTAGCGGCTGGGCTTGGCGCTGCCGCCCTGATTGGCCTCTTGAACGGCTTCCTGACAGCCGTGGTAGGCATCGAGCCGATTCTGGCGACGCTCGGCACGCTGCTCGTCGCCGCCGGTGGCGGCAAGCTGCTGCTCAACCTGTCCTGGATTCAGGTGTCCGACCCCTTTCTCAAATCGCTCGCCCAGAGGAACGTCGTGGCCAACCTGCCGGTCATGGTCGTCGTCATGCTTGGCCTCTACCTCGTGACCACGCTGGCAATGCGGCAGACGCCCTTTGGCCGGGCGGTCTACGCCATCGGCGGCAACCGTCGAGCTGCCCGCCTGAGTGGCCTGTCAGTAACCGGCGTCATGATCGGCGCCTACGCGCTCGGGGGGCTGACGGCGGGTATCGCAGGCCTGCTCGAGCTCGGAAAACTGGGGATCGTCAGCCAGAACGACGGTCTCGGCATGGAATTCCAGGCCATCATTGCCGCGCTCATCGGCGGACTGAGTGTGACCGCCGGCGGTGTCGGGCGGGTCGAGCGAACACTGCTGGGCGCCCTCATCGTCGGCATGATCGCCAACTACGAGACAATCCGCGGTGTTCCGCCGACGTACCAGCAGGCTTTTCTGGGTGGGATCCTTCTGTTGGCCGTGGTCGCCGACCGCCTGGTTCGCGCACGACGGACCTAACGGTGGCGCTGCGTCGCTCATCCGGAAAGCAGCTGCTCGACACCTGGTTCCTCGTCGCCATGACAGCAGCGCTGGTCGTTGCCTTCAGGCTCACCGAGCCCAGCTGGCTGAATGGCAATACCCTCCAGGCCATTGTCGCCCAGAACGCGCCACTGGCAGTGGTCGCCATGGCGATGACGTTCTCGATCATCTCCCGCCATATCGACCTATCGCCGGGCTCGCTGATTGCGCTTTCCGGGACGGTGGTCGGGCTGGTCTACGCCCACACCGACAGCATCGCTCTCGCCGTCACGGCAGGGATATTGGCCGCCGTGGCTGCCGCCATCGTCAACGGCGGCGCGGTCGCCTGGCTCGGCTTGAACGCGATAATGGTCACGCTGGCTGCCTACATCTGGGCGCGTGGCCTGTCATTGGCGTTGAGCGATGCGCACCCCATCCCTGTGGGTGGCGGACTACCCGAGCTCATGAACGCTACGGTGCTCGGCTTCAGTGTGACGGCGCCGATGCTGCTCGTTAGCTACGTGGGAGGCTCGTACCTGCTCGCTCGGACCCGGATGGGACGGTACACGTATGCGATGGGCGGCGACGTTACTGGCGCACGCCGGGCCGGCATCAACGTGGCTGCCTACACCATCCTGATCTTCGGGCTGATGGGTCTCATGATCGGCGTCGCGTCCATCGTCCTGGTCGGTCAGCTCGGCGCAACTCAGCCGTACGCTGCGACAGGCCTGGAGCTGGACGCGATCATTGCGGTCATCATCGGTGGCACGCGGCTCAGTGGTGGGGATGGCAACGTTGGCCGGTCGGCCCTCGGTGTACTCTTCGTCGGAATTCTGAACAGCGGCCTGCTGAATCTAGGCCTCACCGACGCGTACTATCAGCTCTACCGGGGCATCGCGCTGCTGAGCGTGCTTGCGGTCCAGATCACCTTGCGGCGTTGGTTGGCAGAAGAAAGCCGTCGCAGGCAGGAGCGAGAACAGATGGCCATGGTGTCTGCCGCGTCGTCGCACCGGAGCTTCAGCCCGGGTGAGGTGGTCGACGCCAGCGGTAGTTTCCTGCTGGATTGAGTGACGTGGAACTGTACGCTGCTTCGTACTCCAGGCAAGAGCTGCTGCGCCGGTTAGGGACGGTGGCGCAGGTCGCGGGCATCGACTTGATGACGTTCGGCGACAGCCATGCGCGCGGTGTGCGTGCCCTGGACGTTCGGACCGGCAGTGGCTTCCGCTTCTCGGTCATTCCCGACCGCGGCATGGACGTCGGGGCAGCCGACTTCCAGGGGGCCGGCCTCTGCTGGCTGCCGCCAAAGCAGCTGGCCGGACCCTGGTTCTATGACGGTGATCAGGACGACCACGCATGGTTGCGCGTCGGCCTGGGCGGTCTTTTCAACACCGCCGGTCTGGTCTCGATCGGGACACCGCGGACGATCTCCACCGAGCAGTATGGATTCACCCAGCGCCTGGCAGCGCGGTATGGAACGCACGACCGGATAGCGCTGACACCGGCGACCCGCTTCAACTATGGCGACCGGTGGGAAGCCGACCGCTGCTTGCTCTGGGTGGAGGGCATCGTCCACCAGGACATCGCCTACGGCGAAAATCTGACTTTGACGCGCCGCTATGAGACGGAAGTGGGCGCCTCGTCCTTCAAGCTCGTCGACGTCGTCAGCAATGATGGCTACTTCTCCACGCCACATCAGCTCCTGTACCACTTCAACATCGGCTTCCCGGTTGTCGACGACGGAAGCGAAGTCCTGGCCACGGTCACCGAGGAGCCAGCCAGCATGGCCTACTCGACGCAGGCGACGTCCGCCTCGCATACCTGGCGCCTGGGCACCGCTCCGCAGGTGGGCTTTACGTATGAGGGGTACAACGTCCTGATGCGTGCTGGGTTGGATGGTAAGGTCGGCGTGGCCATCGTCAATCGGCGCTTGCGGCCGGAGCTGGGCGGGCTCGGCGTATTCCTCCGTTACGACCGCCGACAGCTCCCCAACTACGTCGCCTGGCGCATGATGCGCGAAGGCCTGTACGCGATGGGGATGGAGCCGGGGACGAACCCTTTCGGCGACGTGGCGGACCTTATCGGACGCGGCTATCCGATCATGCTCGAGCCGGGTGAGACCAGGACATACGAGCTCGAGTTCGGCGTCCTGATTGGCAGGTCGACGATAGAGGCATTCGCGGCATCACTGCCCACGTGAACCGGGTTGGTCCCGCTCGGATGGTGTTCCCGGTGGCAACGAGCAGCTGATGGCTTGCATGACCGCGGGGGCGCGGGCACAATCGGGGGGCACATCTAATCGCTGATCGCCCGGCGGGCCGGTCGCAGGACAGGGGGGACAGGTGATGACGAGCCATCCCGTGGGGAAGCGCCTCACCCGGCGCACGTTTGTCGCGGGGATGGCGGCCTCGTGCGCCGCCCTTGGTCTTGCGGCCTGCACGCGGCGCTCGGCGGACGCGCCAGCCGCGGGCGGCGCTGCCACAGCCGCGGCGCCGCCGGCTGCGCCTGTCGCCACCACCGCGCCCACCGCCGCCCCCGCGCCGACCCCGAACAGCGTGGCCACCGCCGCGGTCGCGCGGCGTGGCGGCACTATCACCACCGCCGTCCAGAACGACTGGGTCACTTTCGACAACATCCTGAACTCCGCCGAAGGCACGACCCACTACATGATCTTCGACCCGCTCTTCTTCTTCAACCCCAACGAGAAGGGGGATTGGGTGCCCACACCTGGGCTTGTCGAGAAGTGGGAATTCTCGGGCAACACTGGCGTCTTTCACCTGCGCCAGGGCGTGAAGTTCCACGACGGGAGCGACTGGAACGCCGATGTGCTGAAGTGGAACTTCGAGCGCATGATCAACGAGCCGAAGTCCTTGGCCAAAGGGGTCCTCAATGGCGTCGACTTCACCAATCCCATCACGGTGCAGGACCCGTACACGGTCAAGGTCAACCTCACGCAGCCGTCGCCATCCCTGCCACAACAGCTGTCCGGGGCGTACACCTACCCCATCTCGAAGGCGGCGTTCGAGAAACTTGGCGCCGATGGGTTCGCCCGCAACCCCGTTGGCTCCGGCCCGTTCAAGTTCGGCGAGTGGAAGCCAAGCGACAGAGTGGTCCTGACGCGCAACGAGAGCTACTGGATGAAAGCTGGCGATGGCACGGCTCTTCCGTACCTGGACGGCATCACCTACCGGCTGATCATCGACGACTCGGTGCGGCTCCTGGAACTGCGGGCTCACAACATCGACTTCACCGAGCTCATCCAGGGGAAGGACCTGCCCGCTGTCAAAGCGGAGTCGACCCTCTCGCTGGTCGAAGGCCCCTGGTGCGGCAACGCGTACCGCCTCATCTTCAACTCGCGCGGCGGCCCGTTCGCCGACAACTTGAAGCTCCGGCAGGCGGCGTTGTACGCCATCGACCGCGAGTCCATCGCGAAGACGCTGGGCCAGGGGGCCGGCGCCGCGACGAAGTTCCTGCTCCTGCCCGGCTCACTGGGCTACGACGACAGCCTGCCGCACTACTGGTTCGACGTGGACAAGGCCAAGAGCTTGATGGCCGAAGCAGGCCACCCCGACGGCATCGACGTCACGTTCACAGTGATCTCGCGGGAGGTGGACAAGCTCCAGGCGCAGATCATCAAGCAGATGTGGGAGAAGATCGGCATTCGCGCCCAGATCGACGTGCTCGAGCGCGCCGCCTGGACGCAGCGTCTGTTGAGCGGCGGCGGCGAGTTCCACGTCGCCTCCATGCGGAACCCGAGCAACGCCGGGGACGCCGACCCGCCACTGCGCACGTTCCTGTGGTCCAACGGGAGCTTCAACGTCGCCCACCTGAGCAATGCTGAGATGGACGCCGCGCTGGACAAAGCCAGTGGGTCGTACGACATCGCCCAGCGGGACGCTGCCTACCACGACGTGCAGAAGCTCGACTTCAACCTGGCTTACTACGGCTACGTCTGGATCCAGAACTGGAATTGGGGGCTCAATAAACGCCTCGCCGGATTCCCGCCCACCATGACGAACTCGTGGCAGTTCCGGACGGTCTCGGCCAGCTCATAGAGCCTGGCCACCAGGTGTAGGGGGGATCGAGACGCGTGCGCAGGCTGATTGTTCGCCGCCTGGTCGCGATGGTGCCCATCGTGCTCATCACGACGGTGCTCGCCTTCGCGCTGATCCTGCTCCTGCCTGGCGACCCGGCGCTCATGATGCTGGGCGACCAGAACGCGAGCAACACCGAGGCGTACCGCGCCTTGCGCGCGCAGCTGGGCCTGGACAAGCCGATCCCGCTCCAGTACCTCGACTGGGTTGGCCGCGCGCTCCACGGCGACTTCGGCGTCTCGCTGCGCGACGGGCTGCCCATCGGGGTCGAGCTGGCGAACCACGCGGTCCCGACCCTCGAGCTCGCCGTTCTGGCGATGCTGCTAGCGCTGGCCCTCGGGGTCGTCGCTGGCACGGTGTCCGCCCTGCGACCGAACTCCGCGGCCGACGTGGTGGCCACGATGGTCGCCTTCAGCGGCCTTGCTGTGCCCCACTTCTTCCTCGGGATCCTGCTGATCTACGCGTTCTCCCTCTGGCTGCACGTGGTGCCGCCATCCGGCTACGTGGCGCCCTGGGAAGATCTCGGACAGAACCTGCGGCTGATGGTCTTGCCAGTGGTGACACTGGGCCTAGGCATCGCCGCCGTCCTGACGCGACAGATCAGGTCGGCGCTGCTCGAAGTGCTCCAGCAAGAGTACGTGCAGACCGCCAGGGCCAAGGGCCTGAAAGAGACGCGCGTGGTGATGGGCCACGCCTTCAAGAACGCCCTCATCCCGATCAGCACGGTGGTGGGGCTCCAGATCGGGACGCTGATCGGCGGGGCCGTCATCACGGAGACGATCTTCTCCATCCCCGGGATGGGACGGATGATCGTCGACTCGATCTTCTTTCGCGACTTCCCGACGGTGCAGGCCGCGGTCCTGGTGCTGGCGCTGGTCGTCCTCCTGGCCAATCTGGCGACCGACGTGGTGTACGGCCTGGCGGACCCGCGCATCAGGTACGAGTAGGCGGTGCGCCGATGACGCTCAACGTGGAGCCTCGTCACCCAGGCCCGGCCGTGCCGACCGGTGCCACGGACCCGTCGGCGCCCAGCGCGTCCTCCAGGGCCGTGTCGCCAGTCCACCAGCCGGGCGCCGCCGTCCGTCGCCGCGGAACGCCGCTGGACTTCCTGCGCCGGCTGCTGCGCGTGCGCCTGGCCTGGTTTGGCCTGCTCGTGCTGGTCGCCATGCTGTTCCTGGCGGCCACGGCGGACTTTCTCACTCCCTACGACCCAGACGAACAGGACTACCTGAGCGTCCTCCAGCCGCCGAGCGCCGACCACCCGTTCGGCACCGACGAGATAGGGCGGGACGTCTATTCGCGCGTCGCCTTCGGCGCCCGCGTGTCGCTCGAAGTGGGCCTGATCGCCGTGGGGATCGGCCTGGTCGCCGGCGCGCTCATCGGGGTCATCTCCGGTTACACCGGCGGCCTCGTGGACGAGCTGCTGATGCGCGTCATGGACGGCATCTGGGCATTTCCGGCGCTCATCCTGGCGTTGGCTCTGACGGCCGCGCTGGGGCAGGGCATCGTGAACACCATGATCGCCATCGGCGTCGTCTACACGCCGGCGTTCGCCCGCTTGACGCGGGGCCAGGCGCTCTCTGTGCGCGAGCGCGACTTCATCGCCGCGGCGCGGGTCGCTGGCGCCCGCGGATGGCGCATCATGCTGCGCCACGTGTGGCCGAACATCACCGCCCCCATCATCGTGCAGGCGTCGCTGCTGGTAGCCACCGCCATGATCACTGAGGCGTCGCTCAGCTTCCTGGGACTCGGCGTGCGCCCGCCCACGGCCAGCTGGGGGTCGATGCTGCGCGAGGGGTACCAGTACCTCGCCACCGCCCCGTGGCTCTCGCTGTACCCCGGACTCGCGATCTTCGTCGCCGTGCTCGGTCTGAATCTGCTGGGAGATGGGCTCCGCCATGCCCTGGACCCGCGGCTGCGCGATCCGCGCCACGGCTGAACCGCCCGCGCCAGCCGCGTGCTCAGCTCAAGCTGGGCGGCGTGTTGAGCCACTCCTCCAGGCGTAGGCTGCCGAGGATGCGCTTGGCGAAGACCAGACCGTCCAGCGCGCGCTGGTCGTCGACCAGCATGTGGTGCGCGGCGCACAGCGTGCGGCGGACGCCGCTCTTGTCGTAGGTGCAGGCGCAGTTGCGCTGGATCGCTTCGACCAGCTCCGCCGCCTCTTCGCGCGTACCGTGCCAGGTGTTGGTCGTACGTGTGCGCCGTTGTTCAACGTGCATGGTGCCTCCGGCGGGTGTCCGCGGGTTTGGGCGGGTGCGGCCGTCCTGTCTCCCAGTATTGGTTTGCCAGGGCCATTCCTCGTGAGGGGACGGTCGCGTTTCGGTGGAGCGGACGCGGCGCGGGCAACAAAGTCGGGGGTCAGACCACCTGGCGCGGCGAGCTCGGACTGCCGACGAAGGCGTGGACGCCAGCTATGGTGTCCCGCCCTGAGGTAGCCCCGTAGTCGGCCAGTGCGGCGGCAGCTGCCCGCAGCTGGTCCTCGCGCGCGGTGGCCAGCGCCGCCACCAGGGCCTCGAGCGGCGCGCTCAGCCGCCCCCGGGCCAGGTGATAGTAGAACTCGGCGGCCAGCCGGGTGGTGCGACTCCCGGTCCAACGCGCCAGCGGCGCCAACAGTAGCCCGGGCGCATCGGAAGCGGGGGCGAGCCGCAGCCAGGCGCCGAGGTAGCCCACCAGCAGGTCGTCGCCACTTGGCGTGCCCCCAGGGCCGGCGCCCACTAGTAGCCCGGCCGCCGCAAGCGCCAGGTTCACGTCCAGTGGCGCCACTGCCAGCGCCGCCCCGAGGGCCGGCACGCAGCGGCGGACGCGGTCGCGCAAGGCGGGCGCCAGCGCGCCCGCGGGCGCTGGCCCGTCCCGCCACCAGAGACCAAAGGCGCTGTCCGCCACGAACGGCGTCAGGATCGCCCGCGCCCAGGCCGCTTCGGGAACAGCGCCGAGCGCCGGATTCGGCTTGGTTGCAAGCTCGCGAAGGTCCGCGAGATCCACCCGCGCCGCGCCGACCCAGAGCTCGTCGCCCCGCCGGGACGCCGGCGTCCCTGGCGGGGGCCACGGCTCGGCTAGGGCGGAGGCCAGTATGAGGCTGAACGGCGTCGCGGGTACGGCGGCCGTGTGCACGGCGAGTAGGCGGCCGCCGCTCGACTCGAGGTTGACGACCCGCTGGTAGCGCGACAGCACGCGGCCGCCAGCGCGCAATTCGTCCAGCGCCTCGAGCGCCCCGGTGGTGCCAGCGACCCCGGTTGCGGCCGGCTGGGCCGACCCTACCTCGGCCTTAGCCTGAGCTTCAGCCACGTCTCACTCCGCGAATGCCAGCCGCATGTCCTCGGAGGATGGCGCCGTGAACTCCTGGCCGGTCGTGGCCGCCCTGGTCGGTGGAACGTCCCCGGCATCCCGCGCCACTATCGCCGGATCTACCCGCAGGACGGCGTAGCCACCCACCGCCCCCGCGCCGAACCCCGGCGCGAAGATGCGCCTGGGCCCATCTACGACGCCCTCCTGGACCGCGTCGTAGATGGCCAGCGGGATGCTAGCCGACGAGGTGTTGCCCATGCGCTCGATGTTGAAGTAGAGCTGCTGGGGCGCCAAGCCGGCGGCTCTGGCCAGCTTGACGATCATCGTCTTGTTCGCCTGGTGGGGACTATCAGGTCGATGGCATCCAGGAGCGAGCCAGGCCGGCCCTCCGGCCCTGGCAGGGCTCGCAGCTCGCCCAGCATCTGGACCAGGTACCGCTGCACGAGGTCGCGCACCTCCGGGCCCCAGACGGTGATGTTGTTGTCGAATTCGGGGTTCAGCCAGATGATGGCGTCCACCTGGCTCATCGGGCCGCTGGCGTACGTTTGGACCACCTCGATGTCGGGCTCCGCACCATCCGCGGCAGGCCCCACGACAAGCGCCGCGGCGCCGTCGCCGAAGATCATGCGCGAGGTCCGCACGTTGCCGATCTTGTTGGAGAACTTCTCGCCGCACACCACCAGGACCGGGCGCTGAACTTCCTGGAGCAGGCGCACGGCTTCGGCCAGGCCGTACGGCAGGCCCGCGCAGGCGGCGATCAGGTCGTACGAGGCGTGGGTCTGGTACAGCCCCAGCGCGCCGGACAGCCACGTCGCCACCGATGGGATGAGCTTCTCGCCGGTGCACGAACAGAACAGGACAGCCCCGATCTCCTCGGGCTGGCGGCCCGCGTGATCGAGGGCGGCCTGCGCGGCCAGGAGGCCGAAGTGGTCCAGGTCCAGCGCCGTGTAGCGCCGCTCCTCGATGCCTGTCTTGTCGCGGATCTCGTCGGCCGTCATCGGCGACCAATTGAACGCCGTGTTCCGCATCACGTCGTCGTTGCCGCAGACGATCTCGCCCTTGCGCACGGCCAGGGCTTCGAGACGCGGCATGACGCGGAACTGCTGCCGGACGACCACCGGCGGGTACGGGCGCACCGGCTGGCGTGCCTCGGGCCGCGTCACTGGCCGCTCTCGGGGCCTCTCGCCGCTCTTGACCCGCTCGATGAAGTGCAGCACCTCGCGGCTGCGCGGGTAAAAGGTGACGACCCAGTCGTCGTCGGCCAGCTCGCCGACCGCCTTCAGCTGAGTCTGGGCGCGGTCCCAGGGGTACGAGTTGTGGACGACCATGGCATGCCGCAGCAGCGCTTCGAGCTCCGGGACGG
>JAABUQ010009801.1_pt1 | contig 12796 bp, 1 predicted proteins | sample 5560001 | NCBI WGS metagenome assembly JAABUQ01 (sample SAMN10711888, study PRJNA513371) | rock metagenome | isolation source: Antarctica rocks | place: Antarctica: Victoria Land, Finger Mt nord | collected 2015-12-18 | reverse complement strand
AACTCGACTCATTCGATCACGTGACGTCACGTGATGCGCTAATCGTATGTGATTAGTGTGGACTCTGCGCTAGCTCAATCGAGTTAGCATTAATTTTGCGCTAACTTAATCTAGCTAGCGCATAGATAAGATAAGATAAGATAAGATAATGCTAACGCGACGAAGCTAGCTTGGGTTCTTGGCATTAGCTCGACGAAACTCAATTTTGGGGTCGAGTTCGCGCCTTAACCTTGGCCCAACCCTACGAGGCCCAAGAGGGTGGGTCGAGTTGAGAAAAAAGTGTTCGACTCGATCCAACGATCACACTAATTGCGACAAGAGTAAAAACGTAAAAGAATTATTTAGCGTATAGATATTTTTAGAATTTTAGATAGAAGCTATTTTTATTAATTAACTTTTAGTCTTGCATTTCGAATAACTTACAAATATTAGCGTTATTTAATAAAAGTATGCGTTTTCTGCACGTTTTATATCTATTTAAGCTCTCTTATCTTGTTAATTTGTATCTTTTATAAACGCTAATATTTAATATCTTCGAAAAAGATTTTAGTACTTAAAATTCGAAAACAAAAGCTATCTATTAAAATAAAGTCTACAACAATCTCTTTTTTATTGTCTCTTATTAAACAATACAAATAGAAAAGTTAGCAACAATATCGAACAATTAGTTTCTTCTAAGACAATCTTTTATAATAATAATTTATTTGTTAAATTCTTCGAGAATTTAGTTAAAAAACAATATAATTTGCTGCTTCTATATTGTTCGATTATTTTAATAATAAAAAATTGATTTTGTATAGCTTAAGTGCTTTGCAAGATACAATAAATTAAGTCTCGATAATTTTAGAGTTGTAAATAAGATTTTACTTTTTTTAAGAAAATCTGCTAAGTCTATACTAGTATTCTAAATCTAAAAATACAACTCTCTTTAATTAATATATAACTTTAAGTTAATCAAACTTTAAAAAAAAAGTGAAATTTAAAAAAAAGTGAAATTTATTTTTAAGAATAAAGAAATTCTTTGTATATAATTTTGTTTTTAAGCAGTATTTTATTAATTATAGTATTTATTCTTATAGATACAACTACAATAATAACAATAAATTTATATATTTAGACAGTTGAAAGAAAATTAATAATAGACTAGCACAATTACAATCTTTATTCTTATTATTACAATTTTCTTATAAAGAGTTTCGAAAATTTGAAAAAACAAATATATAGATATTAATCGAAAACAAAGTAATAAATAGAATATTTTCGATTATTGTCGAAACAATCGATATTTTCTTACAAGAGAATCTTCGATTTACAAATTTTAAAGATTTGATTAATAACTTTATTATCAAGTTTTAGTTAGACTTGTACAATAGAACTTGCTTTAAAAAAAACAAGTTTAAAATAAGCTCGAATTTTATATTGTATTATCGACAAATATAGTTGCATTATATCTATCGAATTTCTTTATAAAGACAAATTTTTTTAAAGAAATTATAGACGTATATAAGCAACAAACTTTATATAATAGTATTGTAAGTACTTGTAAAATATACAAGCTTTAATTATATATTAATTTAGAGACAATTTATAACAATAGTACTTATATAATTGTATCGAATTATTATAGTAACTCTAAGACTCTTAAATTATATATTATTTATTATATATTATTTATTATATATTATTTATTATATATTATTTATTATTTATTATATATTATTTATTAATTCTAATTGCAACTACAAATATTATATAACTTAACTAAATAATTAAGATATAATCGACAATTTACATATCTTTCGATAAAAAGCTAGTACTTTAAGAAATATTAGAAACTTAATAAAAGAAAAACAAGAAAAACTTATAGTTGCGACGAACAACAAGATACTAAGTGCAAAATATTTAGATTTAATATTATTTATGCAAAGCTTTATATTACTATTATCGAACAAGATTATTTATTTAGAATTTGAGACGTTAACTAACAAGATTGTTCTAAACCTTAATATATTTATTAGTTTTAGTTACAAAACTTCGATCAGAATTTAAATAAGTTCTTTACTTAAAGTTTTCTTAAATTGATAATTTAAAAAAGCATTTTATATTAACAAGAGAATTAGCAGAAAATCTAAAGTTTTAGAAGTTATCTAATTAAAGATAAGAGAGCAAAAAAAGAAATACGTATAAAGTTCGAAGATACTCGAATAATCTAATAGCAAAATTCTTAGAACAAACATTGCATCGTAACTGTTAACAAGAAAAAACAAAAAAAAAATTGCTATAATTAAAAATTAAGTAAATTAGTATTTAATATTAAAATATATTATATTGCAAGAACAAAAGCAATAGAATGCTAATATATATAAAAAATTATAAAGTAATTAGTATACTAAATATTATCTTTAGATAAGATAGATAAAACTTAAAGATAGTAAGTTTCGAGACAAATTATATCAACGTTAATAACAATAAAAAATAAAAGATTAATATAATAACAACAATAAGATTAATAACGCTAATAAAAAAGAACAATAAAGCACAAGAAGTATAGCATAAAGATATTGAATACAAGACTATAAACAATAAATTAAGTTGTAAGAAAACAATAAAGAAGTATTAAAAGAAGACAATAACAAATAGATTAAAAAGAGCAAAACGACAATTAATAATACAATTAACAATTGTCTATATAACAAAGAATATCTGAAGCAAGTAAGAAAGATAAAGAGTTTAACGCAAAAGATTAAATTAATAAAAAGAGTTAAGACTTTGTATTAATTTAATCGATATTGTATAAGCTTTTTAAGAAAATTAACAGTTATAAGTATATTCAATTATTATAAACAGTTTACAATTTCGAGGATATCTAATTAACTAAAGCTTAAATAAAAGAAATATAAGATACTTGATAAATTATATTAATTGTAAGATATTAACGTCAGCAATTCTTTCTTTAACAAATAAGAAACAAGTAATTGATCGAAATTATTTACATATTTATTGCGCTTATATTATTTCAACAAGCAACTTCAATAACTTACAAAATTTATCGACTTTTATATTAATATATTTTAAGATAAGAAGATAGACAAAGAATTAAAATAAAATATTCAATATTAGTTCTTGTTTAGTTTGAATCGATTTGCAAAACAAATAGAAAAATATCTTAATAAAATTTAATATTTATACAAGTCGATTTTCTTATTTATTAACTTAAACTTAAAATAAACAATATATCTAACAAAACAGAAAACGCGAGATTTCTTAGAAATTGCTAAATTAGCAATTTTTAGTATAAAAGTTATTTACAAAGTTTTAGATATAATATTGTTATTAATTAAATGTATTCTTATATATCTTAACGTCGATAACAAAGAGTATTACATCTACAATAAATATAGATCTCGAGTTAGAAATTGCTAAGAGTACGTATTAATATACTATCTACTGCGCAAATTGCTAGTAAACTAAATTTTATAGATCGATTTAATTAGTTCTTTATTAATCTATTACTTACTTTTGTCTAAATTTAGCTGCTATTATATATGTGATAAGTTTCGAAAACAACATTCTCGAATTGTTGTAAATATAATAGACTATATAATTAGAGTAATTTCTTTTGCTCGAACTTTAAAATATAAGAAACGTATAAAAATCTATAAGTTTGTAAAACTAGTTGCAATAGCGTTAGATTAAAATTAATATTGTAATTAAATAAGTAATAATATTTTATATTTAACTAAGATAGAAATCGATAATTTAGTTTTTTGGAGCGTTTGTAAATATATTTCTCGATTAAAATATTAATTTTATTACTCTAGAATAGACTAATTGCGTCGGATCGAATTATCGAGTTCGAATCAAATATTCGATTCGAATCTTAACAATTTGTATTAACTCGATTTGAAAGTCTTAGCAATTCGATTTCTAAAGTTAAAATCGACAATTCGAATCGATTTCTATACTTGAAATCGAAATTCGATTCGAAAATTGTCAAAACTACTATTTTTAGTAAATTTTATTATTTTTAGTAATAATTAATTGATAATTTAATAGAAATAGTTAATCTATTTAAATTAATTAATAAGTATATTAGATTATTTTTATATTATATATTACTAATGTGTATTATCTAGAAAATAATTAAAAAAATCTAAATTTAAACTAAATTTATACTATTTTTAATATTCTTGACAATTCGATTCGATTTCTAATATTGAAACCGAAAATCGAGTCGAGTCAAATCAAATCGATTTCTAAAGTTGAAATCGAAATCCGATTCGACAATTAGTTTACTCTAGAAAGAACATAGAATAGATAGAATTTGTTAACTAAGTATATAGAACAAGAGAGATTTAATAAACTTATTCTTGAGTTGTTTAGAATCTAGATATTAACTTAAATGTCTATTTATCTAATTTTATTTTATTTTATATTTGCTTCAATATACAGAAGATACCCGAAAAGCTTCTAAGTTATATACGTTTTTAGCTTGAATAATTTAATAATTAAATTAAAATAGTTATATTTAAATACGTAGAATTAAATATTGTATAAAATTTGTATAATTTAGCTTAACAAAGTTGCAATAACTTCTTATATTAAGTTTGTCTTAATATTAGACTTAACAAGATCTTTCTATTGCAATTTCTTATATAGATTACTTTTTCTTTTACAAATCTTCGAACAAAAAAATTCTCTTATTCTCTTATCTATCTTTTTAGAATAGAAAAATATATTAGTTAATACAAATATTTTGCAAAGATTAATTAAATATAAATCTTTAATTTTGTTTACAATATAGACTTAAAGCTCTTTAAGATTGTATTTATTAACAAACTAATAAATTTGCAGTTTGCGCAAAAAGAGACAATAAGTATAATTTGCAAACATTTATATATTCGAATTGACTACAGAGTTGCTTCAATAAGCGTAAGATTGTTGTTTGCGCAAATTGCTTAAATTATTTAACAAATTTAATATACAATTAATTTAAAACACTAAAATTAATATTAATTGTCGATAAACTTTAATATAAAAAGTATTCTTATAAATAGAAAAATTTGACAACAATTAAGAAGTTTTAAGAGTCTATATCTAAAAAACAAATTATTTATTTTTAACTCTCTTTAAACTTGTTTAACTCTAGTATCTTCTAAAAAGTCGAACAGTTATCGAGTACTATCTTATATATATATATAAATTTGTCCTTAGAATCGATTGTAAATTTAACAAAAATGAATAGAACAAATTTTAGACTAGTATTAATCAAACTAGAGAATTAGAAGAGACAATTTATACTTATTTCAAAAAAGATCGAAGCTTAGAATTTAAGTATATTTCGAATGTTTTGCTTTCTAATAGTAATAATATATTTATTATCTTATTAATAGAGTAGAATTAATAATTTTTAACTTGTCGAAAAGTATCTAAAAATTAATAAAGAAAAATAAATTAATATTAATATATACTTTTGATAACTAATATAATTGTCTTAAGCTAAGTATACTAATAAGATAATATTATATAATTAGAATAGCTTGTTAAATATTAATGTTCTTAACTTTATCTTAGGTTGCTTTGTTATACTTTTTTTACTATTTTATATATTGCACAAAGCAGTGCATAAGAAGACGCAAAGTTTCTTGCAATCTAGAAATTAAAGTATTTAATAATAGACTTAGAATGCAATTGCTCGATTAATACTTATATTAGTAGAATACTAATCTATTATTTTCTTATAGAGACTTTCTTTTAAAACAAATTAATAATTGCTCTTAATTATTTCTTTCTATAAAAGCAAACTTATTATTGCATTAATATTTTGCAACAACTTTCTATCTATAAATATCTAATATTTCTTACTATCAATATTTGCGTAAAATCTTATATCTCTTTACAAAGACAATATTATTTCTATTTTGCGCAAATAATCAATTAGTAATTCTATAGATATCTATATATATTACTTCTCTATCTTCTTTAACTAATATAGTTTCTTGTTTAGTTAGTACAAAATTCGCACATCCATAATTGCAGACTTAACATATTTTTGAGAACTTCAAGAATTAAAAGCTTTGCTAACTTGTTTAATCTAAGATACTTAAAGAGTTTCTAAAAGAATATATAATTAATATTTGCAATATTCTTGAAAATAAGATCTTCTTAATATTGGTATATTAGACGACAATTATTTAATAAGATTATATAAATATATTTGTATACAGAATTTGCAAATATAATTTTAAAAGAAAAAAATTTAATTTAATAATCTAATAGTTCGTGCCTAAATATTAAGTTTAGCATAATAGTATTTTGTAAGATCTTTAAATAATTGTAAATCAAATATATATTAAGTATATTTTGCATATTATAACAAATAAAGAGCTAAGTTAGAAAATTCAGATAATATTCGAAAATATTCGACTATTTATAATTATCGAACAAGCAATTGTATCTTTGCGCAAAATAAATTAGTTAAAAAATCTTTAATATAATCTTTAAAACAAATTATATAGAAAAGAGTTTAGAGTATATATATATTGCTTAAAATCTTAAAATTAGAAAGAGTAAACTTGTAATATAAACTCGAAATTATATACAATAAAATTGTTGTATCTATTATAATAGTTAAGAATTTATTTAAATCTTTGCTTTTTTCTTAAATAATATAGCAAAAAAATAACTGTTTGCTTAATAGAAATCGTCTTATTATCGAAATAATATTAAGATTAGCTATTTCGAACTCTAGTTAATATGTAGTCTTGCTATCGAAAAGCTTGCATTATTAGTATGCGTCTTTTGCAATATTTTGTTCTAAATACTAATTTAATAGCAAGCATTTTATTTCTTTCTCTTTCTTTTTTATTCTTAATAATAGAGTATATATTATTTGATTGCAATACTTTCTTTTATCGAATAACTAATAAATCGATTTCTTAATACAATTTACAATTATATAGCTAATATTATTTGTAAAAGATATTAATAATATTAGTCAAATATAATCTTAATATTAGCTTAAATATATATATAGGTTATTCTCTATATCTATTTACTTCTTATATTTAATAATATCGATATAGCAAAAGCAATTATTATTATTATATCTTTCTATATCTTTCTATTATACTTTCGAGAATTTAATTTTTACAATAAGTAGCAAAAAAAGATTACAAACAATGTTTTCAAAAAAGAAAAAAAATTTGCATTAAATTATTTAATAATATTGTATAATCGATTATAGTAAGAAAAAAAAGAAGTTGAAAGAACTTAAGAAGTAAGCAATACTCTAAAAAAATTATATAAGATATTAATATACTTTAACGCTTATTTTAATATATATAGATATAGCTTTTTAAGTGCAAATAATAGTACTTAAAGATTTAACTAAGAAACTGCAGATTCTGAAATTTACAAAGTCTAAATATCTTCTCTTCAACTCTACAGAAAATAAGATATAGCTTAAAAAAAAACTTAACAATATTTTTTGCTATTTGTTTTGTATATTTACTTTAAAATTCGACAATATAACTAATAGATTCTAAGTAAAGTTCAAGAATGTTAGATATATTTATACAAATAGTCTAGAAAATATTCTTGCGTCAAATTATAATTAGTCGATAATTAGTATATTTTATAAATATCTTTGCTAATAAGATAAATCGAAAAATCTTAATAACTTTGTTTTGTAAATAAGTTCTCTATTATTTGCACTTTAGTATATCTTCTATCGATATACTAATTTAAGAGATAGATTAAGTTTAAACAAAGTTTAACTCTATATTGTCGATATTGTTAGTTTTTTCAAAAGAATATTTCTTAAAAATATAAATTTTATTTACGCTTATAACTTATATAATACAAAGTTGCAAAATTTTGAGAATTTTTTAATCAAAAAATATTGCGACTATACAGAAATTTTTTATTTCGAAAAATATTTTTTGCAAAGTATACTAAAAATTAAAGATAAATATTAACTTATCTCGATATAAACTATTGTTAATCAAAATTTTTTTAATTTACAACTCGAGTTTTCAAAATTAGTAATAGCAAAAAAGTTAAATTAAGCAAACAAAGTAATTTATCTTTGTAAAATCTTTTATTTAATAATTGCAGAATCGCAATTAATAACAAAGAAAAAACTAAAAATAGCAATTAATATTATATAGCTCTTCGAATTGCGCTAAAGACTATCTATAGCAATTAACTTAATTAATATGTTCTTTTATTAAAATAATAATAAAGCAATTCTGCAAATATTTATTGCAATATCTTTTACAAATCTAATAGTTCTTTTTCTTCTAGCATTAAATAAGCTAATAAATAAAGTTAAGAAAAGAGAAAATTGCTTGCTTTTGAAAACAAAGATAATAACTTATATTATCTTGTTAGAGATGTAGCAATTTAACAACATTATGCGAAGTATACATAAATATATCTGTCTTGCAATAATAAAAAGTTAGTTATTAATAATCGATTAATTTTTTTATAAAACAAGTATTAATAACAAGATCTATACGCAAATTGTATTAAAAAAGTTGAAACTTAATTATACAATATTATTATAGTTTCTCTTAATAAGAATCTAACAATATAAAACTTAACGCAAAACGTAAATCGAGATTTAACTGTAAATTATAAAGCTTCGCTTCGACAACTCGATACAATAGTATATCTAAATTAACTTCTATATTAAAATATTTTAATCTTGTAAATAAATAGATTTGTATTAATATATTATAAGATTTGCGCTTCTATTTACACAAGTAAAGAAAAAGATTGTTATATAAACAATTCTTAACAACATTATTTAATCTACTTAAGAAATAGCTTTATATTTTTTATTTATCTTATTTGATAATATTATAGTTTTGCACTAATTTTGCTATATCTTTAAACGTAAATTAACAAAAATAGAGTAATTAAAATTAAACAAAAGAAATACTTTGCAAAGAGAATTAAAAAATCTAAGCATTAGTTTTAAATTTTGCGTACGCAATAGATATAAAACTCGACAATCAAAATATAATAAAAAATTAAAATTTCGAAAATTGTAGACTTTTTATTTCGAGCTAGCGCATAACAAAAATTATATTATTGTCAAGACTCTACTATCTATTATAAGAGACTCTTTTCGAAAGAAAGATTATACAGAATATATAGTACTAACGTTAAAGAAGTTGCTAAGAGATTTTTGACAAAAAATAATATACTATTTAAGTTTTACAAAGACAAATAACTTTAAACAAATTAATAGAATCTTGCTTAGACTAATCGTCGAGTCGAGAATCGATATCAACTTTCTAACTCGACCTAAATACTCGATACCAACATCGTGACCCGACCCAAATACTCGATATCAACATCGTGATTCGACTCGATATCAACTCGATTTCTAACTCGATTCGAGTCATCAACTCGAATCGCCAAGCAATCGAAAATGTCGTCATAATGCCAAGAATTTCTATTTTTGAATCTATCACGTCACGACTTTCGAGAGATCTATACGCCAAGAACAATACAGTTTTCTTCTTTATCATCTTCTCGTCATTTGCATTATCTTATTGCATTACCTTATTGCATTACCTAATTGCATTACTATGAAACATTTTAAGGAAAAAATCATAAGATTTAACACACAATTCATGTCTACAAATTCTACTACTAAATCGCTTCATGTCTTGGCAAGTCGAATCGAGAATTCGAGTCAATACTCGATATCAACATCGTAACTCGACCCAAATACTCGATATCAACATCGTGACTCAAATCGACTTTTCGATATTAAAATTCTAACTCGACCCAGGTCTTGGCGAGCCAAGAATCTGGCTCGAACTCGATGACTCAACTCGACGCGATTAGTCTAATCTTGCTTATTGTAGAGTCTTATTTATTATAGAATTTTGCTAAATCTTAGAATATTATTTCTCTTACAATATAAAATCTCTTGCAATTTTTAATATTTTAAGATCTTTGTTGTTTTACAATTTAGAAATTCTTATAATACTAACTTTATAGTAATTTTTATAGTATTAACTTTTGCAATTGCTATCTTTTACAATACTAACTTAGTATTGTTATATAATTGTCTTAAGATAATAAGTATTTAAAGACAATTAAATCTAATAAATCTTAATAGAGAGTTTAAGAATATCAAGTATCTAAAGATAATAAATATTCTCGAATAAATATCTTGTAATTAATAATATCTTAAGACAATTGTTTTTAGATTAAATATATTTTTAGATATATATTTTAAAATATTATTTGTTTACAAATACTAATTGTTCTAAAACGCAAGTCTTAGAATATATTATATTTGCAAATACTTAACTTAAGATAATATATATTTTAAGACTTATATCGAGTTCGAAATTATTTTTATTATATTTTAGATATATAATCTTTAGATATTAAAATAATATTTGAAGATATAGTAGATATAACAAATATAGTATCTAAAGACTTATTAAATTGCAAAAACTATTAATCTTAACTATATATTTAAAATCTACAAATAGTATTAATTTTGTTCTTGCTTCTTAGATTAATATATAATCTCTAATATATAGAGAATAGCAAACGTTATAGAGACAATTATAGCATAAATACAAGAAGAAGAACAAAGAGAAAAAACCAAAATCTATTTTAAATAAAATTAGTTATAGCGAAAGATTTGTTCAAAATAAAGATCGAGAGATATAACTAAATTAATGTTAAATTGTTATAATAGAAAGAGCGTTAATAGCTATTGTTAAAACAAATATAAAATAAGTATTTATTTAATATTGTAATATTTAATTAACTTACAATTGTTTTAGATAGAAATTTGCGTAGAATTGTTAGATAGATTCTTCTAGAATTTCTAACTTGCAAATCTAATGAGTTTGCAAGTTTAAATTTGCAAAATTGTAACTCTCTTAATTTTTGCTACCAGTATTTAATATAACTCTAAAAATATTATAATATATATAATAGTAACTTGCTGCAATTATTAATAGTCTAAAAAGTGCTATTAAGCAAAAAGTAGCAAAAGTTTACTTAACAAATATTACTATTATTAAGTTGTTAATATTAGAGTTTAAAGTCGAACTTTGCAATAACTTATAAATAAAATATATTAATAAAGATAGTATAACTAATATTAGTAATTTTTTGTGTTTATATTGTACTTGTTTTACAAAAAGATTAAAGAATTTTGTTTGTAAATAGCAAATTCACAAATAGAAGCTAACTTATATTGCTTAGTATTGTTGCTTTAAGTTGTTAATTATATATCTTTAGAAAAAGATATATTTGTAACGCTTTGCAAGTTGTATCGAAATTTAAAAAAATATTGCAAAAAAAAGATATTGCAATATAATATATTAGATATAATTGTGTAAAACTTATTACGCAACAATCTTCTTTATTGCTTTAAAATTTACTAAAATACTTTAAAGATAAAAAGAATTTTTGCAATACTATTACGTTAAATGTTTATATAGACTTTAAAAGATAGCTTAGAATAGATTTGTCAATTGTATTATTATCTTATTCTTTGTTATTTAAATATAAAAGACAACTTTTATTAATAACAACAATTGATTGCAAAGATACAAAATTTAAATAATTATATTAGCTTCTTTGTTAAAGCTTAGATTAAACAAAGAATTTATAAATATATATATTAAAGTAAAGAAAGCAACAACAACAAGATATATAAAGTAAATACTTAAGAAAGATTTGCAATACAAGCAACAATAATTAATATTAATCGATAAATTTGTTGCTAATAGCAAGAACAACATTTTAGAACTTAATTTAAAAATTTTCTTACTTTGTAAACTTGTTATTGTTAGAAAAATATTATATATTTATTTATGCAAAAAGAATTTGTTAACGCTTATTATAATTATAATATTACAAAATATACTAATTCTTATTTAAAGTCTCTAATTTAGTATATCTATTATTTATATATATATATATTAAGAATATATAAGACTATATAATCGATAGCAAAAAGTCTAATATATTGTAATAAGTTATAAGACAATAATAATTTTAGCGTTATTACAAAAGACTTAAAGTAGTATATTTAGCTTAATTTAAGTTTAAAATAGATTTTTTACAAGTTTAACTAAAAACTCTTAAAACAATCTTAATCGAATTTTCAAAAATCTTTAATTATAAATAGAAGAATTGTTAGATTAATATTGTATATTTTGTAACAAATACTATAATTATTATAATAAACCTTATACTATTAGATTTGTTAATAATCTTCTAGATTGCTATTATTTTAGACTTGAAACAAGAATAAAAAATAATTATATATAAAAGATATTAATAAATGTATATCTAAAAGAGCTCAAAAATATAAAGCAATTAGCATAAATTTAAGTTATACAAAAGTAAGAATTGTTTAAAACAATATTTGTTTTAGCTCAAATATTAGAGTTTTCGACAAACTTCTAGAATTAACAAAAACTAAAAAAAGAAGTATTTAGAAAAGAAGTATTTAGAAATAAAGTATCTAAAAATAGTAAAAAAATTAAAATAAAAGAAGTTAGAATTAACTTCTAAAAGTAAGTAGTGTGATCGTTGGATCGAGTCAAACACTTTTTTCTCAACTCGACTCATCCTCTTGGGCCTCGTAGGGTTGGGCCAAGGTTAAGGCGCGAACTCGATCCCAAAATTGAGTTTCGTCGAGCTAATGCCAAGAACCCAAGCTAGCTTCGTCGCGTTAGCATTATCTTATCTTATCTTATCTTATCTATGCGCTAGCTAGATTAAGTTAGCGCAAAATTAA
>JAABUQ010009800.1_pt1 | contig 12797 bp, 10 predicted proteins | sample 5560001 | NCBI WGS metagenome assembly JAABUQ01 (sample SAMN10711888, study PRJNA513371) | rock metagenome | isolation source: Antarctica rocks | place: Antarctica: Victoria Land, Finger Mt nord | collected 2015-12-18 | reverse complement strand
GTACTCAATTGGGGCTGGAATAGCATGTACTTCATTTTGGGAGGCTTGAGCGTACCTATGATCCTCGGCTTCTGGTATCTGTTTGGACTCAGACGCACTACTCCTGCCTCCTCTGAAGAGATACAGAAAGAGAAGGGGAACGCTCTTGGTGATACGCTCAAACTTGGCGTAGTATGGCTAGCTGCCCTCTTTCTCCTTTTTTATGTTGGTGTAGAGGTGAGTTTAGGCAACTGGACGTATACCTTTTTACTGGAAGGGCAACACCAGAACGCACTATTGAGCGGCTGGATTGTAAGCGGCTACTGGTTTGGTCTGACAATGGGACGCTTCGTGCTACAAAGGTTGGCGGAGCGTTTTGGCATCAGCAATACAGCACTTATCTATGGTTGCATGGCAAGTATTGTACTTGTTATATTGCTGATCTGGCTGCTTCCATCAGAAATTATGTCTGCGCTTGGCTTTTGCGTGATAGGCTTTGGTCTTGGTCCTATCTATCCTATGACAGTCGCATTGACACCCAAGCTTGTACCGGCACGTATCGCGCCAAGCACAATTGGCTTTCTTGTCAGCATAAGCATTATTGGGCTAGCAGTGTTCCCCTGGATAGCGGGTATTCTCTCACAAAATATTGGCATCTGGTCACTTCTGCCGTACAATATCGCGCTCACCCTTGTGATGATTGGCTTATGGTGGACGTTGTTCCGTTGTGAGAGGCCAGATGCATCTCTTTAAAGGTCAATCGCTGGTACGTGGTGCATACCGAGAATGAGCGAGAGTTCGCCACCGTGATGCAGATCATGTTCGAGCAGATGCCAGATGATCCATTGTCGCGTATGCTCTCTACGTCTGTCTGTTCGGCCTTCTGGGTCCTGGAATACCTGCTCAAGGTCAGCAGGGGTTCTGCGAGCAAGAGCACTCTGGATCATATCCCATGTGGACTCAAGCCCTGCAATAAGTTCGGTAGCAGAGCGGATAGGTGCTTCTGGCTCGTCCCATTTTTCCAAAGGAACAAGACGTGCATCTCCTTCACCCATCCAGCTATGAAACCACCACACACGAGTAGCGATGATATGCGCAGCAAGCATACCAGCCGACCACATATGCGATGCGGGACGTAGGGCTAGTTGCTCATGCGAAAGTGGCGCAATAGCTGTAACGAGGTGCTGCTGGTAGATATCCCACCCCTTGTAGAAAGTGGTTAATGAGAGTGTGTCGTCATTCATGGACGTTCTTTCCTCTTCAGTACTGTTTTCTTTTAGTTTACTACAAAAAGTGGACAAGATACATCCTGATTGAAGGGAAATAAGTATGTAACAAAAAATTAAAGAGCTAAAGGCATATCTAAATAAAATGGTATAATATCTATATGCCAAATAACTTGCTAGACATTCACACCATCTACTATGAGCCTTCTGTACTCACCTATCCACGCGGGCAAGAGATACTCAATAGCTACCCAGATGTAGAGCGTATCGAGGTAGCTTCGCACTGGAATATACCTGAACTCCATAGGAATGAAGACCTTGTTGAGGACTGGAACAAGGTCAAGCGCAATGTACTTGTGCTTGGAGTCAAGAAGACGGTTAAGTGTACGCCGTTCTACCGTAGCTGTGATTTTATCGCACCGTCACACGCAAATGGTTGTGCTATGGCTTGTGTGTATTGTGTTGCTTCTGGCACACTCATCTCCACACCACAGGGGCAGATACCTATCGAACAGATACAAGCAGGGGACAAAGTATTTGCCTACTATACTTCGTCTAAACAAGTAGTCACTGCTATCAGTTCTAATCTCGCTTCCAGAAACGTCGATGAGGTATTAGAAATTCATGTTGGTGATACCATGCTTCGCGCTACAGCAGAGCATCCAGTTATGACGGCTAAGGGATGGATACAAGCGGAGGAACTTGCTCAAGGTGACGAGGTTCTCTGTTTGAGTAAAAACAATGAGCTAACATACTCGAAGATAACAAGTATTCGCGCTATCACACAATCTACTACCGTTTACAATTTTCATGTGCCAGGACCAGAGTCGTATATAGCGAATGGCATCGTCACACATAATTGCTACGTTGCTCGACGTAAGGGCTTTGCGAACCCGATTACTACGTTTGTGAATATTGAACAGCTATGCGCTTCGATTGAGAAACACGCGAATAAGCAGGGGTTCAAGTGGGAGCCATCACAGGCTGACCCGTCACTATGGGTCTATGAAATTGGCACGAATAATGATTGCTCGGTCGATGCCTCAATTAGCAATAACGTGAAGGACCTTGTGGGCTTGTTTCGGGATTTGCCAAACGCGAAACTGACCTTTGCGACCAAGCATGTGAACCGCGATATGCTCACTTATGACCCACAAGGGAAAGCGCGGATTCGTTTTAGCCTGATGCCACAGTCTATCGCTAAGGTGGTGGATGTGCGTACCGACCCTATTGCTGAACGCATTGACGCGATGAACGATTTCTTCGAGGCTGGCTACGAAGTAAACATCAACTTTGGCCCCATCATCTACTATGACACCTGGCTGGAAGATTATAAGAAGCTTTTTGAGCAGATAGATGCTACCCTTTCGCCTCAACTCAAGGCACAACTACAGGCCGAGGTAATCTTCTTGACGCACAATGAGCAATTGCACGAGGTCAACCTGCAATGGCACCCGAAAGCGGAGGAGCTATTATGGCGTCCAGACGTGCAAGAGCAAAAGGTGTCACAGGCTGGCGGTGATAACCTGCGTTACAAGTTGTCTATTAAGCGTAGCCTTGTGGACGCGTTTTGCTCTCTTTTGCGCGAAGAACTTCCTTATTGCACCATTCGTTATGCGTTTTAGCTATTTTGTACTAGCAAACTGTCCATGCTCCACGCGCATAAAAGCCTCTTGCGCTTGTGCGTCATGCATAGCGATGAGTGGGATTTCTGGATGCCGATGTGAGAAGTGGTGCAGGTCAATGAGCGTTTGACATGCAGTTGCGTCATCACTGGTTACACCATTCCAGATAAACGGGTGCATCGTCGCGGGTCGCAGGAAGTTTTCGGCAACCCACGCAGCATCACCCAGGAGGAAAAGAGGTGAGCCGTTAGCGCGACGAATAAGCATACCTGTGTTGCCAGCAGTATGTCCCGGTAGTGGTATAAGTATAATTGAGCCATCACCTAAGAGGTCGTGGCTAGAGTGAAAACCGTCGTATTCAGGCCCGTTGCAATCAAATAAGTCAATGGGATTATCGCTCATAAGTGTGCGGACAAGTCCATTATTCTTGTCGAGTAGACTCTGTTGTGCGGCGTCATATTCGACGCGGTTGATACGCAACATCACACCAGGAAGATCGGGTACACCGCTTACATGGTCCCAGTGCAGGTGTGAAAGCAGCACGAAATCCAGGTCACGAGGTTTCATGGAGAGATTTTGCAGATGGCTAGCGATTGCTTGCTCAAAGGTAAATTTGCCTAAGACGTTCTTGAACAGAAGTGATTGATGCTGAAGATAAAGATAAATATCACTAGAGAGACCAGTGTCATACAAAAACGTCGCTTTAGGGTGACGTATTAGGACGGCACTATGTGAAATGAGACGTGGCGCAAGTGACAATGCTCCACGAACCGCGACGAACTCAGGGATGACAACACTGCCACACCGTAAAAAGGTAATGTCTATAGCAGGTAATGACGCCTGACTTTTATGAAAGGTCGTCTCTTCTGGCTCATACCACGTAGAAAAGCGTCGCGGCAGAAAACTATTGATCGCGACTCCCGCCCCTAGCGATAGGGCAGCAACAGTCGCGGCACGACGAACTGCGTATTGCATGTTTTATTGCTCCTCATTATCAGGATGATAGTCGTCCTGTGCTAGAGGTAGTGTAAACCAGAATGTAGAGCCGACGCCAGGGGTACTAGTCACGCCAGTTTGTCCATGATGGCGTTCGATAATTGTTTGACTGATATAGAGACCAAGACCCAGGCCGACACCAGAACCGCTTACAACCTTTACGCTGTCAGATTGGTAAAAACACTCCCATATACGCTGTTGCTCTTCTGGCGAGAGGCCCGGCCCCTCATCCTGCACGGCAAGACGTGCAATGTTCATGCCTTGCATATCTTTTTCTTTTGATAGGGATATGACAACGGGTTTATCCGATGCAGAATATTTGAGCGCGTTCGTCAGATAGTTTATGAGTACCTGCGCGATACGATCAGCATCAGCAATTATGGGAAGAGGTTCACTAGAGGAAGGAAGGGAAAGGATAAGGGTACGGTTAGGGAAAGCCTTTTGCTGCTCCTGTACGGTTTCAGCAATAATCTGAACAAGATCACTCGGCTCTTTACGCAAATGTAATTGTAACTTTCCTGTTTGAATGCGCGAGATATCAATCATGTCCCCAACCAGGCGATTGAGCACCCCAACCTGACGCTCAGCACGTGAGAGCATGTCCTGCGCCGCGTCAACCTTGTTTTCCATCGTTTCAGAGATAGACTCAGCAGCAACAGCTTTGAGGCGGCGTTTTGCTAACTGCACATTGGCCTTAATCGTGGTAAGTGGTGTTCTCAATTCGTGACTGGCGATACCCAGAAATTCTTCCATGCGGCGGTTTGCCTCTTGCAACGCAACTTCACGCCCTCGCGCCTCTGTTTGCTCTGTCAGAAGGCGTTGCCGCTCGATTACTAACGCGGAGAGTGTGGCAACAGCATTGGCAAGCGCAATCTCATTTTGTGTATACATGTGCTCTGTTGAGCCATAGTCCAGTGTGATGAGACCAATGATGCGGTTCTCTAAGCGCATGGACGCGATAAGTATTACCTTACTGTCGTAAGGATTAGAGAGAGCATCGAGTGGTGGTTGTGTCATATCAAGGACAAGCACATCATCGGTACGCAAACGTGCTAATATTTGTGATGCCATTGTTTGCATGCTACTCGCCTCCTGCCGTTGCTCTTGCCACCATGCAGTTTCCTGCTCAGGCGACATACCAACAACGCTGAGCGGGCGAGGAATGCCTGTTTCTTGCTCAACAATGAACAAGCCGACACGTTGACAATCGAGAATATCAGAGGTCAATTCGGCGAGGCGTCGCCCAATTGCACTCATTTCGTCTTGCTCAGCAGCAGAACGGTTTGGAAATTGAACCAGTGCCTCCGCCATTTTGAGCAGTCCTTCGAGGGATGTTTGTGTACGGTGCTCCAGGCGACGACGGTCGGTTACATCACGTACCACCATAACACCACCTGTGATCGCGCCTTGTGAATCGCGCAGGGGTGCGCCACTAATATTGAGGTGTAGGAGGCGTCCATCCAGAGCGCGTATCGTGGCATCGGTGGCGGTCGCTCCCTTGAGTACTTCGCCACGCAGAATACGTACCGTTGGCTGCATCTCTTGCGGCAACAACTCGCCTTGCTCATTGCGTATCTCTAGGAGCCGGAGACGCTTCTCGACTGGTAAGCTTGTATAATCAGGGTATGCGTCGAGGGCGAGCAGTTCACGCACAGCATCATTCGTTTGCAGAAGATTTCCTTCATGGTCATAAACAAACACAGCATCGACCATAGAGGTAAAAACTGTTTCTAGTTGATTAACATGCATAGCTTCGGAGCGCGATGCTTGAGCGGCCTTTTGTCTGCTCACTCGCTCTTGCTGAATAAAAGAGTCGCGTTCAGCTTCGATTTTCTTGCGCTCATTGATATCCGTAATCACCGCCATAAAATGAAGAGGGGTACCTTGCGCATTACGAATTAGCGTGGTAGAAGTACTCACCCATGTAAAGGAGTTGTCAGGACGAATATAGCGCTTTTCAATGGGGCGCGGCTGCATACTATTCTGGAGTAAATACTGAAAAACTTCTTCTTGTTTTGCTACATCTTCCGAGTAAGTAATAGAGGAAACCGCGCGTCCTAGCAATGCTTCTCGTGTATATCCTGTGATATCACAATAGCGTTGATTGACTTGCATGAGATATCCGTCGAGTGATGCAAATGCCATACCTACAGTCGCTTGCTCGAACATGAGGCGAAAGCGTTCCTCGCTCTCACGCAACTTCAGTTCTATCTCCTGACTATCCTTGCTCTTCTCGCCTATACCATTTTTTGATGTATTTTGAGGTTCTATATATTCATTAGCTGAGTCGGCTAACACGTCAGTATTCTCATTATGAGACATAACTTTCCCTTGTCGTACAAATTCTTGTAATATTAGTAGTACGAAGGAAAGAGCATGAACAGATACAAGGAGGAACCTGTGACAGGCACACACGACACATCTAACATCACAACGATGCAACATGTTGAAAGTTTGGCAGAGGTTTCAGCAGCCTTAAAGAATAGTGTCACTTTTCAAGGCAATAGGACGTAATAATCGTGTGTAAAGCACATGTTTACTCTCTACTGTAAAGAGTACGTTTATAAAAGCAAGGAGCATTTTAATGGCAATGCACAGTCCAAAGGACCTTTTTATCCACGAACTTGGCGACATCTTTGACGCGGAGCAGAAGCTTTCAAAGATGCTCCCTACTATGGCACAACAGAGCAACCATCCAGAGGTCAAAGAAGCCTTTGAGCAGCACGAGGCAGAAACGCTCCAGCAGATCAGCAACCTGGAACAGTGCTTTCATGCCCTCGGTGTCACACCTGAAACATCCCCATGCCAGGCTGTTGCAGGCATGAAAGCAGAACATGATAGCTTCATGAAGGAAAAGCCCTCTGCCGATGTTCTCACGTTGTACAATCTCGGCGCGGGTGCGAAAAGTGAGCATTATGAGATTGCATCATACAAGGGTCTAATTGACCAGGCAACGCTTATGGGCCAGATGCAATGCGTTCAATTGCTTGAGCAAAACCTCAAACAAGAGGAGGCGATGGCGGAAAAAGTGGCGCGGCTTTCGCACACCATCGGCGTAGAGCTAGCAACACATAAAAAATAATAATACATCGGATAGCAAAAAGAAGGGATGCCACAAACCTCATGAGGTTTGTGGCATCCCTTCTTTTTGCTATCCGATGAAAGGGTATTACGCGGCTTGCGCAACTTCCTGTGGGACGATAGCGATGTTACCATCGCTCACCGTCAAAAGGGCAGTCACACCGCTAGCGATCTCACCGGAGAGGAGAGCATCGGCCAGTGCATCATCGACGTAGGTCTGGATGGCGCGGCGCAATGGACGCGCACCGTACTCCTCATCGAAGCCCTCACGCAACAGGAGGTCACGTGCCTCGTCGCTTACCTCTAAGCCAATGCCTTGCTCGCTCAAGCGAGTACGCACCTGAGCCAACAGGAGGTCAACGATACGATACAGCTCGCTCTTGCCAAGTGAATGGAAGACCACGATCTGGTCGATACGGTTGATGAACTCTGGGCGGAACATCTGACGAAGACCCTCCATCGCCTTTGAGCGCATCACTTCGTGCTTCTCATCACTGCTCTCTTCACTGGTCTTCTTGGTCGAGAAGCCAATGCGGATCGCGCGTTTCAAATCAGCACTACCAGCATTGCTCGTCATAATCACAACGGTGTTCTTGAAGTCAACCGTGCGACCCTGACCATCGGTCAAGCGACCATCGTCCATGATCTGCAACAGTGCGTTGAAGACCTGTGGATGTGCCTTCTCAATCTCGTCAAGCAAGATGATGCTATACGGATGACGGCGTACTTGCTCGGTCAACTGACCACCCTCATCATAACCAACGTATCCTGGAGGGCTACCGAAGAGACGTGCAACGGTATGTGGCTCCATGTACTCTGACATGTCGAGACGGATCAAGTTGTCCTCGCCACCAAACATCTCTGCTGATAACGCTTTTGCCAACTCAGTCTTACCAACACCCGTTGGTCCCAGGAACAGGAACGAACCAATCGGACGCTTGGGGTCCTTCAAGCCAGCACGAGAGCGACGAATGGCACGCGCTACAGAGGTGATAGCCTCGTCCTGACCGACAACATGCTTGCGCAAGTCCTCTTCCAGGTTACGCAGGTTCACGCGCTCACTTTCGAGCATCTGACTGACAGGAACACCAGTCCAAACCTCAACCACCTTCGCAATATGCTCAGGTGTCACAATCAAAGCTGTCGCGCTCTGTGACTCTGAACGCGCACTGTCAAGCCTTTGGATGACGATCAGCTCTTGCTGACGCAACTTAGCAGCATGCTCATAGTCCTCGGCAGTAGCGGCGGCCTCTTTCTTGTTCTGGATATCGGCTAATTCGCTCTCCAAGTCGGCAACAAGCGTCGGGCTAACAATGCCCTGCTCAGTAGCCTCTAAGCGAAGCGAGGAACCAGCCTCGTCGATCACGTCGATAGCCTTGTCAGGTAAGAAACGGTCATTGATGTAGCGGTCTGAGAGCTTGACGGCGGCCTCAAGAGCCTCATCAGTGATACCAACACCATGATGAGCCTCATAGTTGGCACGTACTGAATGTAACATCTCGATGGCTTCCTCAATGGAAGGCTCGTCAACCATAACAGGCTGGAAGCGGCGCTCTAACGCGGCATCCTTCTCAATATGCTTGCGATACTCGTCGAGGGTCGTGGCACCGATACAGCGCAACTCACCACGCGCCAAAGCTGGCTTAATCATATCGCTCGCACCAACGGCACCCTCAGCAGCACCTGCACCAACAACAGTATGTAACTCGTCGATGAACAGAATAATCTCAGGAGCGTTACGCAACTCTTCAAGAATTGACTTGATGCGCTGCTCAAACTGTCCTCGGAACATCGCACCCGCGACCATACCACCAATATTTAGTGAGATGATACGCTTGCCACGCAGGTTTGCAGGGACATTGCCCTCTTGAATGCGGCTTGCCAGTCCTTCGACAATAGCAGTCTTACCTACACCTGGCTCACCAATCAGAACAGGATTGTTCTTCTGACGACGACCAAGTACAGTAATCATGCGGCGCAGTTCACGCTGACGACCAGCAGCAGGGTCAAGTTTGCCCTCAGCAGCCTCGGCGGTCAGGTCGCGCCCAAATTCATCGAGTGTTGGAGTTTTACTATTTTTAGCCTTACGCTCAGCAGTCGCGGTATTGACACCCCCTGCGGAGTTGGCGGATTTGTTATTGGCGGAGAAACCTAAGGGAGCACCAGCATCAGGCTGACCGTCAAGGTCGCCCATTGAATTCATAGCACCCATAAGCTCGGTAACGCACTGCTGGCAGAGATAATGCTGCTCGCGGCGTCCATTGACGATTTGGTCAACGCGAACACTAGCTGGGTTCTTTTGACAACGTTCACATTTCATAGTATTGAATGCTCCTCGATCTATAGGAATGGATGTCATACATCCTGCTTAGCAAACGAACCAGGGGACTGCTAAAGTATAGCATAATCTTTCTTATTTGTCTAGCACTCTCTTACTGTGATTGCTAATTCACTTATTATAACGTCTATATGTAAGCAGTTATTCCCGAAATTCGGGGTATTTGTAAGGGATTTAGCACTCTTGTTTATCTATTGCTAACTGCTATAGATAACAGAGATAGAGAGGCTATTATTCCAAAGGTTTCTCTTTTCTTTATCGACACTCTCAAGGAGAGTATTGCATTGTATCTTAGGTGACTTCATACGTCGTATACAATGAAGAGGAATATGGTAAACTCAAGTCTTGTGTTTGTGTCTTTATGAAGGGAAAAATATGCAAAACAATCCAACCCCGACGCGAAGTCGTCCCGCGCTTAATCAAGGTCTCTTGTTCGGCGTCATAATGGGAGTCGTTCTTATTGTCTACCTCGTCATTGCTTATGTCCTGTATGTACCGACGCTCTCGCTCATTCTCGCCATTGTTGTCTTCATTGTAGAGCTTTTGCTCTATGCGTTTGCGGGATATCGCGCGTCGGCGATTACAGGCAAAACTGGAACGGGTGCAATGGCTGGCCTTTTTACAGGGTTGTTCGGTGGTCTCATTGGTGCAGTTACCACAATTATTCTGATCATCGTGTTCGTTGACACTACACGCATACGCACAATAAACGCCCTTCCAGCAGGGACAACGCGGCAAATTTATACAAACTCATTTATTATTAGCACTGGTATCGGTGGTGCATTGTTAGGTCTGGGACTTGCGATTGGTTATGGAGCAGCAGCAGGAGCAATTGGTGGTTTAATTGGAAAGCGTCGTGCTCCACAAGCGCAACAGTATCAGGAAGCACTGTATCAGGGGATGCCTCCAGCACAAGGACCATATCAGGGAGTGCCACCAGCACAAGGACCATATCAAGGGGTACCTCCTATGCAGAACCCATATCAGCAAGGAACATCATATGGACAGGACCCATACCAGCAAGGGACGCCTCCAACGCAGAATCCACCTCCACCAAATAATTATCCAGGAAACTATCAATAGCATACACATAGGAACGAATACTCTACGGAAATGCAAATGGGCGACCTTTGTGGTCGCCCATTTGCATTTCCATGTGTTGTGAAAGATGTGGTATAGTCAAAAGCAGATAGTGACCAGCACCAACGAAGGAGCTTGACGCAAATGGATTTCGCCTATTCCGAGAAGGTCAACGATTTACGTAAACGTGTTAGTGCGTTTATGGACGAGTACATTTATCCGAACGAGTCTATGTACAACGACCAGATCGCCAAATCTGGCGATCCACATCATCATGCAGAAATTGTCGATGAGCTAAAGGCGAAAGCCAGAGCAGAAGGACTATGGAACCTCTTTCTGCCGGATAAAGAACACGGGGCAGGTCTGACAAACCTGGAATATGCCCCACTCGCGGAGATCATGGGACGCGTTGGTTGGTCCTCCGAGGTGTTCAACTGCTCCGCGCCCGACACTGGCAACATGGAAATTTTAGCGCAGTTTGGCACGGAAGAGCAGAAGCAACGTTGGCTGCAACCTCTGATTGATGGCGAAATCCGCTCGGCCTTTGCTATGACTGAACCCGATGTCGCTAGTTCAGATGCAACGAATATTCAGCTTTCGATTACACGCGACGGTGACGACTACGTACTCAATGGACGTAAGTGGTGGGCTTCTGGTTCAGCACGTGAACGTTGTAAGATTTTTATCGTCATGGGCAAATCAGACCCAAACACCCCCGATAGGCACAGACAACAGAGCATGATTCTTGTACCCAAAAGCACACCTGGGGTGACGGTTGTACGCAATCTCACAGTGATGGGCTACATCGATAATGAGAGCCATTGTGAGGTCACATTCGACAATGTACGCGTACCCGCCAGCAACATCCTCGGCGAAGAGGGCGGTGGCTTTGCGATTGCTCAGGCACGTCTCGGTCCAGGACGCATCCATCACTGTATGCGCTCCATTGGGGCCGCCCAATACGCGTTAGAGTTGATGTGCAAACGCGCGGCAGAGCGCATAGCCTTTGGCAAGCCGCTTTCTGAGCAGGGGATGGTGCAGGATTGGATTGCGCAATCGAAAATAGAGATTGAGCAAGCTCGCCTTCTGACCCTTAAAGCAGCCTGGACTATCGACACACTGGGCAAGAAGGCCGCGCAAGATGAGATTGCTATGATTAAGATCGCGGCTCCCGCACTACATACAAACGTGGTCAACCGCGCTATTCAGCTTTTCGGTGGTGCAGGTGTAAGCAGTGATTTCCCATTGGCCTCCATGTGGGCGCATGGACGTGTCATGCATATCGTCGATGGACCTGATGAAGTCCACAAGCGTTCACTTGCACGCTCAGTGATTAAGCAGTTAAATTCGTAACGTAGAAACACAAGATATGACAGAGCAATCCCTGGTTTTGGAAGAAGCGAAACCAGGGATTGCCATGTTCCAATAGTAAATTTAGAGAGGACAATACAATATATGAACACGAATGACCCATTTTTGTTGCGACGCGCAAACGCGGCAGAGTTATTTCTTATCCGACATGGTGATGCTCTTCCAGATGCCGACGAGATTATCCCAAGCGGCGTTTATGACAATCTACCTTTAAGCAAAACAGGACGCGAACAGGCGAGAGCACTTGCTGAGCGTCTCAAAGAGACACACTTTGATGCCGCCTATAGTAGTCCATTACTACGCTGTCAGCAGACAGCCGCACCACTGCTTGAGTACCTCAAGTTGCCGCTTACAATTGTGGAGAGCATTAAAGAGGTACGTCTTGGCAACGTCTCGCCGCTCCCTACAGTCAAAGAGGGAGAGGACCTTACCGAACTAAGCAAGGCATTACAAGAGCGGCAGGTCGCTCTTGTGCGCCAAGCAGGTGCAGACGGCAGTTGGGACAACATTCCCGATAGTGAACCGTCGAAAGCATTTCGTAAACGCGTTGTCACAGGCATAGATGAAATTGCTAGCAAGCATATAGGTGAGCGCGTTATCGTCTTCGCACATGGTGGCACTATCAACGCCTATGCATCCGAGGCAATCGGCCTTGAGCGTGACTTCTTTTTTCCATGCGCCAATACCTCAATCACGATGTTACACGTCAACGGTAGCCACCGCGTGATTTTTGTGCTGAACGATGTAGCACATTTGAAATTGCAATAAGTATTACGAACTGTAGGGGCGTACTGAATGAGGCCCTCGTTCGTATATAACGTGGGACGAGGGCCTAATGAATGAGGCCCCTACATTAGCTTTGTAAAACGTGCTATACTACTAGCATGAAGCGATTCCTTTTCACAATAATATATGTGCAACGCACCCCAACTGACCCCTACCTGCTTGCCGCTGGGTAGCGACGCCTCCGCATACCCCTAACTACGCTTTCGCTCACTATTGATGCAATATTTAGCCGCCCCAGTGTGTTTTATACTATGAGAGTATGCAAAGACCAAGACAGATGCTGTTCGCTATGTACTTTTCTATACACGTTCTGTC